>OCVV011358569.1_pt1 | contig 52425 bp, 70 predicted proteins | sample 1539721 | NCBI WGS metagenome assembly OCVV01 (sample SAMN02144230, study PRJEB22623) | gut metagenome | biome: sheep rumen | host: Ovis aries | place: New Zealand
TTGTGGTCGGTACAAAAAAGGTGCTTGCGAAGGATATACATGCGTGGGGTGCAGAAAATGGTGGGATAAAGAATATGTTGCACCTAATACACTGGAAACGCTATAAGGAGGGCAAAAAAGAATAGTAGAAGATTATTCTTATCATCAGATGAGAATAGAAGAATTTTGGACAGATAAATGAAAATAACTTATTATGATAAATTTGCATTAATTCCAAAAAGGTGTAGTATTTGTAATAAACTTTTTTGGTTAGAGTGGTATAATTATAGAGTAAAACTTGTGGGAATTGAAATGTATCCTCTTGAATTACCAGTTTGCCATAGTTGCGGAGAACGGTTGAGACCTTCTTGTACAATGTGTAAACATATTTATTATAATAGTAGTGGAGAGGTTTGTTGCGCGGAGGAAGAAAATAATAGATGTAATTTTGCTACTCGACCACGTTATGAAGCAAGACCTGCGGCGCCTGAAAATTGGATAGATGGTAAAAGGTTAAAAACATTTTTTAATAAATTATATAATTATCGCGGCGAAGCTGTAATTAAAACTATTGAAAATGCAATTAATGATAAATGGGAAGATGCGGAGCCTATTAATCAATGGCAAGAATTATGTAAAAAATGAATGAAAATGAAAAGTATTTAATTACTGGTGTTGAAGATGGATGGATAAAAGTTGATAAAGCTACATGGGATGATTATCAATATTTAAAAACAAAAGAAAGAATGGAAATAGAGCAAAAATTGGCTAATGCAAAATTTGTGAAAGAGATTAAAAAATGATATATTCAATAATTAGTTTTTGTGGTGGTTGGTGCTTATCTCATGGAATTAGACATAAAGAGTGGGACATTGCGGTAATTGGTGGAATTTTGATTGGATCAGGAATTTATTTAAGTATTTTTGTATAAAAAATACTTTTGGAGAAAGTTTTTCGTTTTCTCGATTCAAAATTACTTTTGGAGAGAGTTTTGTCGAGCACAAACCCATTTATCAAAAATAAAAATTTTTTCTCCCGAAATACACCCCCCACATACATGAACTACCTTGACTAAATCGAGCGAGCCTTGAATCAAACGACACGGGGTAGGTCCTCACAAATACTTCGATCCGCTTGAAGAACAAACTAAAGACACAACTAAACAGATGACTAATCGACAAAGATGATGAAACAAATTAAATTATTTCATCATCTTTTTCTTTACTTAAACAAAAGAAATACAACAACATTGATTCACTACATGTGCTTGCTTGGGCGGCGAGCGAGCGCTTGGCGCCGAGGCATCCTTTGTAAGTAGTATTGCAGCTTTTCTTTCTTGGATTCTGTCCAACAGCTCATGCTTGACTTTTCCTATAATCTATGATAAAATATATTTATAAGAAAGCTAAGGGAGAGCAAAAGCAATGAGGGAGCATGTGATAACTGTAACCTTTGTCAATGGTCAAGTGATGAACCGCACAACAGCAAATCAATATTTTGCTCAACATTTAATGAAGATGTTTGTTAAGCATGACAGGGTGGCAGATGTGCGGATGAAGATAGTCAGAGGTAAAGAAAGCTAGACAGAGCCAGGTCAATGGCTAAGCCAATGAGATCAACACAACAAACAAACGATCAACACAACAACATAATAATAAACAATAAGATAAATAAATAATAATAACAATAGAATAGATACATAGATAGTATGTAGGTAGGTAGGTAGGTAGAGGGGTGCGATGGTGGGTAGTGTAGTACGTCACTAACCACAGAGTATTTACCTAAGTAATACTAGTTCTATCTAGCTAGTAAGCACCGGTTGCCGCACACTTCACCACATTAAACTGCAACAGTGTTAAAGTATTTTATCTTTTTTCTTCTCTATTGTTTTAAATAAGAAAGTAAAGAGAGAAGGAAAAGAAAACCCTAAAATTATTTTTAAAAAATGCTTGACTTTTTAAAGTAAGTATGTTATACTAGTATCATCAAGGAAAGGAAGAGAGGTAAGAAACATGACAAAGAGACAGATGCGGAGAGTAAGAGAGATAGCAAAGAACATTACATTGATGATAATACTTGTTGTTATGTTCTGTTGGCGTTCATGGTATGAGACACACTATACAAGAGAAGCAACAGTGATTGATGTAACAGATAACATCATTACAGTTGTTGATAGATGTGATTACACATGGTCATTCGAGGGCGATGGCTTCAATGTAAATGATGAAGTCAAGTTGATAATGAACACAATGCACACTGATTCTAACATCTTCGATGATGAAATAGAAGATGTAAAGATGATTAATAAATAAAGAAAGGGAATGAATACCATGAAGATACTATACACAACAAGGGAAGCATTCAACAGAGCAAAGGAGTTCTTCGATGCTTATCGATACGAATGGTCTTATGAAGATCAGGGAAATGATAATTACTTAGTTACAATCTTTTATTAAAAAACTTGTAAAAAACTATTGACAAAGCAAGCCGGTTGTGGTATACTTAAATCATCAAAAGAAAGGAGATACAAACTATGATTAATAACCTTCCTACTTACGCTAATGAATACAAATACATTGTTGCTCGTAGAATTGATGGAGAGCTCTGGTTCTGGGGTGCTTGGAATAACCACAACAAAGCAAATGAAGTTGCTATTGAGGTTGGCGGTGAGGTGGTCACAAATCAGTGACCACCAAATAAAAAAAGAGTTGACAAACTAATCTTTATGTGATATACTTTAATCATCAAAGAGAGAAAGAGAGGAAATAAAAATGTATAAAACAGTATGGATGATTAAAAGTTTAACAGAAAATACTACTACAGAATTAACATGGTATCATTTCGGTAAAGAGCCAAAATTCCCAAGCTGGTACATGGAAGAAGGCAAGGCTTATGAAATTGAAATGATTTGGAATTTTAAACTTCTTCGCACTCCTAAATTGTTTTTTAGATGCTTAACTCATTTTTATAAAATAAAATAAAAAAACGCTTGACAAAAACCGGAACATCTGCTATAATTAAATCATCAAAAGAAAGGAGATTAAAACAATGACAAGAGAAGAGATGCTGACAGAAGTTATTAGAACAAGAGGATTTGAAGATAAGTGGACAATCTGGTTTGCAGAACTGATGGAGAATGAAACAATCTCCGATAGTGCTTTACAGAATGCAATGGTTGCGACAATTACAATACCTTTTGATGATGAAGATGAGGATGAATAATTCTCATCTTTTTTGTGCGGCGCGCGTGCGATTGTTGCGCGCCGTTTTGTTGAGGAATCTATGAGTTGCAATAAAAAATTTTTCAAAAATTTTTTCAAAAAACCTCTTGACATTTCCCGAAATTATGATATACTATAATCAAGAGGTGAGGGAAACATACCAAAATGTTAAGCCGACATGAGGGGTTAGGGACAAGCCTAAAAAAAAGTTCCTTGCAAAATAAAAAAAATAAAAAAAACACTTGACAAAACCTTAAACCGGAGTTATAATAAATACAGAAAGAACGAAAGAGAGGAAAACAAAAATGACAAAGGAAAAGCTTATTAAAATGTATCTTGATTGGGCAACTGGAGCAGATGAAACAATTAAAATGTCAGATTGGTTAAGTGCTTGCTTTGATTCTGATATTGACCCTGATGAAATTGAAAAACTTGCTGAAAAAGAAATTCATTAAAAAAATAAAAAAAACACTTGACAAACCGAATGGAAAAATATTATAATACAATCAGAAAATAAAAGAGAGGTAAACATAATGTTCACTATCAACCTTTTCAACTACAACACCAACAGCTGGAATGAAATCGCGCAGGTTAGCGGCTGTGAAGCTGCTTACGAAGCCTACGAGCGGGCTTGCGATTTTGCCGAACTGGTCGGCATGGATTGCGCTCTGATTGATGCCGAAACAGGCGAAATCCTTGCAAATTTGGAAGACGAGGACTAAAAAATCCTCGTCTTTTCTTGTGCGGCGCGCTGACGTCCAGGCCAGCGCGCTTTTCCATTATACCACAGCCATCGAGTTTTGTCAATAGGCAAATTGTACAAAGATCTGAAGGAAAAATATCCCGAAATTGGGCAAAATTTTTTTCAAAAACCGCTTGACTTTCCGGGCGCATGGTGATATACTTATATCATCAAGAGAGAGGAGAACACAAACGATGATGAACACAAGCCTTTTTGAAAAAATGATTAGCCGTTACAACGAGCTTTCCTATACTCACAACTATATTTACGGATTTTACTTTCAGAACAATGTCTACATGGTAGAAGCAACGGCGGAAGTCATGCCTTACATTCTGAAACTTGACAAGGCAAGCCGTGGAGCGGGCTACAGCTTAAGATTTTGCCCAACCAATGCACAGAAAACTTTCCTGTTGACAAAAGGCGCACAGGTTCTTTGCTCCAAAGAATTTTTTGAAACAAGCGTAAAAGAAAGCAAATACAACAAAGGTGAAATCTTTGAAAAGATGGTAACAGAATTTTACGGTCAGGAATGGACAAAAGACAATGTACCATTTACAGAAGATGGAGACTTGACAACAAACGAAATTGCTTATCAAATCAAATTTGAAAAAGCCACATTCACAAATGAAAAAACACTTGCAAGGATGTAAAAAATCCTTGCAAGTTTCAAAAAAACTATTGACAAATAAAATAAAATTTGCTATAATGTAATTACAGAAAAGGAAAGGAGATAAAAAAGATGGCACTTGACAAGGCAATAAAGAGCGGAAAAGAACATAGAAAACCCTACTACGGAAGCAAAGCAATAGATAGAACATGTAGAAATCATGGCGGTTGCCCGTGGTGTGAGGAAAACAGAAAATATAAATATATCAAAAATGAGAAAAAAATGCTTGACAAGCTGAAAGAATGGTGCTATAATTAAGTCAGAAAGAAAGGAAAGGGGAAACAAAAATGACAACAACAATCTTCTTCGACATGGACGGTACAATCGCTGACCTCTACGGTGTAGAAAATTGGTTAGATTATCTGATTGCATCGGATGCACTTCCCTATGAAATCGCAAAGCCTTTAATCAGACTTAATGCACTTGCAAGAATCCTTAACAGACTTCAGAAACAGGGTTACAAAGTCGGGGTTATCAGCTGGTTAGCAAAAAACAGCAATACAGCCTATGATGAAAAGGTAACAAGAGCAAAAAAGGAATGGCTCAAAAAACATCTTGCAAGCGTCAACTTTGATGAAATCCACATTGTAAAGTACGGCACACCTAAACAGACGTTCGCTAAAACAGAAAATGACATTCTTTTCGACGATGAAGAGAAGAACCGCAACGACTGGACGGGAAAAGCCTTTGATGTAAACGAAATCATTAAAATCCTCAAGGGGATGTAAAAAATCCCCTTGACAAATCAAAAAACATCTGATATAATTAAATCATCAAAAGAAAGAGAGGTAACAAACATGAGAAGAGTTAACTACAGAGTAAGAAAAGCGGATGGCACAGAATTCCACACCACGAGCTACAGAGAAGCCACAAATGGCGGTAACTGCATCGAGGAGACTTACCTCACCGAGATTGATGAGAGAACAGAGGAACAGAAAGAGCAGGCTAAGGCTCATGCTCGAAAGATTCAGGAGATTTTAAAAGCAAAGAGGGGTTGACCCTCTTGCTTTTTATTTTGCGCCGGTTTTTTGTCGCGGCGCCAGCGTTCGACTGGCACCGAGTTTTCCATTATACCATGCCTCACACAATTTGTCAAGTGAAAAGTGGCTGGCAAATTGCACAAAGTTTTTCCCGTTATTTTGTGCAATCTACCTATTGCAATCCACATCTACCTATGCTATAATACATAATGTCAAGGGGAGAGGTAATAGGTGCGGACGTCCACTAAATGCACAGCCTCGGAAACCATCAAAAAAATAATCGTAAAACCCCTTGACAAATAACTAAATAAGTGCTATAATAAAAGCACAAGGTGAGGAAAGGAAGCAAGCCGCCCACTGAAAAAAATCTTAAAAAAGGGCTTGACAAACAAAACAAGATGTGCTATAATAAAGGCACAAACAAAAGAAAGGAAGTATCTACTATGACTAAGAAAGAAATGTTCGCAGAAATCCGCAAGGCTGTTATCTCCAACGAGGAAATGGTTGCTTTCATCGACCATGAAATCGAGCTTCTCAATCGCAAGAGCGGTTCTCCCAAGAAGCCTACCAAGAGGCAGGTGGAGAACGATGCCTACAAGGCTGCCATCGTGGAGTATCTGACCACGGTTGACGCTCCCAAGACCATCAAGGAGATGCAGGCAGAGATTGCCGACATCGCAGAGCTGACCAATCAGCGCATTACCCACATGCTCACGGATTTGGTCAAGGCTGGCACTCTTGCCAAGGAGTACGTTAAGAAAACCCCTTACTACTCCATCGCCGCTTGAGCGGTTGCCCCTTTGGGGCGGCTACCTCACAAGGGTAGCTTGCCCCTTTGGGTGGCGCCCGGGCAAAAATTTTTTTAAAAAGGTATTGACAAACCTCCCTTGATGTGTTATACTGTATTCAGAAAGTGAGGGATACAAGAATGAAGAAAGAAATTCGCTATGAAGATTATCGCATTGGACGTGATGTGTATACTGTAAAACTGACTCATTTACCAAATGGTGGTATCAATTATAATCCCATTGTTCGTGTTCAGGTGATGGAGTGGCACTTACCGCCTCGTAATTTGTGGGAGCGTATTTCTGAATGGTGGAAGTATGACATCAATGACTATGTGTGGGACCCTTTGCTGACTAAAATTTCTCTTGATGAGTATTGCATTAACAAATGTAATAATGAAACAGTCAAGCGCATTGCAATTAAAAGAGGTGAAACAGAATGGGTGCGGTAAGCCGCACCTAACTGCCCGGCCAAAAATTTTTTTAAAAACCTATTGACAAACCGCCGCAAAAGTGCTATACTATAATTGTTCCAAGGAAAACAAAAGAAAAAGGAGATTTTAACCATGACTAAAAATGACCGCTTCATCGTTGTTGACACTGAAACCACTAATTCTATTGACGATCCTCTTTGCTATGATGTGGGATTTGCAGTCGTGGACATGTTTGGCAATGTGTATGAAAACTATTCCTTTGTCGTTGCTGACGTCTTTCTTGACAAGGAACTTATGAGTTACGCATACTTTGCGGATAAGATTCCGCAGTATTGGGAAGATATTAAAAAGGGCAAGCGTGAACTGAAAACCTTTTTCAATATCAAAAAAGCCTTTGCTGATTGCGTCAAGAGAAACAATGTCAAAATCATTTTGGCACATAATGCACGCTTTGATTATCGTTCCTTAAATCTGACACAGCGTTATCTGACTTCTTCCAAGTATCGTTATTTCTTCCCCTTCGGTGTAGAAATTTGGGATACACTGAAAATGTCAAGAATGGTTCTCAATGGTGTGGATGAATACAGCGAGTTTTGTTATTCTAACAACTATTTGACAAAAAGACTTTGCAAGCGGTTCACCGCAGAAATTATCTATCGCTTCATCACTGGAAACATTAACTTTGAAGAAAGTCACACAGGACTTGAAGATGTTTTGATTGAAAAAGAGATTTTTGTCTATTGTATTTCTATCATGCCTGAAATTGACGGCGCTTTGTGGGCAAGGGGTTGACCCCTCTCACATGCGGCCGGGCGAAAATTTTTTGAAAAAAACTCTTGACAAATAATTAAGAACATGCTATACTATAGTTACAAAAAGAAAGGAGATACATAATGGTTGATTATAGTTTGAATCTTTGCTATGGAATTATCGTTTCTGTTGATAAGATGGAAGAAATCAAAGAAGTGTTAACAGATGAAGAATACGATGAGGTAATGGATAATTATTCCCGTTGTATTAACAGTTGGACAGGTGATGATTATTTTATCGGTGTTATGACCAAAATTGCTGAAAGTGAAACTGATTTTGTTTATCGTGCTTCAGAATTTACCATTCCATCTGATGATGATGAAGATTTGATTGACTTCAAATGTTTTTTCAATGAACATGACCTCTGGAAATTTATTGATTGGAAACCTGAACTTCTATTAATCAATTTTTGCTTTTAAGGCGCGTTTTCTGCGTCTTAATAAGCCGGCAAAATTTTTTAAAAACCCTCTTGACAAAATTAGTAGTTGATGCTATACTATAATCAAGAAAGGAGAGATGAACATGGATAAAGAAAAACTGATTGCAAGAATTATGAAAAAGTGTGCGCAGGACGGCGAGCCTGTCACGAAAGAAGAAGCCGAGGAAATGGCTGAGATGGAAATCAAGGCGAATGACATCAAGCACTATGAAAAGTCCGACAAGCCGAGAAAAGCGGTCAAGAAAGAGCGCAAGGTGGATGCCACCAAAAAGCGGTTGCTGATGGACTGCAAGGCTCTGCTTGAAGGTCTGGGTGCTGAAATCCTCGGTGTGAAAACTGAAACGGAAGTCACCTTCACTTTTGAGGGCGAGGAGTACAGCTTGAAGCTGATTAAGCATCGCCCCAAGAAAGAGTGATGCGGGCAGGGGAAGAAATTCCCCTGCTTTTTTGTGGGCGCGCCGCGAGCCACCGGGTCGCGGCGAAAATTCCATTATACCATGCTCTGCGTATTTTGTCAAGCGAAATCTGCGGAAAAACTGCACAAAGTTGTATCCCGAAATTAGTGTAAAATTACCTGTTGACTTTTTTAAAAACTTTTGCTATAATATATTTACAAGGTAAGGAAAGAGGAAAACAAAAAAAAGAAAAAAATCTTAAAAAACCTCTTGACAAACCAAAAAGCCTGTGATATAATAAAGACAAGATAAAGGAAGGGCAACAAAATCTAAATAGGGTAGTCGGCAGAGCCAAGCGCCTTCTGATTACTTGAAAAGACGGAAAGCCAATCCAAAAAATCTTAAAAAACCACTTGACAAATAAAGGCGACTGTGCTATAATAAGAGTACAGTAAAGGAAAGGAGATAGATAAGCCCATGATGAGATTTAGTATTTAAGCGCCATGTTAGGTGGATGTAAGGCGCAAAGACAAAAAATTCTATCGTCCGTGGGCGGTTAGCGCTGACCGCCCAAAAACAAAAAAAATAAAAAAACTTATTGACAAATAAAAAAACTTATGATATAATAAATACATAAGATAAAGAAAGGGCAAAAAGCCCACAACACAAGAAAGGATGTGCCAATTATGACTAAGAAGGAAATGTTCGCTGAGATTCGCAAGGTTGTTGCTGATAACGCTGAGATGGTGGCTTTCATTGACCACGAGATTGAACTGCTGAACCGCAAGAGCGGAAGCCCTCGCAAGCCCACCAAGACGCAGGTCGAGAATGACGGTTTCAAGGCTGACATTCTGGCAGCTCTGGCTGAGGTGGATGCGCCTGTGACCATCAAGGAACTGTGCGAGGTATGCGGTACGATTGCTGACCTCTCCAATCAGCGTATCACCCATATGCTGACTGACCTTCGCAAGGACGGCAAGGTTGCTCGTACCTACGTCAAGAAGGTTGCCTACTTCGCCCTTGGGTGCGAGGATGAGAGCGAGGGGGAGTAATCCCCTTCCCTCTCGGGCCTGACAACTGAATAACGCTATAAAGGGCGCTCACTCTGTGGGCGTCCTTTTTTGTTGGCGTCGCGCGACCGGCCGTCGCGCGACGAAATTTCCATTATACCACACGCCGCACTTTTTGTCAAGAGAAAAACTGCACAAAGTTCTCACCGCAAAGATCCCGAAATTAGTACAAAATTACCACTTGATTTTTTTAAAAAATTTTGTTATAATTATTATACAAGGTAAGGGAAAGATACCTTGTAAGGTCAAGAAAAAAACTTCAAAAAAAAATTGAAAAAACTCTTGACAAACAAAAGAAAACATGTTATAATAGTTATACAAGGTAAGGAAAGTCAAAGAAGTCAACCACTAAAAACTTTCTAAGGCGCCAAAAAAAGTTAAAAAAGTTCTTGACAAAACAAAAACCTTGTGCTATAATAACAATGTAAGGTAAAGAAAAACAAATCAATCAAAAGAAAGAGGTATGTACTATGACTAAGAAAGAAATGTTTGCTGAAATCCGTAACATCGTTGCTGACAATGAGGAAATGGTAGCGTTCATCGACCATGAGATTGAACTGCTTGAGCGCAAGTCCCACTCTCCTAAGAAGCCGACTAAGACTCAGATTGAGAATGACGGCTTTAAGGCTGAGATTGTCGCCTACCTCACTGAGGTTGACACGCCTAAGACCATTAAGGAACTTCAGGCGGAAATCCCCTCTATCAGCGGTCTGACTAATCAGCGTATCACACACATGCTGACTGACCTTGTTAAGGCCGAAACCCTTACAAAAGAGTATGTAAAGAAAACTCCTTACTACTCTGTAGTCTAATCCCTACAAAGTGGGGGATGTAAAAAATCCCCCACTTTTTTTAAAAAAGGCTTGACATCTGACAGGGGATGTGCTATAATTTAATCATCAAAAGAAAGAGAGGTACAAAACATGACGTACAATCTGAATGGTAAAAATATTCGCATCCCCGATGCTGAAATTAACAAGAGCATGAAGCTGTTGGGAATTTCCCATGATGAAGCGATTCAGATGTGGCTTGAGGATGAGGGATACCTTGAAAATGAGGTTGTAGAAGAGCTGACCGCCAAAGCAAAGGTCAACAAGGTAAACCATGAAGCAAAGGCAAGTAAACCGCGGAAATCCGTTAAAAGAGAGCGGAAACCCGATGAAGAAAAAGAAAATCTCATCGAAATCCTTGCAAATTGTCTGAAAAATGCGGGATTTGAAGCCGAAATCACCAACAAATCAAAGATTATTGAGTTTAATGTTGGTGAAAATCACTACAAACTTGATTTAATCAAGCAAAGACCGCCAAAAAAGTAAAAAATTTGTCAATTTTGACCGAAAATTCGTGAAAATAACGAATTTTCGGTCATTTTTTTGTGCAAAATTTCTACTTGACAACCGCAAAAACATGTGGTATAATTGGCGGCCGGCGCACGATCGCGCCGGCCCGAGTTTCGTGTCAATAGTAATGTCGCACAAAAATTCATTCAAAATTTGTGCAAAAATAAGTGTTGACATTTTCCCGAAACTCTGTTATAATTGATTTATCAAATGAGAGAGGTAAAAAAAATGAACGTACTTGTAATTGACACTGAAACTGCGAACTCTGTAGAACAGCCGTTGCCCTATGATGTAGGCTATGCTATTGTTGATACTGAAACTGGCGAAATTTTCACTGAAAAATCTTTCGTAGTTGCGGAAATCTTTCTTGATAAAGAACTGATGAAAGATGCTTACTTTGCCGAAAAAATCCCTCAGTATTGGAATGATATTAAAGCAGGCAAGCGCATCATAAAATCTATTTGTAACATTCGTAAAGCTATCAAGTCAGACATGAAAGAATACAATGTTACAAAGGTCGGGGCTTATAACATGGGGTTTGACAATAGAGCAACAAAAAATGATGTAAGATACATTAGTGGCTCACTGATTAAATGGTTCTTTCCTTTTGGCACTGAATTTTTCTGTATTTGGAATATGGCTTGTACTTCCATTCTGAATACTGAAAATTATGTGCGGTTTGCTCTTGAAAATGGTTTTGTATCTGAACATAATAACATTCAGACAAGTGCGGAAATTGCTTATAGATACCTTACAAATGAGGTTGATTTTTCTGAAAGTCATACTGGTTTAGAAGATGTAAAAATTGAAATTGAAATCATGCTTGCGGTTTTGCGGTCTGGCATGGAATACAAGGACAGAATTTATTCAGCTTGTTGGCGAACTGTTCAGCGGAAAAGAAAAGAGGTTTGCGGAGACTAACTCCGCAGACCGGTCCGCCCTTAAAAATTTTAAAAAAATACTTGACATTTTTTTTATTCTATGTTATACTTATATCATCAAAAGAAAAGGAGTAAATAAAATGAACGAAATAGAAGAAACTGCGGTTAATGAAGTCTTACAAGAAATCATTCAAAACAGTTCTAAATGTGCTCATTGTCAATTTTTACACTTAGATGAAAATGAAAAAGCTTTTTGCCTTTTTGCTTACGCTTGCTTAACACGTGATTTTTATTATCTTAAAGATGATGATGATTAAGAAAAAGGAGATGAATAAAATGAAAAAATTTTACTGTCCTGTTAATGGTTGGGATTGCCCTTATTGGAAAAAAGATGGTACTTGCAAAATGGCTGATGAAGGCGATGATCCTGTAAAAGAGTGTGATGATGCGGCGACCTTTTGGGATGAAGATGATGATTATTGGGCAGAGGAATAAAACCTCTGCCTTTTGGCGCCCGGTCAAAAAGTCGGGCCGCGGGCCACCGCCCAGGCCCGCTTCCCCCACTCTAGTCCCATATGGGCTTTTTTTCTAGAACCTTGCGACTCCACATCTCGCCCACCAAATTCCCAAAATTAACCCACCAAGCAGCGGGACCCGTCTCACCGTTCATATGGCCGATTTCCGCAGATTCTTTATTTGATAAATATCAAAAAATATGTTATAATTAAAAAAAAGACTTTTTTAACTCACGCACACTTGAAAACTCTAAAAATTTTTGTTATAATATAATTACAATAAAGAAAAGAAAGGAAATACACATATGGATCTATATGAAGCACTAAAGGCTGGCACTAGTGCAGAGGAGCTCCTGAAGGCGTTCCATAAGGACTTGGACGAGGCGAATGCTCGCATCGCCGCAGAAGAAGAGGCTGCTGCCGACAAGGAATATCTTGCTGACTGCCGCAAGTGTCTGGCTGACGCAATTATTGAGTACGCCAAAGCTTTTCTTGGCGAGGATCTGGATGAGCCCTTCTCTGTTGAATCTGTTATTGAAACTCTCGAAGAATTCGAGAAGGAGATGGAACAGGCTGTTGCTTCCTCTAAGAAGCTGAATAAGATTCTTAAGGAAGCCAAGAGTGAGGGTAAGAAGCCAGTTGAGATCAAGGTTACGACTCGTTCCACTGATGACGATGACATTATTGCTCAGTTTCTCAAGAGCCTGAAGTAAAAATACAACTGAATAAAAAAAAAGAAGCCTGGGATTATTCCCAGGCTTCTTTTAGTTGCTGTAAACGGTCGCTTTATCGAAATGAATGGTGGATATGGGACTGGTCCCGCTGCACTGCCACAAGATCATTCCAGATCATTCCAGACCATCTTTCCCATTCTTTAAATATTTATCTTATTTTATTTCATTATAAATATTATTTATTTTCTTCCCCACGACTTCCCACAATATCTCTCAAATCCACTTCTCTCTCTTCCCCATTCTCATCCTTAACAACAGCAAACACTCCAGCCATTGAATGTCGAGCCTTCGGTTCTCCATTCATGTCATTAATATCCCAACCATTTTCTGTATTCTTCCCTCTCTCCATCTTTCCATTAATCCTTCCTTCTGATATTTTTTAAATTTTCTTTCCTGTCTCTAATCTGCAAACCATAATAATCCACAAAATAGCATAAATCCAACAATAGGTAAACTAACTATAATAGTTACAACTAATAAAATAATTCCAATTACATCATCCGTATTGTCACTCCTGATAATAATTTATCATTTCATAAAAAATATCTTCCTCATCATTCATATTATAATATAATTTCCACTAATTATCAAATAAATTACGGTCAGCATAATAACAAATATTTATTTGTCCAGTCCTAAGATCTAAAAACTCTACCTTAAATCCTCTCTACTATAACTCTATCTCAATAGCAAAAGGTCTATTATCAAATACTTCTAGTTTATTCTTATTACTCTTTGCTCTGACTATTTTCATACAATTTTAAAATGAATTTTTTGAATAAACCTTCGGTTCATTCAATTTTTTCCTTTCATTTTTTTTATATACCCTAATATGAGCGGTTAGCCCCTAATTTTAAAATTATTTTACCCCCATTTTTTGGTCGAGCCTTCGGCTCTCCCCCCATTTAAAAAACGATACCCTCCAAACTTGAAAATTATTTTACCCTCACTTTTTAAATAATCTAATTAGATTTCAAAGTAATTTAATTAACCCCCTCTCATTACCCCTCATATCTATTCTTGATTTTTAATTTACCCTTTCTCATTAGCGATTTAAAACCAAAATTCGATTCGATTTTTCGCGGTCGATCTTTTTTAACCACTAACCAAGAAGTCCGTCCCATTTGGTCTGGCGAAGCCAGACCAAATAAAACACTGAAAGTTCACACCCAATATTCTAAAGAAAATATCTAATTTTGTCTAAAATTGCAACATTTTTAATTCAACTCTTAAACATTATATAAATATTATTATCTTTAAGAGTTCATCCAAAAAACTAATTATTTTAGACAAATCTGAAAAAAGTATTAAGAATTTTTACGTTCACCACCACGGACAAAGATCTACATTTTTTCCCTGGCAATACATATAATTACCTACCCGCGATGTTTTAAAAATATCCCCCTCATTTTCAAGTAATTTAATTGCTTCTCGAATTTGATATGAGGATAAATTAGTTAATTTTTCCAATCTAGTGCTTGTAAAAGGCTGGTTTTTATAACAAATTTGAATTGCTAACCATACTTTCATTAATTGAATAGTTTTATCAAATGTTTTATTATTTTTCTTTGCTATATTGCGGCAACGTTTTATCATTTTGGGACCAATATTCATTTCTTCTTCAATTTTTTCACGAATATAAATAATCACATGTTTTCCATCCTCACAAACAGCAATATATTCTTGATCCACTAAATTAACTAAAGATTGTTCTAATAATTCTAAGTTCTTTTTATTTTTCTTAACACTAATATATTTTAAAAACTCTTCTCGTGTCCCTCTAAAGACGCCCCAAGGTGTCATCACAATACCTAAAAAAACAATAAATTCAAAATTATTCAACCTTAATACAGGCTTACCAATTTTCATTTGTTTAGTTTCCTATTCATCATAAAAAGTTTCAGCTCTTCCATCTGTAGCTTCATAACATAACTAACCATCATCATTATAATATCTTGTTAAAGTTACATTATATTTCTTTTGAATTGATGCGGCGGTTCTCTTAAATTGAGTTTTTATACTACTCTAAGAAAAACCATATTTAATACTTACTTCTTGTAATGTCATATTTTTTATTTAGCGTATTTTAATTTTGATATACAACTACGCTACTCCTTTCAAATAATATAAAAATTATTTAAAACGAATTATCTAAAATTGACTAAATCGACTAATTTTAAGCGGCAACCTCCGTTATAATACCCGCTTAAACGAGTCCTGCGCTTCTTCCATCTCAATCGTCACAGGATCTCCAAGATTTCCATTTTCAATATCAGGAACTTGATCAGTTGCCTCTCTGATATAAGAAATACAATTTTCCAACCTTTTTATCGCAGTATCCGCACTATCAATAGAAAAAAGGCAAATTTTATCCATTAAGAGTAATCCTGCCACGCCCTTATCTTCCAAAATATTCCCAATCATTTCTGCGGTCTGCCGCACCGCCCCTAAATCCATCATTGGAGTTCCATATTCATCTGTTTTAATATAAAACATTAATACATCTCCAGCTTTTGGACTCAATTTTTGAATACTTGAAACAATTTCATTTTGATCAGTCGTTATAGATGTCATCTTCTTCATCATCATCATAACTCCCTTCCCCATTATTTAACGTTTCATCATCTTCTTCCCAATTCCGTCTAAACATCGTTTCAAGATCATCTACCGCTTTTTCAGTTACAGATTTTAAAGCCTTTTTATATCCAGGAATTGTTTTCATCATTTTTCGTCTTTCCGCTCTATTCATTTCAAATCATCCTCTTGTAACATCATTTGATAATATTCTGTTATCGTTTTCATTTTCGTATACATTTCATATTCGTTTTGAGTAATTTTTTCACATTGTTCTATTTTATCTTCAATAGTATCAAGACGTTTAATCACCCACATAAGCATACCGCCCCAAGTAATTAAACATATAATTATAATTATTAAAACAATTTTAAATACCATCCTATTGTGCGGCGGTGCCGTTTATCGGATCTTCTGATCGATTCTCCGTCGCTTCCTCCTTCTCTTCTTTAATGACGTCAGGAACCGCAATTTCCGCATCTATAATAGTAATCGGATCCTTTGGATATAATTCTTCTGTAAATGGCATCATTAGCTGTTTTTGTTGCCCTCTCCGCCATAATACACTACACATTCCCATCTAATCAATACCAACAACAGTAGATTTTGCACAATATCCTCTTTCATCATGGTACGGACATTGTGTCATTTTACATGATACAATCATTCAATTACTTCAGGTTCAGCTGGCGGATTCAGTTCAACATGCTTTTTAGCTTCTCTTACTTTATCAATAAGAACACCCCAAACTGAATTACCTTCTTCATCTTTAAATTCAGCAATTCCGACGGCAGAGTCAATCATTTCTACCATTTTTTCTGCGGATTCTTCACTCTTATCTTTTGGATAAACAACAGCAAATAAGTCGTTCTCTAACATAGCCCTGACATATTTCTGTTCCATTTCTTTGTTCTTCTCTGCCATAATATAGCACTCCTTTATTATTTTATTTCTATTTACATTATACAATAATTTTTTCGTTTTGTCAATCGCCACACCCATAAAACTTTTCCTCTATTGATTTTATAAAAAGTTTATGATATAATATTTATAGAAAATAAAGGAAGGAGTATTATAACAATGATGTTAAAAGGAATCGACGAAATTAATAAAGTTATTAATGAAGTTCCTTGAGCCTTTTGAACTTACCGCAGAATTAGGAACTGATTTTGATTATTGTTTTCTTGAAGATAAAGTTCGTTATGCTCTTATTGTTGGAGATACTTCTTCTAAATTATTCATGGAAAATGCGGAAGCGCGGTTCCCTGACATCCATGCAGATGTGTTTTTATGGAGCCTGTTACATGAAATTGGTCACAGCGAAGCTCTTGACGATTTAGATGATGGAGTTGAAGAACTCTGTATGGAAATCAAGAGAGAATTGAATGAGCATACAGACTGGTCTATTGAACATCATCATATGATTTATTTCAACTGCCCCGATGAAATGGCAGCAACCGATTGGGCGGGTGAATATATGATGGATCATAAAGATGAAATTGTTACTTTCTGGAATAAACTGCAACCTGTTATCAAAAGATTTTATGAATTAAATGAGGTAAAATAATATGGCATGGACAGTAGAAAGAATTACAGAACTGTGTGTAGAATATTGCGGTAGATGCGATATTAAGTTTAATTCTCCTGTTATTATTAATGGCAGATTAACCAGAACCCTTGGAAGATGTTTTTATGAAGGGCATGGATCAGTTTGGAATCCTGTTAAAATTGAAATTTCGCGGCAGTTGCTTGAGACAGCTACAGACGAATCCATTGAAGCTGTTATTGCTCATGAGTGCGCCCATTATGTGAGCTGCGCCATCACCCATGAAAATCATGGCCATGATTCCACATTTCGTTTCTATTGTGAAAAGATTGGGACAACAAATGATACTGCGGTTTATTCTGATCTTGAGCGTACAAAAGGAAACGAAGAGGTCTATAAATATACTGTTTACTGTTCTTGTTGTGGGAAATTCATTACAGGCAGATCTCGCGCTTGTCGTATTACTAAAGAACCTTGGAATTTCTTTAGTAAATGCTGTAATGCAGAAGTTGAGGTAAAACAGAATTGGTAATGTTTTATCTTTATTGATTTTATTAAAATTTTATAGTATAATATATATGTAAGATAAAGAGAGAAGTAAAGAAAGGGGTCTGTTATGAAGAGATATGCAACAGTTGAAGCAGCGGTTGTTCTGGTAGTTGAAAATCTGGAAGCTAATCACATTGCTTGTAATACAGAGTGCATCCGCAATAGAGTTTACAGTTGGTATAGCCACTCTGATGTAACAGATCCTGAAGTGCTCGCGGCGTGTGCTCTTATGGGAAAGGAGTGGTATCCTGGAGCGACTTATCAAGATATGCTGGATGCTAAGGAATGGTGGTTTCCGCAGAATCCTTATGATGAAATTTCTATCTGGGAGATTGAAGCTGCGCAGCATGATGCAATGTGGTGGTAAGAAGAAAGGTTGCGCTAAAGCGCAACTTTCTTTTATTTGGAGACAAATATGAAAAAAGAAGATGTTGTATGGCATGAAGAAGATGAGTCTACTGTAATGGAAGATGCAGATGGATGGAAATTAATTTGTGTTATGAATCATTTTAAAGGCAAATTTCACCATGAAATTAAGACACCCGATAACTATTATATTAACTATATGAGTAATGATATATATGAAACGATTGAAAGAATTAATCAAGAGAAAAGAACCTATCAAACCTAAACCTATTTTTAAGAAGTAAATTAAATAATAAATCATGTATATATCGCAATCAACCTGACACAGGTGCATATGAGGATTGTCGGCAATGTTATATATATGAGCAACATACTATGATGCCAAGATTCTTTTGATATAAAGCTGCAGATCCGCAGCTTTATTTTTTTTAAAATTTTTGTTATAATATATATGTAAGATAAAGAAAGGGAAAGGTGATGAGCATGGAAAAATTCTTCGTAGCTGATTCTTATAAGGATATGGAAGTTCTTGGTGAGCCTTTTGAGAATGAGAAAGGACGCCTCTATGTAAAAGTAAAGGGCGTATGCCCTCGTTGCGGCGGTTCGGGTCATTATTCTTATAATCAGATGGATGGAACTCGTTGCTATGGTTGTAATGGATCTGGTATCTCTATCCAGAAGGTTCGTGCCTATACTGAGAAAGAATATACTCGTATGCAGGCTGCAAATGAGCGCGCTCGCGCCAAGAGAGAAGCTGAAAAAGAAGCTAAGGCTCGTGATCTTGTTGAAAATGCCGCTAAGTATAAGCATGAAGTTGCTTTGAAACTTGGCTTTGGTGAAGATGAAAAGGCTTATCTTGTATATGGTGATGACACTTTTGCAATTAAGGATAAGTTGAAAGAGTTGGGCGCTCGCTTTGATCCTACTTTGAAGTGGTTTTTCTCTAAAGAAGTTGAACTTCCTGAAGGATATAAACTCTGTGCTATGGGTTTTGATGAACTCTATAACTACAATCCGCAGAGTAAATGGGCAGAGTTTAAAGAAGATGCTAAGGCTATTGTGTCGCGGCGGATGGTTGAGCTTAAAGGCCCATCCACTTCTGTCTATTATCCTGGAGTTGAGAAAGAGCGGATCCGCAATATTACTGCTAAAGTAGACAGTATCCGTGGTTTTGAAGGTATGTATGGATATACTTCTGTGTATACATTTACTTCTGGAGATTATGTTTTTGTTTGGATGACTTCCAAGTATGATATGGGTCTTACTGTTGGGGAAACAGTTGATCTTACTGGCACTATTAAGAAGTTTGATGAATATATGGGTGTCAATCAGACACACCTTACTCGTTGTATTGTAAAGAAAGTAGAGGGGTAATATGTTTTTTAATTGTGGAGCAGATGCAGCAAGGGACAATGTAGAAAGACACGAACGACAGCTTGATAGGGCAGAGTTGAAGTACATTATACAGTCGATTGATGCAGCTTCCCGCCAAGGCTATACAGGAATTAAGTGGAGAGGAGACATTCGTAGAACAAATATTCGTAAACTTAAAGAATATGGATATGAGGTTATACATACAACTTATTGCATTTATGAAATCAACTGGTAAGATGAACGGGGGATAAAGATCCCCCGTTGATTTTTTTATAAAAATATGATATAATATATATGAAAATAAAGAAAGAGTAGAAAGGGAAAATCAATGACATTTAATCATAAATTAGTAGATGAATTTTTGGAGGCGATTTTTCCTCTGCCAGAAGAATTTGGAGTTATCTGCTGTAATGACGATGATGAATCTGAACCTGTAGATTTTTCGTTTTTTCAAGAGGCAATTTGGGACGTAGATCCAGATGCAATCGTGTGTTTTGGTATGTCTAAAATAGTAATTATATCTCCAAATCTTGGAAATGTAGTTATTAAAATACCTTTTAATGGTTATTATATAGAAAGCGATATAGATGGGAATTTAGAATGGAATCCATTTTGTTGGGCGACGGGTTCTGATCCTAAAGATTATTGTTTGACTGAGTTTGAGAAGTATAATAGACTTAAAACATATGGCTTAGATTGTTTTGTTGCAAAGGTGATATTCTATAAAGAAATGTGCGGCGTTCGCATATTTTTACAAGAGCAAGTAACGCCTGAAAACGACTCTTATTGTACTCGCAGGCCATCAAGAAAATCTCAAGATCTTGCAAATAAGTGGTATGATGAAGGGAAATTTTATATTGAACCTGAATGGATAGCAAATTGTCTTGATAAATATGGAAAATCTAAAGTTGAGAGGTTTTTATATTATTGTGCTAATATAGACCCCGACATTTTAGAAGATGTTCACAGCGGAAATTTTGGGTATCGTGGAGATGAGACCCCATGTATTTTGGATTATTCTAATTATAGTGACTAATTATAATGGCATTTTTTAGTGAAATTGCATAAATCGCTGTTTGTTTTTCATTTAAATTTTTGTTATAATATCTATAGAAAGATAAAGGAGGGTTAAACAAATGAGTAGAAGCCCATATTTCTTTGTTGAACGACCTGATCGTAATACTGGTAAATATGAAATGCAGCACCCGATTGTGTGGAATTATAATCATACCAAGCAGGAACCCGCCGATTTATTTCCTTATAATGGATGTCATGATCTTTTTTCTATTGTAGAAAATAACGGTACTGGTAATGATTTTCCAACTATGAGGGGTATCCATCACGGTCTGCCTGAAAATGTGGCGGCAGAGATTAAGGAAGCCTATGACCACTGTTGTTATGAAACTGAGTACGCAGGGGAAAAGCATCTTTATACCCCAACTGTACGCTGGTTCAGCTATGCGGATATGTATATTTATTGTCTTGAGCATCCAGAAGCAGTAGATTATGAAGCTATGGATGAAGCCTATTATAATGGAGAGGAAGAAGATCCGCCTAAGAAAATTATGATGCCTACGCCGCTAAAATCTCTTATGAATCGCGTTGATGCGTTTCTTGAGGTTATGGATGGATGGGATTGGCGAGATGATTATAGCCAGATCCGTATTGTCTATTGGATTGAGTAAGGAGGATCATATGAGTTGGTATTGTATTCATGAAAAGACGTGGCCAGGGACTCTTTATGAGCCTCCTGAGGCTTGGTGCGAGCTTAATGAAGATTGTGATTGCGAAGATTGTCCTCGTAGATATTCACAAGAAGATTATGAAGATGATCGTGCAGATTATGAATACGAAAGATACAGAGACTCTTTTGATTTTTAACAAAAAATTTGTTATAATATATATGTAAGATAAAGAAAGGAAAGATAATAAGCATGGCAAATGTAGTATGGTACTGGGAATATCAGTTGAAGATTTGGGATGAAATTGATAGCAAGGAAGAGATTCGTTCTGGAGTAGTTGCGGCAGATACTATTACCGAAGCTATGAAGGAAATTGAGGATTACTATGGTGATGAGATCATGGAAGTCCAGATGCTAAAAGCTATTACTGATAATGTGTTTGATTTTCAGCATGTAATGGATAACACTGGTTTTGATTTCGTTATCAGCAAAAAAGTTTAAAGGAGGGCATGATGACATTTGCAGAGATGATGTTTTATGCAGAAGCTGAAGGCTTACTGCCGACGCGGGCGGGGAAGATCAATGCTATCATCAACGCCGTTAAAGAATATCCCCGCCCTGAGATTGAGTTTTCTGAGTTTGAGAAAATTCTTGAAAATTATGGATTAAAATATGATGATTTATCTGATCGAGAGATTCGATATATCAATGCCAGCATTGGTTAAAGATGGCGACAAAGAGACCGCCGCTTGAAAAATTAAAAAAATTTTGATATAATAAGTATGTAAGATAAAGAAAGAACAAATTACAAAAACAAAAAACACTTTAAGAGAAAAAGGAGATTTTCACTATGGAGAACACTGTAAAGAAAACTAAGGCTATGTATTTTGCGGAGCTTCGTGAGATGGTGCTGGCGGCTGTTGAGGATCAGGCGCAGCAGGATGAACTGGTTGAGTTCATTGATAAGCAGATCGAGACTCTTGAGAAGCGTAAGGTTGCCGCTGCTGAGCGTGCAGAGAAGAAGAAGGCTGAGTCTGATGCTATGACTGATGCCATTCTTGCTCAGATTGGTAATGAGCTGATTACTGTCGATGAGATCGTAATTGCGCTGGATAGCGAGGAAGTTACTCGCAATAAGGTGACTGCTCGTCTTGGTAAGCTGGTGAAGGCTGGCACGATTGTTAAAGAAGCCGTTAAGGTTGAAGGTAACAAGAGAATGGCTTATCGCCTTGCCGATGCAGCAGATGCGGACGAAGAGTAATTCGTTGAATTAATACCAAGGGGAGATAAGTAATTATCTCCCCTTATTTGCGTAGGAGGATTATATGTTTTGTTTAAATTATTATCCTTCTCAAAAGTATTTGTAGGATGCAGAAGAATTTAGAATTAAATATCGACCTGCTGACCGCACATTAGAAAATTTTTTAGATGTATATAAAGATAAGTCTATTATAATTGATGTAACAGATGCTTTTGAAGAAGTAGATGCTAAATTATTAAAGGGATTATATGATAAATATAAGAATATAAAAATTATTCTTGATTTTAACAATAAGGATCATTTATCAAGAGTTCAAGAAATTGGATTGCCGTTTTTCTTTGCGAATCCAGTTACTACTATTGATCAACTGCATGGGTTATTAACTTATAAACCTACTGATATGTATATATGTGAAGAATTAGGTTTTTTCCTTGATAAAATCAGTAGAATATTACATGAAAACAATATAAAAGTTAGAGTTTTCCCAAATATTTGTCAGTCAAGTTTCGCAGATACTCCAAGTATAAAGACATTTTTTATTAGACCAGAAGATGTTTCCATATATGCAACTTTTGTAGATGTATTTGAGTTGGTTGCAGACGAGAAGAGACAGCAAGTATTATATAAAATTTATAAACAAGAGAAATGGTTTGGTAAGTTAAAAGATGTTATTCCTACTTTTAAGGGAGAACTTGATAGCAAATATCTATTAAATACTTTTGGAATGATTAGAAGCAAATGCGGCAAGCGGTGTTTATATAAGCCAGGAAGTTGCGCTATATGCGACCGATTTTCAGAACTTGCTAAAACCTTTGAGACAAATAAAATTGTGATACGAACAGCTAAGAAGAAAGATTGATTTTCTTAAAAATTTTTGATATAATATATACATAAGATAAAGAAAGAGGTAAAAAGCATGGCTGCAAAAGGAAGTATCTTGAAACAGGAAGTTGCTGAAAAAATTCTTGCGGCATTTCCTGGAAGTTTCTTGTATAATGATGGCAAGGAAATTCGTATTAATGGAACTGAAAATGGAGAAAGTCTCCAGATTAAGGTAGCATTGACCTGTGCTAAGGTAGCTGTTGAGGGCGGAGATGACATTATTCTTCCTGGTGAGAAAACTGCGGCAACCACAAATGTAAAGCCTACAGGAACGAATGAAAAAGTTCCTCAAGAGCCGACCGCAGAAGAGAAAGAAAGACTTACTACTTTGTTAAATAAGTTGGGACTGTAAGGAGATAATTATGGGAGCAGGAGTTCATCTTTATCAAATGACCTGTTGGGAATCAGCAGGACGTTGGCATGTAAATGATGTTAAAAATCTTAGTGGACGCTCTGCTAAATGGTATACTCCTATGCGTATTTTAGGAGTTTCTGTTGAAGAATATGTTGATCTTTTATTAAATACATTTCATGCAGAAGGAATGTATTATTATGCTCCCACTGATTATTTAGCTTTTCATTTCTCAAAAGAAAAAGATGCAAAAGCATTTTGTTCGTATGTAAATAAGATCGCGCGACACAGTAATTATTGCTGTGCATAGTATATACTTGGAAGTTGAGCGGCGTCCCTCCCCCAGTCATGAATGGAAGTTGAGGGCCGGCAGGTATTGTCCAGATTTGAGGCGCTCAATATAATCTGTTTCCAGATACCGAACAAAGGGCTATAGTAGGGTCTACCAAACCAGAGCCCTTTAAACGGCCCACGGTGCAAACCAAGGAGTGCTGTTAGGGTAGACATTTTTTGCTGGCGTAGCTTAATGGAAAGAGCACTTGGCTACGAACCAAGATTTTGTGTAGGTTCGACTCCTATCGCCAGTATTCTGTATGGTGCGCTAGTTCAGTGGTAGAACGGCGGCCTTATAAGCCGCTAATACGGGTCCGATTCCCGTGCGCACTACCATTTAAAATTTTTATAGTTGAACTAAAATTTTTTGGACAAAGTGCGATAATCGAACTCTAATATTTTTATATTATAATAGAAATAAAAATAATATAAAAATAGGAGGAAATATATATGAGTAAAACAACAACAGAGCAAGTATTAACTAGTGATAAACGGAAAAAACAAAGATTAGTTAATGCTTTAGGAGGTAAATGCTGTATTTGTGGATACGATAAATGCTTATCTGCTTTAGAATTTCATCATACAGATCCAAATGAAAAAGATTTTACTATTGGGAATAATACTCATATAGCATTTGAAAAAGCCTTAAAAGAAGCTAAAAAATGTATTTTAGTTTGTGCGAATTGCCATAGAGAAATTCATGCTGGATTAATTACAAATATACCTTTAACTTCTTATAATGAAGAATTAGCTAATATAGAACTTAATAAACTTAAAGAAATAAAGGCTAAAAAAATTTTCTATTGTCGAGACTGCGGAAAAGAGATTTCTTATGGTGCCATAAGATGTTTTGAATGTAGTAAAGAACATAGAAAAAAAATTAAAAGACCAGAAAGACAAGAGTTAAAGGATTTAATTAGAGTTTTACCATTTACTCAAATTGGAGAAAAGTATGGCATTACAGACAATGCTGTCAGAAAATGGTGTGATGCATTAAATTTACCTAGAACAAAAAAAGAAATAAATCAATATTCTAATGAAGATTGGGAAAAAATTTAATGTTTATTCTTAATAAGGAGTAGATATGATGTATCAGGTTCCTCATGAAGAATTTTACAAACTTTATGATGCTTCAGCTGATAAGATTATTGATTATTTTTATTCAAAAGATGAATTAATAAAGTTTATTGCCAGGTGGTGTCGTACTGGTGAATGGATAGATGATTTTTTCAGGTATCATAAAAGTGTAAGTAATTCTTTTATTGAACAGTGCACTTGCGATATAAATGAATTATTCAAAAGCAGCTGGGATCAGTATTATAGATGTTATATTCTTTATGATAATTTTGATAGAATTATTAATGTTCATGATTTTGAATCGGATGTTTTAAAGTTATATCAAAATTGGGAAGCAGAAGGTAAGACTAATACATATAGCTGGTCATCTTTTGCATGGAGATGGCGGAGACGTCGTTTAAAATCTCGCAAGTATGAGTTCTTAAGAAGAATGGATTCTAATTATAGATATAGGAAAGATCCAGTTCCTCATACACGAAAGTGGCGAGGTGGTCCGAGTCAGTCACCGCCGCATACCGCAAAAATTATGCGTATGTATGCAAATCCTGATTATAAATATTTTAATCGTGGCTCAACAAAAGAAATTCCACAGTGGTGGGATGATCGTTATAGAAGAACTCAAAGGTCTTGGAAGGAACAATCAAAAGCAAGACATCAATGGCAAAGAGGGAAGATCTAATTTAAGAAATTCCCTCTTGATTTTTTTAAAAAAATATGATATAATTATTATGTAATAAAGATAAGGAAATAAAAGCAAGACAGTGGGAGGGTTCTTATATGGCAGAGATTATGATTGATGCACTGGATCTGGATGAAGATATGGAGTTCGATCAGGAAAATGAGGTAAATACTGGTAATGCTGATGTTGTTATTACCAGTTCTGTGAAAATGTATCTGCGTGAGATTGGTCAGTATGATCTTTTATCAAGAGAAGAAGAAATCAAACTGGCGGAAGCCGCAGCTAAGGGGAACCAGAAAGCTAAAGATGATTTGGTAAATCATAACCTGCGTCTTGTTGTTTCTATTGCTAAGCGTTATATGGGTCGTGGTCTTACTCTCCTGGATCTCATTCAGGAAGGCAATATGGGTCTGATTAAGGCGGTTGATAAGTACGATGTAAGTAAGGGTTTTAAGCTCTCTACTTATGCTACTTATTGGATTAAGCAGGCTATTTCTCGCGCTGTGATGGATCAGGCTCGTAATATTCGTATTCCTGTTCATATTATTGAACTTATGAGCAATATTAAGAAGGTTGAACGTGATTTTCAGCAGACTCATGGGCGTGAACCTAGGGAAGCTGAAGTTGCGGCTGCTCTTGGTATTGAAGTTAAAAAGGTTAAGGAAGCGTATACTTGGATGAAGGATACTACTTCTCTTGATATTATGGTCGGTGATGATGAAGATACCACGGTTGGTTCTTTCATTGAAGATGAATCTGTAGTTCCTGCCTTTGCGGCAATCGAGGAAAATGATCGCACTATTGCGATTAGAAATATCCTTGATACTTTGAATGATCGTGAAAAGATGGTTATTGTACGGCGGTTTGGTATTGGTCTTGATAGAGCTGAGACTCTTGATGAGATTGGTAAGGAGCTTGGACTTAGTAGAGAACGTATTCGTCAGATTGAAGCAGCTGCGCTTAGAAAGCTGCGGAATCCTCGTCGTGCCAATCTGTTCAAAGAATTTTTCTAAAAATTTTTGGACAGAGTTGTTTAAAAAGATTTGCATACTTTTTAATAAGAATAGACTTCCAGAGGAACTTATTGATTTTCTTATAAAATTTTGATATAATATATATGTAAGATAAAGAGAGAAGAAAAACAATAGTTCCTTGAAGAAGTCAGGAACGCCTCACGGAGGTCGAGCCAAGCGCCGCTCTCCGTGAGGAAGATCGAAAAGTTGATTTTATAAAAAATTTTTGATATAATATATATAAAGTTAATAAAGACAGCAAAACTGCAAAATTTCAATTATTCTAATACAAGAACAAATTTAATTGGGTTAAATGAAAATCGCCTCTGAAAAAGGCTCCAGAAAGTGCTGAAGTTTATTGTGGTTCTAATTTGGTAAGCCACCTACGGGTTTTAGAAAAGGAACTTGCTGTCTTGTAAAAATTTTTAAGGAGCAAAAAGCATGACTAAGTAGGATTATCTTAATGGGAAACAAAAATATAATGATTTTTGTGGAAAAGTAATTTCGTAGACATTAACAAAAATTCAAAAAAATTTTGATAATGAAGATATTGATTTTGAATCTTATTGTATAAATCAGGTTGAAGAAACTTTTGAGAGTATGCTCTTACATAGTTTAAATTTTATCACTGATGTATATAAAATTGATACAGATTGGATAGAAATTTCTGAAAATGTTGTTTTAGAATTAACTTTTTCAAAAGATGGTAAAAATTTTAAAAATAGAATTTATGAACATTATTCTGATTACTTAAATAATCATGACGAAAATATGTTTTTAAATGCAATTAATAAAATTTTAAATACAGAATCTCGTTATATATTTAATCATGCGTTAGCTCAAGAGGTTGGTTCTCAAGCGATTGAATGTGAAATCATTGGTAATAACGCTTGCGGAGATTGTTTAGATCATTTGGGTGGGGGAAGAATTAATCCAACTTTATTAACAGATATTCCTCCATATCATCCAAATTGTGAATGTAATATAGTTTATTATTTACCAGTATCTAATTCAGAAGAGTCTGAATAAAACGGTGCCAGATAGCTCAGTTGGTGGTAGCATCTGACTGTTAAGCGTGATGTCGTGGGTTCAAGCCCCACCGTGGCAGCCATCGAGTTGATTTACCTCAGCCAATGTAAATCTCAGCTGTCGAGAATACAGCCGCGAGCACTATCGGGGGAGTTAAGCAATAGTAGCCAGGTAAGAACTTGGTGCCTGGTAAAAGTCAAGTATCTTTGAAAGTGGTAAAGGTGAAACTTTTGTCGCATCCCAGACGGAGTGGGAGTAGGGTGCTGGTGGGCATCCGAGCAGGGCTAAAGTAGTGGCACACACCCATCCCATAGGTTCCTGTGGCGGAATTGGCATACGCGTTTGACTTAGGATCAAAATTTTGGGGGTTCGAGTCCCTCCAGGAATACCATTTAAGGGATTGTAAGGCTTGAATTAACAAGATATGACGTGCGGGGATGAGGCCCTGCGAGATATTTCATAGTTAGTAGGGTTTTAAAGACTCAAAAGGTCAACTGAAAAGATGGAATATCTGTCTCGTGAGCGACGAACGTAGTCCCTGACCAGTTAACATTTCCGAGGGAAGACGATTATGAAAAATGTGAAATGTAGAGGTCTTAACACGGATTTAGCACTTAAACTACCACTGATCTGCGGAGTATGTGGCATAGCGGAAAAGCCTCTCTAAAAAATAAGAAGCGAAGTAAAGTGTGTTCCTCCAGTTTGCCAGAGTTCGCCGCGGAGGTAAACCTAAACTGGCATTATATACTCTCGGAGAGGATCAGCAGACTCGTCGCCCTGTCACGGCGAAGATAGTGGGGCAGCACCCATCGAGAGTGCTCGGTCGCATAGAGGGCCTGAAGCCCTATGGTTCTGTTCCAGGAACTGAAATTGGAAGGTATAGGAGAGATTGCTGAGCATTGCGTTTCCTCACTCCACTCAACCAAAAGGAGTAAATAAAGATGTCTATGAAATGCCAGTTTGAGAAGATGGTAGGGTAGCTGTTAAACTCACTTATTAGATTGCAAGTTATGGTTCTTGGATCTAATTTAAAAACCAATGCGCTGTTATGGCACAGCGCCATATCCCATCGAGGAGAAATTAAATGAGGCGGGCTGGCATATCCCAAGTTCGCAATAATATGCCTTTAATATGCTCCGTTAGGCAAGTGGTCTAAGCCGTCGGCCTTTCACGCCGGAGACGGGAGTTCAATTCTCCCACGGAGTACCACGTCTCTTCGTCTAGTGGCTAAGGATCTCGGTTTCTCAGACCGAGGACGTGAGTTCGAATCTCACAGAGATGATTTGATATTTTTAAAAAAATTTGATATAATATATATGTAAGATAAAGACAGAAACAGCAAAACGTAAAGAATAAGCGTTAAATTGGGGATTTAAAGGTGCTATATTTAAGCTGTCTTGTAGATGTTTCTGGCCCCATAGTCAAGCGGTTTAAGACGGCTGACTCTAAATCAGCAGACGTCGGTTCGAATCCGACTGGGGTCCCCATTTGGTTGACAAAACCGCTGACATGACTACTGCGTCAGTTCAAAAACAGTAGCAGAAGATCTTCAACCGCGTCCATCCTGGCTCGGTATATAAATGCAACGGGAGAATGAGGACAACCACTTTTAGGAAAACCCGTGAAGCCTCTGATCAGGGCTGTGGGGAGCCGTAATCTCCCTTCTTACTTTCTTATTTGATATTTAATAAAATTTTTGATATAATATATATGTAAGATAAAGAAAGACGATTGCAGCAATTATTTAAAGAAGATTTGACTGTTAATCAAAATACTTTAAAGTCGTCTTGAGGATTAATTTTATGAGAACTTATCATCCTAAGAGTTGGAGTCAGCAAGCAAGCAAGAGAGATGTGTGATAAGCAAATTAAACAGATTAATTCTGGTTGGCAAACTATAGATGGAGCAGTTAAGTTCTTTTCTCAGTCTTATCGTGCGGAGATCATTAGAAATCGTGTTGCAAAAAGATTCGGTAGAATGGTTAGAGCAGGTAAGGTTCATGAAGATTTAGAAGCATATTATCATCATTTTTATGAGAATGATTGTTAATAGGAGAAATAAAGATGCAATCAAAAATTGATATGGCAACTGATTAGGCTTTTATTCTTGCCTATAACAACAATTCTGATTATACTAATATGGCAAGAGCTTTAGGATATGGAAATAATATTAATAATAATGTAAGAGTAAAAATTAAAGAAAGATTACAAAAAATGGGTTTGCCTTTATATGAAGGTAAAAAAGATGTGGTATCTTTGACTAAAAGAGAGCTGTTTCAAAATAGAAATTCATATCAAAGTGCTCGTTCTGCAATAGTAAAAAATGCTCAGGCGGTTTATTTAAAAAGTATGAAACCAAAATGTTGCGCTATTTGTGGATATAACAAACATTATGAAATTGCTCATATAAAAGCAGTTGCAAATTTTGAAGAAGATGCTTCTATTGCCGAAATTAATAATGAAAATAATTTAATTGCTTTATGTCCTAATCATCATTGGGAATATGATAATGGAATTTTAGATTTGGCGGGGTGGAGCAGCGGTAGCTTAACGCCCTCATAAGGCGAAGGTCGTGGGTTCAAATCCCACCCCCGCAAGAGATATAAAATTAACAGCCTCCACGTGGCATATCTTGGGTAATGCTAATAGTTAATTAAATTTAAGCAAGTATATGTAGCACTAACATATACAACTGCTTAGAAGTTTGTTTTCTACTTTTGTTCTTAAAAACAAAGAGAGTGACTTGGATGTTCAAGAAGAATGTTTCCGTGCTTTCGGTGATAGCGGTCGTTAGTGAGTTCATGTCCTGAATGAACGATCCCCCGCGAGGAGTGCAAAAAGATAGAGGGTGCAAATATCTATCGTACTACTATACTCGTGAGTAGTTTTCCTTTATATCCTGAGTGACACACTTTTCAGTGAATAGTTCAAAGTAAAAAGAATACTCAGTTTTTATATAAACTGCGGTTTATATAATCAAAGATATAAGCCGCATTATGCTTCTCTGGCGCAATAGGCAGCGCAACTGATTTGTAATCAGTCGGTTAAGGGTTCGAGTCCCTTGGGAAGCTCCATAGGCACGAGTGGCGGAATAGGCAGACGCAGCGGACTTAAAATCCGCTGATCGAAAGATCGTGCGGGTTCAAGTCCCGCCTCGTGCACCATCGAGAACAAAAGTTCTCACGTCATGTTTAATCTTTTCTTTTTAAAAGGAGTTGGAGTTAAACTCCAACTCCTATTTTGGTGTAGTTGGTGTAATGGTAACACAGGGGATTGTGGATCCTTTAATATCAGTTCGATTCTGGTGCTTCACCCCATATAGGCGTCTGGTGTTAGCGGATAGCATTCTGGTCTCCAAAACCAGCGGACCTGGTTCGAATCCAGGGATGCCTGCCATTGATAATAATATATTTGGGTGGTTTGGAATCCACCGCCGCACTTTATTGTTGGTTGAGTACAAGTGTGGCAGAACCCAGCCAAAGGGCAAATATATATTATATACAGAAGTTTTGCAAAACTTATTAGAATTAAACCCAATAGCAAATTAGTAGATGATGGGCACTAATTACAATTTGATAGGTAGCTCAACTGGTAGAGCAACGGCATGTGGAGCCGTGTGTTGGAGATTCGAGTTCTCCCCCATCAACTTTTTTGTTACAAAAAACTCTTCTTAAAAGGAGATTTTATATGATAGATAATGAAGTAAGAGATATTTTATGGACTGAACGCATGCGTCAGCAAAACGCCATAGAATTAATAGCAAGTGAAAATTTTGTCAGTGAAGAAACTATGATGATGGCAGGAAGTATTTTTTGTAATAAATATACGGAAGGATACCCTGGTAATCGTTATTATGGTGGATGTAAACATTATGATAAATTAGAAAAACTTTGCCAAGAAAGATGGTTAAAAGTTTTTAATGCAGAAAATGATTATCACTGTAATGTACAGCCGCATAGTGGATCTCAAGCTAATTTTGCTGCATATATGGCATTATGCCAACCTGGAGATACTATTTTGGCCATGTCTTTTGATAATGGTGGTCATTTAACTCATGGCTCTCCTGTTAATTTTAGTGGAAAAATTTATAATGTTGTATTTTACAATGTGGATGAGAATGGTTTTATTGACTATAATGATATAAGAAATAAAATTAGACAATATGCCCCAAAAGTAGTATTAGCAGGTGCAAGTGCATATAGTAGAGAAATTGATTTTAAAAGAATTTATTCTATTTTATGTAGTGAATATCCTACTGGTGGTCCATATGGACCTCGTCCTTATTTTATGGTTGATATGGCCCATATTGCTGGATTAATTGCAGCAGGAGATCATCAGTCTCCTTTTAGATATGCAGATGTAATTACAACTACAACTCACAAAACTTTAAGAAGTATTCGCGGCGGTCTGATTTTTTGTAAAAAGGAACTGGCTAAAAAAGTTGATAGTGCGGTATTTCCTGGAAGTCAGGGAGGCCCGTTACAGCATATAATTGCCGCAAAAGCTGTAGGTGCATTAGAGTGTTTACAGCCTGAATATAAGAAATATATCCATCGAGTTGTAAAAAATACAAAAGCAATGTGTGATGAATTTATTTCAATGGGGTATAAAGTAGTTACAGGTGGGACGGATAATCATTTATTCCTTTTAGATTTATCTGATTTAAATGTCACTGGCAAAGATGTACAAGATGCTTGTGAAAAACATGGAATTACATTAAATAAAAATTGTGTTCCTGGTGAGAAACGATCTCCTAAACTTACGAGCGGTGTGCGGATAGGATGCGCGGCAGAAACAACTCGTAATAAAACTGAAAAAGATTTTAGAGAGATTGCTCATAAAATTGATGAAATTATTAAAAGCATTAATTAAGAATTAATGCTTATATACGGTGTGGTACCTTAGTGGGGAGGAGGCGCGGTCTTGAAAACCGTTGCTCCTAGAGGGGCTGGGGGTTCGAATCCCTCCCACACCGCCATTTTTCTCTCAGAAAAACAGCAATGCAAAATCCAGTCTATAATAGAGACATAACAAATCGAGGTGTAGCGCAGATGGTAGCGCGCCTGCTTTGGGAGCAGGATGCCGCAGGTTCAAATCCTGTCACCTCGACCACACTGATACCAGACATTGTTCTCTGAGAAAATACAGAAAATCAGCAGTATGGTATCATAGGTTCAAGAAATACGGATGTAGCGAAACAGGTAAACGCGCTAGATTTAGGTTCTAGTATCAGAAAAGCTGTTATGCGGGTTCGAGTCCCGCCATCCGTACCACAAAAAAATCTCATATTATCATTAACAATTGAGATAAGACTTACGAAAGGAGGCATCAAAAATGGGTCTATTGCACGAATTAGTGAGAGCGCGTGAGATCGAATTATCTCAAGTGAAAATCACAAGTCAATTGTCAACTCACAAGCAGCATAAGTAACCATAGACGGTTGAGTATTAAATCCCATAGCTTAAGCTTTGGGATCTCAATATGGCTGGTGTAGCTCAGTTGGATAGAAGCAACCGCATCTTAAGCGGTAGGTCGGCGGTTCGAAACCGTCCCCAACCGCCATTTAATATAACATATGGAGGAAAAATATGAAATTTTTAATTGCTGCTATTGTAACTGTTGGTTTTTATATAGTTTCTGCATGTGTTATATCAGAAACAAGTTATATCTTTGATGCGCTTGATAGCAATATTCATTGATATTTTTAAAAAATTATATTATAATATATATGTAAGATAAAAGAGGAAGATAATATTCGTGAAGAATTTTATAATAATGATATGGTTTATGGCTGTATTGAATTAGATATAACTAAACTTCCGACTTTAGATATTGAAGAACTTGAAAAAATATATTATAATGATGAAGATGGTTTCATTGAAGCCTACAGACTGGATTAATCCAGTCAAATAACTGGGTATAATTCAGTTGGTAGAATGCGTGATTTGGGATCACGATGCCGTAGGTTCGAGTCCCGCCACTCAGAGGATACCAGTACAAATGTGTTTACGTCGCGTATCTATTTAAACAAAAGTTTGTACATAAAATAAAAAAGACACATACAGCAAACATAAAAGTTTAAACTTTTATATGCGAGTTCGAATCTCGTCTTACCGTTAGGTATGTAGCAAAATGGATAATGCAAAAGTCTAAATAAGTGTCTTGTAATACGAAGGAGATTATTTATGAGAGGAATAGCTTATAAAAGATTTCAACGTGAAAAGCATATCAAGAGAAAAGAAAATATTCTTCGTGCTTACCGATTAGACAATCCGCCTCATAAATATAATGATAAAGATTTATTTAGTTGTATTACATTTCCAAGAGGTAGGGAAGTCGCATATGCAGGTAGTTGGCTTCCCTATTGGATTGTAAAAACAAGAGGACAGTTAAATAAAGGAAAGATTCATTGTGGTTGCGGCATGTGCATGGCTAAAACTCGTAATAAAGGGAAGAAACGTCATGTGCATGGAAATTATGCTCCTGCCATTAATTATAAAATTAGTGATTTGCGGCGGGCGCAGCAAATGGATTGGGATGAGTCCCAATGGAAGATGGAAGATGAGTTCCCGCGGGATTGAGACGAGAAACCGCGATTTTTGATGATTGGGTTTCAAATGAAGAATTAAATGAATTAATTGCTTCGCTCTCCGATTGATTTTTAATAAAATTTTTGATATAATATATATACAGTAAAGATAAAGAAAGAAAAAAAATGTAAGAGGAAATGCGATATGAATATAGTCGGAGCTGGCGATCGGTTCATGGTATATGGCGAGGATGTAAAAACATATAAGGTTTTGCCCGCCGATACTTATAAAGTGCAATTTAATAAGATGACTGGGTTCTATCTCATTAGCCATAATGACCTTACGGTAGATGAAAAGGTATATGGGCCATATGCTCGAAAAGTGCAGAAGGTTATGAATACCTTTAAATATCTTGATAGAAATATGGGAGTAATTTTATCTGGTCCCAAGGGTGTGGGCAAATCAATGTTTGCTCGACTTCTGGCGGAAGCTGGTAAAAAGAATAATCTGCCACTAATTATTGTAAATTGTGCGGTTCCAGGGGTTGAGGATTTTATTTCTTCTATTGAACAAGAATGTATTGTTCTTTTTGATGAATTTGAAAAAACATTTAAACCCGATAAAGATAATGGGTTTAATCCACAGGAAAATTTACTTTCACTTTTTGATGGCATTGATAATGGCAAGAAACTTTATGTTGTAACTTGTAATGAGACTCGTGATCTTAATTCTTATCTTTTGAATAGGCCTGGACGTTTTCATTATCATTTCATTATGGGGACTCCAACAGGAGATGAAGTAAGAGAATATATGGAAGATAATCTGGTTGGAGATGCCAGACAGTATATAGATAAGGTTGTAGCACTTAGTGCAATTTCAGCTTTTACATATGATGTGTTGCGGGCAGTTGCTTTTGAGTTAAATCAAGGCTATGATCTTAGTGAAACTATGATGGATCTTAATATTGAACGTGAGCATTATCTCAATTTGACTATGAAAGTCATTTTTACAAATGGCTATGTAGCTAATGCGAGAGATGTGCTTGATCTTGATATGTTCAATAATCGGTATAATTATGAGTGGTGTCAGTTTGAAAAGAACACTATTCCAGATAAATTTAAGAAATACTGTGATGCAGTAAATGTTCGATTTTATACCAGAGATGTAGTAGTTGATGATAAGGGGTATCATCTTGAGCCTGAAAAAACAGAAATTGTCTGGGATGATGACTGGAATTATATGAATGATGATACCGCAGAACAGCAGGCTTACAAAGCTGAAGTAAAGCAGTTTATGGATAGTTTTGAAGTCGCAGAGGTTGTTTTGGAGAAATCCAAACCTATATACGGAAATACCGCATTTGCATACAAGTATCTGGTTTAAACCAGATACTTGTTACAAAAACGTTACAATTTGGTCAATTTTTCGTAATAATTTTGAAATATATAATAAAGAAACAGGAATAACTATTTCAAATGCAGATTATAGAACACCCGTTTCTGCAAAAAGGCACTGGTAACAGTACCACGATATGCGCCAGTAACTCAGGGGTAGAGTAGCGGACTTTTAATCCGTCTGTCGCGGGTTCAAATCCCGCCTGGCGCACCATGGGAATGTGAGCTAGTACGGTTATTCAGCACTGGACTGAAAATCCAGGGAATTTGATTCGACTCCAAGATATTCCACTTTATTTCAAAACCTGTCGTTTAGCCTGTGAGTAAAACATAGGTTCCATAAATTAACGAAATAGGAAAGGATTAAATAAACGTAAACCCATTGCAGACCTCGACACAGAAACGATAAGAATAGGAGTTACTTGAAATGATATATAGTAGCTATCGACAAAAAGTAGGTTGGCAACACTGAAAATTTCTTTAGAAACAGATAGAGAAATCACAATGAAATGCTCAGTAGTTGTCAAAGGTCTACTGAGAGAACGCCTGGGTGTGAGAATTAGGTATTCACGGAATAGCGTTTGGTAGGGTGATGTAATAGATGGTTGGCTCCTAATTCTCTTTTTTGAAAATTATTAAAATTTTTGTTATAATATATATGTAAGTTAAAGAAAGACGCTTGCAGCAAATTCATAGTCAAGCTATGTGTCGTGAGTTCGATTCTCACTCCTTCCAGTTGGAAAGATAGATCAGTTGGTAGATCAATAGAAAAATGTTAGCGTCTTGTTTTATAGCCCAGTCGCCAAGTGGTAAGGCACAGCACTTTGACTGCTGTATGCGCTGGTCCGAATCCAGCCTGGGCTGCCAGGTCCCGATAGCATAATGGATAATGCAATAGATTTCTAATCTATCGACTGAAGGTTCGAGTCCTTCTCGGGGCGCCACCCCCCAAGATTGGCGTCTTGGGAGTACACATGGGAAGCTTCCAAATCAATCTATAGTGAGCAAAAGCCTAACGGCAGGGAGGAAAAGCAATCACATGGCTATTGTTTCTCGCTGGCCGCCAAGCCAGAATACTGGGTCTTATGCGAGATTTACCAGACGCCGCGGAAAGTAGCTATAAGTTGATTTTCTTAAAATTTTTTGATATAATATATATGTAAGTTAAAAAAGACACATGCAGCAAAACTACTTTAACAAAACTCTTTGATGAAAATAATTTTATAATTTTTATATTGCGTTTACGTTATGAGTGTCTTGTGGGTTGGATTTAACTTACATAAAACCCTCCTTTCCATGATTGACTTGGTGAAGCGGTTTACCTGATATGATTCTCCGCAGAACGAGAAAAATCATTCCCCGTGATGTCGTACGGGTGATGGCTTCGACCGCAGGTATAGCGAAATAATCCAGGGTATAAGAGATCCCCTTCAAATATGGCACAAGGACGGCAAACCTATTTGAAAAGTTTTCGTTCAACATCTCTTACTTTAAAATATTAAAAAGGAGTCATTTAGATATGGCATACATTTATAAAATTGTGAATGATATAAATAATAAAATATATATTGGAAAAACAGAATGTTCTATTAAAAAAAGATTTAAGGAACATTGTCGAGATGCTTTTAAAAATCAAAATGAAAAACGTCCTTTATATGCAGCTATGAGAAAATATGGAATTGAACATTTTCATATTGAATTAATTGAAGAAACAAATAATCCAGAAGAACGTGAAATTTATTGGATTGAACAATTTCGGTCTTTTAAAAATGGTTATAATGCTACAAAAGGTGGAGACGGCCGAAGATATTTAGATTATGATTTAATTATTGCTACATATAAAGAAATTGGAATCGTAAGACAAACAGCTAATAAATTAGGAATTGACGAGCATACTGTTAGTAAAATATTATATAACAATAATATTAAAATACTTTCTGCACGAAAGGCTTCTGATAAATCTACTAAAAAAGTTGTAAATATGTATGATTTACAAGGAAATTTTTTACAATCTTTTGAAAGTGCTTCTGATGCTGCAAGATTTTTAGTAGAAACTAAAAAAGTTAATTGTTTAGCATCTACAGTGCGTGGTCATATTTCTTCTGTTTGTAATAATAAACGAAAAACTGCAGCTGGATATATTTGGAAATTCGCTTAATATAATTATTTTTAGACACACGCAGCAAATTATTTCTCAAAATTGGGTATTATAGGTAAATCGTATAAATATTAAAGAAGAAGGTGGGGGATACCTCACAGAGAGATAGTGTCTAGTCAAAATTTAAAAGCAAACTGTTTAAGAAGTTAAACATACTTCACTCCCTTTCTTTTGATTTTGGACTGGATATTTAAAAAATATCCAGTCCTTTTTATGAGTTGATACCCAAGTGGTTTAAGGGCGCTAGCTGCAACCCAGTTGTAATAAATCGGGGGTTCGAATCCCTCTCAACTCTTTATTGATTTTAAATAAGAATTTTGATATAATATATATACAAGGTTATGAAAGATAACCTCAAACAAAAGTTTGAAAGAGATAAAAGGAGAAAAATACTATGAATACTTTTCTTAATCAGATGACCAAGGATAGCAATATCACTCGTACTGAGAATGGTGGCGTAACTCGCAAGTCTACCGAATCTAAGGTTCTTGATATGTTTGCGGTCGGCGGTGCATACAGAACCCGTTCTGATGAGGATATTATCCTTCTTTTTAAGAACGCATTTGAGGAAGATCGTCTTCTGGCTATGAAGTGTCTGTTTTACTTGAGGGACATTCGCGGAGGTCAAGGAGAAAGACGCTTCTTTCGTATTGCTTTTCGTTGGCTTTGTAATAAGTATCCTAAAGTTGCAAAGAAGAACCTTATCAATGTCAGCGAGTATGGTCGTTGGGATGACCTGATCTACGTTGCTGAAGGTACTCAGGTGCAGACCGCCGCATTTAATATCATCAAGCATCAGCTTGCTCTTGATATTCAGTGCAAGACTCCGTCTCTACTTGCAAAGTGGATGCCTTCTCAGAATGCATCTAATGCAGACACTAAGAGACTGGGACATGTTCTGGCAAACTTCCTGGGAATGACCAGCCGCGAGTATCGTAAGACTCTTTCTACTCTGCGTGAGCGTATCAACGTTCTTGAGCGTCTGATGAGCGCAAACCGCTGGGATGAGATTGAGTTCGACAAGATCCCTTCTAAGGCAGGACTTGTCTATCGTAATGCTTTTGCAAGACGTGACATTCTTGCTAAGAAGTATGAAGCCTTTGCCAAGAATAAGGATACCAAGGTAAATGCAGATGCACTGTATCCGCATGATGTTGCTCACAGAGCTTTTGCAATGCGTTATAATACTAGCCTTGAAGATCCTACTCGTCTTATGCTTCAGAAATACTGGGATAATCTCAAGGACTTCTATAATGGCAGAGAAGAGAATGGCATCGCGGTTGTTGATGTGTCTGGTTCTATGAGCGGCACCCCGATGGAAGCTGCGGTTTCTATGGGCGCTTACATCGCAGATAAGGCACATGGCCCGTTCGCAAATCACTTCATCACTTTTTCCGCTCATCCTGAGCTGGTAAGATTTGAGGGAGTCGATATTGTCGATAAGCTCAACCGTTGTGTTCAGGCGGATTGGGGCATGAATACCAATGTACAGGCGGTATTTGATATGCTTCTGAGCACCGCCATGAAGCAGGGTGTAAAGGCCGAAGATATGCCGACCAGAATCTACATCTTCTCCGATATGGAGTTTGATGAGTGTGTATCTTTTGATCGTACTTCTAAGCGTTCTCGCAGCTCTTGGAGCAGATGGAATGATTGCCGTACCGTCAACTCTGTTGATGAGGTAAACTCTGATCTTGAGAACATTAAGCTGGAGTGGGCACGTCATGGATACCAGATGCCTCAGGTAATCTTCTGGAATCTTAATGCCAGAAATAACAGAATTCCTGCAATCGGTGACGGATTCAGTTATGTAAGTGGGTTCTCCCCTTCCATGATTGATTGCATCCTGAGCGGTAAGGATGGCTGGGATCTGATGGTTGAGAAGCTCATGTCTAAGCGTTACGCGGCAGTAGTTGCGTAATCTCATATATAAGGGGTGTGCAATTTTTGCACACCCTTCTTTTTTTGTATATGCAAAATTTTCCTAGAACCTGATGAATAGATCTTAGAGACGGCTCGGCCCGCAGACACCCGCAATCTAAAATCAAAAATGGGTTTAGAATTTTTTCTTTCTGATTTTTCTATAACCGAATCTTGGTCAAAAATGGATAAATGATCTCTCGTAATTTTAATATATAATTAGTAAGAGAAATCTTCATTTAAATACAAGGGAGGCTTTATTATGGTAGAGTTGCTTTAGCGCTATTCCTTGTCTGATATTCTCATGTTTATTGTTATTTTAGCTTTAGCAGTAAAAAGCCTAATTTCTTTTTTTGATTGGGCTTATGACCGCTTAAAGAAAGTTTTTAACAAAGAACATTGTAAACTTTCTGAAAAAGAAGAGTTAAAACGACGTCTTCAGCATGGAAGCGAAGTAATGACTACTTTAAAAGCTAATCAAGAGGCAACAGATAAAATTTTAAATGATTTATCTGCAAAAATAGACATGTTGATTGATTCAGATAAGGATGCTATTAAATCCTATATAACAAGAAAACATCATTATTTCTGTTATCAAATAGGATGGATCGACGATTTTAGTTTAGACTGCTTAGAAAGACGATATGAACATTATGCAGATGAAGGCGGAAATTCATTCATTGAAGGCTTTATGAATGAATTACGTGCACTTCCTAAACAATCACCTCAAGAGAAAAGAGAATATTATCGTCCATAAAAATTTAAGAGATAAAAGGAGATAAGAGAATGGCAATCACAAGTAATTTGTATCCGCCGATTGTGCCTGATACAACTCCGGCGTTCATAAGAACAAAATCTTGTAAGATTTACTTTTCTCTTTCTATGTATAATTCTGCGGCAGATATTAAGAATGTTCAAGTTTCTTTAGTTAATCAAAGAACTAATGCTTCTGCTTTAAAGACAAGTGCATATCCTTCTGGTATTAAAATTGCCAGTTTATATTATGATCCTGATGTACGCGGCGATTATAATTATTATGTACAAATTAATCCTTCTGATTTGGCGGAAGGATCTTTTGGATTAAATCAGTTTTATAAAGTGCAATTAAGATTTACATCAAAATCTGCTTCTAATCCACCATCAAGCGGGACAGCACTAGCTAAATGGCTATATGATAATATGCAATATTTTTCAGAATGGTCAAAAGTTTGTTTAATTAAAGGAATTGAACAACCGCATATTTCTATTCGTGGTTTTGATGATACTGAGAACAATCAAGAAACAGTATTAACAAATCCAATGTTAGAGGTTATTGGTGAATTAACATATGCTAAGAATGGTACACAAGAAAAAGAATATTTAAAAAGCTATAATATAAAATTATATCAAGCTAATAATATGGATAATGTATTAATGCAAAGTGAAGAAGTTTATACAAATCCACATAATCCAAATGAGTTCAATTATGAACTATCATATGATTTGCTTGATGGTGTTAATTATGTTATGGCTTTAACTTATACAACTAATAATTTGTATACTGAAACTATTAATTATAAATTTACCGTTATTCAATATGGTGCAGATAAATTAAATGCTGATATTACAGCCACCGTAGATGAAGAGAATGGTAGAATTAAAATTGATATAATTTCAAAAGATACAGAAAAATTTATTGGAAACTTAACAATTAGAAGAACATCTTCTGAATCTAATTTTCATAAATGGGAAGATGTAAAAACTGTTACATATATTACTGGAACTGAATTAAATTATAGTTGGTATGATACAACAATTCAAAGTGGCGTGTGGTATAGATATTGCGCTCAGAAACGTAATGCACATGGTGACCGCGGCGCTATTATTCAAATTGATAATCCAGTAATGTGTTTATTAGATGACATCTTTTTAACAAGAGATGATTGTCAATTAAAAATTAGATTTAATCCAACTTTAAGTGAATTTAAATATAATGTTACAGAATCTCAACAGGTAACCATTGGGGCAAAATATCCATATATTAAGCGAAATGGCAATAACTATTTTAGAACTTTTCCTATTGGTGGATTAATTAGTTCTTTTATTGATACCACTGATTGGTATGATCCACATTTTTATGATGGGGAATTTCATTATGATGAAAATGAAATTAAAGCATTTACTTCAAAAGCAGATATATATGGAGAATCACAAGAACTATATGATGATTATAATAATAAAAAAGGAATAACAGAATATAATGATTATATTTATGAAAGAGAATTTAGAAAAAAGGTTTATGATTTTCTTTATAAATATAATGTAAAGCTATTCCGCTCCACAACAGAAGGAAATATATTAATTAAATTAATGAATATTGATTTTCAACCTGTTGAAACACTTGGACGAAGATTATATTCATTTACTGCAACTGCGGTTGAGGTTGATGATGCTACTATTTCAAATTATAATAAATATGGTATTCAGATTACAGGTAATTATGAGAAATATATTACTTACAGACATGAAGTTTTAGGACAAATTTCTGGAACATATCAAGCCTCTGATGGTAATATATTAAGTAATAAAATTAATACTAAATATAAAAAGTCTTCAAATGAAGGTTTCATTAATCAGGTTGGAAGTTTAAGATGGTTAAAATTAGAAATTGAATCTGATCCATATGTAATTATTGAAAGCGACGGCTAGTTGGTAAAAGCAACCACCTCTTCAGATATTGAAGCACCAGATGCTACAGTTGGTCATATAGTTGTGATTAATGGTGCAGAAATGATTGTGTACCCTCGCATGGAAAGACGACCTACTGGACAACCAGGAAACGGCTCCACCGCAGCAGAAATAGTTCATTTAGGAATTTTTGAATTAAAAGAAGATAATACACTAGTAACAGATTTACGATTTAAATATCCAACTACTGTTACTATTGATTATATAGCAAATCTTGAAGAAGTTGAAGATACATCTGGTTTAGCTAATAGAATTTATTACTATCATAAGCCAGGTCAATTATATGGATCTTTTGAACCTAAAGATTCATTAATGCAGAAAATTTATAATAAATATCTACTTAATTATAAAAAATATTATCAACGTTTACTTGATGTTACTGGTATCCAAGTTGAAGGTCAACCTGGTGCTGTTGTTTATGTAAAAGATTCAAAAGATACTAATTTAAATCGTCATGTTTTAGAAAATGGATATTTACAATTAAGAGATAATGAAGCAACTATTGAAGGTTTATATTTCTGTGGAGTCCATTTGACAGAATGTACAGATCCATTGGAAACTGAAATAGTTAATGGTTTAACAGGCGATGATTTTGAATTACAAGATGGTGTTTATGATTCTATTGATGAAATTGAAAATCCAGTTAATGCGGGTATTTACCAAATTCGCGCATATGGATTAAAATCTGGTGCATTTTTAGAAAACAATCGAGTAATAGTTGTTAATGAAAATAATACAGAACATACAGAAGTTACCCCTGATAATTATTATACTTTAATTCTTGAGCCAATAGAAGATGATAAAAAACTTCAGTTTGTTTATTACTATGGCTGTTGGTATACATTAGCTAAGGGTTATGAAAAAACTAAATTATTAGGTGGTGATATTCGTCAAGTAAGAGATAATGAATATATTTTAGTGGATGAATATTATGATTCATTTGCGGAAATCGAAAATCCAATTCCTAATGGTGTATATTGGATTTCTTCATATGCGGTTGACGATGAAAATCTTGATTTTGATAGAATTAGTGGTTTGTTAACAATTAGTGAAGACTATGTATATGCAAACACTGATAGAAATTATGCCTTAATTGTTAAGCGTTTATATGAAGAATCTAAAAATAGATATATTTATTATCATGGTGATTGGTGGTTATTTACACCAGAACATGATGTGCTTTGTCCTGTTGATGGGTTGGTAGATTATTATTGTGAAGTTGTGAAAGGAGTTTATTAATTATGACACATGATTTTCCATATTTAAAAGACTCCGTATTTCTTAAAAAATTTGATGAATTAAAATTAAAAGAACAATATGTAAAATTAATTGTTCTTACTTTTGATGAAATGCCAATTCAAGAGATACAAGGTAAAGTAACTGGCGGCAATCTTACACTAGATGGGTCTTCAGGAATGAGACGAACTGGTAATTTAAGTATGGTTGCTGATGAATATGAGAATGATTTAACTGATACTAAACATTTATTGAGTATTAATAAAAAAGTTGAAGTATTAATTGGTTTCGTAAACACAACAGACGAGTATACAGAATATGATATGCTCTGGTTCCCGCAAGGAACTTACGTAATTATTTCACCAAATATTTCTCATAATAATAGTGGTGTTAATATTTCATTAACATTACATGATAAAATGGCTTTATTAAATGGAGAGTGCGGAGGTACGTTACCTGCCTCCGTAGTCTTCAATGAAATAGAAGATATAGATGAAGATGGTAATATACAAATTACAGAGCCTACTGTCTATCAAATAATCCAAGAGCTAGTTAATCACTTTGGTGGTGAGCAATTAGGTAAAATAATAATCAGTGATATAGACAGTAAAATTAAAAAAGTAATGAAATGGACTGGTTCAACTCCGTTATATCTTTACCAAGAACCTGCGGCGGATGGCACAATTTACAACAGCTTTAGCACTAACTATAACGAGCTCGCCGCACGTCAAGCACAAGGACATGGAACAATAAAAGAGTTTTCATATGGACAAGATATTGGTTATATATTAACTGATTTTGTTTATCCTGGTGAATTAGTTGGTAATGCAGGAGATACTGTTGTTACTATTTTAGATCAAATTAAAAATACTTTAGGTAACTATGAATATTTCTATGATATTGATGGTAATTTTAGATTTCAAGAAATTAAAAATTATCTGAATACATCATATTCTGTATTTTTAATTAATGAAATGAACGCAGATAATTATTTAGTTGATTATACAAGTGGTAAATCTGTTTATACTTTTGAAGATGCAAATATTATTCAATCATATTCAAATTCACCACAATATCAACAAATTAAAAATGATTTCTTAATCTGGGGAAAAAGAACATCTGTAGATGGACGAGACGTTCCAATCAGATACCATTTAGCTATTGATAGTAAACCAACTGTTGGAAATAGTTATAAAGTATTCTTTTTTATAGATCCAGATGATGGAATTACAAAAGCAAAGAAACCAGTTGAGTTTGCTTCTAAATCTAAGTTTCCTGATAAAGGAGAAGCTGGTATTTATTATTATGCGGCAGACACTGGTATAATTTATAAATGGGCAACAGATGCAAAAGCATATGAACAAACCCCATATACAATAGAAACAATCAAAGCAACTGATTATAGAACAGAACTTTACATGGCGGGTATGGCTAGTGAACCTTTTGGGCTAGACAGCAATTATTACTATACTGAGTTAAAAAATGAATGGCCTAAATTATATGATATGCGAAATCAGAAATTCTTTGAAGAGGTTATAGATCAGCCAAGTGATATTGATTTCTTTTTAGATTTTATAGATACTCCAACCGCAATATCAGAATTTAGTGTACAAAATATTGGTAGGAGAACTACAACTCTTGTTGATGATTCTATTAACTGTATTTTTGAACCAGATAATCCTGATATAGTAATTATAGAAGCTGGTAGTGAAGATGCAGATAGTATGCAAAGAGAATGTGAAGCCCGAAAACAAGAATATGCACAAGTTCGTTCAGAAATATATGCAATGTTGTTAAATGGTGGAGCATTAAAATCCGCCTATGATGAAATTAAAAAAGAACTATATCAATATACAAATTATAATGAACAGATTTCATTAACCACATTACCAATTTATTATCTTGAACCAAATGTTAGAATTACAGTTCGAGATAATTAGAGTGGGATATATGGTGATTATATGGTTAAATCAATTTCATTACCATTAGATATTAATGGAACAATGAGTTTATCTTGTACAAGAGCACTCGAAAGAATTTGATTTATGAAAGGAGATAAAAGGAGTAATAATGTATTGTATATATAAACATATAAATAAAAAAGATGGTAAAATTTATATTGGACAAACAAAAAATCCTAAAGAACGATGGAGTCGTCAAGGTGAAACATATAAAGGATGTACTTATTTTTATAATGCTATACAAAAATATGGCTGGGATAATTTTGAACATATAATTATTGAAGAAAATATTTCAGCTAAAGATATAGATAAAAAAGAAGAATATTATATTAATTTATATGATAGTAGAAATCCAGAAAAAGGATATAATATTGCTAAGGGCGGCCATCAGGGTGGTTCAATAGCAGGTGAAAAAAATCCATTAAATAAATCAATAATTTGTTTAGATACTTTAAAAATTTATCCTTCCGCTCGTATTGCAGGAGAAGAGCTTGGCATTGATGAATCTTGCATTAGAAAGGTTTGTCGTGGTAATAGAGCTTCTGCAGGGGGTTATCGTTGGGCGGACTATGATGAAAATAAAACTTATACAAAACCTAAAAAAGTTGCTCGTGGAGCGGGAAATACTCGTCCTGTTAAATGTATTGAAACTGGTGAAATTTTTTCATCTTGTTTATAGGCAGCAAAAGTTTTACAAGAAAAATCTCCTTCACGAAAATTAGAAAATATTGCAAACTTAATTGGTAGAGTTTGTCGTGGTGCTCAACAATCTACTGGCGGGTACCATTACTGTTATGAAGAGGAGGTTTAAGACTCATGAGCTATCAGATCGGCCAGTTTAGACGTCCACAACTTGACTCCTATTCAACCCCACTTAGCATGGAACTTAGTCATCAACAAACAGAAGACGCATCAAGTGGAGATATTTTATTTTATAATGCTTGTGGGAATTTATCAGGAGACAATGTAATGAACAATCAAAATTGTTATTACTTGCGGTTTGGCGTTAAACAAAGAAGGGATTCAGAACAAGCATTTTATTTAAAAATAAGAAATGTTTCTGAAACAGAAGATAATGAACAATTAATTGATGAATTTAAAGTAACCCGTGGCACTGGGACGGTTTATTTTGAAGTTATATTATCACCAAATGCGACATATAATCAAGTTCTTTGGGAGTTACAACGAACTGCTCTTGATTATAGAATGTTAAACTATGGTAGAGGAATGGATGCCTATGGTAGAGTAATGAAGGTTGTAGATTATACTTATACAAGATTGATAGATGTGCTAACAACTTTGAAATCCACATATACGGGTATGGAATATTTAACAAAGATTGGTATTCAAGGCCCACCTTCATTGCTCATGTGTATCAATAGAGAGCAAATCAGGATTGGGAAGACTGGAATATATGAAATTAATAATGGTATTAATATTACTTCTATTAGTTTTGTACCTAAAACTTCTACTCTTTCTTCTGATGGACTAGATTATTTTATTATGGATTTCGAGTATTAATTAAGGAGGATTAAAGGATGTATTCTTTTTATGGTGGCAGACCTGGCAATTCTTTTATAATTATTACAACATATAGAAGTATTGCGGATATGGTCACTAAATTTAAACAGGGACCAAAATATACGGCAGTACATTATGATGAGCACGTAATGATTAATACCGTAAATAAAAATGATCCAGATAACGGTAAAATATATAGACGTGGTTATGATTTTAATAACACAATGGGCGGTGCTGAATATATTGGAACTATTGTTGGTCCAGCAGGAAAAGCACCAATGTTGGAAATGACAACAATAGCAGATGTGAAAAAGAAACACGCATCTGAAGGTTATGATGAAAGATTTTCTTCTGGTCAATATTCACCAATAGGTGGAAATCTTGTACCTGGTAAGACTGGAAGTGGAACTTTTAATGATGCAATCACTTGGGCATGTTGCTCTATTAGAAATGAAAATGATGAAGATGCTACCGCATATATTGGTTTTACTTTCCCATATACAGTAATTGATTATGAAACAAGTTGGATTGAACCATATGTTGCGGGCAGATATGCAGATACAAGCTCTGCAACAAGAGTAGATGATGAAACTCATCCATTTTTTGAGAAATGGCGTATTAATGTACCAAAAGGCGTTAAAGGAAATGCTTTCATGAATTTGAAAGTGGAAGCAGCATCCGCTAATATAAAAAAATATACTGGTCAAGCAGATGATATTAACCACGGCCGTATGATCCTTGCATATGATTATTATAATTATGATGATTATCAGAATGGTGCGCCTGTTAGATTATATCTTGGTGATTATAATATGATTGATAATGTATCTATTGATGATGAGGGTACTATTACTATTGATTATAGTCATGATGATGATTCAGTATGGACAAAAAAAATTAAATGGATTAAATCAGTTGCATTAAATACTGAAACTGGTTTACTTACTGTTGTTTATAATCATATAACAGATGCAAAAGGAAATCCAACAACATACACAACTTACCTTGATTGGATTGATGAAGTAAATGTTGCGGATGATGGTACTGTTACTTTTGGACATACACATGAAGCTGATACAGTTTTCAGTAAGAAAATTAAATGGGTAACTGGAGTTACTATTAATAATAATGGTACAGTAACTTTTAAATGGAATAATGGAACTGCTGATACTATATTTAGTAATATTATCAAATGGATTAGTTCTGTAAATCTTGCGGCAGATGGTACATTAACTGTTGGATATAATAATGGTGCGGCAGATAGTGTATTTAGTAAAGCTGTTAAATGGATTACAGACGTCCAAGTTGCAAATGATGGTACTGTAACTGTTAGTTATAACAATGATGATCCTGCATATGTAGCAAGTCAAAGGTTGAAATGGATTAATGATATTACATTAGCGGAAAATGGTACTTTAACTGTTAGTTATAATAATGGTAGTACAGATACAGTATTTACCAATAGAATTAGATGGTTAACAAATGCCACTCTCACTAATAATGGTACTCTTACATTAAATTGGAATAACGGAACAGCTGATACAGTTTATGCTAATATGTTTAAATGGATTAGTGGAATGAGTGTAGCAGCAAACGGCACTGTTACTTTAACATGGAATAATGGTGATAGTAATACTGTTTATGAAAATTTAATGAAATGGATTAGCGGATGCACTATTAATACTGGTACAACAGAAGGGGATGGAAATCAAAAACTGCATATTCTATGGAATGATGGAGCAGAAGAGGATATTGGAAATCCTATTAATTATATTATGAGTATGGCAGTTAATCCAAATAATCATTTACTTGTAAGATATTCCGATCCCGCAAGGCGTGCTAGCGGAATTACATATAATGGAATTAACGGTTGGACTGATTTAGGAGAAATTACTCAACAATATGAGTATAATAGTGGAAGTGCAGCTACTGGATTAGAATGGATTGGAATTGGTCAATTAATTGATAGAGGATCTGGAAATAAAACACTTAGATTTACAATTAATCCAACAGCCTTTATCAATAGGGCGGTAAATATTGTAACAGTAACGGCTGGCACACTTAATGGAACAAATGGAACAGATACTATTACTGCATTAAATTTAAGAACAGCAACGGTTACTAAAATGCTAACAGGTCTTCAATTTGAAATTGATAGCGGAATTGCGAGTAGCGGTGCGGCAGCTACTAATTTTATTAATTTATCAATTACAGGTATGGGACTGTCATTTAGCACGGCTTCCGCATAAGGAGTGGTAATATATGGCAACTACTAATGGATTCTTTGGAAATTTACAAGGCCCATTTGCCGCAGATGAGGAGTTATTTACAAAGATTCAATCAGAATGTAAGGATACTATTGAATATATATCTAAATTGGGAATACATTATGTTGGAAACTTTGATTTAGATTTATTTGGAACGAGATGGAAACAAACATTTGTGAGAATTAATGGAATTGAATTTCAGATAGGAATTACACGAATGTTAGAATTATAGGATGTTAAAATAACTTCTATTCAATTTGTTGAAGATACTGATGATTTAATATATATAGATTATCAGTATCATAAATTTGATGAAGATAATGCTTAATGGATTACTTCTCTTATATATAAATAAAAAAATGGCGGATAGTAATTAAACTATCCGCCATTTTTTTATATTTTTATGAATAAAATTTGTTATAAGAAAATTTTAAAGTATTATTATCTAAATATACATATTTCATTGTTGTATCTAATTTTTCATGTCCTAAAATTTTTGCAACCTATTGAATTGACATACCGCGATGAATAAGATTGGTTGCCAATGTGCGACGAAATCTATGTGGATGAACATTTTCTACCTAAGCTCTCTAGCCTAATTTAACCAACATACGCCGTATTCCACCAGGTTGCAATCTTTTTTTGTTTTTGCCAATAAATAATGGCTATAAATTATCAGTATGTTCACTAAAATATCTGTTTAATATTAATGCCGTAACATCATCAATATAAACAACTCTTTCTTTATTTCCTTTTCCTTTTACTCTACACTGTAAATTTTTTAAATCAACATCGTCACGATTTAATGAAACAACTTCACTAACTCTACACCCAGTAGACAAGAAAAAACAAACAATAGCTTTATCTCGTGTTGTTTTACATGACTATTTTAATTTTTCTATTTCTGCGTTAGTAAAAGGTAAACGTATTTTTTTGGCGTATTTAATTGGAGCTAAATTGTTACATGGATTATTTTCAATTAAATGCTCTTTTTGTAACCAATTAAAAAATGAACTAAAAATTTCCCGCACACCTTCAATAGTAGAATCTGCATTTCCTCTCTATTTCATTTCCATTAAAAATCGACGCAAATGATAAACTGTAATAGATCGTACAGGCGTTTTTGTAAATACTAATAATTTAGAGATAATATATTTATATCTTTCTAATGTTTTTTCAGATCGTCCTTCTAATCGTTTCGCAGTTAAAAAAGAATCTAACATATCATTAGAAACTATATCTAAATCTGACTCTCCTATTGGTTCTAAGTTATACAAATCTAACTAGTCAGCGATAGTTTTTAATATATTATCTGTTGTGGTTGCGGAGAGTGTGTTATTAAATTCCTTTTCTAATTTTTTTAACATTAATTGTTTTGCCTCAATCGACATTATTTTTCTCCCCGTAATAAAAAAAATATAAAATTATATTAAAATAATTGTATATGATAATTAAAGAGATAAAATTATCTTTAATTATCATATACTTTTTGTCACTTGCTGTGTCCTTATGATTTTACAAAAAAGAAGTAACCAACGCAAGTAAATTTTAAAGAAAATCAAATTTGGATATTTTACAACATTTCATCAGAAAATTATAGGGATTATGTAGGAATAAGCGTAGTGATTAAAAGTGTCCTTTAAGTCAGCGACAATTTATACATAGTCAACAAAGTATCCCACGTTTTCCACCATGCAAGCGCTCATTAACCGTTCATAAGCATTTGCCATCCCGCCATATGTAACGGCTGTCGGATGCCCATAACTCTTATTGTCAAGATAGAAAGACGATGTGAAAAAGCTGTCATTGGTTGGATTAATAAGAGGGATTGAAAAGTGAGAAGCTATCCCCTCAATGGCAGAGTTGTACAAATCCGTCATTGACTTGTCATTCGTTGCAACAAGCTGTGATATAACAATTTTTGCATTAGGAGCGTGTTCCATTGTCTGCTGAATTATCCGACCATAATTCCCGTAAAAGGTATCAGCATTTTGCGTGTAGTCGCTGTCGTTAATATCTGCGTCTGTTCCTATATAATCAGCACCAAGCGATGTATCGTTAATGCCAAGGCACATGATATATAAATTTTGTGCAGGAGAAGCTAACATTTTAGCTAGACCGCCATCTTTACTTATGTCCGCTGTCAACCACGTCCGTGTATTGATTCCACCTAACCCAAGAAGCAGACAATTATTTCCTACCTTTCTCGATATGATTTTCCCCCAAGAATAATAATCACTATAGCCTTGTACCGCATCGCTAAACTTATATCTTCCTCTTGAATATGAATCTCCGATAACTCCGAAGTTTTCAAAAATTCCTATAGTTGTCAGATTCTCTAAATCCGTAGCTGTGCCGTTCCCAATTTCTATAAGGGATGCTGTTTTATAAATATCACTTATCGTTGAATCGTCAGTATAAGCAACACAAATCCTATACGACACAGCGTTTGGGTCACTTGCTTTATACAGTGCACCTCCGTTTTTCCAACCTGAATCAGCAACCACAGCTTCGCTAACGCTAAGATAAAACACTCTTGTTTTTACAGAGTCGTCAGCTTTTACATAGAAAAATGAATTGTCATAAGGGATAAGTTCGCTGACTATTCTTGTTAACGAAGATTGAATCTCCCCCGTTGGTGCATTAACGACGCCATAAGAGAAAGATGGCAATACAATCCCTTGCCTCTGCCTCTTGGACAGCACTGAATCTCGGTATGTGTTTACTTCTAATTCGCTTTGGAGAGTTGCATGAATTGATGAGGCGAACTGAATTATTACATTGTCCACAAAGTCATTAACATCAGTTATATCTGTGTCGCTGACATAAGCAACCATAATCCTCACTTTGTTGCCCCCCTGCGAACCGCTGTATGTCTGCGTCCCGTCTTTCCAATTGGTTGAACCGACAACCGTAGTTCCCGAATAGTAAACCACTCTTGACTTCATCGTTGAAGGTATAGTCACTGTATATCGTTCACCATTCACATAATCAATGTATTTT
>OCVV011315939.1_pt1 | contig 52406 bp, 32 predicted proteins | sample 1539721 | NCBI WGS metagenome assembly OCVV01 (sample SAMN02144230, study PRJEB22623) | gut metagenome | biome: sheep rumen | host: Ovis aries | place: New Zealand
AGATAGATCGTCCAAAGCATAGACTTGTAGCGGCTAAACCTATGGTTTGTGCGAGCAAAACCTATGGTTTATAGCCCCCTAACATAGGGGGTTGGGGGGCTCAAGAAACTAAACACCTGATTCACAACGCGTTAGCGAACCCTCCAAAATACGGCCGTATTTACGAAAAAATTTTTTCTGGTGGAGAATTTTTCATTCTACGAGGGGGTTGACAGGCAATAATATTTGACAAATGCGCGCGCGTAGCGCATGTATATAAGAAATGGTGTTATGCCCTTTTAAACCCTTAAAGTTTTAGCATAGTAATAAAAAAAGGAGTGCTGAAGGGGGCAGATGTTTTTTCTGTCGTACCTTCGGCACTCCTTAATGATGTAGGTATTCTTGCCGGGGGTTGTCACCCCCGTCTGTAGTCTGTCGTCCTTTCAGGACTTTCACTCAGCTGCGAAGCAGCCGTTGCTCGCCCTTCAGGGGCTTTACGCGGCGCTTCAGCGCCTTTAAGCGCGGCGCAGCAGCACACGCCCTTTGGGGCCTTTACACGCTGCGCTTCAGCGCTTTTAAGCGCGGCGCAGCATTACACGCCCTTTGGGGCCTTACACGCTGCGCAGCAGCCTTAGCTTCTTAGAACTTCGGGCCTGCAATCTTGCCTTCATCCAAAGGCAAGTTGCTTCCGGCCCCAAATCTTACAATTTGGGTCCTGCAGCGACGAGAGCCTTACCAGCCTCGTTGCCTTCGTACTTCTTGAAGTTCTTGATGAAGCGGGCAGCCAGATCCTTAGCCTTCTCGTCCCACTGAGCGGGATCAGCATAAGTGTCGCGAGGATCGAGGATGTTGGTGTCTACGCCTTCCAGCTGTGTGGGAACCTCGAAGTCGAAGAAAGGAATCTTCTTCGTGGGAGCCTTCAGGATGGCACCGCCCAGGATGGCGTCGATGATGCCGCGCGTGTCCTTGATAGAGATACGCTTGCCAGTGCCGTTCCAACCGGTGTTCACCAGATAAGCTTTGGCGCCGCTCTTCTCCATGCGCTTCACGAGCTCCTCAGCATACTTGGTGGGGTGCAGCTCGAGGAATGCCTGGCCGAAGCAAGCCGAGAAGGTGGGGGTGGGCTCAGTGATGCCGCGCTCAGTGCCGGCGAGCTTTGCGGTGAAGCCAGAGAGGAAGTAGTACTTCGTCTGCTCAGCGTTGAGGATGCTCACGGGAGGCAGCACGCCGAATGCGTCGGCCGAGAGGAAGATCACGTTCTTAGCCTCGGGACCAGCGCTCTTGCCGTTCACCTTCTTGGCAATCTTCTCGATGTGCTCGATAGGATAGCTCACGCGGGTGTTCTCGGTCACGCTCTTGTCGGCGAAGTCGATCTTGCCCTCAGCGTCTACGGTGACGTTCTCGAGCAGAGCATTGCGGCGGATAGCGTTGTAGATGTCGGGCTCAGAATCCTTGTCGAGGTTGATGACCTTTGCATAGCAGCCACCCTCGAGGTTGAACACACCCTCGTCGTCCCATCCGTGCTCGTCGTCGCCGATGAGCAGGCGCTTCGGGTCGGTAGAAAGCGTGGTCTTACCCGTACCGGAGAGGCCGAAGAAGATGGCGGTGTTCTTACCTTCCATGTCGGTGTTGGCCGAGCAGTGCATCGAGGCGATACCCTGCAGGGGGAGGTAGTAGTTCTGCATGGAGAACATACCCTTCTTCATCTCACCGCCGTACCATGTGTTGATGATCACCTGCTCGCGGCTGGTGGTGTTGAAGGCAGCGCAGGTCTCAGAGCGCATGCCCAGCTCAGCGAAGTTCTCTACCTTAGCCTTCGAAGCGTTGTAGATCACGAAGTTCGGCTCAAAGTTCTCGAGCTCCTCAGCGGTGGGCTGGATGAACATGTTCTTCACGAAGTGAGCCTGCCAGGCCACCTCAACGATGAAGCGCACGGCCAGACGAGTAGCTTCGTTGGCACCGCAGAAAGCGTCTACCACGTAGAGGTCCTTGTTCGAGAGCTCCTTGATGGCAATCTCTTTCACCTTTGCCCATGTCTCTTCGCTCATGGGGTGGTTGTCGTTCTTGTACTCCTCGGTGGTCCACCACACCTTGTCGTGGCTCTGGGCATCGTCGACGATGTACTTGTCCTTAGGCGAACGACCGGTGAAGATACCAGTCATCACGTTCACTGCGTCAAGCTCGGTGAGCTGGCCCTTGTCGTAGCCAGTCAGTTCGGGCTTCATCTCCTCCTCGAAGAGGAACTCATAACTCGGGTTGTGGGCAATCACGCGGCTACCGGTGATGCCATACTGAGTCAAATCTAACTTTGCCATAATTGTTTGTTTATAAATATTTTAAGTGTAAATTATACTTCTTCTTATAAATCGGGTGCAAAGTTACAAATATTTTGCGACTTACGCTTGCCGAATTCCGAATTATTTCTGTTTTGATAAAGCTTTTTAGGTTAAAGAATTTAAAAATTTACATTCTTACCGCATCTTTGCCACACAGAGTTTGCAAAAATCTAAAACTCTTTTCGTAACTTTGCCCATCGGAATCCGGTTTTCACGACTGCCGCCGTGCTGTCGTCCGATGTTTTTCCGTAATTTTGCAGTTGGAATTATCAATATCAAACGAAACATGAGTATTATGACTTACAAGAAAATCTTTCTGGCAACGCTTTGCCTACTCATCGCCGCCACCACCTGGGCAGCGAAACCGAAGAAGCAGACCGCTCCCGCCCTGAGCCGCTGTGTGAATGGCGTGACCATCCAGGCCACGTATCTCAGCAACGACATCGTGCACATCGTGAAGTATCCCGGCGAGGGTGCCGCACCGGCGAAGAAGAGCTACTCGGTGATTCTCACTGAGGGTTCGGCAACAAGTCCTAACGTGCAGGTGAGCATCGATGGCGCCACGGGGCTCGTGACGCTCACGAACCGGCAAGGCGAGGTGCTGCTCAGCGAGACGTCGGCACCCAGCTTCGAGGAACTGACCAGCGGACCTGATGCTGGCCGCTACCGCATCAGCCAGCAGTGGTCGCTGCAGAACGATGAGGACATCTACGGCCTCGGCCAACTGGGCGACGAAGCCATGACGTGGCGCGGACGCGACGTGGAACTGTGGAACCACAACGGCTACATCGCCATCCCCTATTTCACCTCGTCGCGTGGCTATGGCCTCTACTGGGACAATGCCGGCAAGAGTCGCTTCAAGAGCGAGACGAGCCCCTACACCGCCGCCTTCACCAGCGAGGTGGCACCGCGCATCGACTACTACTTCATCTACCGCGACGGCACGCAGGACGCCGTCATCGCCGGCATACGCCAACTATCGGGACAGGCCACCATGTTCCCCCTCTGGACCATGGGCCATTGGCAGTGCCGCGAGCGCTACAAGACCAGCGACGAGTTGGCCGCCGTGCTCGACAAGTACCGTCAGCTGCAGATTCCCCTCGACGGCATCGTGCAAGACTGGCAGTACTGGGGCTGCGACTCCAACTGGAATGCCATGCGTTTCCAGAATCCCTATTACATTAATAAAGTGGGCGACCCCGCCTGGGAGAAATACCTGCCCGACGACCTGAAGAAGATGGCCGCCGAATACAAGGCCAAGGGCTTGCAGCCCCGTCTGAAGAGTCCTGAGGAGATGGTGAAGTACGTCCACCAGAACAATGCTCACCTGATGATTTCCATCTGGGCCAGCTTCGGCTCGTGGACGGAGCCCTACCGCGAACTGCAGAAGATTGGCGCCCTGCTGCCCTTCGACACGTGGCCGCGCCAGAAGGGCGTGCTGCCCTACGATGCCTTCAACCCCAAGGCACGCGACATCTACTGGAAGTATCTCTCGCACCTCTACGACATGGGCTTCGATGCGTGGTGGACCGACTCCACCGAGCCCGACCACTTCAACGAAACCAAGGAAACCGACAACTACCAGACCTACGACGGCTCGTGGCTGTCGGTGAAGAATGCCTTCCCGCTCATGACCAACCGCGGCATCTACGAGCACCAGCGGGCTGCTGAGCAGAAAAAGGCGAAGCGGCTCAAGAACTACCATGGCAAGCGCTCCTTCCAGATGACGCGCAGCGGCACCTTCGGCTTGCAGCACTACGGCACGTTCTCGTGGAGCGGCGACATCAATGCCTCGTGGCAGGTGATGAAGAGCCAGGTGCCCTCCGGCCTGAACTACACGCTCTGCGGCATTCCCTACTGGAACACCGACCTCGGCGGATTCTTCTACTGGGACCTCGACAACAACCCGAAGAGCCCCGCCGCTCAGGAGCTGCAGACGCGCTGGATGCAGTGGGGTACGTTCATGCCGCTCATGCGCAACCACTGCTCATCACCGATGGTCAGCGAGATCTACGAGTTCGGCCAGAAGGGCGACTGGGCCTACGATGCCATGGTCGATGCCGTGAAGTTGCGCTATCGGCTGCTGCCCTACATCTACTCGATGGCCGGCGAGGTGGTGCAGCAGAGTGGCTCGATGATGCGACCGCTGGTCATGGACTTCGCCAACGACCTGAAGGCCCGCCGCCTGAACGATGAGTACATGTTCGGCCATGCCCTGCTCGTGAAGCCCGTCACCGACCCCATGTACACCTGGAAAGACCAGCGCAAGCAGGGCCACGAGATATATCCCGACATCCGCAAGGCCGCCGCTCCCGTCAGCGTCTACCTGCCTGAGGGTGCCGAGTGGTATGACTTCTTCACCGGCGAGCGCCACAAAGGCGGACAGACCATCCTCCGCCCCACGCCCATCACCGACATGCCGGTATTCGTGCGCGCTGGCAGCATCATTCCCTTCGGACCCGACGTGCAGTACAGCAGCGAGAAGGCATGGGACAACCTGACCATCCGCGTCTATCCCGGCGCCGACGGCACCTTCATGCTCTATGAGGACGAGGGCGACGGCTACAACTACGAGCACGGACAGTTCAGCGTGATTCCCTTCACTTGGGACGACGCCACCAGCACGCTCACCATCGGCCAGCGTCAGGGCAGTTTCCCCGGCATGCTGCGCCAGCGCCAGTTCACCATCGTGCTGCCCGACAAGCAAATGAAACTGACGAACTATGTCAAGCAGACCACTTCCGAAATCATCTGGCAAGGCAAGACGAAGACCGTCAGCTACGATGGCAACGAGTTGAAAATAACAATGAGTAATGAATAGTTGATTAAAAATCTTGCTGATTTCATTTTTCTCTTGAAGTTGTCATAGCTAAAGCAAATCATAAACTATTCACTCATCACTCTTCACTATTCATTAAAAAACAATGACCCGACTGATTTGTCTCTCACTGCTCACCATGGCCTTGCACCTGCAGGCTGCCACCACCACGGTCTGGGAAGGCACGAAAGTGTTCTCCTCGTGGAGCGACGTGCTCAACATCGCCGGCAGTGAGTTCAGCCAGGTGCAGGCCGACGACGTGGTGCTCTTCAGCATCACCGCCTTCGACGGAGCACAGCTGCAGGTGAGCAAGGTAGCAAAGTGACAAAGGACCACGAACTTACTCGCTTTCGTAGCGTAGCGGAGAAAGAACAAAGTGACAAGGGACCACGAGCTTTGCTCGCTTTCGTAGCGTAGCGGAGAAAGAACATAATAACAAGGAAAGAACCAACTCTATTTATTCATCATCAATAACAAAAAACCTTATGAAAAAGTTCTACATCAGACAACTGCTTGTGCTCGTCGCCATGATGGTGGCCAGCACAGCGATGGCGGTGGACTTCCCGAAAGTGGGAAAGACACCCGTGGACGGAGGGAAGTACGTGCTCGTGAGCTACGTGAACCCCAACAACTACTTCTCGCGCACCAGCTGGGACGGCGCCTACTACCTGCTGCCCTATGCCGACTCTCATTTTGCCGACCATGCCTTCACGGCCCATCAGGCCGAAGACGGAACGTGGTACTTCTCGGTGGTGAGCACCAATCAGTATGAGGACGAGGAAGGCAACACCGTGACGGAAGAGGTGACCAACTACATCGGCTTCCACGAGTATGCCAACGACAACCTCAACGCCAAACTCGACGGCCCAGCCTACTACTCGCTGGAGAAAGCCGACGTCGATGGCTTCTATCGCCTGAGAGCCGGTGCTGGCCACATCAATTCGAACGTGGAAGGCATCTGCCTCCACCTGAACGGCAGCGGACAGTATCTCATCTGCTCGGAGTCGTCGTGCGGCTACTTCCCAGACGTGTGGGGTGGTGTGAAGAAAGAAGTCGACGATGCCGGCTATGAATACGTTGTGCTCGACGAAAACGGCCGCTGCATCCCGCTCGACACGCGCTCGGAACTCTGGGCCTTTGCCGATCCCGACGAATTGCCGGCTATGAAGAACAAACTGGAACTCTACGGCGTGCTCAGCGGTGTGGAGGAGATGATCGCTTCGCTCGACGACGCCACCTTCAAGCCCGGCTTCCAGGGTGGACTCGACGCAGCCCTCGTCTACTACAATCAGGAGACACTCTCCGACGAAGACCTCGCTGCTGCCAAGGCCATCATTCAGGCCAAGCAGGACCTCTACAACCAGATCAGGGAGTCGCAGCAGATTGTGGCTGAGGAAGCCGATGCCGATCTGCAGGCTGCCATCGACAAGGCCATCGCCGACTTCAACGGAAAGAACACCGTCGACGAACTGAAGGCTGCACTCGACGAGCTGAAGGCTGCCCAGTTGCGCCACGACATGTCGCAGGGCAACCTCACCCGTCTGGGCCAGAACATGAGTTTCGAAGACCTCTCCTCGCAGGGTGGCGGCACAACGTCAGGCGTGGCCAACGCTCCCGCAGGCTGGAATCTCTACGTCAGAGGTCAGCAGGTGCAGACCGAGGAAGAGCTGCGCGCAGCAGGTCTGAATGGCTGGGCCGGCATCAACGCCGACGGCTCGGGCATGAAGGACGGCCAGATGATCTACGGCATCTGGAACTCGGGCATTCCAGAAATTGAACTCTCGCAGACCATCAGCGGACTGGAGACCGGAACCTACGTCGTCACCGCAGCCATGATGGTGGGTGCCAACGGCAACGGATCGCGCCGCACCACCCAACGCATCTTCGGCAACCTGAACTCGAAGTACTTCGCTTCGGCCTACGGCTACAACGAGTCAAAACTCGACCAGATGGAGGTCTACGATTTTGAAGGACTCGAGGAGCCCGTCACCGACACCGAACTGCAAGACATGAGCGTGCGCGCCTTCGTCTACGACGGCACGCTGACCTTCGGTCTGCGCACCAACGGTGACATCACGGCTGCCAACCGCACGGCTGGCAACGGTGCTGGTGGCGACGGATGGTTCAAGACCGACAACTACCGCATCCAGAAGCTGGGCTATGTGCAGGAAGACGCTCTGGCCGTCTACGAGCACTTCCGCGAGGCTATCTACAACCTGCAGCTGGAGCAGCTTCAGAAGTCGCTCTCCGACGAGGCCAGCAAGGTGCTCAGCGAGAACGAGTGTGGACAGAGCAGCTCGGCCGACCAGATTGTGGCTGCCATCAAGAGCTTCCTGCAGATGTATCCGAGAGTGAAGTCGTCGGTCGATGCCTATCAGCGTCTGCTCGACGCCATCGACAAGGCCTACGAGAACTATCTGGAGTACATCAACTATGCCGGTGCTGCCGACTACGACGAACTCATCATGGAGGCACAGGACGTCTATGACTTTGCTGAGGCCAACGAGGAGGAAATCGATGCCATGATCCAGAAACTCGACGAAGGTTTCCAGGAGCTGAAGCTCTCGGGTGTGGCTGTGGGCATCTACGTCACCAACCTCATGAAGAACCCGGGCTTCGAGGACCTCTCGGCCCAAGGCAATGCTGAGACCGGCAGTTCGGTCAACCCGCCGGCCGGATGGGATCTCTACATCAACGGCGAGAAGCAGACTTCGGCTCCCTCACTCGGATGGTGCGGCATCAACAACGGCGACGACATCAGCTTCGCCGGCATCTACGACGATGAGGGCAATCCCGTCACCGTGCAGTATGTCGAGGGAACCCACCTCTGGGGTATCTGGAATGGTAACATTCCCGAGGTAGAACTCTCGCAGACGCTCACCGGACTGCCCAGCGGCATCTATGTGCTCTCGGCCAACGTCATGGTGCAGTATCAGTGGGCTGGCAACTGCCTCACCACACAGCGCCTCTTCGCCAACGACTACGTGCAGATGTTCGGCACCGAGGAAGAGCACGCCGTCAACCTGCCTGAGGACGCACAGGCCGCCAAGCAGCTCGACGAGACGACTCCTGCCGACGAGCAGCAGCACCTGACCTATGCCGACTACACCTGCACGCAGGACGACCCCTACACCAACACGCTGCGCCCGATGCAGGTGCGCTTCTACGTGACTGACGGCACGGCCAAGCTGGGCTTCCGCACGAACAACGTCAATCCTGACGGCACCGCCGACACGGCAACGGGCCACGGCTGGTTCAAGCTCGACAACTTCCAGCTCTTCTACGAGAGCGACGAGCTGCCCACGGCCATCAAGGGCATCAATGAGAACCAGACCGGCACCGTCGGCCAGCGCTACTACAGCGTCGACGGTCGTCAGCAGCAGTCGCTGCGCCGCGGTCTGAACATCGTCGAGACCCGCCAAAGCGACGGCACTGTGAAGACCACGAAGGTCGTCGTGAAGTAAGGATTTACCTCCTTTCGTAAAAACCAGAAAAGAATCGCATACGGTGAGCAATCGTATGCGATTTTTTTGTGGAATATGGAAAAAAGTAGTACCTTTGCAGCCATGAAAATCGGGAATATTGATTTTGGAGAGCGGCCGCTGTTTCTCGCACCGATGGAGGATGTCACCGACATTGGCTTCCGCCAGTTGTGCAAGCGGTTCGGTGCCGCCATGGTGTATACGGAGTTTGTGTCGGCCGAGGCGCTGGTGCGCTCGGTGAAGTCCACTGTCAGCAAGCTGACCATCAGCGACGACGAGCGCCCTGTGGGCATTCAGATCTACGGGCGCGACGTGCAGCAGATGGTGGAGGCGGCGCGCATCGTCGAGGAAGCCCACCCCGACGTCATCGACCTGAACTTCGGCTGTCCGGTGAAGAAGGTGGCTGGCAAGGGTGCCGGAGCAGGCATGCTCAGGAATATTCCGCTGTTGCTCAACATCACGCGCGAGGTGGTGCGCGCTGTCCACACGCCCGTCACCGTGAAGACGCGCCTGGGTTGGGACAAGGAGAACCTCATCATCACCGACTTGGCCGAGCAACTGCAGGACTGTGGCATTCAGGCGCTCACCATCCACGGTCGCACCCGTTCGCAGATGTACACGGGCGAGGCCGACTGGACGCTCATCGGCGAGGTGAAGCGCAATCCGCGCATCCATATTCCCATCATCGGCAATGGCGACATCACCTCGCTCTACGAGGCCGACCTGGCCTTCGAGCGCTATGGCGTCGACGCGGTGATGATAGGTCGCGCCACGTTCGGCCAGCCGTGGCTCTTCAGCCGTCGGCAGCTGTCGCTCGACGAGAAGATCGACGTGCTGCGCGAGCAATTGCTCATCAACATCCGTCGCATCAGCGAGATGAAAGGAACCCAAGACGACGATGGGAAAAAGCGGCATTCAAGTGAATACCGAGGCATTCTGCACACGCGCCGCCACTTGGCGGCATCGCCCGTGTTCAAGGGTATTCCCGACTTCCGGCAGACGCGCATCGCCATGCTGCGTGCCGAATCGGCCGACGAGTTGCTCGACATTCTTGAGCACTGTCGCGAGCGCCTGAAGCAGCTATAATAACAAGGGGGCATGATGCCCCCTTTATTCTCTTTACACCCTTTACACCCTTTCACTCCCCCTTAAGCCCTTTATGCCCTTTTATTACACTCCGGGCAGATGCCCCTGACGATGTAGTTGGCTGAGTGCATCTGATAGCCGTCGGGAATGGGAATAGGAGGAATCTCAGTATTATCCAGACAGAACGTGCGGTGGCAGTGCTCGCAGTGGAAGTGCGGGTGCTGGTCGTCGTCGTGATGGTGGTCGTGGCTGTGGCAGAGTTCATAGCGCAGTCCGTCGCCATCCTCAATGGCGTGCACCAGGTGCTGCTCGCGGAAGAGCGTCAGCGCCCGGAAGATGTTCGACTTGTCGATGGTCCCGATGAGCCGCTCCAGTTCGGAAAGCGACAATGGTCGCATGGCCGTAGCCAAGGCTTTCGCTACGACAATGCGATTGGCTGTGGGCTTGATGCCGTGCAGGGTGAGAAGAGCTGAGTAGTCCATTATTCTGTATTCTTGGTTGCAAAATTACGAATAAGTGAGCGAAATGCAAAGCAAAAAACTACTTTTTTGATTTTATTTCCTAACGAAAGCAACTGCCGACATCCACTCTCTTCCTATTGTCCCGTTGATGGCAAAGCGGCAAAAATCGTCGGTTTCATCGGGAGTGACCCGCACCGACGTACAATTGTCAGTGAAATGTCAGTCAACGGATTTGTTTCCTGTTGGGCAAAGACATTATCTTTGCGACATGAAACCAATCGTCAATCGTCAAGTCTTCAATCGTCGATCCGTCAACACCCTGATGGGTTGGCTCGTGTTTGCCCTGGCAGCCTGGGTCTATTGTTCAACGGTAGAGCCGACAGCCTCGTTCTGGGATTGCCCGGAGTTCATTCTCAGTGGCTACAAACTGGAGGTGGGCCACCCGCCAGGCGCCCCTTTCTACATGCTTGTGGCCAACGTTGTATCGCAGTTTGCCAGCGACCCCACGCAGGTGGCGCTGATGGTGAACCTGCTCAATGCCTTGCTCTCTGCAGCCACCATCATGCTACTGTTCTGGACCATCACCCATCTTCTGGGCCGCCTGAATGGGGTGGGGCAGGGCGCGCGCATCCCGTGGACCAACCTCCTGGCGGGTCTCGTTGGAGCCTTCATCTACTGCTTCAGCGACACCTTTTGGTTTTCGGCAGTCGAGGGCGAGGTATATGCCTTCTCATCGTTCCTCACGGCACTGGTGTTCTGGCTGATGCTGAAGTGGGAAGAGCATGCCGACGAGCCCCACAGCGACCGCTATCTGGTACTCATTGCCTACATCACCGGCCTTTCCATCGGAGTCCATCTGCTCAATCTGCTCTGCCTGCCGTCCATCGTGCTGGTGTGGTACTACCGCCGCCATCCCGATGCCACGCTGCGAGGCTCGCTCGTGGCGCTGCTCTTTTCGATGGTGCTGCTGGCCGCGGTGCTCTATGGCGTCATCCCCGGCATTGTGAAGCTTGCCGGATGGTGCGAGCTGCTGTTTGTCAACGTACTCCACTGCCCCTACAACACTGGCGTGATCGTCTTCGTCATTCTTCTGTTTTCCGCGATTTCATCGGGCATCTGGTACACGCAGTGGAAACGTCATGATGACCATCACCCCTTTAAACCCTTTACGCCCTTCCACTCCCCTTTAAACCCTTTACGCCCTTTACGCCCCATCCTCAACACCGTCCTGCTGTGCCTGCTCATGCTCGTCATCGGCTACAGCAGCTATGGCGTCATTCTGATTCGCTCGGCTGCCAACCCGCCGATGGACCAGAACTCGCCCGAGGACGTCTTCACGCTGGCCTCCTATCTGGCGCGCGACCAGTACGGACAGCGACCGCTCCTCTACGGGCAGGCCTACACGTCGCAGCCAGAGTGGGAACCCGTGCCCGGTACGCAGATGCTGCAGATGAAGATGAAGAAGGGCGCGCCCGTCTACAATCGTCGGCCGAAGGACGCCAAGCATCCCGACCAGCGCGACGAATACTACGTGGCCGAGACGCAGGACCGCATGGTCTACGCCCAGAACATGCTGTTCCCCCGCATGTGGGACTCGCAGAAGACCGATGCCTACGAGCGCTGGATGGGTGGCGTCAGTGGGCGCATGGTGCCCTACGACTACGCCGGCGAGCAGGTGATGGTGAAGATGCCTACGCAGTGGGAGAACCTGCGATTCTTCCTCTCCTATCAGTGCAACTTCATGTACTGGCGCTACTTCATGTGGAATTTCTGCGGTCGGCAGAACGACCTGCAGGGACAGGGCGAGGTGGAGCACGGCAACTGGATCACGGGCATCCCGCTGCTCGACAACCTGCGGCTGGGCGACCAGTCGCTGTTGCCCGACGTGCTGAAGCAGAACAAAGGCCACAACGTCTACTACGGATTGCCGTTTTTGCTCGGTTTCATCGGACTACTGTGGCAGGGACTGCGCCGAGGCCGACGCGGCATCCAGCAGTTCTGGGTGGTGTTCTTCCTGTTCCTGATGACGGGCTTGGCCATTGTGGTCTACGTCAACCAGAACCCGCTGCAGGTGCGCGAGCGCGACTACTCCTATGCCGGTTCGTTCTATGCCTACGCCATCTGGTGCGGCATGGGCGTGGCGGCACTCAAAAGGGTAGTAGACAGATGTGTGGGCAGTGTTGAAAAACTTGTTGGCAGACAAGTTCGTAAATGGTTCATTACTCCGATGAAATGGGCTGTTTTTGCGCCTGCCATGCTCTTCGTGCCCCTACTCATGGCCTCTCAGAACTGGGACGACCACGACCGTTCCCACCGCACCGCGTGCAGCGACTTCGGCCACAACTTCCTCGCGACGTGCCAGCAGGAAGGTAACCCCATCCTCTTCTGCGACGGCGACAACGACACGTTCCCGCTCTGGTATTTGCAGGAAGTGGAGGGCGAGCGCACCGACGTGCGCGTGTGCAACCTGAACTACCTGCCCACCGACTGGTACATCGACCAGCAGCGGCGACCCACGGCCCACGCCCAGGGGCTGCCCATACCCTGGCAGACGTCCGACTACCACGGTTCCCAGCGCAACTACGTGACCATACAACCCGACCTGCGCCGGCAGGTGCTCGACTTCTACGCGCAGCACCCGCAGGAAGCGCGTCGGCAGTTTGGCGACGAGCCGTTCGAACTGCGCAACATCCTGCGCCACTGGGTGTGCTCGGAGGAGAAGGACATGCAGGTGATTCCAACCGACACCGTCTATCTGAACATCGACAAGCAGGCCGTGCGCGAGAGTGGCATGGTGGCGCCCGACGGTCGCCCTGCGGCCGAACTCTCGGACGACGAGATTCCCGACCGTATGTTGATCTCGCTGGCTGGCCGTCGCGGTCTCCACAAGGGCCAGCTGGCCTTTCTCGAGGTGCTGGCCAACACCAACTGGCGCCGACCGCTCTACGTTTGTTCCAGCGTGCCCAGTTCGGAGTATCTGAACCTCGGCGAATACCTCGTGGCCGAAGGCATTGCCGAGCGTTTCACCCCCTTCCGTCACGATCCTAATCAGGTGGTTTTCGACACCAGTCGGGCCTACGACAACCTGATGCATCGCTACCGCTACGGCCAAATGCAGCGCCCGGGCATCTACCTCGATGCCCCGTCGGTGAGCATGTACAGCAGGATGAGGCTCACGTTTGCCCAGTTGGCCATGGCGCTCATCGCCAAGGGTGAGCGCCAGAAGGCTCTGGCCCTGCTGGAGCGCTGCGACCGCGACGTGCCCGCCTACAGCCTGCCGCTGAGTTTCGAGAACGGTGCTCACTATGTGGCACGTGCCTACGCTATGCTGGGCAAGAGCGAGCAGGCGTGGCGCTATGTCGATGCTGTCTGGCGCGTCAGCATGCAGTACCTCGTGTGGATACAGTCACTGCCCGACCGCCTGCGCCCAGGCTACGAGCGCGAATGGCAGCAGCACGGCGCTGTGCTCTATCATCTCTTGCAGACAGCCCAGCTCCTTGACGAAGAGCGAGCCGCCCGGATGGAGCGCCAACTCATAGGTCTGGTTCAGCAAAACAAGTGATTTTCCCAGGCAAATTAACTTGTTTTCCTCAGCAAATTAACTTGTTTTCCAAGGGCAAATCAACTCGATTTGCCCTTTTTTGTTGCGCGCGAACATACCATAAAAAAAGTGAAAAGTTTGTGTATGTTGGCAAAAGTTAGTAATTTTGCACGCTTATCGCCATTCTTTTCAGAAGCGGCAGAAGAATATCAACAGTTTAATCATCATCAAAAATCCCCCAAAAAAATCATCTATGAACTCACGAAAATGCTGCCTGGCAGTCTTCTGGGCGCTGTTTCTCGCGTTGGTGGCAGTGCCCGCCGAGGCCTCGGGTGGTATGAAATTTAAGAAAGTGACAGCAGTCAGTGCAGGTAAACGATACGTCATGGCAGCCCTGACGGAGGGTGGGCTCAAACTGGCTGGGCCGCTGGCCGCGAACGCAGGTACAGGATTTCTGCCGGCTACGGCAGCCACGGCGACCGACGACGTCATCACCTTGACCGACGAAACGCCGGTCTTCACGTTCCGGTCGGCGGGCGACGATGCCTATTACATCGTGGACTCGCAGGGTCGCTACCTGACTCACACGGCTTCTGCCAATACTTTTGGCACGGCCGCCGAGGCTTCGGCTGTAGGAACGAAGTGGGTGCTCAGCGGCACGGCCTCGGGCGACGGCCCTGGGCCGGCCACAGGCGACGACACGCCCATCGTGGGCGACGGGCAGGGCGACTCGGGTAGCAGCAGTGCTGCCGAGGATCTGAAGATTGTGAACCAACTGACGCAGAGCTACATACAATACGTCTCTGATGCCTTCGGCTGCTACGCCACAGAAATGGGTGTGCTGCCAGAGCTCTACGAGGAAATGGCGCTCAAGGGCGACGTGAATCGCGACGGCGAGGTCACGATTGCCGACGTCACGGCGCTGGTGAACATCCTGCTGGGTAAGGACACAGCGGGTTACAACCTCGAGGCGGCCGACGTGAATGGCAACGGCGAAAGGACTGTTGCCGACGTCACAGCGCTGGTGAACATCCTGCTGGGCAAGAAAGCCTGAGCCGGCAAGGAAAACAAAAAAACGACGAATGACCGCAAGGCAACTCTACACGACCATCATAGTGCAGGTCCTTATGCTCAGCACAGCCTGGGCACAGGGACCTCACAACACTGGCACCTACTACCAGGCTGCCGACGGTCAGCGCGGAGAGGCCTTAAAGACGGCCATGTTTCAAATTGTGAACGGTGCCTATCAGGGGCAACAGTTCCAGCAAATCAAATACGGCTCGGGACGGCTCGACGGCATCTGGGGAGCCTATGCCACGACTGATGTCTTGGACGACGGCGTGACCATTCGCGACCGATATTCCAACATCACTCACTATCAGGTGGGCGACGACCAGCAGGGCACAGGCGGAACAAACACCAAGGAGGGTGGCACCGACGAGAAACACGTCTATTCTCGTGAGCACTCTATGCCTAAGAGCTGGTTTGGTGGCGGCACCGACGTCGGGCCCAGCACCGACCTGTATCATCTTTATCCTGTGGATTCCTATATGAACTCCGTCCGAAATAATCATCCTTATGGTGAGAACAATGGCGAGAAGTTCACCTCGGCAGGCGGCTACAGCAAACTGGGAGTCTGCACGTTTGAGGGCTACACGGGCACCTGCTTCGAACCCAACGACGAGTGGAAGGGCGACTTTGCGAGAACCTACTTTTACATGGTGACCTGCTACGAGGATGACCTGCCGACGTGGTATTCGGAAAATGCCGGCAGCTATGAGGGAGCAGCGGCCACGTTCGACGGAAACAAGTACCCTGGGTTGTCGGAGTGGCAGCTGCAGATGCTGCTGAAGTGGAGCCGACAGGACCCTGTGAGCGAGATTGAGACAGCCCGCAACGAGGCGGTGTGTGCCATTCAGCACAACCGCAATCCGTTCATCGACTATCCGGGATTGGCAGAATACATCTGGGGCGACAGCACGTTGCAGGTTTTCGCCTATGGTGGCTACGACGTGGGTGGCGATAGCATCATCGTAGATCCCGACACCACCGGCGTTGAGCAGACTGACACCACCTATCTGCCTGCCAAGAAACTGAAATTCCGCAAGGTGCTGCGCATAGTGAGCGGCAAGCGCTACATTATCGTGACCGATGCTGACGGAAAGTTGCGCATGGCTCAGCCGCTGGCCTCTACGCAGAAATATGGATACATCAATGCAACTGACGTGGCGGCTCAAGACGATGTCATTACGCTCGACGACGACAAGACGGCCTTCACACTGACCACCACTGCCGATGGCTATCGCATACAAGACAGCTACGGCCGCTACCTGTGGCAGCAGGCGGAGTATTCAACCTTCAGTGTGACGGCCGACGAAGCCGCCGATGCCACCACTTGGACTGTTGAAGCTCGTGAGGCAGACGGAACATTTGCAATGAAGAACCTGTCGACACAGAAGATAGCGCAATATAGTCCAAACTACAGCAACTATGCCTGCTATAAGAACGTAAGCGGTCTGCTGCCCAGCCTCTACGAAGAGGTGCTGATGGGCGACGTGAACCGCGACGGCACACTGAGCATTGCCGACGTGACGGCCCTCGTGAACATCATCCTGGGCAAGACGCCTGCGGGCGATGCTGCCAGCCAGTATGACCTTGACGCTGCCGACGTGAACTTCGACGGAGCCGTCACGATTGCCGACGTCACCTCACTCGTGAACACAATCCTTGGAAAGAACTGAAAACAGAAAAAAAGAAGATAAAAAAATGACGACAAAGAAACTACTGACCGCCGTGAGCCTGCTCTGCCTGAGCCTCGCCATCGGCTTTGCCCAGGGCCCCAATGGCTCTGAGAAGTACTATCAGGCTGCCAACGGCAAGAAAGGTCAGGCGCTGAAGACGGCGCTGTGTGGTATTATATATAATAAAACAGAGCGTGAATATGATGACTTGTGGACAGATTTTAGATCTACGGATAAACGCCCTACTGATGGAAAAGTCTGGGATATGTATTCTGGAATAACAAATTATACCTTTGGCACAGATCAAGCAGGCAATTATAGTGCAGAAGGTGATAAATACAATCGAGAGCATTCTTTCCCAAAGAGTTGGTTTGGTATTTCTGGAAGTAAAATTCCAAAAGGGCCTGGCACAGATTTATTTCATTTATATCCCACAGATGGATATGTAAATGGAATGAGAAGCAATTATCCCTTCGGAGAAACAAGTTCCCCTACTTATAGTTCAGTAGGAGGATTCAGTAAGTTAGGGCCATGTTCTTACCCAGGTTATACAGGAAAAGTTTTTGAACCCAATGACCTCTACAAAGGAGATTTTGCCCGCACTTACTTCTATATGGTTACTTGCTATGAAAATCTCATAGAAACATGGTATGAGAAATATTCAGAATCTCACCCAACATTGGATGGGAAGAAATACCCTGGGCTTTCTTCTTGGCAGTTGAGTATGTTGATGAAATGGGCCAAAAATGATGAGGTAAGTGCAAAAGAAAGGGCACGTAATATTGCAGTTGCTGGAATTCAAAATAACCGCAATCCCTTCATTGACTATCCCGGTCTGGAAGAATATATTTGGGGAGAATGGCAGGATGTTGAGTTTAGTTATGATAATTATGTGAGTCCTTACGGAGGCGAAACACCATCGACCGTCTCCACACCGTACTTCTCGCTTGCTGGTGGAACTTATACGACAGCGCAAACGGTTACTATCAGTTGCGCTACGAGTGGTGCAACCATCTACTACACCACGAACGGCACTACGCCATCGGAAGCGAGCACGAAGTATAATGCTGCCATCAACATCAGCGAAACTACAACACTGAAGGCAATCGCCGTCAAGGACGGCACATGGAGCAGTGTTGCCGAGGCAACCTATACGATTAACACTGGTGGTGGCGATGAGCCGACACCGAGCGGAAATGGCTCGTTTACAAAGGTAACATCAGCAAGTCAACTTGTTGCGGGCTATGAATATGTATTTGTTGCAGAAACAAGTAATAAGGTGATGAATTCAACGGCTAAATCGACCTATTTTGAAGGCTCTGATGTTGAAATATCAAATAATACGATTGCTTATGATGAATCAATGTTGGTTTTGACACTTGGCGGCAGTTCTGGTGCTTGGACTTTCCAAAACGGGAGTAATTACTTAGTTTCAACAAATGCAAAGAAGGTTTCTCTAAGTACTTCTTCTGCAGCATGGACCATAAGTACTGATTTCACGGCTACGCCTAAAACGTCTTCTTATGGAACTCTGCAATATAATGCATCTTCACCGAGATTTACTACCTATACATCTACACAGGAAAAAGCCGTCCTCTATTATCGCATACCGAAGACCACCCTCCTCGGCGACGTCAACGGCGATGGCAAGGTCACCATTGCCGACGTGACGGCGCTGGTGAACATCCTGCTGGGTAAGGACGCTTCGGGGTACGACCGCGATGCGGCCGACGTGAACAGCGACGGCGGCAGGACCATTGCCGACGTCACGGCGCTGGTGAACATCCTGCTCGGAAAGAAGTAACTGATCATAGCTTCGCTGCGATAGCGAAGTTGCGCGCCATTCGGCGCGCAACGGACGAATGAAAACTGCGCCCCGAAGGGGCAGCACCACCTAGCCCAGGGCAGCGTCCTGGGGTTGCAATCGCGAGAGGAACCTGCGCCCTGTAAGGGCAGCACCTTTAAAACGCTGGGAATGATGATTTTGCCCTTACAGGGCGCCTTCCCCCTGCTGCCCCTTACCCAGAGCGTTCTTTCTCCGCTACGCTACGAAAGCGTCTCCTACGTCGCCGAGCGGCCCTGGGCTAGGTGATTGCCGGCCTTTCAGGCCGCTCAACCCCTCTTACACTCGGTGCGACCTCTCCGAGGTCCCTGTGCCCACTCGACACCTACCGACACTTGGATAAACGACAAATACAAATAATAACAAATACGAAAAAAAAGAGAAAAAAATGAAGAAGATCTTTTTGCTGACATTAGTGACGTTGATGATGGCTGTAGGAGCCTATGCCGTTCCTGCCAAGCCCGGACTGAAACGTGTGCTCACGCTGAGCGACGGCACACAGGTGGAAGCCCAACTGGTGGGCGACGAGCACGGCCACTACTGGCTGGCCCGCGACGGCCGTACGCTGGTGGATTCGGAACGAGCCGGCGTGTTCCGCTTTGCCGACGTGGAGCGGCTGAAGGCCGACGCCCAGGTGCGCCGCGAGGCCGTCAACGAGCAGCGTGCCCAGCGACTGGAGCGCCGCAAGGTGGGCAGCTACGGCGACTACTTCGGCAAGAAGCGCGGCCTGATCATCCTTGTGAACTTCAGCGACGTCAGTTTCGAGCGCGGCCACGACAAAGCCCTCTACGAGCGCATTGCCAACGAAAAGAACTTCCACGAAGGCAATTTCCAAGGCTCTATGTACGACTACTTCTACGCCCAGAGCATGGGGCAGTTCGAACTGGAGTTCGACATCGTAGGCCCGGTGACGGTGTCCAACCCCCAGTCGTACTACGGCCGCAACGACTATCAGGGCAACGACATGCGTCCCGGCGAGATGGCGCGTGAGGCCTGCGAGTTGGCCGACGTCTATGTCGACTATTCGAAGTACGACTGGGACGGCGACCGCGAGGTCGACCAGGTCTACATTGTCTATGCCGGCAAGGGCGAAGCCGACGGCGGTGCTGCCGAGACCATCTGGCCCCACGCCTGGGACCTGCGGTCGGCCACGGGCTCGTCGCTCACGCTCGACGGCGTGCGTATCAACACCTACGCCTGCGGTGGCGAACTGGAAGGCCAGACGGGCGACATCAACGGCATCGGCACCATGTGCCACGAGTTCAGCCACTGCCTGGGCTATCCCGACTTCTACGACACCGACTACTCCGGCGGCCAGGGCATGGCCTACTGGGACCTGATGGATGCCGGTTCCTACAACGGCGACGGCTACCTGCCGGCAGGCTACACCTCCTACGAGCGCTGGGTGGTGGGATGGCTCGAGCCCATCGAGCTCACCGACTCCGTCAGCGTCGAGGGCATGGAGGCGTTGCAGAAAGGCGGCGATGCCTACATCATGTACAACGATGCCCACCCCGACGAGTACTTCCTGCTCGAGAACCGCCAGCACGTGGGCTGGGATCGCGGCGTGCCCGGCCACGGACTGCTCATCCTGCACGTTGACTACAAGGCCTCGTCGTGGGCGCAGAACAACCCCAACAACTCGCCCAAGCACCAGCGCATGACATGGATTCCTGCCGACGGCACCTACGAGAGCTACGGCTCAGGCAGCTACAAGCGATACACCTTCGAAGGCATGCGCACCGATACCTATCCCTATCGCTCCAACGACAGCTTCGGCAACGACAGCCGACCCGCCGCCACGCTCTACAACGAAAACCTCGACGGCACCAAGCTGCTCAACAAGGAAGTCTACGACATCCGCGAGAGCAACGGCACAATCAGCTTCTCGTTTGCCAGCTTCAACAGCGAAAAGGAACCCCTGCGCCCCACCGGCGACGGCGACTACAAGCGCGTCTTCAACTACAGCACGCTCACGCCCGACGCCACCTATCTGCTCGTCTACGAAGAGACCGACTCTACGGGCGTGGCCTTTGCTGGCATGACCGAGAAGGGCGGCATCAGCTGCGGACAGAGCACCCCGGTCGCCATCGACGGCTTCACCATTGCGAATGCCGATGCACAGGCCAAGGAGGTGAAGCTGCAGGACGCCGGAGGCGGCAGCTGGTACATCACCCTCGGCGACCGCTACCTCGGCTTCGAGGGCCGCTACGGCTCGCTCACGACGGCCGAGCAGCCTGCCGCCAGCGGCTATCGGTGGACGGTCAGCCCCGAAGCCATCACCAACGCCTCGTACGGCATGGCCCAAATCCGACTCCAGTACAACCCCGAAAGCACCATGCAGGTCTTCGGCTGCTACGCAAAGAAGCATAAAGACCTCGTGCTCTACATGAAGGAGAACACGAAGCCCGCCGAGCGCGAACCCGCCAACCTCTCCTTCGAGGTGGAATCCATCACCCTCGAGGCCGGCACACCTGAGTTTGCCGCTCCCGAACTGGTCAATCCCAACGGACTCGACGTCGTCTATTCTTCCGGCGACGAGGCGCTCGCCACCGTCGACGAGATGACGGGCGAGGTGACCCTCGGCAACACGCCGGGCAGCGTCGTCATCACTGCCACCTTCGAGGGCGACGAGTACTATCTTCCCGGCTCAGCCTCCTACACCATCGTCATCACCCAGCCCTCCGCCATCGGCGAAACGCAACGTGGAGCATCGGTAACGGAACACACACCCGTCTACGACCTCAGCGGACGGAAAATCGTCAATCGTCAATCCGTCGATCGCCCGCTCCCCAAGGGCATCTACATCTGCGGCGGCAGGAAGGTCGTTGTGAGGTAAATGGAGAATTGAAAAATGGGAAATGGAGAATTGAAAATGGAGAATTGAAAATGGAGAATGGAAAATGGGGCAGCGCCCTGGGTAGAAGAACCGCAAACAGCCTGCGCCGCTGCGGCCTCCTCGTGGTAGCCTTCGTCGTCGGCGCCCTCAGCGCCGGCGCCATTCCCGCACGGCCGGGACAGGTGAAGACCCTCACCCTTGCCGACGGCACCAGCGTCACAGCCCGACTCGTGGGCGACGAGCACGGCCACTACTGGCTCTCTGCCGACGGACGGGCCTTTCGCCGGCAGCCCGGCCTCACGCGCTACTCCCAGATAGACCGCTCGCAGGCCGACCGGCAGGCCGCCCTTCGGCGCGCCCAGGCCAACCAGCGTCGCGCCCGGCGCCTCGCGGCAGCGCCTCGCGTGCCCGCCCTGGCCGAAGCCGCCGACACCCTGCCGTCGCCCTACAGCGAGAGCCGCGGAGCCATCGTCGGACAGAAGCGCGGACTCATCATCCTCGTCAGCTATGCCGACGTAGACCTTCGCTCCACCAGCACGCCCGAGCTCTTCCGGCGCATCGTGAACGAGCAGAACCTCTCGCTCGGCAACTTCGTAGGGTCCGTCCACGACTACTTCCTCCAGCAGAGCCTCGGCCTCTTCAGCCTCACGTTCGACGTGGCCGGACCCGTCACACTCTCCAAAGAGCGCTCCTACTACGGCGGCAACGACCGCAACGGCGACGACCGCCATCCTGCCGAGATGGTCGTCGAGGCATGCCAGGCCGTCGACTCGCTCCTGAACTTCGCCGACTACGACTGGGACGGCGACGGCCGCGTCGACCAGGTCTACGTCGTCTATGCCGGCAAGGGCGAGGCCGACGGCGGCGACGACGACACCGTGTGGCCCCACGAGTGGGAACTCTCCTCGGCCGCCAACTACGGCGACGGACCCGGAGCCATCACCCTCGACCAGGTCACCATCGACACCTACGCCTGCGGCAGCGAGCTCAGCGGCAGCAACCGCCTCTGCGGCATCGGCACCATGTGCCACGAGTTCAGCCACTGCCTGGGCTATCCCGACTTCTACGACACCGACGGCTCCGGCGGCCCGGGCATGGACGTGTGGGACCTCATGTCCGGCGGCTCCTACAACGGCGACGGCTACGTGCCCGCCGGCTACACCTCCTACGAGCGGGCCGTGGCAGGATGGCTCCAGCCCGTCACGCTCACCGGCGACACCCTCGTCGCCTCCATGCAGAGCCTGCAGGAGGGCGGCCAGGCCTTCATCATGCGCAACGACGCCCACCCCGACGAATACTTCCTGCTCGAAAACCGACAGCCCACGGGATGGGACCGCGCCCTGCCCGGCCACGGACTGCTCATCCTCCACGTAGACTACAACCCCCAGAGCTGGGCCGACAACACGCCCAACGACAACCCGCGCCACCAGCGCATGACGTGGGTGCCTGCCGACGGACAGGTGGAGACCTACAGGTTCATGGGATACTCCTACGTCTCCGAAGAGGGACTCGCCGGCGACACCTATCCCTCCGGCCAGAACGACAGCTTCACCAACATCTCTTCGCCTGCTGCCACCCTCTTCAATGCCAACACCGACGGCAGCCGACTGCTCAACAAGTCGGTGGTCGACATCCGGGAAGCCCCCGACGGCACCATCTCCTTCCAGTTCCTCAACGCCCCCGCCGTGCCCGACGGCGTCCGGCTGCCCAGCCTCCCTTCCTCCGCCCAGCGCAGCGGCGGCACCCTCTACGACCTCAGCGGACGCCGACTCTCCTCCCGTCAGCGCAGCAATGGCAGCAGCCCCCTCCCCAAAGGCATCTATATCCATGACAAACAAAAGTTCGTCACAAAATAAAAAGAAACTCAATCTTTTAAGCACCGATAGAATAATGAAAAAAATCTTTTTGACACTTGCGCTGACCGTTGTGGCTCTAGCGGTCAGCGCCATTCCTGCCAAGCCAAGAATCATCCGTACGCTCACGCTCAGCGACGGAACCACTGTGAAAGCACAACTCATTGGCGACGAACACGGCCACTACTGGCTCGCACAGGACGGCCGCGCCTACCAGCAACAGGAAGGCACAGCCTATTTCTCTGAGGTCAGCCTCTCCTCCGTGACCACCAAGGCGCAGGCCCGCCGCTCTCAGTCCAACGCCCGCCGCACCAAGCGACTCGCTCCACGCCGCGTAGGCGAAGTGGGTGCCATCACCGGTAAGAAGAAAGGCATCATCATCCTTGTTAATTTCTCAGATGTCTCCTTCCAGAAAGCCAACGACAACGCCCTCTATCAGCGCATCGCCAACGAGAAAAACTTCTCCTACGGCGACTTCAAAGGCTCCATGTACGACTACTTCTACGCTCAGAGCGAGGGGCAGTTCGAACTAACCTTCGATGTCGTCGGACCCGTGAAAGTTTCCCAAACCCAATCCTACTATGGTTCTAACGACAGCCAGGGCAACGACAAATATCCCGCCAAGATGGTCATCGAGGCCTTGAAACTTGTCGACGACGACGTTAACTTCGCCGACTACGATTGGGACGGCGATGGCGAGGTCGACCAGGTCTACGTCATCTATGCTGGAAAGGGCGAAGCCGACGGTGGAGCCAGCACCACCATCTGGCCCCACGAGTGGACCCTTTCCTCGGCTCAGTATTATGGAGACGGTAGCGGAGCGCAGACCCTCGACGGCGTGAAAATCGATACCTACGCCTGCGGCGGCGAACTCAACGGCCAGACAGGATCCATTGCTGGCATCGGCACCATGTGCCACGAGTTCAGCCATTGCCTGGGCTATCCCGATTTCTACGACACCGACTACTCTGGCGGACAGGGCATGTTCGAATGGGATCTCATGGACTCAGGCTCCTACAATGGCGACGGTTATCAGCCCGCAGGCTACACCTCCTACGAACGCTGGGTGGCTGGTTGGAAAGAGCCCATCGAACTCACCACAACCACTCAGGTCAGCAACCTGAAATCCCTGCAGGAGGGCGGCAGCGCCTACATCGTCTATAACCAGGGCGACACCAACGAATACTTCCTTCTTGAGAACCGCCAGCAGACGGGATGGGATGCCAGTATTCCCGGCAACGGACTCCTCATCCTCCACGTTGACTACGATGCTAACGTTTGGGCAAGCAATGAGCCCAACGACGACCCCAGCCACCAGCGCATGACGTGGATTGCAGCCGACAATAAATACCAGTACACCACCTATCAGGGCTCTAAGTACTATACCACCGAAGGCGCAGCCAACGACCCCTTCCCCTACGGTAGCGTGAATGCGTTCAGCAAGAACACATCCCCCGCCGCCATGTTCTATAACAAGAACACCGACGGCAGCTACTACCTCGACTCGTCTATCGAGCAAATCACGCAGAACGCCGATGGCACCGTGTCCTTCCGCTTCAAGGCCGCCAGCAGCGTCGCCAAGCCCACCTTCTCGCCTGCGGCAGGTCGCTACACTGAGGCGCAGACCGTCACCATCAGCTGTGCCACCGAGGGAACCACCATCTACTACACCACCGACGGCACCGCACCTACGTCCAGCAGCACCCCCTACACGCAGCCCATCCTTGTTGAGGAAACCACCACGCTGAAGGCTATCGCCGTCAATGCTGATGGCGAAGAGAGTAATGTGGCGACAGGAAATTATGTCATCGGAGTTGTTTCTAACGTGAAGACCTTCAAGCGCGTTGCTTCAACAGACGACCTCGTCAGCGGTATGCGCTACATCATTGCCTGTGGAAGTAAGAAGACGGCGGCAGGAGGTCTTACTACGACAAACAGTGCGTCATATCTTACGCCAGTCGGCGTATCACTTTCCAGCGACATCATCACTATTAACGACAATGTAGCCGTCTTTACCCTCGAAGGCAGCGCCACCAGCTATTCCTTCTTCAACGAAGAATTGGGCGAGTATCTCTATGCCTCTGCAGCTAAGATGATTTCCTATAGCAGCAGTGAAAAGGCTTGGACACTCAGAAATGGAACGAATGGTGTTGAAATCATCTTTGGCAATTATGGAGCAATGATGTATAATGTGAATAGCCCTCGCTTCACTACCTATACCTCTAATGCTAATGTTTCAATGATTTTGGCCAACCTCTATATGGAGTACGACGGCGAGATACCCGTAGAGAAACAGGATGTCACGATGGAGTTCTCGTCTACATCTGCAACAGCCACTCTCGGCCAAACGTTTACACCGCCTACGCTCACGACGATACCCTCTGACCTTGGCGTTGCTTATTCAAGCAGCGATCCTGCTGTGGCTACCGTTGATGAGGCTACAGGTGCCGTGACACTCGTTGCAGAAGGCAAGACAATCATTACTGCAACTTTTGCTGGTGACGACCAGTACAATGAGGCAACAGCCTCCTACACACTTACCGTGAAGCCCGTTGTAGTACCCACGACAGCCACCAACCGCTACGAAATTGTTACCGATGCATCCGTGCTTGAGGCTGGGGATAGCATCTTGATTGTTTATTACGATAGTTCAGATGACACAAGGAGAATACTAAGTACTACACAGGATACTAAGAACGTATATCGTGTAGCAGTTTCCTTCGCTTTTAATGCTGACAAAACAATTACCCCTGGTGAAGACGCTTCTGTTATTGAGTTAGGCGGAGAGAAAGGAAAGTGGACCTTTTATGTAACAAACGGTGAAAAAAAGGGGTATTTGGCAGCTGTTAGCAATTCGAAGAATCAAATGAATACCGTATCAATAATAGATGATAACGCTCGTGCAGCAATCAATATTTATTCAAATGGTAATGCTAGTATAAAGTTCCAAGGTTCTTTCACGAGAAAAGTGTTTTCGTATAATGTAAAATACCCACGTTTCAGTTGCTATGAGGCAATAGACACAAAGAATGGAGTTATGTACCCCCAGATCTACCGCAAAATCAAGCAGGTGGTGGCTATTGCCGACATCAATCGCGACGGGAAGCAGACCATAGCCGACGTCACGGCTCTGGTGAACATCCTGCTGGGCAAGGCTACCGAGGCAAACGATTCTGACAAGTACGATTTCAAGGCGGCCGACGTCAATGGCGACGGCAGTACTACCATTGCCGACGTCACAGCATTGGTCAACCTGCTTTTAGGAAAATAATGACAATCAACGACGCTACACGACAGTTTGTCCGTCAGCACACTGACGACGACGTGCGCCTGCTGGCATTGCAGGCGCACGCCACGGCGGGCATCGACCTGCCGTGGGCGCTCGACCAGATACGGGGCCGACAGGTGGCGCAACGGAAGGTGCCGTCGTGGGCGGCCGTCGACGGGATTGTCTATCCGCCGCACCTCAGCATGGAGCAGTGCTCGAGCGAGCCCACGGCGCGCTATAAGGCGCAGCTCGTGAGGCGACTGCTGGATGGCGCTGCGCCCTCGCCCGTGCCCCTCTTCGCCGACCTGACAGGGGGCTTCGGCGTGGACTTCTCGCTGATGGCGCAGGCGGCACGGGGCTGGCGCACGGTCTACGTGGAGCGCAACCCGCAGCTGTGCGACCTGGCCCGCCACAACCTGCCGCTGCTGGGACTGGGCGACGCCGAGGTGGTGTGCGCCACGGCCGACGAATTTCTGGCAGCCCGGCTGCAGGAGGGGGCAGGGGACTGCCTCTTCTATCTGGACCCGGCGCGGCGCGACGACCACGGGGGGCGCACCTACGCGCTGGCCGACTGCTCGCCCAACGTGCTGGAGCTATTGGACAGGCTTGCGGGACGACAGGGCGGCCGACGGCGGGTGCTGCTGAAGCTGTCGCCCATGCTCGACTGGCGCAAGGCGGTGGGCGACCTGGGGCCACAGACAGTGAGCGAGGTCCACATCGTCTCTGTGCAGAACGAGTGTAAGGAGCTGCTCGTACTGCTCGAGCCGGGCGCCCCTGCAGCATGCGCTGCCGACGGCGGCGACGACGAGACCCGCACCACCGCGCCCATTACGCTCTGCTGCGTCAACGACGACCAGGCGTTCCGACTGCCCTCTACGGCTGCCGACTGCGCGGCGCTGCCCTACGGGCGGCCTGAGGCTGGCCAGCTGCTGATGGAGCCCAACGCCTCTATCATGAAGGCAGGCTGCTTCGGGGCCCTCAGCCAGCGCTTCCGCTTGGCGCCACTGGCCCGCGACAGCCATCTCTTCGTGCCAAGCGCTGCGCCCGACGGGGCTTCCGGGGGCGAGGGCGGGGCGTTTCCCGGCCGCGTGTTCCGCATCGGGGCCGTCACCACCATGGGCAAGCGCGAGCTGCGCCACGCCCTGCAGGGCATCGACCGGGCCAACATTGCCACCCGCAACTTTCCGCTGAAGGCCGACGAGCTGCGCCGACGGCTGAAGCTGCGCGACGGCGGCGACACCTACATCTTTGGCACCACCCTGGCCGACGGCTCGCACGTGCTCATCGTATGCCGGAAAGCAGACGAGCAGAAAAATTTTTAATTCTTTATGCACGCATTTCGCGAAAAAACGCTAATTTTGTAGCCGATATACATATATAATGAATACTAACGTTTAAAAAACATCATCATCAAGGGATGGACAAGATAAGCAAAATGTACGAATTCCTGCAGCGACGAGGAAACCTAATGGTCGTCGTAATGGCTGCAATACTGCTGAGCATGACCTTGGCCATCCTCTATCTGAACGCCTACAGGGGAATCAAATACTACATCAACCGACTTACTGCAAGTGAACTCCGAGAAAACAGCCTGTACATACACAATGTGGTGAACGACATGCAGCTGGCGTTGGAGAACAACGTCTGGGCTGCGCCGTGGCACAACGACTCGCTCTGGGCCACAGAGGAACTGATTGTGCACGTTGTGCGAGACAACCTTCACATCATGGGCTGCGGCGTGGCCTACGTGCCGAGCGAAAACGGCGGTCGGAAGGACGGCATTTTCGCCTACGACGTCGTTGCCGACTCAACTTCGGACATCGCGGTGAAGCCGATGGCCTACGACTTCACGAAGCGCGAGTGGTATCAGAAGGTGATGCTGACAGGCGAGCCCTACTGGACGAGCCCATACGTTGGAATGACGACGAAGCGGTTGTCGACCAGCTATTCCATGCCCGTTCGCGACCCTGACGGAATCATCACGGCGGTAATGTTCGTCGACGTGGCACTGGACTGGCTGAACCAGGTGATGAACGCAGAGGACATCAACCCCCACACGAAGAACCTGCTGCTTTCAGGTTCGGGTGAGATTCTGGTGAGTCCAATCGACAGCCTTACGAACACCAAGAAGCTGGGGCTGGCGATGACCGGAATTGACTACGACGAAAAGGTGGAGGAGGTGAGGCTGAAGATGCTGAAAGGCGAAAGCGGGAGCGTTGAGCTGAAGGACAAGAATGGCGAAAAGCTCTACGTGAACTATGCCCCGATAGACAAGCGTGTGGGATGGTCGATGGCCATCATCACGAGGCACAACGACATCTACAGAGACCTGCGGCACTCAGCGCTGAAGATGCTGGCACTGGTGTTTGTGGGACTGTTGATGCTCTCCATCATTATTTGGCTGCTCACCCGTGCATTCAAGCGCCTCAACAACATTAATGCCGAGAAGGAACGCATCGGCAGCGAACTGCGCGTGGCCAGCAACATTCAGCAGGCCATGATTCCGAAGACCTTCCCACCCTACCCCGACCGCGACGACCTGCAGGTGTATGGCCTGCTGGAGCCAGCCAAGGAGGTGGGCGGCGACTTGTTCGACTTCTACATACGCGACGAGAAACTGTTCTTCTGCATCGGCGACGTGGCAGGAAAGGGCGTGCCGGCATCGCTGGTCATGGCAGTCACGCGGTCGCTCTTCCGAACCATTTCGGCCCATGAGTCGGCACCCGCCCGCATTGTGGACCTGATGAACGAGTCGATGTCAGACGGCAACGAGTCGCTCATGTTCGTGACGTTCTTCCTGGGCGTGCTCGACCTGCCGACGGGGCGCCTGCGCTACTGCAACGCCGGCCACGACAAGCCGCTCGTCATCGAAGCCGAAAAGGTGGCCTATCTGCCCGTGGAGCCAAACATTCCGCTGGGCATCATGTCCGACTTCCACTTCACCGGGCAGGAAGCACTCATCAATCCCCATAGCATCATCTTCCTCTACACCGACGGACTGACCGAGGCTGAGAATGCCACCCATGCGCAGTTCGGCAACGACCGCATGCTGGACGTGGCCCGCAACTGCCGGAAGCACACCGACGCCCCGCAGCTGCTCACTGCGGAGATGCAGAAGGCCGTGGAGGCGTTTGTGGCAGGAGCCGAAAAGAGCGACGACCTGACGATGTTGTCGGTGGCCTACACGAAAGAGACGCGCACAGCCAAGCTGAAGCGCAGCCTGACGTTGCCCAACGACGTGCAGACCATCGGCCAGCTGAGCGAGTTCGTGGAAGGCGTGTGCGAGGAACTGGAGTTCGACATGGAAGAAACCATGAGCATGAACCTCGCGCTGGAGGAGGCGGTGGTGAACGTCATGAACTACGCCTATCCGAGCGGCACCGTGGGACAGGTGCAGATCGTTGCTGAGGCCAACGACCAGCGGCTGAAGTTCACCATCATCGACAGCGGCTCGCCCTTCGACCCCACGGCAAAGGAGGATGTCGACACGACGCTCTCGGCCGAGGATCGCCCGGTGGGCGGACTGGGAATCTTCCTGGTGCGCCAGCTGATGGACTCCATCAACTATGAGCGCATCGACGGCCAAAACGTGCTCACCCTCCGGAAGAGGCTGCTGCGCAGTTGAGAGGCGCCTGCGGCGCTGTTGAGAAGCTGCTTCGCAGCGGTTAAGAGGCGCTTCGCGCGGTTGAGAAAATGGAGGATGTTGAGAAGGTTGAGAAGGTGTCCCTTTAAACCCTTTCACTCCCCTTTAAACCCCATAAGCCCATAAAATAAAACCCTTTAAACCCCTTCACTCCCCTTTAAGCCCTTTAAGCCCCTTATAAAAAAACAAATGGATCAAATCATATTTCTCGGACTTAGCCTGCCGGCTTGGATTACCATCACGACGATGCTGGGCGTGTTCCTGATGATGGCACGCACACGCATTCCTGCCGAGGTGGTATTCCTGGGTGCGCTCACCGTGCTGCTCGTCACGGGAGTGGTCACCGAGGAGGAAGGCATGGCAGGGTTCGGTTCCGAGCCCGTCGTGGTGCATGCGGCGTTCTTCGTCATCATCGCCGGACTCATGCAGAGCGGTGTGCTCTATTGGCTCACGCAGCACCTGCTGGGCGAACCGGGCAGCTACCGGCGTGCGCTGCTGAGGCTGATGGGACCCGTGAGCGTGCTGGCAGCCCTGCTCAACAGCGTGAACGTCGTGGCGATGTTCATCGATGCAGTGAAGATATGGGCGCGCCGACTGGAGATTGCTCCCTCACGGCTGCTACTGCCCCTGAGCTATGCTGCCTCGCTGGGCGGCATGTGCACGCTGCTGGGCAATTCGTCCAACCTTGTCGTGGCGGGTCTGTACATGGAGAAGACCGGCCGCACGCTGAACCTCTTCGAACCGTTGCTGCCGGGACTGCTGCTCACCGCCACGGGCGTGGTGCTGGTCGTCGTGCTGCGCAAGTTCATTCCCGAACGCGAATCGCCAGAACAGTCGTTCGAGACCACGAGCGACTACACCGTAGAACTGCTTGTGCCGACCGACAACCCTGCCGTGGGCATGACCGTGAGCGAAACGGGACTGCAGCAGGTGAAGGGTGGCTCGCTGGTAGAGATTGTGCGCTTCGACAAGGAAATCATCATGCCCGTGCCCGACGACGAGTTCATCCTCGGCGGCGACCGCCTCATCTATGCCGGACAAATCAACGAGATTCTGGAGCTGAAACGCTCTCACGGACTCGTGGCTGCCGACCACCACGTCTACAACATCAACGAGATAGGCAGCGACCGCAAGCTGCGCACGGCCTACGTCACCTTCAGCAGCGACCTCATCGGCACATCGATGACGGAGAACACCTTCGAGCGTGACAACGACATGGTGCTCGTGGCTGTGGCCCGACAAGGCCGGCGCGTCGACGGGCAGCCGCGAGAGATTCGGCTGCAGGCCGGCGACTCACTGCTCCTGGAGTGCCCGCCGAAAAGCGACGACCAACTGGAGCGCATCAACAAGCGCAACCTGCAGTTCTTCGACTCCCACTTCGTGCCGCAGATAGGCAAGCGCACCGTCACCGCAGCCGTCATCCTCATTGGCATGTTCCTCATCTCGCTGTTCCACGTGCTGCCGCTCATGGCGGCCACCATGCTTGCCGCCGGTGTCATGCTCATCATGAAGTGCTGCCGCATGGACAACGTCGTGAAGTACATAGAGTGGGAACTGCTGCTCATCCTCGGTGCCACGGTGGTATTCTCAGTAGCCCTCACCAAGACGGGCATTGCGCAGACCGTGGCCACATGGGTGCTCGATGTGTGCGGCGACAACCCCTACGTCATCATGGCCGTCATGTGTGTGCTGGCATCACTGGTCAGCGAGTTCGTCAGCGACGTGGGCAGCAGCGCCGTCTTCTTCCCCATCGTCTGGCATCAGGCCACACAGCTGGGATGCGACCCCATGCCGTTCGTCATGTCGCTCATGCTCTCGGTCACCATCAGCTTTGCATCGCCCATCGGCAGCAGCACCCATATGCTCATCTACGGCCCGGGTAGCTTCCGCTTCACCGACTTTGCCCGAATCGGCATCATCATGCACATCGTTCTGCTGGCGATGCTGCTCTTCGTCGTCAACATCCTTTATCCACTTCACTAAGTGGCAAGGGACCCCGAGCTTGCTCGCTTTCGTAGCGCAAGCGGAGAAAGAACAAAGTAACAAGGTATCAAAGTAACAAAGTTCCGTTTGTTGCGATTCGTCGCAACCCCTCATAAAGCAAAACAACAACCAAATAACAACAACAAACAATGGAAACAATTTTCAAAGAAGAAAAAGAATTCTACGTGATGTACTTCAAGGGACGACTCGACACCGCCGCTGCTCCTGATACCGAAAAGGCAGTGAAGCCCCTGTTCGACTGCGTTGCCCACGACATCATTCTCGACTGTACCGACCTGGAGTACATCTCCTCCAGCGGCCTGCGCATCTTCCTGAACATCCTGAAGAATGCCAAGGCAAAGGGCAGCCACGTCTTCATCCGTGGCATCAACGACTCTATCCAGAAAGTGTTCAAGATGACGGGCTTCTACAACCTCTTCGAGTTCAAGTAATTTCTTAGGATCCCGGTTCATGAACGAAGACTTTGACATTCGCGAAGAACGGCTCTCGCAGGGCGAGAAGGACTTCGAGAACGCACTCCGACCGTTGCAGTTTCGCGACTTCAGCGGCCAGCAGAGCGTTGTCGAAAACCTCGAGGTGTTCGTAGAGGCTGCCAAGTATCGCGGCGAGCCCCTCGACCACACGCTGCTTCATGGCCCTCCTGGACTGGGTAAGACCACCCTCTCCAACATCATCGCCAACGAGCTCGGCGTAGGCTTCAAAATCACCTCGGGCCCTGTGCTCGACAAGCCCGGCGACCTCGCAGGCATCCTCACCTCGCTCGAGCCGCGCGACGTGCTGTTCATCGACGAAATCCACCGCCTCTCGCCCGTTGTCGAGGAGTATCTCTACTCGGCCATGGAGGACTACCGCATCGACATCATGATTGACAAGGGCCCTTCGGCGCGCTCCATCCAGATCGACCTCAACCCCTTCACCCTCGTCGGCGCCACCACGCGCTCCGGACTGCTCACCGCACCCCTGCGCGCCCGCTTCGGCATCAATCTGCACCTGGAGTACTACGATCCGCTCACACTGCAGCGCATCATTCGCCGCTCGGCCTCCATCCTGCAGGTCCCCATCGACGACGATGCCGCCATCGAGATTGCCCGCCGCTCGCGTGGCACGCCCCGTATTGCCAACGCCCTGCTGCGCCGCGTGCGCGACTTCGCTCAGGTGAAGGGCAACGGCCGCATCGATGCCCGCATTGCCCAGGTAGCCCTGAAAGCCCTGAACATCGACCAGTATGGCCTCGACGAGATCGACAACAAGATTCTCCTCACCATCATCGACAAATTCCGTGGCGGCCCCGTCGGCCTCTCGACCATCGCCACCGCCATCGGCGAGGATACCGGCACCGTCGAAGAGGTCTACGAACCCTTCCTCATCATGGAAGGCTTCATCAAGCGCACGCCCCGTGGCCGCATGGCCACCCGTCTTGCCTACGACCACCTCGGCCGCAACCCCTATGCCGGCAACATCATGGAGCCCAATCTCTTCGCCGAGTAAACAACCAGGGAAATGCCTGAAACAGGCAACGACATAGCGTTTTTTCCTAAACGCATTTTCTGCAATGTAGGGACGCGACGTGCCGCGTTCTTGGAGTGAGCCTTTTCTCCTGCAAAAACGAAGTACGTTGCGTCCCTATATCTTTTATATAAAAAACGGATGCAGACGGGCCGCCACTAATGGCCACGTTGCTGCATCCGCGACAATCATAATCGATCGTTATTTTTTTCCGCTCGGTCCACAGGAGCGCTTTCATAGCGCAGTGGAGAAAGAACCACAGGTGAAAACCGATGGTTTCATCACGGGTAGTCATTAATTCTGCTGGCAAAGATAAAGAAAAGATGTATAGGATGTTCAAAAAGTCTTGTCCATTTCCTTGTCCATTTTGTCCATTTTGAATGGACAGGCGAATAGTCTCGATGAAATGGGGGATTTTTGAAACCACGGATGACACGGATTCTTTAATCAATGTCACGGATTGTCCAAGTAATCATCACCTATTACCTGTTACCTATTACCTATTACCTAATTGACTACCCACAGAATACACAGATTTTTCGCAGATAAAGAGTTTTTATTCCAATTTGTATCATTGTACTTGCATGAAAGAAAGAATGCTCTTTCTTGTCCAAAGCATGCTTTTAGCTAGCCAAGAGCAATGCTTTAGAGGGACAAGAGTTATGCTTTGGAGGGACAGGAGCAATGCTTTCTGAGAATTTCACTATAGTAAAGTTATCACTTTACTATAGTAAAATTATCACTTCACTATAGTAAAATTATCACTTCACTATAGTAAAATTATCGCGTTACTTTAGTAAAGTTATCACTTCACTTTAGCAAAGTGATTGCATTACCAAAGTGAAGTGACAGGAAGAGCCGGCGCAGCGGTGCAAATCTTCTTGGATTATAGAAAAAGTTTCATTCGCGGAATTCTTTCCGATGAGTCGGCCACGCTAGTTTCTGTAGTTGTTGAGGAAGGAGATGTTGTCGAGGTCGCACTCGTCGGTGGCGCGGATCCAGACGATTTTAGTGGTGTCGGAGAGGGTCAATGAGATGCGGTAGACGCCAAGGAAGACGAAGTTGGAGTCTACGAGGTTTTTCATGAAGCAGAGGCGCACTTGATTCTCTTTGATCGCAGTTAAGAATCCTTGCTTATGCATCGCGGCTAGTTGAGCCATCGAGGCGGAATCGGTTGGCCAGTCTTCGGGATGATAGTATTCGGTGATGGTTGGCATCAGACTATCGGAATTACCGTCGTTGTGATAATAGGGGTTATGGTATTGCGGCGACCAAACGACGATATGCTCCTCGCCGGGCACGTACTGATAGTGGCGGCTTTCAGTGGCGTCGATGCCGAACAGTGGCAGGAAGTCGTCGTAGGAGGCGAATACCTGACCTTTCTTCAAGATGCGGTCGTCGTCGGAAAAATGATTGGCTGCAGGGCGCAGGAAGAGAAAGAGGAGGAGGAAGAGGAAAAGGAAAAGGGCAAGCCCCACCCCGACCCTCCCCCGTAGGGAGGGAGAGAGCCCTACCACTGGCTTCTCACCAGTAAGCCCTACCCCCGACCCCTCCCCAGTAGGGAGGGGAGAAGAAGCGGTATCGGCATTGGCGGGGGATGACGCTGGTTCTTTGCCATTCTCGAGGCTGGCACTGAAGGCATCGAAGTCGTCATAGCCTATAAAACGAGCCAGTTGGTCGAGGGTGTATCGGCGAGGGGTTACGCCTTCTGAGAGATAGCCCCAGAGGCGCTTCAGCGTGGTCGTGCTGATCTTGGCATGTGTCTTTTCATAGATACTATCCGCCAGGCAGTCGAAGTCTTTGTTCGTCTGCATCTTCCTGCCAAGGGTGCGCTCAACAGCCCTGCGCAGTTGCTTGATAGCCTGTTCTTGTGCTTCCATAAAGGAGAATCAAAACTGTGTTTCTGTGTGCAAAGATAGCAATTATTTCTATCAGGGCAAAATATTTCGCAAAAAAACAGCGGATGCAGGCGGGCCGCCATTATCGGCCCCAGTCCTGCATCCGCCACGTCATTATCACAATCGATTATTAATTTTTCCCCAGAATGATGTTCACCAGTGCCGTTACGTCGGCAATAGTGATGGAACCATCCTTGTTCACATCGGCAAGTTTCGTGTTATCGGCGACTAAAACGGCAGCTCATTTTTCCTGCCTTCATATTCCGTTGGATCGAAGGGCTGGGCATCGGCATGAGCCGCGTCCTTGATGCTTTGTGGTATCTTCTCGCTATGGAAAAGAATGTCCTCGTATGACGAGAGCCCATGAACATTCCTCACGGAGTAGAAAACCAGCAATTCTTTGATTTCGGTGCTATAATCCGTATTCCAACTCAGTCGACCGTCTTGAATCTGTGCCGTTGCTACCGAAAAGGAGATGTCGCCATGCTCCTCTTGTGCGATGTTGTATTTGAAGCAGTTAATCTTTATACTGGGAAAATGCTCTATGAGGCGTAGCACCCGCTTGTCATTCTCTTCCTCCCCTGTCTGATGGTCATACTCCCACCCCAGCGACAGTGGGCTGCAGCGGCTCAGCGAACATTCCACATCTATTTCAGGATCGCCCTGGAGATAGGTCAGCACGCGCTGGTAGTCATCCGTATTTTCCAGATGCACCACCGTCTGCCATAGTTCTATTTCCACCAACACGCCATTTCTCGACACGCCCGCCTCCAGCAATGGTCCCTCGCTATTCATGTAGTATCGTAGCGTCATTTCCGGGAATGTCGCCACTACGCTTTCAATGACATTGAACGCCAGCTCTATCTTTTCCTCCGCATAACCATCATATTGGATGCCTTCTTCGCGTCCGTCAGGGGTTTTGCTCAGGTCGAAGCGAACTGCTTGCTTGTCGTCCGGGTCCAGCTCTTTCAACAGTTCCTCAGCTCGTGCAGCCAGCTTCTCGGCATCCTTGTGCTGTCTGGTCATCAGACTTAATACGATATAGTTGCTCATAATCGTTCCGCAGATAGCTATTTGAATTTCTCGTCCATCAGTTTCAGTGCCAGCTGGTGTTGGCCGTAGTCCACCCACTCGTCGCCCACGAGCAGTTGTGCCTTTCCGTCTTCAGTGTGTCGGCCTTTCAGTCCTCGTGCGATATAGTTGTCGGCCATGAGGAACTCGGTCTTGCCGTTCCACTCAAAGCCAAACACTTCACGTTCTTCTCCATCGGGCACAAACACGGTGCCGCTCACCTGGCAGTGGTTATCCTTGTCGCGCAGTTCGAAGGTGATGTCAGCCCCTTGTCGTGTCACGATTGAGAAGAAATACGGCCGATTCTCCTTATTCGTAAGGACGTAGCTCCGGCTCCAAATGAATTTTGTCACTTCTTTCATATTTTTTGTTATCTTAATGAATGGTTTACATCTATAATATAGTAAGGAGTCCTCCAAAATTTAATCAGAAGAGGAAAAAAACGCTAAATGAAGAAAAAACCTCGACACGTATTCCACCTGAAAGATAAGAAGTGTGCCGAGGCGTCTCAGTGAGTCTATGATCTCCTGCTTATGTCATGCGTCAGCCTCTTTAATAATACCATGTAAAATCACAATGTATGCCAACAACAAAATGCCATTCACGATGACGTAGTAGGGCATCTTCACTCCAAAGCTTGCAAAGCAGAAGTGGCTGATGACGAAGATGACGAAGAACACGGCCGAGAGCACTTGCAGATTCACGCCAATGCGCCCCGACTCATGGCTGATGCCGAGCAAGGGCACCAGTGTGCCCGCGAAGCACAGGGTGCTGCATACTCCACAAACGATGTCGTTCTCCTGTCCTTGCGCAATGCTGAAAGCCCAATAGGCCAGCAGCAGCGCCAATAGCGTGCTGATGCACGCAAGGAAGATGTTCACTTTCATAGGCTGTTACGGGTTTTGCGTGGGTAATGGCGGTGGCGCCAGAGCCACGATTTTCAGTATGGCAGGCACATCTTCAATGGGTTTCCATCCTAGCATGCCTGGCATCCATGCCAGCGTGTCCTTGTTCACTCGCTTTTGGGCTATCAGGCTTGCCATCTCGCCGTCGTTGAGTGGCCCAATGGGCTTGCCCTCAATGGCCACATAGTAGATGGGTGCTATGGGTTTTGACATTTGCTGAATGGAACCGGGGATGTCCATTGTGCGCATGTACTGATTCATGATGCCCACCATTTGGTTGGCCACACCCATTCCGAGGCCGAAATCTACGAGCCGGTCAATGTAGAAACAACTTTGGTCATCCATATCGTTTACTGTGTTTAGAGGTTACATTCCTGGTGCTGGTGGTGGAGGCGGTGGCGTGCCGGGTGCGGCAAACAGCGATGCCACCTCGGGCACATTGCATGCAAAGTCCCAGTTGGCCATGCCCTGTTTCCAGACATAGGTCTGCGGCGTCAGCTGTCCGCTCTGTGCCATTTGCTGCAACTGTTGCATGTTGAAAGGGCCGGCCTGTGCGCCGTTCACCGAGATGTGGTACTGCACGTTGGGCACGGGTGGCGGCGTGTTCATGGCACTCTGCATCTGCTGGCCCATACCTTGCATCATGCCAGCCATCTGCTGCCCCATGGCTCCGCCCATCATCATGCCCGTCATCATGCCTGCGGGGTTCGATCCTCCACCGCCACTGAAGTTGCCCATCTGGCCAAGGCTCTGTGCCCCGGTCTTCAGCACTTCGGTCTGCTGGTTGAGTGCGTGGGCTCCCATGAAGTTCGTCTCCGTCTGCAGACGCTGAGCGCGTTGCATCTCCTCGCGCTGCAGGCGCAGGCTTTCCTCCATGTTGGCGGCGTTGATGCGCTGAGTGTCTTGCAGGTTCTGGATGCTCACGTCGGTCTGTGCGTTCAGCGTTTTGGCTGTATTTCCTGCTGTTAGCTGGCGCAGTTCGGCATAGTAGGGTGACAGCTTGTCAATCTCCAGTGTGCTGATGTCCAGTCCCTTCAGGTTTACACCAAAGTCTCCCTCAAGGCGAGGTTTCAGATACGCCTCGATGCGGTTGTTGATTTCCAGCACCTTCTTCTCCATCTGCACCACGGGTATTCCCATCTCCTGCGGAATATCCATGACCACGCCTTTCACATACTTGCCCAGTGCATCCTTGATTTGCTCGCGGAACTGCTCGTGGTCGAAGTTCACCAGGCGGTTCAGTTTGATGAAGCCTCGGTAGTCTGTGATGTTGAACGTCAGGGTTCCGTGAACGGCCATTGGCACTCCATGGTCGGGCAGGCGTGGGTCGAACACATCGAAGTAGGGCACGGCAAAGCGCAACTGGTTGTTGCTGGCCAGATTGATGAAATACACCTCAGCCTGGAAGGGCGAGTCGCCACCATACGCCATGCCCACGATGCTGGCCAATACCGGGAAGTTCGCCGTTTTGATGGTCTCGTCGAAGGGTCCAACTATGAAGTCCTGTGAAGTTCCGTCCTTCTGCCTATAGACAAACACAGCCACCTCACCGTCCTTCACTCTGAGGCTGCTGCCCCAGCGGATACTGTTTTCGCGGCTTGTGGAGTTTACGTCCTGTCCTGCAGGTCGCCACTTCCATATCAAATATTGCTCTTCGTCGCAGCGGATGACATTCATCAGGCCGCCACTCTTGCCTCTGCTGAATAGTCCCATGATGCAATTATTTGTTTTTTAGTATGTTTTCGTAGTAGTCCAACTGCTTTTGGAATTCGGAATCCCCCTTAATATTTCTGCCTTTCATTATAATTTGATTACACTTGGCACGCCACGCATTACGCCTCTCCTCTTTAATTACACTATCAGAAACTCTTATTTTTGCAAGACTATAGTAGCCACTCATAGCCAACATCATTATAGCCATAATACCTATTAAAGAAATGATTAAGAGAATAGTGATAACGACTTTTGTTGTTATTCTTCCTGTTTTTGTGCTCAAGAAGGGGACATTGACAGTAGCTTGTGAGACGGCAGTGGAGAGAAATTCTATAATATCTTCCTTGGTATTTGGAACAGGGAATAAAGTAATTGCATCTATAATCTGTCGCTCTCTATCTTCAATCACTTGTACTTTATCGTCTCCCAACCCAAAAAGGGAGGTTGCCCCAAAAGCACTGTCTGATTTCGCAATCTGAGAATCATAATTGCGGTTGATGTCATCAATCTTTTTTAATAGTAAATTGATAGATTCATTACTCTTAGTCTTTACGAGTTCAATCCCACAATAGGGACATTTTATACTCATCGGAGGAATTTGCTTGCCGCATTTTGGACAAATGTTCCCAATGGCCTCTTTCTTGGCTTTCTCATATACTTGTACCTTCTCTGTCATTTCCGTGCTCTTTGCCCTATTCTGCTTCTTCAACAAAGAATTGACATAGAGTGTCAGTTCGTCAGGGTCAACGCCCTCTTCATTGGCTTTCTTCAAAAGAATAGCCCATGATGCGTCATCAACTTCTCCATCTTCGATGGATAATTGAATCAATCGTTCAAGTTTTTCTGAATACATAATAATGTTCTTTATTTGGTTGATATTTTATTTCTTTTGCAAAAATTCCGGGATTTCAAGAATCTCAATATCCTTGAAATCAGGAATATTCTCTTTGACATATTTGATGAGTCGGCTCATCATTGCTGGGCCATCCCAGCCAGTTTGACAGATATAGATTCTTTTTTTATCAATTTCGGAGTACCTATTTTTAGGAAAGTTAATCACAATATGATTGTTTGTCAATTTGGTATCTCGGATTGAATTGTTCTTTCTGTGGAGAAATGCAGGAAATGATAGTTGAAGAGCCTCTATGTTTGCATCGTGATGTTTGGAAATATATTGTTCCACGAACCATTTGAACAAAGCGTTTTTTCCACCAATCACGATTTCGCTTTCTTTTACTTTATATTGATAGGTTGTGCCTTTTGTATCTTCAGTCGTTTTCGTCATGTTTAGCGCAGACAGAGCTTTGATGGCAGGACGTAAAATATCCCTTACTTCCATTCCTTCACATGTGCTGCTATTCCAAAATTCAATAAGTCGCTTCAGCGTTTCATCATCTCTTTTCCACATCTCAGGATTGTATAAGTCTGAAAATTCGTTATTTAATGATGTCAAAAGTCCTCTGAAACAAGGATCTACAGCCATCACTTCATCCTGGGAATAGCGAATGCCTAAAGCCTTGATATAATCAGCGATCCTTAATAAAGTGTAAATATCGGAGATTTTTGTTGTCAGGGGTATAAGTACTTTGTCTAATAAATCTTGATACGATATTATTTTGAACTTATCACATTCCGTTTCTGCTCCAGACATCGTCAAGAATACAAAAGATGTTGTAGCCGCTTCTTTTTCAAAAACTTTGTAGTATAATTCTGTTTGCTTATTATGCTCTGTCGAAAGGACTTTGTTTTCTATGATGATGCGTTTCCCTGTTTCTCCCTCATTGTATTCTATCATGATATCAATTCTACCCTTTTGATTATCATGTTGAATGAAATATTCTCGAATTACTTTTTTGACAAGGATGGGGGAGGAAACTTCCTTATTTATAGATTTTAGCAATAATCTGCATGCCTCTTTGCCAGTAACCTCATTTCCAAACAGCCATGCCAAGAAATTGGAGTGGGCATTCTCGTCGCGGTCCACGCCAAGAATCTCCATCATGGACATCTCGCTGAGATAGTTGTCAAGAGCCTTAACGGTTTTTGATTGTTTGAAGTTTTCAATCAATTTGTTAATGTCTTCAGCCATAATTCTGGTTTTTAGTTATTTGGCTACAAAGTTAAATAAAAAACCGCAGAGAATGTAAGCGGCGATTGGTTCTTATTTGGTTCTTTTTGTGGTGAGCGAGCAAATGCCTTCGAGGATGCCTTTTTGGGAATAAATAAGCACTGCGTAAGCCTCACTGAAGATGTCGTTACATTTTGCATAAGATATGCCCCTGAAAAGTAAAATCTATGCTCTTGAAAAGTAAAATAGCCTGTTTTGCCCGGCAAAATAACTTATTTTGCTGTGTAAAACAACTTGGTTTACTTTTCACTTTGCATGTTCTTGATGATCAAGAAGATGCGTTTCGACTGTTTCTGCCATATTGTTGGCATCCAGAAAGTGTAGGCGTTGGTTCTTATTTGGTTCTTTTGTGCGATGAATGTTGGTGGTGTGGGGGAAAAGAAGTAACTTTGCAGCACGGAAAAGTTAGATGATAGGTTAACAACTATGGAACAGAAGCAAGAGGAACTACGACGTTTGGTGGAGAAGACGCTGGGAATGGCCGTGAAGACGCCCAGCGACTTCGAGCAGCTGATCAGGCAGATTGGCGAGAAGACGGGACAGCGGCTGAGCATGTCGACGGTGAAGCGGTTCTGGGGGTACGTGGACAAGGACAATGCCGATCGCCACGTCAGGACGTCGACGCTCGACATCCTGGCACAGTTTGCCGGCTACCAGAACTGGGCCACGTTCTGCCAGATGGACCCTGAGGCTGCCGACGACGAGAGTGGCAACCTGGCGAACCGCCACCTCTATACGAAGGATCTGGCGGTGGGCACGCTGGTGCAGTTGCGCTGGATGCCCGACCGGCTGGTGACGGTACGCTTCGAGGGGGCCGACTTGTTTACGGTGGTGGAATCGATCAACAGCAAGCTGCGCCCCAACGACACGTTCCATTGCTCGCACGTGGTGGAGGGCCTGCCGCTGACGCTCTTCAACCTGGTGAGAGAGGGGAAGGTGGTTGGCAACTACGTATGCGGCAAAACGCATGGAGTAACTTTCCAGAGTCACAAAAAGTAGTTTCTGGTTTCTTGTTTCTATTTCACCGTCATAGTGGTGCCAGGTTGAGATTTTTCCAGCCTGGCGCTTTTTTGTATGCCTCAAGTGAGGCGGTGGGCACACGGATGACACCACGGAACGACGGTTCGACAATGGTCGAGATGTAAGGGGGCGTGGTGGCGAGAACGCGTATTTCCTCCAATTGATTACATTTATAGAAAAGGTATTCGCCCAGATGGGTGATGCTGGCGGGCAGAGTGATGGTGCGCAAAGACGTACATTGATAGAAGGTGCCGCGATCGATACGCTGAAGTGTTGAGGGAAGGTCGACATCGGTCAAAGCCTGACAGTCGCAGAAGGCATCCTGATGAATGGCTGTAATGCCTTCTGGCAGGGTGATGCTGCGCAATGACATACAACTAACGAAGCAATTGCGCGGCACAACGGTTGCGGCGGGCGACCACGACACATAGGAAAGGCTGCGGCAATTGACGAACGCTCCCGTCTTGACTTGGTTCACCGAGCGCGGCATGTGAATGTTGGCCAGTCGAGGGCAGTTGTCGAAGGCCCTGCTGCCAATGGTGGTGAGCCTACCAGGCAACTTGATACTGGTGAGTTCTGTACATGAAAAGAAGACGCTGTCGGCTAATTCTGTGACATAGTAGCACCGATTGTGGTGGGCGACGGAATCGGGAATGATAAGATCGCTGGCATAGGAACCAAATGAACTGGGAATGATGCTCACTTGCTGGCTGTCGACGGAAAGCACCTGGAGGCAGATGGTGTCGGCTGATGTGTCGACAAAGGTGGAACCTACCCCCGCCCCCTCCCTAAAGGGAAAGAAGAAAAGGAAAAGGATTGTTGCCGCGGCGATGCCGCAGCACACGCAGAGCCACAGTATGAGAAGAGGACGATGGCGGGTGGGCTGTTGGAGGAAATCCAGAATTTCGTCGACCGACTGGAAACGGTTCTCTTTCTGCTCGGCAGCACAGCGGCGGGCCATTTCGCGAAAGTGCTTGGGCAATGGGCTTGTAGCGTCCATCTCCAGCAAAATCCGCCCCAAGGCATAGATGTCGGTTCGGGCATCGACGTCATAAGAGCCGTCGAGTTGTTCGGGCGCTGCAAAGTGTCGCGACAGCCCGATGGTACTTGGACGAGCATCGGTATAACTGCATCCGAGGTCAATGAGGCGTACGTCGTTGTTGACCGCCGTGAGCATGATGTTCGACGGCTTCAGGTCGAGGTGGAGGGCCTGATGTCGATGCAGTTCTTGCAGGGCGAGACAAAGTTGCTGCAGGAACTTGCGCAGGTGGTTAGTTTGTTGGAAATAGTCAGGATGATTGCGGAGAAAATCGGCCAGCGTGGAGCCATTGACGTAGTCCATGAGCAGGCTGCACTCCGTAGGGGCGTCAACGAGTTGGTGGTAACGGACGATGTATTCCGACTGCAGGCTTGAGCCCAGTTCATATTCCTTCCGAAACGTCTGGCGGTAGTATTCCTGAGAGGCATACTCCGGCCGTAGACGTTTCATGAAGAAATACTTGCCATCGCGGCATATTTTATAAAAAGTATGTACGTGACTGCCCCCATTCAGTTTGATGAGTTGGGTGAAATCGTCGTGAGCCTCGCCATGAGTGCTCATGAACGATGATTCAGAGTGGAGGCTGTCGGTATCCAATGGTTTCTTTACTTCGCATTAATCTCTTTCAGCAGGCGGTCGGCATGTCCCCATTTGTCCATCATGTAGAGGACGAAGCGGATGTCGACGCCGATGCAGCGGGCCAGACGCGAGTCGAAGTTGATGTCGCTGGAGAGCGAGTCCCAGTTGCCGTCGAAGGCGAGTCCGATGAGCTGTCCCTTGCCGTCGAACATGGGCGAGCCGGAGTTGCCGCCGGTGATGTCGTTGTTGGTGAGGAAGCAGAGCTGCATCTTGCCCGTGGTCTTGTCGGTGTAAGGTCCGAAGTCGCGTGCCGAGAGCAGTTCGTGCATGATGGGCTCAGCGAAGTATTCCACGTTCTTATCAGCCTGCTTCATCTTCTCGACGATAGACTCGGCGGTGGTGTAGTAGCCCGAGGGCTGACCGGCGAGGTCGTAGCCACCCACCTGTCCGTAGGAGAGGCGCATGGTGAAGTTGGCGTCAGAGTAGTGAGGCAGGTCCTCCTCCATGCGCAACTTGGCGGCACAGAGATAGCGCTCCTGCAGGTCGATGCTGTCGTAGGTCTGGATGAGGTTGGCGCGCAGTTCGCCGAGGCTCTCGATGAGGCTCAGTCCATAGCGCACGCCGGGATCCTTCTGGAAGCTCTTCTTGTTGACGTAGAGCTTCTTGCCCTTCATGAGCTTCGACTTCTTGTAGAGGTCGTCGACGAAGCGCTGATAGTTGTCGGCATATTTCGTGTGGATGGTCTTATAGAAGTCGGGCAGATAGCGTTCGGCCACATTGTCCTTGTAGTTCTTCAGCAGGGCAGCCATCACCTCGCGGTCGAGGGCTTCGTCCCATTCGTCGCTGTTGTCGGGGAATTCCACGTACTGCTTCTTGGGCTTGTTTTCAGGACCTTTCAGTTCCATGCGGCTGAGCTGCATGGCGCGGGTGTTGAACTCAGAGGTGCGCGAGAAGGTCTCTATCCAGTACATGAAGGCGCGGCGGTCCTGCAGGCGGTTGGCATACATGCGGCCCATCTTCTGGAAGTCGAGCTTGCCCTGCAGATAGCCCGTGGAGTCCTGCCACTGGCGGATGCGGTCCTCATAGTCCTTCTTCTGGTTGATGATGCCGATGGAATCGATGCACTTGTTCATGCCGATGGAGTTCTTCCAGTAGTTGGACGACTGGGCGTACTTCGAGTCGTACTTGATGCGCACGGCCTCGTCGGCACGCATGTGGCGAATCATGATGTCCTGCTTCACGCCACGCACCTGGGCACGGGTGGCGTTGTCGGCATCGCGCATCTCGCGGATGCCGTAGCTCGAGAGGTAGCGCTCAGTGGAGCCGGGATAGCCGATGGTCATGGCGAAGTCGCCCTCCTTGTAGCCCTGCATGGAGACCTGTGCCCAGCGTTTCGGGTGGTAGGGCACGTTGTCCTTCGAGTAGGCAGCTGGTCCGTTGGTCTTCGGGTCGGCATAGATGCGGAACACCGAGAAGTCGCAGGTCTGGCGCGGCCACATCCAGTTGTCGGTCTCGCCGCCGAACTTACCCATCGATTTGGGCACGGCGAACACCAGGCGCACGTCGGTGAAGTCCTGATAGGTGGTGGCATAGAAGCGGTTGCCCTCATAGAAGGGCTTTACCTCGAGGCGCAGTGTAGAGTCCTGAGCCTTCACGTCCTGCGACATTGCGTTTTCCAGCGAGTCGATGAGCATCTCCTGCTGGTCGATGGTCATCTGTTCGAAGCCCAGCTTCATGACCTGGTCGGTGATGTCCTTCTGCTCAATCATGAACGACACGAACATGTCGGGGTTGGGCAGTTCCTCCTCGTAGGAGTTGGAAATGAAGCCATTGAGCATGTAGTCGTGCTCCACGGTGGAGTGGGAGCGGATGGCCTCGAAACCGCAGTGGTGGTTGGTGAAGACGAGGCCGTTGGGCGAGACGACGACACCCGAGCAATAGCCCGAGAAGTTGACGCAGGCAGCCTTCAGCGACGTCGGACCGTAGTAGAGGTCGTTGTAGGTCATCTGGAAGCCTTCGGCCTGCATCTGGTCGTAGACGGCCTGCGGCAGGTTGTAGATGGTCCACATGCCTTCGTCGGCATGGGCGGTGCTCATGCCCAGCAGGGCGATGAGCGAGAGGATGATTTTCTTCATAGTGAAAGTTTGTTATTGTTTTATTTGTTGTTATTGTTTGTGTATGAATTTGCAAGTTGTGATGTGACCGTTACCATCGGTGAGGCGGGCGATGAAGCAGCCGTTAGCCAGTCCGTCGAGTGGCAACTCGGCATAGCCGCTGCTCAAGTCGATGGCCTGCACCACGACCGATTGGCCTGCTGTGTTGTAGATGCTGATGGACGCTGCAGTGACAGGTGTGCTGCTATGAACAACCAAGCGACCAGCAACATAGCGGAGAAGGATGTCGGCTGCGCTGTCGGCCGTCAGATCGCGGATGCCATTGACGTCGGGCTGGCTGACGCTGACGGCATAGCTGCCAATGATGTTCGGCTTGCTGATGGTGGGCACGTTCATGGTGAAGACGCCGCTGTTGCCGTCGGGATAGCGGCCCACGGTCTCATCGCTGTTCATGGCCGTATAGGAGAGTCGGTCGCTCCAGCTCCCGTCGGCGGCCGTCAGCAGGACATCGCCTCCTTCGGCAGCCAGCTTAAACGAGGCATGCAGTTGAGAAAGAGGATCGAGATGGTCGCACCACACAATCAAGAATCCGTGGGCGGGAATGACGGTAGAAACGCCGTCGGTCTTCTCAATCTGATACTTTTCGGGTTTGTCTGGATTGTCGCTGAGATACATGCCCTGGATGTCGACGTCGGCGTTGGTGGTGTTGTAGAGTTCTATCCAGTCGTTGCGTTTGAAGAAGTCGTTGACGAAGATGCCGTTGGCGGCACTCACCTCATTGATGCGGACGGGCGTGATGCCCTCCTTGCCGCGTTCCTCTTCGGAGAGCGGTGTGAAGGTGGCGGTGAGCGTGTTGCTGCCCGTGGGCAGGGATATTTCAGCCTCGGTGCTGAAGGCGGCACCGTTCCGCTTCCATCCTGCGAAGCGATAGCCGGCAGGCGCTTCTGCCCGCAACCGGACAGGGGCGAACAGCTGCCCTTGGAAGTCGGCATAGGGCACGCTGATTCCGTTCACGTAGAGGCGGGCGCCCTCAGTGTCGGCATTCAGTGTGACAGTTTGTGCGGTGACGTTGCTGAGTTGTGCGTAGGAGAAATTCTTCAGATGACCAGTCATCTTGGCAGAGCGCCCCCTCAGCTTGTTCTTGATGGTGGTGGCGGCACGGTCGGGGTCGTGCCCATCGCTGATGCCCTGCTGCTTCATCAGCTGGCACATGGCCCTGACGTTGCTGAGCAGTTCGTCGACAATCTTGCCTGAGCGGACAGGCTCGAACACGCTTCCTGCCACCAGACAGAACGTGTCGATGAACCGACGGCGGAACTCGTCGTGACCCAGCAGGTTGAGGAAGAGGTTGACGATGTCCTTGTTCCAGTTGCCCTCGCCTTTGACCGTGTTGGCGGTTTTAAATTCCAGGAAGTAAGCGAAGGGGTCGTCGTTGTGCGTGTTGAAGTTTCGCAGGGCAAAGGCATAGTCAAGGTCGAAACTGACGAAGCGGTATCGACCGTCGAGCCGGCTGCGATAGGCCTTCATGTTGTTGTTGGGCCAGTCGTCGTTGTCGAGGAACATGGTGACCGCCATGTAGTTTGTGAACTCGTCGATGTCGAGCAGGGTCTTCAACTTGTCGTAGTTGCCGGCCTGGTTGATGTTTCGGGCCAGGTCGAAGATTTGTTTGAGAACAGCATCGTCGCCGTTCTTCATGACCATTTTCTCGAAGGCGTCCAATTCATCGTCGTCGTAGCCCCAGTTGGCATAGGCGAAGCTGTCGTTGTTGGGCTCGCGCAGGTTGAACACGCCGCGCAGCTCGCCGTTCACATATTCTATGACAGGCTGGTACGACTGCACGTCGAGGTCGATGCCCGAACGCTGGATGATGGTTTCCAGTGCAGGATCCATGAAGCGGGCATTGTGGGTCCAGATGTCGTTGCCGCCGTTGCGCAGGAGGATGGTCTTGTTGCGGGTGAAAGGCTTCTGCGGGAAGAATGAATAGTCGAAACGGTTCTGGCCGTCGAACACCTTGCTCGCCTTCAGCTTGAACGAACGGAAGCGCTGCGAACGCGTCCAGCCGCCCGACACCTTGATGTTTGCATCCTGGTTGAACAGCATCTTGCCCTCCGGGCTGAGGTAGCTGAAGTTCACGGGGCGATCCCACGGCTGGTTGTAGTTGCGCGGCCAGTCTTGTCCGTTGCCCGTCTTGCCGTTGGTGCCGTCGCCGTCGCAGTCGAGCCCAATCTTCGGGTCGGTGAAAAACTTCCTGTCGCCCACAATCGATACGACGGGAAGCGTGTACTTGTTGCTGGTCTGAATGTAGCTGCGAGTGACGGGCTGGCTGGGCAGGAATCCGTCTTGATAGAGGCGGAAGGTGTAGTTTGTGGTTTTGTTGACGGTGAACCGTCCGTCGTCACTCTTCTGCGTGTGGTCGGCATTGGGGTCGTCGCCCGTGTAAAGCTGCCACGAGACATCGTCGAAGTAGAAGTTGTTTTCCTGGCGGTCGCCGTTCAGGTTGAAGGCGATGGTCTGCATGTCTTCCACCGTCTCCTGGCCTCCCCACCAGCCTCCTCCTTGCTTGCCCACCTGCTCGTCGGTGATGGTGCCCTCGTAGACGATTTCCTTCCACTCCGTCGTGACGTCGTAGCCGCCGTCGAGGATGCTCCAATAGATATAGTTGTGAGGCGTGGTGTGGGTCTGGGCTGTGATGTGGGCTTTCTTGTCGGCCCGCACCTTCATGCTGAAACGGTATTGCTCGCCCGAGCGCCAGATGTGGTCGGGCGTGTAGACGAAGAGCTGGGCATCGTAGTCGTTCTGCGGGTTGGCGATGGCATGCACGCAGATGCCCCTGCTGCCGCCCGTGCCCACGCCGTCGACAATGCGCTGGGCGTCGCCGCTGCCATTGGCATCGCGGCTGATGAGGCTGCTGGCATCGCTGCCCTCACAGTCGCCGTTCCTGACATATTCCTTCCAGAGGCTGGTCCCCTCGCCGTCTGCCTTCGGTGCCGAGGGCAGGCTGCCGTCGGTGGTGTACATCAGCGTGGCACCCTCTGGAATGTCGACGCTGAACTGGAACGAGCCCGTGAACAGCTTGCTGTCTGCGCTGACGACGGGCTGCGGCAGGCGTTGCGTGGCGAAGGTGGCGGTGGCATTGCTGGCGCCCGGCGTAGGTGTGGACGTCCATCCCCACTCGTCGCTGCCATCGGCGGTGCGGGCGTAGGCGGTGCGGCTCAGCGCTTCCGGATAGCTTGCGCTGGCGATGAGCGTTCCACTCTTGTCGCTCAGGCAAATCACGCCCCCGTCGCAATCCAGCTTGAACGGCGTCTGATTGCTTTTGATGTCGTTGGACCCCATCCACACCACCAGGAATCCCTTGGCAGGAATCGTGCCGATGTCGTCGGGCATCTGCCAGCGGGTCAGGTCTGAGGGGTCGTCGCTCAGATAGCAACAGGCGAGGTCAATGGCCTGGTCAGAAGGATTGTAGAGTTCTATCCAGCTGTCGAAATTGATGGCAGGACTCATCACCGAACCAGCATTCGATGCCATCAGTTCGTTAATGACAACCGTCGCTGCCCTTGCCGTTGTCAGGGACAACATGGCTAACAAACCTACTATCAGTTTCTTCATTGTAAACTTTCTTTATGTCAATTTGCTCTGCAAAATTACTGCATTTTCTCGAAATCCGAAATTTTTCAATAAGAAAAGTATGCACCAAGGGTTAATTACTAATAATGCTGCACGAATTACTAAGAACGAAAGTTAAAAAAACTGCCGTCAGCGCAGAATTTGTATTACTAAGTTTTTAGATTTCTAATGTTTTAGTAGTTTTGCAAACGAGAACAAAAACCAATGCGATATGAAACAACAGACATTGACCAAGAGCGAGATGCAGGTGATGAGCATCCTGTGGAATATGGACAGAGGGGCATGCGTCAACGACATTCTGGCGCAGTACCCTGAGCCGAAACCGGCCTACACCACCATTGCCACGTTTCTGAAGATTCTGGAGCAGAAAGGCTTCGTGGAGCGGCGGAAGGGACACGCGGGAAAACAGCTGCTCTATACCCCCCTGATGACGCGGGAGCGCTATCGCCTGCAGGTGATGGACGATGTGAAGCAGACGTTCTTCGACGGGTCTGCGGCTTCTCTCGTCTCATTCTTTGCCGAAGCTGACGAATTGTCGCAAGAGGACATCAACGAGATTCTGACCATCCTGCAGAACAGGAAAGCCCAACAGTAATACAACCTATGATGATCACGGATTTCATATATTACGATCTGAAGGTGGCGGCCCTGATAGCCGTGTTCTATCTGTTCTACCAACTGCTGCTGGCACGCGAGGCCATGCCTTCGCTCAACCGTGCTGTGCTGCTGACGGCCATCGCACTTTCATTGGTGTTGCCACTATGCGTGGTGACCATACATGTTTCCGCACCCCTCGCTCCCATCGCGGATAGAGGGGGTTTCACAACCCCGACGGACCTTGTTGCCCCACCCTCGGCAACTCAGAAGCCGACAGCAGCCACACCCCTGGGAGCGGAACTCTGGGGGAGCATTCTTGGAACGATTCTCGCAGCAGGAATCCTGATACGGCTGTCCGTCGTAGCCCGCAGCTGTTGGCAGCTGCACCGCCTGATAGCCAATGGCGAACGCCACACCCTGCCCTCCGGCACGCAGGTTTGCGTGGTTGAGTCCCCCGTCGCTCCCTTCTCGTGGATGCATACGGTGGTGCTCTCGCGGGCTGAGTGGCTTTCGCTGTCGCCATCTGTTCTTGCCCATGAAGAGGCGCATGTGCGCCATCGTCATAGCTACGACGTTCTGGTCGTAGAAGTGCTCACGGCTCTGCAATGGTTCAACCCCGTGGTGTGGTTCCTGCGTCAGGAACTGCGCACACTACACGAGTATGAGGCCGACGCATCCGTCCTCTCACGCGGCTTTGACGAAAGCCAGTACATTCATCTACTGATGCAGAAGGCGACCGGCATTCAGGCCTGTGCCCTCGCCAATGGCATCCACACACCCAAAACAAAAAAACGAATACTGATGATGTTAAAGACTAAAACAAACAGGGGCGCATGGCTCAAGGCGCTCTATATCGTGCCCGTCGTGCTCACCTCGCTGGCCATGACCGCCAAGACGGTCGTGGACGATGAGACCGTCACGACCGACGACAACTGCGCCGTGCGCATATTCAACGAAAAAACCAACGACCGTGGCGACAGCTACCAGATACGCCATCAGCCTGGCGTGAAGTTCTTCCGCAACGGTCAAGAAGAGCCGATTCCAGAAGGGCGCAGCATCGCCCTCGAAGTAAAGAAAACCACGATGCAAGTCAACGGCAAGCCCATCGACCAGCTCACTTTGCTCGACCTGCCTTTAGGTGCACTCAAGGAGATTCATCTCACGGAGACAGGCTCCGACCGCTATGTCTGCAATCTGTTGACAGAAAAGACCATTGCCTACTCGGCCAATATGAGCGACATGGAGTTCGTCATCCATGTGAAGCAGCAACAGGCGGCAGGCATAAAGCAAGGGGACGTCACGCAGTCCATGCTTAATGAGGATGGCAGCATCAGCCGTGCCCGTATTCTCCACATGAACAGTGCCTATGGCAGCAAGAAGAGCTATCTCTATGTCGTCGACGGCAAGGAAGTCTCACGCGAGGATTACAACCGGCTGAAGCCTGAAGACTTTGCCGCGGTGACGGTGATGGACGTCGGCCCGGCCAAGAAAGCCTATGGAGAGAAAGGACGCTATGGGGCCACAATCGTAGAGACAAAGCAGGCTGGCTCGGAAAACCAGCAAGGACAGGGCGACCAGGTTTACGACGTCTGCGAACAGCTGCCGCAGTTCCCTGGAGGCGATGTGAAGCTGATGGAGTTCATTTCGCGAAACATCAAATATCCTGAAATTGCAACGGAAAATGATGTGCAAGGTCGTGTGATAGTGAGGTTCATCGTGGAAAAGGATGGTAGCCTGACAAATCCGGAAGTCTTGGCAACATCACCAGGTATTGGTGAAGCCATTCCGATAGAGGTTACAAGTTACAAGACTGAGAAGGAACGCCAAGACGCAGAAGATCACAATGCTGGCGTACAAGCCCTGCGTGATGAAGCTATCCGCGTAGTCAAGGCAATGCCTAAATGGATACCTGGTAAGCAAAACGGTAAGGTGGTGCGTTGCAAATATAGCATCCCCGTGACCTACAGGCTCAACTAAGGCTCTCCCCTGAAGCAAGCAAAGCCCTTCCACTCCTCTTTTACGCCCTTAAAAATAGGCAATGAAATGCAACTTTTATCCCACCCCAAAAAAATGTTAGGCTATAATATTTTTGATTAGTTAGCAAAAGGAGAGATGCATCTACAATAGTTCCTGTCTTGCTCGTGAGGAGTAGGACGGGAACGCTTGCTTTTTAGGGAACGATATATCTGTTCTTTCCCCGCTTCGCTCTGAAAGCGTCCCTGCGGGCCGAGCGGACACAAGGACCTCGGAGAGGTCGCATATGCTTAACCGCAGGTCTTGACCTGCGGAAAAGTGTAACTATGCAGGGAGCGACT
>OCVV011352846.1_pt1 | contig 52404 bp, 40 predicted proteins | sample 1539721 | NCBI WGS metagenome assembly OCVV01 (sample SAMN02144230, study PRJEB22623) | gut metagenome | biome: sheep rumen | host: Ovis aries | place: New Zealand
TGCGGCTTTCTCGCGGCAGTAGTGACTTAAGACACCTGAATTCAAAATGTCGCTATAGTTCTTTCGGCATGGGCGACTTAACTCTTCATCTTTATCGCGATAGTAGTGACCTTAGGTATGTGAATACGCTATGTCGCTTTCTATTTTCCCGGAATAATTTCCATCAAAAAAAGTGCCGCCGCATTAAATTGAAAATGCGGCAGCACTTTTTTAGATGTTTTTAGAAGAACGCTGGCTGAGTATTCCGCTTAATCAATGCGGAATACTGATGCTGAGGGTCAGCGTCCGTGCTGAGGATCAGCGTCCGGATTCTTTAATGTAGGCCTTGACTTCGTCGACAGTAGGCATGACGCAGAGGGCGCCCTTCTTGGTGGTGACGAGGGAGGCGGCTGCGTTTGCGAAGGTGAGGAGCTCGTGGAGCTTGGCCTCATCGAAGCCGTCGAGGCCGTATTTGAGGACGTGGTAGAGGGCGCTTGCACAGAAGGTGTCGCCTGCGCCGGTGGTCTCGATGGTGTTGGGATTGAGGAATCCGGGCTCAAATGCTTCGATGCCCTTGAAATAAGCTTTGGAGCCGTCGGGGCCGTAGGTTGCGAAAACGAGCGGGATATTGTATTTGTCGATGATCATCTTGATGCCCTTGTCGAGGTCTTCCTCGCCGGTCATAAAGGTGATCTCATTGTCGGAAATCTTGAGGACGTCGCACTGCTCGAGGCCCCATGCGATTTTCTCTTTCGCCTTCTCTTCGCTGCTCCAGAGAGGGGGACGGAGGTTGGGGTCGAAGGAGATGATGCAGCCGGCCTTTTTGGCGATCTTCATGGCAGCCTTGGTAGCCTTCTCAACTTCATCATCAGTCATGGAAAGTGTGCCCAGGTGGAAAATCTTCGCACCTTCGATCAGGTCTGCGTGCTCTTCCACTTCATCCTTTGTCAGCATGATGTCTGCGCCGGGTTTGCGATAGAAGGAAAAGTCTCTGTCGCCGTTGGGAAGCTTCTCAACGAAAGCCAGAGTCGTATGGACATCATTGTCCATTTCAAGACCGGCCATATCAATGCCTTCTCCGCCTGCGCGCTCTTTGAGCATGCGGCCGAACATGTCATTGCCAACTTTGCCGATAAAAGCAGTCTTGCATCCTGCCTTAGAGAGCATTGCAAGGACGTTGCAGGGAGCTCCGCCGGGATTTGCCTCAAAAACATTGTTGCCCTGATCACTTATGCCGTACTGGACAAAATCGATCAGCAGTTCACCCAATGCAGTAACATCATACTTTTTTTCAATACCCATTATTTTTCCGCCTTTCTGCGTGTTGAGAAGGAGCTGCAAGGCATGATGGTCCATTGATGATTCATTGATTTTCCATTCATTTACCGTCTGCAGCTGCTGTTTGATTTGCTCCTCTTTCTTTCTGCTCACAGAACCGGATGCTCCCGGTTCTTCCCCTGTCTGCCATTATACAACAAACCGGTTCAACATTGAACCGGTTTGATGAAAAATGACAAAATTGCCTTTATTTCCGTATTTTCTTTTGTGCATATTTGAAGCGTGACAAGCCAACACAGACCACTGATTCCTATTCCCTTCACTATGAATGTGTTTTAAGAAGGACGTTTAGGGGGGCAGGGTGCTTGTATTTGCGGTGCATGATATGCGGCTATTCTGGTTTGCTCAGTTTTTGAAACTGTGTACGGGTGCCGGTATCCTGCCGCGGCGGTTGACGAACTCGTCACAGCCGAATTTGTTGACGGGGATGATGGGGGCATAGCCGAGAAGGCCGCCGAAGTCGACCATTTCGCCGACTCCCTTGCCGATCACGGGGATCAGGCGGACGGCTGTGGTCTTCTGGTTGATCATGCCGATGGCCATTTCGTCGGCGATAATGCCGGCGATGGTGGTCTCTTTTGTGTCGCCGGGGATGGCGATCATATCGAGGCCGACGGAGCAGACGCAGGTCATGGCTTCGAGTTTCTCGAGGGTGAGGGCGCCGACCTGTGCGGCGTGGATCATGCCTCTGTCCTCACTGACAGGAATGAAGGCTCCGGAGAGGCCGCCGACATAGGAGGATGCCATGACGCCGCCCTTTTTGACCTGGTCGTTGAGCAGGGCGAGGGCTGCAGTGGTTCCGGGTGCGCCAGCGCACTCAAGGCCCATCTCGCAGAGGATATCCGCGACACTGTCGCCGACTGCGGGTGTGGGAGCCAGGGACAGGTCGATGATGCCGAAGGGGACGCCGAGCCTGCGGGATGCCTCGCGGGCGACGAGCTGTCCGACACGGGTGACCTTGAAGGCGGTCTTTTTGACAGTCTCGCAGAGGACTTCGAAGTCCTCTCCGTGGACTTTTTCAAGGGCGCGTTTTACGACGCCGGGGCCGCTGACACCGATGTTGAGGATGCGGTCTGCCTCTGTGACGCCGTGGAAGGCACCTGCCATGAAGGGGTTGTCATCGGGTGCGTTGCAGAAGACGACGAGTTTGGCGCAGCCGAAGGAATCGCGGTCAGCGGTGCGCTCGGCTGTCCTCTTGATGACGCCGCCCATGAGGCGGACGGCATCCATGTCGATGCCGGTCTTGGTGGAGCCCACGTTGACGCTGGAGCACACGACATCGGTCTGAGCCAGGGCATCCGGTATGGACTCGATCAGCATGCGGTCGGCAGGGGTCATTCCCTTGGAGACCAGGGCGGAATAGCCGCCCAGGAAATTGACGCCGACCTCTTTGGCCGCGCGGTCAAGGGTCTTGGCCAGCAGGACAAAGTCATCACTGCAGCGGCAGGCACCGCCGCCGACGATGGCAATGGGCGTGATAGAGATGCGCTTATTTACAATCGGAATCCCGTATTCTCTTGTGATCTCCTCACCGGTCCTGACCAGGTTGCAGGCGCTTGTAGTAATCTTGTCATATATTTTTGTGCGAAGGCGGCCGAGATCGGAATCCACACAGTCCAGGAGGCTGATGCCCATGGTGATCGTGCGGACGTCGAGATTCTCGCGGTCGATCATGGCATTGGTTTCGGCTACTTCAGAAAAATTGATCATAATGCTCCTCCGAAAAACTTGCTGATCTATCATGCCGGAGTGCTGTGGTGCGTCGGCATTCAGAAGAGTTTTCACGCAAACGAAAACTATGAGGGATCAGGCGGTTTGTGCTGTCCGGCAGCACAAATGCAGGTATAGTCAAAAAACGATCGAGAGTATTTGCTCTTGCCTGCGGTCAGATCCTGTGCATGAGGTCAAAGATTTCTTCTTTCTGGCAGCGGATCTGTACGCCGATCTTTTCCTCGCCGATTTTGGCGAGCTCGTCCGCGATGACGCCGAAGGGCTTCTCGGGCTCTGTGACATCGATGATCATCATCATGTTGAAATAGCCTTCCACGATGGTCTGGGAGATGTCAAGGATATTGATCCTGTTCTCCGCAAGGTATGTGCAGACGCCTGCGATGATGCCGATGGTATCTTTTCCTACAACAGTGATGATAGCTCTTTTCATTTTTTTAATCCTTTTAAAAACTGTGCTGTTGGTTCGTTTTCAGAATTTGATCAGTGCGGAAGGAGCACTGTAATCTTTTAAACTACGCTGTTGATTCGTTTTCAGAATTCAATCAGTGCGGAGGGAGCACTGTAAGCCTTTAAAAAATGTACTGTTGATTCGTTTTCAGAATTCGATCAGTGCAGAGGGAGCACTGTAAGCCTTTAAAAAATGTGCTGTTGATTCGTTTTCAAAACTCAATCAGTGCGGAGGGAGCACTGCGTTTTGCGACACTGATGGGCAGTTCTTCAGGGCGGTAATCTGTGTCGGAAAACATGATCTCCACGCGCACGGTCTCGAAAGCGAGCTCGGGCAGGTTGTTTTCCTGACTGAGATGGCCCAGGAAGATGCCTTTGAGGTGGTTGTTGAGGACCTTGCTCAGGAGCTGGCCGCTGCTGGCATTGGAAAGGTGGCCCCGCTCTCCCAGTATGCGCTGTTTGAGGCGGTAGGGATAGCTGCCGACCTGCAGCATGTTGATGTCGTGATTGGATTCCAGCAGCAGGATATCCGAGTCCTTGAGGCATTCCCTGGTGTAATCGGTATAGCAGCCAAGGTCTGTGCAGACGCAGGCTTTTTTTGTACCCTCGTAGATGCGGTAGCCGACGGGGTCGGCAGCATCGTGGGAGATGTGCATGGGATCGATGGTGAGGTCGCCGACCTTTACCGGCTCGTCCGCGCGGACACAAATGAATCTGGCGGGATCGATGTCCTGAAATTTGGGCATCTTTCTGATCGCGTCGATGGTTCCTCTTGTCGCATAGATGGGCATGTCGGAATGTTTGGCGATGACGGGAAGGCCTGTGATATGGTCTGTGTGTTCATGGGTCAGGAAGATTCCGTCGATGTCTCTCATATCCAGTTCGATTTCCCTGAGGGCATCTGCGGTCCTTTTTCTGCTGATGCCCACGTCCATGAGGAGATGGGTGTTGGCAGATCCTACATAGATACAATTGCCGCTGCTTCCGCTGGCAATACTTTCAAATCGCATAGATTCTTTATTCTCTTTCTGTTACTTTTCTTTTTTGGTGATGCCATAGGCAAGAAGTGCGCCGTCCACCTGGGCGCAGGCATTTTCAATGGTCCCGCTGTTGTCGATGACGACGTCGGCGTTTTCCCGGAAGGTCTGTTCGGAGAGCTGGCTGCGGAGGATGCTGTCGATCTTCTCGTCGCTGTAGCCGCGGGAAGCCTTGAGGCGCCTGCGGCGCTCATTTTCATCACAGTAGATATACCACATGGCATCGACGTCTCTGCCGTATCCGCACTCGATGAGGAGGGCGGCTTCAACGACAAAAAAGTCGAGCTTTCCGAGTTCTTTTTCTATGGCGAACGTAGACAGTATATACTGTTTTACCGCGGGATGCACGAGGTTATTGACTTTTTTTAAGAGGGAAGGTTCGGAGAAGATCCTGCGTGCCATCTCGGGATTGTTGATCCTGCCGTCTTCGAGTGTGATGGGGGCAGGGGTCTCTCCTTTCTCGGGATCGGCTGCCGGGTACTCTTCGAGAAGGCGGATCAGGGGCTCGTAGATGGCGCCGCCGGGTGCCTCGAGGGTGCGGGCCGCTTCATCCGCAAGGAGTATGCAGCAGTTGTAATTCGATTTCATATAATTCAGGATCTCGGATTTTCCTGCTCCTACGCCGCCTGTAACACCTATGAGTTTCAATTCTTTTTCCTCTCTTTCCTGATTGTGTTGGTCCGATCATGTCATTTCATAACATTCAGATTGTGACGCGCGCCGATGCTGCGGGGCATTGCCTTTAATTTCTTGATTTGTGCTGCTCAGCGGAGCTGCGGGGCATTGCGGTCACGGATTATTATGCTGCTCTTGTGTGAAAAATGCGGCAGCTGAGTAAAGAGTCCTGCGGAGCAGAAAAAGCGGGACAGGAGAAATCGTCCTCTGGGTCCCGAGGTTCCGGGAAAAGCGGGACAGGCAGAACCGTCCCCAGTGTCCCAAAAATCGTTTATTTTGCCAGGTACCAGTCGGTGCCGTTGTGGACGTCGGTCTCGAGGGGGACGGAGAGGTCGGCTGATCTCTGCATCTCCTCTTCGAGGATGGCGTGCACCTTAGCTTCCTCGCCGGGTGCTGTCTCGATGAGGAGTTCGTCATGGATCTGCAGGATGAGTTTTGAGCGGAGGTCTTCGCGCAGAAGGCGTTCCCACACGCGGATCATGGCGATCTTCATGATGTCGGCTGCGGATCCCTGGATGGGCGAGTTCATGGCGACGCGCTCGCCGAAGGAGCGCTGCATGAAGTTGCTGGAGGAGAGCTCCGGGACAGGGCGCCTGCGTCCGTACATAGTCAGGGCATAGCCCTTGGACTTTGCGGAGGCCACAAGGTTGTCCAGGAAGGTCTTGATGCCCGGATAGGTCTTGAAATAAGCTTTGATATACTCGGCCGCCTCGGCGCGGGAGATGGAAAGGCCCTGGGAGAGGCCGAAGGAGCTGATTCCGTAGACGATGCCGAAGTTGACTGCCTTGGCGTTGCGCCTCTGGAGAGGGGTGACCTCTTCAAAGGGTGTATGGAAGACTTTTGACGCAGTGATGCGGTGGATGTCTTCGTTCTCCTGATAGGCCTCGATGAGCCCGGGATCTCCGGACATGTGGGCCAGGATGCGGAGCTCGATCTGGGAGTAGTCCGCATCTGTAAAGGTGTAGCCGTCACAGGGGACGAAGGCCTTGCGGATCTGCCTGCCCAGGTCTGTCTTCATGGGAATGTTCTGCAGGTTGGGATCGGTGGAGCTGATCCGGCCTGTCGCTGTGATGGTCTGGTTTAAGGTAGTATGGATCCTCTGGTCGTCCGCCACGAAGGCCATGAGTCCGTCGGCATAGGTCGAGCGGAGCTTTGTGAGGCCGCGATATTCAAGGATGTCGTTGACAACGGGGTAGTCAGGGGCAAGTTTTTCCAGTACACCGGCCGCCGTTGAGTAGCCGGTCTTGGTCTTCTTGCCGCCGGGAAGGCCCATTTTCTCAAAGAGAACTTCGCCCAGCTGTTTGGGAGAGGCGATATTGAAGGTCTCTCCGGTCTCCTGATAGATCTTCTGTTCCAGCTCGTCGATCCTGCCGCTGAGGCTCTCGCTGTATTCGCGCAGGGCACTGGGCTGAATGCGGATGCCCAGCCGCTCCATGTCGGCCAGGATAAAGGTCAGGGGCCTCTCAATGCCGGTGTAAAGTTCCCACATGCCCTCTTCCGTGAGTTTTTCACGCAGGGGCAGGGCAGCCTGGCGCAGGGCCTGGGCGGCGCGGCAGGCGTATCCGGCAACGGCATCCGGGTCTTCCCCCATTGCCTCGGACCATGTTTTCTTATTAAAAAGGGATTTTCTGGTCTGCAGGGAGATCCCCAGGTATTCGCTGGCCACGTCCTCGATCTCATAGTCGTTCTTGAGAGGATTGACGAGATAGGCGCAGACAAGGAGGTCCATGATGCCTTCCAGGCGGACCCTTCCGTCAAATTCTTTTCGGGGTTCGATCCCCCACAGGGGCATATGGTCTTTGTGATTAAAGAGGGCCAAAACGGCATTTTCACCGGATCCGGCAGAGGCATCGCGCACATTGATCCTGATAGTCTTCAAAAAGGCTGCGAGTTCATCCGCGGAGAGATCCTGTCCCGGGCGGATAAAAAAGTCCGCGGAAGAGGAGGAATCGGACTCCCTGTCAAGGACACAGGACAGGGCCGCGCCTGAAAGGACGCTCTGCTCTTCCATCCCGTAGCCTGCTCGGTCCAGGACGGGCCAGATCCCGATCACACAGGGGGCAGGCTGATTCTGCGGATCCTGCGGACCGTCATCCTCCTCCGAAAGAGGAAGAGCTGCCGAACGGATCCCTGAGAGAAGTTTTTCCTCAAGATCCTTCAGCGCCTGCAGATCTTCGATCATACGGACGGAAAAAGGCTCTTCCTTTTCTTCAATGACATCCCGCTCAAAGCGGTTGAGGAAGTTTTTGAAGCCCAGTTCCGTACAAAGTTCAAAGGCCTCGCGGGTAAAATATCCGTCCGCTTTGGCTTTGGCGGTGTCCAGTTCGACATCACAGTCGGTCTTGATGGTCACCAGGAAGAGGCTCATATAGGCCTTGTCCTCGTTTTCCGCCAGGTTTTTGTGGAGAGCGGGCTTTTTAATCTCATCCAGGCGGGCATAGACGCCGTCGACAGAGCCGTACTCCCTGATCAGGGAGATGGCGGTCTTCTCTCCCACCTTGGGGACGCCGGGGATGTTGTCCGAGGAATCGCCCATCAGGGCCTTGACATCAATGAACTGGCCGGGGGTCACTCCGTAGGTCTCCATGACCTGTTGGGTCCGGAAATCGTCGATCACAGTCTGCCCCTGTCTGGTGCGGGGAATGCGGATCGTGATATTGTCCGAGGCGATCTGCAGAAGATCCCGGTCGCCGGACAAAAGGACGACCTCCATGCCCTGTGCCTCCGCCTTTTTGGCGAGCGTGCCGAGAATATCATCGGCCTCAAGCCCTGCCTGCTCGCGGATCTCGATGCCCATGGCAGAGAGCATTTTTTTCATCAGGGGTACCTGTTCGCGGAGCTCCTCGGGCATGGACTTGCGCGTGCCCTTGTAGTCCGCATATTTTTCGTGGCGGAAGGTGGGCGCGTGTACGTCAAAAGCCACCGTCAGATAGTCCGGCTTGAGTTCATCCAGCTGACTGAAGAGGATATTCAGAAATCCGTAGACTGCGCCTGTATGCAGTCCTTTTGCGTTGGTCAGATCCGGCATTCCGTAGAAAGCCCGGTTCAGAATGCTGTGTCCGTCAACCAGCAGCAGTTTCTTTTTCTCGTCGCTCATCGCAGATATACTCTCTTTCATTAAATCAAATACAGAATAACTGTCACGACTGCCGCGGCTATGGCAGCACTCTCGAAAACAGCGGCTGTGATGGACAGCCTCTTTCTCGCGCGGAGAAGCTTCTTTTCTTTTTCAATATATTCGGGAAGATCTTTTGAAAGGTTGACTTCCTCTCCGACATCCATCTGGTTAAAAACCTTGTCAACCAGATACTGGATCTCCAGTTCCTCCCTGCAGCCTTTGCAGCTGTCCAGGTGGCTGAGAAAAATGCGGAGGGAGTCATTGTCCAGCGTATCCTCCATAAAAGCGGGGATCATGCTGGAGAATTCCTTGCAGGTCATAGATAAAACCTCCGGGCAATGGCTTTGACAGTTTTGGCATATATCGCTGTCTGCATCTGTAAGACATCAATATGTGCAATGTATTTTACCACATGGAACAGGTTTTCGGGGCATAATCTGGCCATATCCTTATTTTTTGCTCAAAATGCATGGACTTTTTCGCCTGACATGATATAATTAAACCCCAGCAAATGCATAAATGTATACAATCATACCAAATTTTCATCGAAAGGGAGGTACCATGGCTGATTTCAAACCTGCTCACTTCAACGATGACAGTATATTGGCACGCTACTATGGACGTTCGTCCATGTTCACTGACATACCCAATAACCTGTTCACTGAATATAATGTAAAAAAAGGTCTCCGCAACGATGACGGAACCGGCGTGCGGATCGGTCTGACCCGCATCTCCGACGTCGTAGGTTATACCAATGACGAGAAAGGGAATGTCATCCCCTGTGAGGGCGATCTGCTCTTCCGGGGCTATTCCATCAGGGATCTGATCAATAACAGGCAGAAAAACTATGGCTTTGAGGAGACCTGCTTCCTTCTGCTGTTCGGCTATCTCCCCGACAAGGAGGAATTCGAGAACTTCAAGACTTGCCTGTCCATGCGCTATGAGCTGCCGGAGAGTTTCCTGGCCAATGAACTTCTGCTCAAGCCCGCCAGAAATCTGATGAACAAGCTTCAGTCTGCGGTGCTCTCCCTCTACAACTATGATGAATCGCCGGATGAGACGGATGTCTATCAGAACCTGCTCAAGGGAATCAACCTGATCGCAAAATTCCCCGCCCTGGGATGCTATGCCTACTACACAAAGGTCCATTCCTTTGACCGCAATTCTCTGATCATCCATTATCCTCGCCGCGAGTACTCGATTGCAGAGAATATCCTATATATGCTGCGCCCGGACGGAAAGTTCACCGATCACGAGGCCAATCTTCTGGACGCCATCCTGCTGATCCACGCAGATCACGGCGGCGGTAACAACTCCACCTTCACCAACGTCGTAGTCGGTTCCACCGGCACGGATCTGTATTCCGCCCTGAGTGCCTCCATAGGCTCCCTCAAGGGTCCCAAGCACGGCGGCGCCAACATCTCTGTCGCAAAAATGATGCGCCAGATCATCGGGGATACGGACTACACGGCAAACAAGGATACCCTTCGCGACATCATCAACCGCATTCTGGACAAGGATTATTTTGACCACAGCGGACTGATCTATGGTTTCGGCCACGCAGTCTACACACTGAGCGACCCCCGTGCCGAGATCCTGCGCAAGCTTTGCAGGAACCTTGCCGAGGAACAGGGCTGCATGTACAAATTCACCTTTTACAAGCTGTTTGAGGACACGGTCAAGGAGACTATGCGCGAGCGCACCGGCAAGATCCTCACCTCCAACGTCGACCTCTATTCCGGACTCGCCTACAGCATGCTGGGAATTCCGGAAGAGCTCTTCACTCCTCTGTTCGCCACCGCCCGTGTGGCCGGCTGGGTCGCCCACAACCTGGAGAACAAGCTCTACGACGGCCGCATCATGCGTCCCGCCACCAAGTATGTCGGCAAGCAGCTGGATTTCGTTCCCATGAGCCAGAGGCGCTGATCGGCTCAATGCGAAAGAGACCCTGATCGGGCTCAATGCGAAAGAGACCCTGATTCCAGGCCTTCAATGATTTTAAAATGAGCCGCACCGCGGCTGACATAGAGAATGCCCCCCGGTATCAATCACACCGGGGGGCATTTTTTCTTGCTTTTATCTCACTTTTTTTAGAAGTACATCAAGTGCGTACCGCGTGCTGCAGAAAGCAGTCACCGCCTTTCATCACTTGTCATCGCTGAAAAGCTCTTCGACCTTGTCAGGTGCCTGTTCGAATTTCTCTGCAATATCAGCAGCAGCTTCCGCAGCGTCCGCAGCCTTATCGGCTGCTTCCTCTGCAGGATCCTGAGCAGCTTCTTCCGCAGGCTCTGCGGCTTCCTCTGCAGTTTCTTCAGCCAGTTCCTCGGCAACAGCCTCATCAACTGCCTCAGCGACTGCTTCGTCGAGCTCTTCGTCATCCTTGACTTCAGTGTAATCCTCGTCGAAGATATCTTCATCAGGCTCCTGGAAAGCTTCCTTGACCTTTACGGCGCCGTCTGCGAAGACATCTTTCATCTTGCCTGCAGTCTCACCCACTACCTCGAGAACTGTCTCTCCTCTGGGGCCGATTGCTTCCTTGATCCTGGTATAAGCCTCGGAAGATCCCTGCTTGATGGTCGTGTAGGTTCTGGACGCGACGGCTTTCACCTTCGAAGCCTTCTCCTCATAATCGGACTTCTTCAGGTCCTCAGCGGACTCTTCTTCCTCTTCCGTTTTCTCTAATTCATCATCATCCTCATCCATGAAGATCTCGTCGTCATCGTCCAGATCTGTATAGGAATCCTTGGATGTCTCTTCCAGATAATAATAGACTGTTGCTGCCGCTACGCCGAGAACGGTAGCTCCGAAAAACAATCTGCCCAATCTGCTCATTTCAATCCTCCATTTTCGTAACATGTGAGTCTCAGTAGTCCCTGCTGCGATCCAGAGAAGGAAAAACAGCACTGATCACTTTGAAGCTTCCGTCCGTCCGGATAGAGCACCAATATCTCTGTCCCGAACAAACTGTAATTAATATAGTACAGCATTTCCCGACAAAATAAAAGAAGGAAACCTCTCAATAATAGCAATTATCAGCAATTTTCCTAAACTCATCCTTTTTTCAAAGCAGATACCGGCATGGCCTTTCTGCTGACCAGAAAATAGGCCGCCAGAACAAGCGATCCCGTGATCAGCCAGGACACGGGGTACACGTAGAGAAGAAAGCCGAAGCTCCTATGCCTGGGAAAGAGCACGAAAGTCCAGAAAATACGAAATACACAGGTACCCACTATAGTGATCATGGTCGGTGTCATGGAATAGCCCATGCCCCGCATGGCGGAACCCGAGATCTCATAAAAGGAAACCATCCACTGAAAGGCCAGGATATGGGTGAGTCGGATCACCGCGTACTGCGCAACCTGAGGGTCTGTCGTAAACAGGGATAATGTAACACCATGTGCCGCAACGAACAGAAAATCCATGGCCCCTGCCCCGATCACGGTGAAAAGCATGCCCAGACGAAAAACTCTCCTGCATCTGTCAAATTTTCCGGCCGCATAGTTCTGGCTGGTGAAGGTAACGACGGCCTGGTTGAAAGCATTGACAATGTAATAGGCGATGATCTCAAAATTCAGTGCGGCCGCAGAACCGGCAGAAGCCGCGGAGCCGAAGCTGTTGACGCCGGACTGGATCACTGTGTTGGAGAGAGAAAAAACCACACCCTGCAGGCCCGCGGGTAGGCCGATCCTGACCATGAGTCTGAGATAACCGGTATCGATCTGCAGCCTGTCTCTGCTGAGCCGGAATTCATCCTCCTCATGCAGCAAAAACCACAGGACAATTGAGGAACTGATGATATTGGAGGTCACTGTGGCCGCCGCGACGCCTATGACATGCAGGTGAAAAACGATGACCAGGAGAAGGTTGAGCAGAACATTGAGCACACCGCCGCAGAGCAGGGCGTAGACGGGACGGGTGCTGTCTCCTTTGCTGCGCAGAATGGCGGAGCCGAAGTTATAGAGCATGATAAAGGGCATGCCCAGAAAATAGATCCGCAGATAGAGCACTGCCTGATCCAGAACATCCTCCGGCGTATTCATGAGAGTCAGCATGGGCCTGGCGATCCCGATCCCGACAAACAGCAGCAGCACGCCGCTGATCAGGGCGACGACGATGGCAGTGTGGACCGCCTTGGGGATCTCCACTCTCCTGCCCCGGCCGATCAGGCCGGCAATGACAACATTTGTGCCGACCGAGAGGCCTACAAAGAGCGCGACCACCAGATTGATGACCGAGGAATTGCTGCCGACCGCAGCCATAGCCTGGCTGGACGCAAAGCGGCCGACCACCGCTGTATCCGCCGCATTAAACAATTGCTGCAGCATACTGGAGAAGGCAAGCGGCAGCGCAAACAATATGATCGGCCCCGCGAGAGGGCCGTTGAGCATGTCGACATTACGCCTGTTTTTTGATTGAAACATATTGTGCCTTTCACGTTGAAATCATTATCCTGCCGGATCAGGTCGAATCTCCCAAGCCATGATCCTTTTCCACCAAAAACAGATCCGTGTACGTTTGTCAGGTCAGCATCAGAAAAGCCCCCTGGTTGCCGCGCTTTCCGCCTGTCGCCCTGTGGGAGAAGAGCTCGGCGCTGTTCTCACAGGTACAGAGATTTGTCACCGTGATATGGTCCCGGGTAATTCCGGACTCAAGAAGGATCCTCTGGCAGGCCCGCCACAGGTCGAGCTGGTACTTTCCGGGACGTCTTCCCCTTGCAAGAATCCCGGGAATGGTCTCCTCCTCTTCTCTGCCTTCCCAATAAGGAGAATTTGTATCCGAAAAACAGCCCCTCATGGCCTCTGCAACATCTTCTGAGACCTCATAACAGTCTGCGCAGATGGAAGGGCCTATGGCAGTAAAAATATCCTGCGGCCTGCAGCCGTAGATCTCCTGCATTTTCCGGATGGTCACCTGACCAATCCTGGCTGTTGTGCCCTTCCAGCCGCTGTGGGCCAGTGCAATTACTCTCCGCACGGGATCATAAAAATAGATGGGTACACAGTCCGCATGGGAGGTGTACAGGACCAGGCCCGGCACATCCGTGATGAGTCCGTCTACATCCGTGTAGTCCCTCTCCCGGGTCACTCCTTTTCCCGCATCAGCTTCTGTCACGATGCGGACATTGGAGGTATGTGTCTGATGGGCACATACGATACGGTCCGGCGTCGTGCCGAAAAAGAGGGCCGTGCGCCGGAAATTTTCTTCGATATTTTCATCGGGATCATACAGGCCGCGCCGGAAATTGAGGCTGGAAAGCCACCCCTCGGAGACACCTCCCGCACGGGTGGTAAAGCAGTGGCGTATGCCCGGCAGATCCTCCCAGGCGGCAAATGTCAGAACCGGAAAGGACATACTGTCCGTGACCGGCACCTTGTTCTCATTGAAAATTATATCCTGTGTTTTAAAAATCATTTTTCTCTCTATCCTGAAAATCTATCCGAAAAACCCATCCGGAAAATCTGTCCTGAAAACTTATCCGGAAAATTCGTCAAGAAAAACTATCCTGGAAATCTGTCCTGAAAGCCTATCCGGAAAAACTATTCTGAAAATCCTGTACGTATAATAATCACTGATTCGGAACTTCAATCCCTTTTTCCCTGTACCAGGCCTTTGCACCGTCATGCAGAGGGATGGGGAGATCTTTGACTGCCTCCGCGGGATCCGGTTTATAATTGACCGTCACAGAATACTGCAGTTCATCGGCATGATCGAACAGGCTCCCGGTGATCCGCTTTATCAGGTCTTCGCTCAGACTCCCGGATGCCACGAGAACGGCCTTGACGCCAATGGTATGGACATCCCGGTCCATACCGTTATAGGTACCCGCCGGGATCGTGCAGGGGACATACCAGGGCTGCATGGCAGTGACCTTGTCGACCTCTTTATCGCTCAGACTCACAAGATTGAGCGGTACCTTTTTGGCCGTCGTCGCGATCGCAGTCATGGGAACGCCCATGGTACAGAAAAAGGCATCGATTTTTCCCTCGGCCAGTGCCTGCACGGAAGCTCCGTAGTTGAGATTGCGCATTGTATACATGCTGTCCCCTAAGCCGGATGCTCTCAGGATCATCAAAGCATCCGACTCTGTCCCGGACTCAGCCTCACCTACGCTGATCAGTTTTCCACGGAGGTCACTGACTGTTTCGATGCCGGAATCACGCCGCACAACAATCTGCACTGCCTCAATATACATCCCTGCGATTGCCTTTACACCCGGGGTGTTATCGGAAGCGGGACCTTTTGAAACAGTGCTCTGGGCAAGAAGATCCGACTGCACGATTGCCAGATCCAGCCCGGCTTCCTGACTTGTGAGCATGCGCAGGTTTGCGCCCGATCCGGTCGTGACTCTGGCCTGCACATCTGTATCCTTTATATCCTGCATCAGAACCTGCGCATAGGCTCTTCCGAAGCTGTAGTAATTTCCTCCGACGCCCGCGGTCCCGATGCTGATCTTCGTTGTGCGCTGTCCGCATCCCTGCAAAGAGAAGGCGGCCGCAAAGAGCATGGTCAGGACGAATATGAAAACACTCTTTTTATGAATATGCCTGGCACTGTTTTTTCTCATCTGTTCATTTCCCCCGGGTGCTTTCCTTCTTCCAAACATGCCCTCTTCTAAACATGCGAACCTTATTCGCCTTTGGATATTGCGGATAATAATCCTCGCACGAATGATTCCCTCACTATTGTAACAAATTTTCCGATCCTTTTCACCCTCTCCGACATGCCGCTCTCCGGAGCGGAATTGTGAAGTGAGGAGTAAAAAAGTCTATTCCCTGGCGTCCCTCTTTACAACATTCTTAATCACAAATATATATCGACATATCGGATTATATGATGTATAATAAATTCACTTTATCTAATTTACAATAAGTGTTTCAATCAATGCGGTGTATATATTCACCGGGGAGGGCAAAATGTACGGACAGACAAAGATACACGGAAAGACAAAAAAGTACGGAAATGCAAAAAAGAACGAAGGGGTAAAAAACCGATTTCTCAAAGAAAGAAGGCTCACAGGAAAAAAGCTCGCGGCGGTCATCCTGGCATTGATTACGGTCATCTCATTGGCAGGCTGCGGAAAAGGGAGCCGGGGAAAGGATCTGCAGGACTCCGCTTCCACGCAGTCCGCCGAAAACGGAAACAGCAGCTCTTTCAGACAGGAAAGTCCCGGTCCCTTGTCCGGCGATCAGATTTCCGAAAATCCGAACCGGGAAGACAGCGACAATGAATATCTGCGCCCTGAGCCGGGGTGCTCTTTCTGGACGCTGACATTTGAGATCGAGAATCTCGGGGAAGAGGACAGCCAGATCAGTGTCAGTGACTTCTGCTGTTACGCCGACGGCCAAAGCTGCAGCCGGCGTCTCTTCCGAGACGATTATCTCTCCACCGATATTGCCGGCGGAAGAAAGGCAAAGGGAACTGTCACCTTTGAAGTCCCCGATGAAGCGCAGGTGGTGGAGGCAGAATATAAAACCGGGCGTCGCGCGGACGCCCGGGTCGTATTCACTATGAGATGAATGCTCTGCAAGTCACTTTATCTGCTCTTGTCCCCGATTTCGTCCATGCGGCGGACAAGGTCGGGGAACATGGAAATGCTGCGGCGGAGGATACCGTTCATATAGGCGATAGCTGTCCCGTAATTGGTCACGGGAACTCCCTGGGAAACCGCCCGGCCGATCCGGCTCTGCATCTCGCGGGCGTTCAGCATACAGCCGCCGCAGTGGATGACGAGAGCAAAGGGGGTGAGATCGTCCGGAAAGCCTGTGCCGGAAGAAGTCTCGATTGTGAGCTTTTTCCCCGTGCGGGCCTGCAGCCAGCGGGGTATCTTGACGGTCCCGATGTCGTCGCACTGGCGGTGATGGGTGCATCCCTCCGCGATCAGAACCCGGTCTCCGTCCCTGAGCTGATCAATGTGGGCAGCGCCCAGGGCCGCGGTCTCCAGAAAGCCTTTGTAGCGGGCCATGAGTATGGAGAAGGAAGTGAGCGGGATGCTGTCCGGCACATCCTTCTGCACAGAAGCAAAGGCCTGGCTGTCTGTGACGACCATGGCAGGCGGCTTGCGCAGACTGTCGATCGTGGCCTGTACATTGTCCTCCTGCACACAGACAGCAGTGCAGCGTGAATCGAGAATGTCGCGGATCACCTGCTGCTGGGGCAGGATCAGCCTCCCCTTGGGGGCTGCCTTGTCGATGGGAATGACCAGGATCACCTGGTCTCCCTTGCGGAGAAGATCCGAAATCAGACGGGGCTCTGCGCCCTGCCCCGCCTTCCATTTGCGGTAGATCTCCGCGATCTTTTCCTTGAGCGCAAAGATACCTTCTCCCGTCAGGGCGCTGACAGGAACGACCCCTTCGACAGCCGGAAAAGCCTTTACATTTTCAGGATCTTTCTGCTGATTTGACTGTGGATTTGTCTGCCTTCCTGTTTCCGGATTCAGTTTCGGATTGATTTCCGGGTTCCCGTCCAGCAGATCTGTCTTATTGGACGCGATCAGGCAGGGGATCCTGCGCTCCTCAAAGAGCCCCAGGAGTTCCCGGTCGCAGTCGCAGAGTCCCCTGGTCGCATCCAGGACCAGAATAGCCAGATCTGTCTGCGCCAGGATCTGGCGGGTCTTTTTGACACGCAGTTCTCCCAGCATGCCTTCATCGTCAAAGCCGGGCGTATCTATGATCACGACAGGTCCCAGGGGCAGCAGCTCCATGGCCTTTTTGACGGGGTCCGTAGTCGTGCCCTCCACCTGGGAGACCACCGCCAGATCCTGCCCTGTGACTGCATTTACGACACTGGATTTTCCGGCATTTCTGCGGCCGAAAAATCCGATGTGGATCCTTTCTCCTGAAGGGGTATCATTTAAACTCATGCTGTTCTCCTTTTGGCAGACAACTTTTGCTCACGGCAGCGCTCGGCCATATTCACAGACGCTTGCTGATATTACAGTGAATCAGGTCCGGTATGTCCTTCAAATGGATCCTGCCGGAAAAAGCCAAGTGAGGAAGGGGAATGAGGCTGCATCCGGGCGGAAGGACATCCCTGTAATAAGGATCCGCGATGACTTTCACGCTGCCTGCTTCTTCGGATACTTTCCGGAGAGCCTCTTCCAGCTCCTCCTCTCCGCTGAGAGGGGCATCCTTTTCTCCCAGGAAAATATCCGCATCCTCGGTGGCGCCGTAAACATGTGTCTCCGCACCGGCCTGCAGCTGCAGGGAGGCGGCAAGGGATGTCATGATCACGGGTTCCCCGATCAGGCAGACAACAGGTTTTTCCAATCCAAGCTCCGCCAAAGGCATTTTGAGTCCGAAGGTCCTGTCGCGGAAGGGGAATCTGTTTTCCTCCTTGTTGACAGCCTTGCGGACGGCATCAAAGTAGATGTTTTCCGCGCCGTCGGCCGGAATACCAACAACAAAGGGAATGCCGAATTTGTCGTACATATAACGGGCCGCGCGAAATCCGGCAGCTGCGATCACAAGATTTACATCTGCAGCCGCACTCTTTTTAATATTCGTCAAAGTATCATCCATCGCCCAGCAGGATACGATCTCCATGCCGTTTTCTTCAATCTTGGCGTGCAGACTTGAGATCGTGGTCCGCGATGCGAAATCGAGCGGAGTCATACCGAGAATATTACAGCGCAGTCTGTTTTCTGCTTCCTTTTCTGCCGGGGCTGTCTCCCGGTCTGCAGCGGGATCTGTCTCAGGGATCTCTGCAGGTGCCTTGACAAAGCGGTCGACCAGATTCAGAAAGGCCAGGCCTGCCCCGCATGTATAATCGTGCATGCCGTTTGTGGGGATATAAAAGGTCGGAATCCCGGTCTCTTTCTCCACAAGACGGCTGATCGCGTCAAAGTCCATTCCTGTGACATAAGGGATGGGGGAATTGGCGATTGCGATAAATTTGGGCCGGTAGATGCCGGCAGATTCCACAATGTCCCGGATCAGGTCATCGTCGCTCCCCATGACCGCCTCCATCTCATTGAGGCCTGATATAAAAATGAGGCTGTCCTGATCATACCAGCGGATCTCGTCGTGGGTATTATAGGTCGAATTGCATCCTGACGGGTCGTGCATGACGACCATTCCGCCCAGCTCATAGAGGGCGCTGCAGACGCCGGATACGTCACCGGTATAAACGGGTATTTTCCTGAAAACCTGTCGCATAGTAGTCTCCATTACAGAACGCAGGCACATCCCTGTCCCTTGCGCGGGACAATGGACCTGGTGTCTTTCTCATGCAGGTAGGCGTCCTCCATCAGGGCTGCAAGCTTGACCAGCCCGGAATTGCCCCAGATTCCGCCGTAATCGACCAGGTTGACAAAATGATCTGTGCCGCCGAACCATGCCGCCTTGGGGCCCAGGGCAAGCATTCGGCCTGTCTTGTCGGGATTGTGGAGAACACGCATTTTGGGGTGGATCGTTGCATTGAGCAGCAGTTCGGGACAGTTATGGCAAAGCCATTGAAAGTCCTTCTCCTCTTCGGGGAGGATGGCATCCAGATAGATTCGGGTTACATGAAAACCGCTCTCCAGCAGACGTCTGGCAAGGTTCAGGACACGGGGATTGAGGATATAATCGATGGTAATCTCTGTATCCCCGATCAGTGCGCGGGCATGGGCCAGGGCAGCCCCCGCTTCAGCTGCCGAAACAGGGCCGCTGACGGGGGCTTCCTCCGGAGTCCGCTTCGCGGCATTCATACTTTCATTTTCTCCATCAGGAGAGGGACTGCCGGGCCTGTCTGCCTGCTCTCTGATCTCCCTCAGCAGCCGGCTCAGCTCTGCAGTCTGGTCCCTGATCTCCCTGTCTGTGCAGACGGGAGGCAGGTAGAGAAAGGGCCTGCCCAGCCTTTTGGCAAGCTGAGATACACCGTGGATTCCAAGCGGGCTGCGGGTGATGAAGAGTCCGGCGGCGCCGATCTGCAGATAGTCCTCATAGGTCCTGCAGTAAGTCATGAAACTGTATTCGTCTCCTGCACCGCCCTCTTTGTCTGCTCTCTGCAGAGAAGAAATGCCGATGCGTTCGCCGTGCTGCTTCCAGTCGTGCAGCTGCAGGATCCTGCCGCCTGCCTCTCTGACGATCTGCGCAATGTCACTGTCCGGGTCCAGAGCCTGATTGTCACCCAGGACACAGACGAGTCCGGAATCCATGGGAAGGGGACGGACCGGGCGGAACATGGACTCCTTGAGTTTCTGCTCGGGGGTCAGTCCGGTCTTCTGCATGACGGGATCCATCCAGCAGCGCATGAAATCGATGTCGGGGAAGCGTTCCTCCAGAGTGGAGAAAACATATGCGGCGTCCGTGCCGACAAAGTGATGCAGGCATACCAGAAAGACCGCCACTGCGCGGGGACGGTAGGGAAGACGCCGGATGGCATCCGACACTCCCTCGATCGTGATTGTTTCCAGATTGCCGTCGTAGAGGTCGTTCTCCTCGATCAGGACACTGGAAAAGCGATCCCCGGCTCCCATTTCCGCAGCTGTCAGGACGACACCCCGCATGCAGTTGTCCGCACACACATAGATCTGGTGACATTCGGGGACCAGCAGACCGATATGGACAATGTTCCATGTACCGTGCACCGGGGCGTTGAACTCCAGACGATGGGAGAAGGGCACAGGGAAATCCGCGTCCGCGATCCTCACGGCAGCGTCCCTGTCATCCACACTTAAATCCCGGTATTGTACTCTCTTCAGCATATTTTTTCCTCGCAGGTCCTCTGCTCACGCAGACAGGGTCATCGCCGCAATGGCATCCGCCAGCCTTCTGTACTCCTCTGCCATCTCCGATTCAGGGAAGGCCTGAAGCAGGCATTTTCCCTCTTCTTCGGCGCGCAGGACCAGGGGGCTGCGGGACAGGCTTCCCACGACCTGTGTGCCGAGCTCTGCCGCAAGGGCGGACACCCGGTTTTCTTCATCGGGCACTTCCCTGCGGTTGAGGATGATGCCGGACATGCGGGCGTAGCCGCGGCCGCTGAAGCCCTGCAAGGCAAGTCCGATATTGGCTGCCGCATAGATGGACATGCTCTCGCCGGATGTGACGATGAAAACATGGTCCGCATAGCCGCTCCGCATGGGCATGGCGAATCCTCCGCAGACCACATCGCCCAGGACATCGTAGAGGACTACATCCGGACTGTAAATATCGTAGACACCGATCTCATTCATCTTCTCAAGGGCAGTGACGACAGCCCGTCCGGCACAGCCCTGTCCGGGAAGGGGTCCCCCCGCCTCGGCACAGAGAACACCTGCCGCTCCGGTCTTCACGATATCCTGTGCTTCAAAAGGCTTCCTTGCCCGGATGTGATCCATAACCGTCAGATATCCGCCCTCCCGCATTCTGCGGACCAGAGAGGATATGTCAAAGTCCTGCTCCACTGTTTTTTCAGTGCCTGTCCGCAGGATCCTTGTGGAATCCGCCTTGGGATCACAGCCGACCTGCAGGACCCTGAGTCCCCGCTGCGCGAGGGCTATGGACAGATTGGAGACCGTAGTGGTTTTTCCGATCCCGCCTTTGCCGTAAAAAGCTATCTTAACCATGTATTGAACCCTTTCAGTTATTTTGAAGTCCTGTGTCTGATCAAATATATACAGACTGCCGGATGATCACACCTTTGAATAGGCGGTCTTGGTACTGACGCCGGCCAGACGGCCGATCTTGCCGGACATGGCAGTGATCTCAGGTTCAGGCGCATCGACAGCAACACTGATGATATTGATATTTTTTTCCCGATAGGGAATGCCCATGCGGCCGACCACGTAGCGCCTGTAGGCGTGCAGAATAGAGTTGACGCCCTCGGCAGCCTCTTCTTTTTCAATAATGATTGCTATGACAGCGACACGTGTTTCCATAGATTCCTCTGTTTTCAATAACAAAGACGGCAGAGCAGACTTACAGCGGATGCCGGCATCAGCAGATTCTGGGAAGGAGCTCATTTCCGGGCCTGGGAAGGATGGTCTGAGCTCCGATCTCCGTGTTAAGAACAACGCGACCGGGGTGGTCTGCCGTGACTGTTCCTATGCAGGCCGCTCCTTCCGTGTGGGGGCTCCTGCGCAGGGACTGCAGAATGATATCCTTTTTGTCTGCGGGCGCAATAATGACCAGGCGCCCCTCGCAGGCAAGGTAGAGGGGCTCGAGGCCCAGCATGCCGCAGACACCGCGCACACCGGGATCAACAGGGATACTCTCCGCCTCCAGGGAAAAGCCGACATTGCTCTGACCTGCGATCTCATAGAGCACCGTGCCGACGCCGCCGCGGGTGGCGTCGCGGATGACATGGATGTCGGGAGCATCTGTCAGCACATTGTGCACTGCCGTCCAGAGCGGAGCACAGTCGCTTGTCACATCGGCTTCAATTCCGTAATCATCTCTGGCCAGCAGGATAGTGCAGCCGTGGCGCCCGATGTCACCGGTCACGATCACGCAGTCGCCGGGTTTTGCCAGGGCACCTCCGGTCTGCACATCATCCATGATGCGTCCTACGGCTGTGGTGGTGATAAAGACACCGTCCACCTGGCCCTTGCCGGCGACCTTGGTGTCGCCCGCGACAATACAGACACCGGCTTCCGCCGCGGTCTTCTCCATCGCTGCAGCGATCTCCTCGAGTTTTGCCATGGGAAAGCCCTCTTCGATCACGAAGGCGCAGGTCATATACATGGGCTGTGCACCCATGCAGGCCAGATCATTGACTGTTCCGCAGATGGAGAGTTTGCCTATATTTCCGCCCGGGAAAAAGGCCGGAGAGACGATAAAGCCGTCTGTGGACATGGCCATTTTTCCTGCGGGGATCTGCAGCACTGCGGCGTCATCCGGGGTAAAGAGAGGATTTTCAAAATGTGCCTTAAATACTTTTTCGATCAGTTCAGAAGTCTGTTTGCCGCCGGCGCCGTGGGCCAGCGTAACTGTATCCTGCATAGCTTTGTCCTTTCAGATAAGGTTCTCAGATAAGGTTCAGAGATTCACGATTTGGGATTGAAATCCATATTTTATGATCAGCGGTCCCCGCCGTAGAGATAGAAGGCGGAGCAGGCACCCTCGCCGGATACCATGCAGGCTCCGATGGGATGTTCGGGCGTACAGCCTTTTCCGAATACTTTGCAGTCCGACGGCAGGCATCGGCCCTGCAGCACTTCGCCGCAGCGGCAGGCGGGATTCTCGCGTCCCTCCATGGAGGGCAGGTCAAATTTGATGCGGGCGTCGTAGTCTGCATATTCCGGGCGGAGCTTTACTCCCGAGCCGGGGAGAACACCGATGCCTCTCCAGCGGGCGTCGCAGGGCTCCATCATCTCTTCCACCAGGCGCTGTGCCGCGGGAGATCCCTCTGCGCGGACGACGCGGGGGTAGCAGTTCTCAAAATAGGGTTTTCCCTCACCGGTCTTTTTGACGATCACGGCGAGTGCGGTCATCAGTTCCTTGGCAGTAAAGCCTGCGACGACACCGCTTGTCCCCTCTCTTGCCAGCTGCTCACAGATCCCTGTGCCCGTAATGGCGTGGACATGTCCGGGATAGAGGAATGCGTCCGTGCTGTCCTTCATGGCCGCATAGGCTGCGGGCATGGTCTTGTTGGCTGTCAGGATGGAAAAATTGGTCAGTCCCTCATTCTTTGCCTGTTGAACGGCCAGGCAGGAAGAAGGCGTGGTCGTCTCAAATCCGACAGATAAAAAGACCACCTGCTCATCAGGGTGCTCTTTTGCATAGGCCACTGCATCCTGCGGGGCATAGACGACCTGGATCCTGGCCCCGGCCGCGCGGGCGGCGGCAAGGCTGCCGATCTTAGCAGCTTTTCCATCTGCCTGTCCCCCGGACGCAGGGATCCCGAAGGAACCCGGCACACGGACCAGATCGCCGAAGGTGCAGATGGTCGCGTTGTGCTCCATGGCAAGACAGACTGCCTGGTCGATAAAATCCACAGGGGTCACGCAGACCGGACATCCCGGTCCGGAGATCAGTTTCACATTTTCCGGAAGGATCCCTCTGATCCCCAGACGGAAGATCTCATGGGTATGTGTCCCGCATACCTCCATGATCCTGATCTGATCGCCCTGATAGCTGTCAATAATTTCGCGCGCACGCGCGATCACACTTGTCTTATTGTCACTCATAGAAAAGTATTCTCCATAATCATTGATTTTGATCAGAACAGGGATCCGAGAACAGCTTCGCCCTCCTCTTCATCTTCCTCTGTGATCTTTGCGATGGCCGCTCCCGCATGCACCATGACATAATCACCGGGCATGAGGTTGTCCAGAAGCTGGGCGGAAATCTCCCTGCGCGCACCGGATGCATCCACGATGGCAGTTCCATTGCTCTGAAGGCGGACAACTCTGGCTGATAATCCTACACACATGTTTTTATCCTCTCTCTATCATCAAGACTGTTTGATAATCTCTTTTTTACAAAAAATTTTACAAAAACTATTTTGGCCTGTTTTTCAAGACCATTATTGGGCCTGCGGCGTAATATTCTGCCTGCGGCGTAAATTTTTTTCTACGACGTTATATTTTGCTGCGGCGTAATATTTTTTCTGCGACGTTATATTTTGCCTGCGGCGTAATATTCTGTCTGCGGCGATTGAAGGCCGGGTCTTCTTACGCCTCGTCAGATCCGGGACCTCATCATGGCCGCCGCTGCCTGTCCCAGGGCTATGCCTCCGTCGTTGGGCGGCACCAGATGGTGGATCAGGACCTCAAAGCCCCTGTCCCTGAGCCCGTCCTCTGTCAGAGTCAGCAGAAGGCGGTTCTGATAGCAGCCGCCTGTCAGGGCAGCCGTGGCGATATTTTTTTCCTGCCGTATCCTGACACAGGCTTCGACAGCAAGTTCCGCGAGAAATACGTGGAAAAACCATGCAAGCTTTTGGGGGTCTTCGCCCGCAAGGCGCCTCTCTAAAAGCTCTGCAAACAGGTGGTCTGTGGGAAGATGGCGGGCCTGCCCGTCAAAGTTCAATGAGGCACGGATCTCATCCATTTCCCCGTCGGGCAGCGCAAGGTTTTCTCCGGCCAGTTTTGCGGCGTAGCGCTCCGCAGCAAATTCCAGCTCTATGGAGGCCTCGCCCTCGTAAGTAGACTCCCGGCATATGCCCAGCATGGCACTGACGCCGTCGAAGAGACGTCCCGCGCTGGTGGAGGTGATGGCCTGCATCCTGCGCTCCGCCATCAGGCGCTGGACTTTTGCATTCTGCTGATCACAGACGGCAAGTTTTTCCATGATATCGAAATAGCGCTCCGACCTGCAGTAATTCCAGATCATAGAGGCGGCGATGCGCCAGCCCTGGCGCGGTGCGCTGTCCCCGCCGATCTGGGTAAAGGGTGCTATGCTGTATTCCCGGCAGAAATCATGATAATCCGCTGTCAGGATCTCTCCTCCCCAGATGGTGCCGTCCGTTCCGTAGCCGGTGCCGTCAAAAGAGACTCCAATGACCGGTTCGGTGCGGTCGTTTTCCGCCATACAGGACAGGACATGCGCATAGTGGTGCTGTATACGAATGAGGGGGATCTTCCTCTCCTCTGCGATCTCCTCGGCCACCATGGTCGCATTGTATTTGGGGTGGAGGTCACAGACGACTGCCTCAGGGGTGACTTCCAGCAGTGTTTCCATGCGGCCGATGGTCTCCCTGAGAGCGCGCACGGTGCGGAGGTCCTCCAGGTCTCCCACATAGGGAGACAGATAAAAGAGATCTCCGGAGGCAATGCAGAAGGTGTTTTTGAGTTCTCCTCCGACTGCCAGGACACAGGTCTTCTTTGTGCCGGCAGCAGCCGCTTTGCCGTCCTCCGCACTTTCTTTTTGACCCTCTGTGTTATTTTCTGGCGAGAGCAGCATGGGAAGTGGGGCATATCCGCGGGAGCGCCGGATCATGTAGGGCCTGCCGCGGTGGAAGTCCATGACTGAGTCGTCGGCGCGGATCCGGATCAGTCTGTCGTGGCTGAGGATGCAGTCGCAGAATGCCGAGAGCTCCGAGAGGGCGTCCCTGTCATCGCGGCAGATGGGGGCGCCGGATACGTTTCCGCTGGTCATGACCAGGCAGTCAGGCATGGTGAGTCCGTCGTCATAGGTAAAGAGAAGGTGCTGAAGGGGGGCATAGGGAAGCATGACTCCCACTTTGGGATTTCCGGGCGCGACAGCAGGTGCCAGAAGGGGGGCCTTGCTTGCCGCTTCAGTCTCCGGACTGCCCTCTCTTCTGTCCAGAAGCAGGATGGGTTTCTGGTGACCGGTCAGGATCTGCCTCTGTTCTTCGTTGAAGGTGCACTCCCTGCGGACCGTCTCCTCGTCTTTCATCATGACCGCGAAGGGCTTGGCGGGGCGGTGTTTCCTGGTGCGGAGCTTCTGCACCGCCTCTTCATTGGTCGCGTCACAGCAAAGGTGAAAGCCGCCGATTCCCTTGACTGCCACGATGCCGCCGTCCAGGATGGTCCTGCGGGCGGCTGTGATGGCATCCCGTCCGATGATCTGCGCTTCTACACCGCCTCTGGTCTTTCCGGGCGAGCCTGCGGGCTTCGAATCAGGTTTCGCATAAGTTCCCTGATGAGTTCCCCCATCAGTTCCTGTACGACTTTTACTTCCCCCATAAGTTCCTGTATAACTTCTCCCACCAGTTCCCGTATGGCTTCCTGCATCAGTTCCTGTTTTGCTTCCTGCGGAAGAAAGCAGATAGACTTGGGGGCCGCAGTCATTGCAGCATACCGGCTGGGCGTCATATCTGCGGGACCAGGGGCCGTAATATTCCTCCGCGCAGGGTCTGCACATGGGAAACATCTTCATGCTGGTGCGCTCCCGGTCATAGGGAAGAGCATCCAAAATGGTCATTCTGGGACCGCAGCAGGTACAGTTGATAAAAGGATGGAGATAACGGCGGTCGGAGGGATCGTACATCTCCTGTTCGCACTCCTCACAGATGGCGATGTCCGGGGAAATATAGATCTCACCGCTCGTTTTTTCACTCTCGATGATGGAAAAAGAATCAAATGCCCTGGCCTCTTCTACCGGCTTTTGGTCGATCTTGAGGATGGCGGCCCGGCGCGGAGGCTGTTCGTTGAGAAGTATCTCAAAGCATTTGATCTGCTCGGGTGTACCCTGGGCGAAAATCTCGACATAGGGCCCCTTGTTGCAGACACTGCCGCTGATCCCCGCCGTCCGGGCATGGCGGTCCACCGTCGGGCGGAACCCGACGCCCTGCACGATTCCATATACACGAAAGCGTACGGTTGCGCTGCTGCTCATAGGACTGTCTTCCTTTCTGGCCGGGATCACAATTCTCAGGTCGGGAAAAAGATCATCCGGCGGACTGCTCTCCTGAAACCGCGAAGTGGGGCAGATGCCAAAAGCTTACGGGCAGGCCTGCCAGGATGGGCTGCAGGGAACGGTCGGCAATGACGTTGTCATATTTTCTCTCCTGCACAAGAGCGCGCAGGTCTGTTTCCTCCCGCAGGCGGACATGGTCCGTGTTCTGCAGGTCGGGTGTCATCATGAAAAATCCGGCGCTGTCCGCCTGCATGCCTTTTGGGCGAAGGCTGGTGCAGATGGTGTCCGCCAATACCTGCTGGTGGACGACCAGGGTCTTTCCGGCCGGGATTGCAGCTGTGAATCTGTCAAGAATGCTGCCGGCATCGGGGATGCAGTATTCCCAGGGCGTTCCGAATTCTTCCTGCAACCATTTGGCAGCCGCCATTCCCGCGGGCGACAGAACAATATTTTTCTCGACACCCGCAAGCCTGTGCAGATCTTCCACTCTGCTTCCGGCACCGCAGCAGATGATCTCCCCGTATCCCATCTGTCTGATCCTGCTCCGCAGATCCTGCTCTGACAGAATCCCGGCAAAATCGAGGGGAGAATAGCCCCAGATACCGATTGCGCGGGCAGACTCTGCGGATGCGCCTGCAGCCGTGGATGTACCTGCAGGTGTGGTTGTACCTGCAGCTGAGGATACGCCTGCAGCTTCGGATGCGCCTGAAGCTGCGGATGTGCCTGCAGCTGAGTATGCGCCGTCACCGGCTGCGCTTTCCTGTCCGTCCTGCCGGCGGCAGAAAGTTTTGACAAGAGCCAGATAAGTCTTTTCCAGTCCCCTGTCGTAGTATTCCATGCCGTCCGTGTCCACGCCGATGACAGGAAGGCCTGTTTTTTTCTCCGCCATGCGGCAGAGGGCTCGGTAATCGGTCCCGATCACGGCGGGGACAGGTGTGCCGACAATGGCGGCAAAGGAGGCGGGGATCATCTGTGCCGCGTCGGCCAGCTTCTCCACCAGTTTGTCGTCCCGCCCCAGGATGGCATCCATGTCCCGCAGTCCGGCACTGAAAACGGCACTCTGGCTTCCGAACCACCGGGGCTCGTCAAAGCCGCAGATATTGCCGGTGCATCCGCCCGCATCACAGATGACACAGATTCCGCCCATATCGTAGAGGACGGAGACGGCGCCGGACTGGTCCGGTGCAAAAGGGGTCGTAAAACGGCGGAAGCCGACAGGGGCCGATGCGCCATCGAAGAGCTCCGCCCTTCCCACAGCGCAGGCAGGACGAACATTGTCCGCAGCGCCCAGGGACACATCGGAAGAATAGCTTCCTCTGCTGCCCGTCTCCATGGCTTTTTTCAGAGCTCTGTAAAGTCCGGTGACCGCCCTGTAGCCGAAGGGCTGCACATCGGTGATCCACTGGACGTTTGCCGCCTCGGGGTGGTACCAGGCGGCATCCCGGCCGATGCAGATGGTTACGCCGGAGGCAGCATCCTCCTCCCTGCCGTAGTGGAGCATGGAGGGATGGAGATTTGAATAAATACGTGTCCGGGGGCTGAGTCTGTCCAGAATGCCAAGCCAGACATAACTGTCCTTGTTGACCGTGCCGAAGATCTCGCGGACCTCAAAGCCCTGGCGGACAAGGGCACAGGCCAGTTCAAAGGGATTTCCGTTCATGGCCTCGCCGACGGAAAAAACAGCGTCGGGGAAGGCTGCCCGGAAGGCGTCTACAGCCTCTTCCGCCTCTTTTTTGTAGGGGGAATCGTCGAACTGTGTCTGCAGGACCCTGCCCAGGGCAGCATACTGCGCTTCGATCCTGTCGATCTGGTAGAAGCGGCTCAACTCGATGAAGGGGATCCCCAGTCTCTCCTGCAGATCATAGGCCGCGGGCCTGGCCTCCGGGTTCAGTACAATATTGAAATTGGCCTCCGCCATTTCCTGGAAGGCATCATAGTCGGGACATGCGCCGATCTGACGGATCCTGCGGACACCTGCCTGACCCAGGACCGGCAGCAGTTCACTCCCTGTATAGGAGCCGTTCCCGCCGTCTGCGGCATTCCACTCAGAACTTCCCTCCAGGGGAGCGAAAAAGCCCAGCAGATTGACTGAAGATGCTCTCTTCTTCCTGGGCTCCAGGAGTTCGTAGATGGACTGGCGGACATGCACCATGGGGGGCTTTCTGCCCTCTCTGGTGAGAGCATACATGTAACAGGGCTGTACACGGACACCGGGGACCTTTTCCTGGGCCCGGCGGCAGATGCGCTCCATATCCGTTCCCAGCAGGGCGTCCACACAGGTGATACAGATCATGACAACTCTGGGACGTCTGCCCTGCTGCTCAAGACCGCGGCAGAGTTCCGCGACGGCCCGGGGAATTTTTTTCAGATGGCGGCCCGTGACAAGATCCGTCTCATCCATGGTGAGGTAGAAAAAACGGTCCTCATAGCCGGGCATGCGGCTGATGGCAGAGGTATTTCTGCCGCAGCAGCCGGGGGAGACGATCAGCATGACGGAGCCCGGGACAGCCAGGCCGGCGCGCTTGACACCGTATCCCTCCGCACCCGGCGAGTTGAAGGCCAGCGTCGCGGGCGAGCTGTAGATCAGATGGCTTGTGGATACCAGCTCCCGGGGAATGTCACTGCTCCCCCTGGCGGTAAGTTCCGCAGCAGTGTAATAGACAGGTTTTTCTGTTCGCATGTATGATTACTATCCTTAACCTTAATGATAATCCGGCAGAATATTTCCGGAATCTTATTCCGGACTGCTCTTTCCCGGGCTTGCATACTGTTCAGGCCCGGCGAGCATGAGCCTCCGGATATTTCACTTTTTTTCTTCCATAAGTTTTCGGGCAAGTTCCAGGAAGGTGCGGCTCACAGGCAGGTCAGGATCGGCCTCCACCGTCGTCATGCCGCGGTCTTCACAGCGAGTGATATCATCACTTCGCGGGACTTCTCCAATGATCTCCAGCCCCTTGGAATCCGCAAAAGCGCGGACCTTCTCGTCCTCTCCGACCACATTGCGGTGATTGAGGATGACGCCGCGAAGGCGGGCGTAACTTCTGTCCGCAAAGTTCTCCACCGCACAGGCAATATTATTGGCGGCATAGAGGGCCATCTTTTCACCGGAGGTGACGATCAGCACTTCCTCCGCGTAGCCCTCCCGGATGGGAGCGGCAAAGCCGCCGCAGACGACATCCCCGAGGACATCGTAGAGAACGACATCCGGTTTCCAGGTCTCGAACAGGCGCAGATCCTCCAGCAGCTGGAAGGTCGCAATGATCCCTCTGCCCGCACAGCCCAGGCCAGGGGTCGGACCGCCGGTCTCGATACAGAGGATTCCGCCGAAACCGATCCTGGAAATATCTTCCAGTGTCTCGGGATCTTCGTCCTCTTCCCGCAGGTAGTTCATGACAGGGCGCAGGGGCTGCCCGCCCAGCAGATTGATGGTGGAATCCGCTTTGGGGTCGCATCCGATCTGGATCACTCGTTTGCCCAGTGTTGCGAATGCCGCTGCCAGATGGCTTGTGACTGTGGATTTGCCGATGCCGCCTTTACCGTAAATGGCGATTTTAATCATAAAAAAGACTCCTTTATGCGCACGGGACGCAAAAGGAGCCTTTCTTTGCAAAACAATGCCGGAATAATTCCGGACATACTGCTGACAGAGATCATCCAATGACCCGGGAAATGAAAGGATCCGGGGACTTGTCCGTCTCTCCTGCAGTACATGTTCTGTCAGGCTCTTTCGGGTCGAAACGCATGCTTCCCGTCAGGTTGACAGTAAAATGTATTTGATTCAGTTTTTGATCAAGCCGCTTGTCTTCTGTTCCGGAATATCTGTTTTTTCCGGCATGTACAGATCTTATTTCCTGCCGCGGAGAGAGGTGGCAATCTTGGCTGCCAGGACGGCGTTGTTGAGCAGGAATGCCTTCTGAGATTCCATACTCTCTTTGCCGAGGTACTCTCTGATGCGGCCCATCATGTAACCGGTGATCGCTTTGCCCTGGACGTTGTTCTTCTCAACATCGTGCATAGCTTCGCCGACAGCCATACGGGTCTTGACGGGATCGAGCTCATACTCCTTGGGAACAGGGTTCACGACCAGAACACCGCCGGGGATGCCCATCTTGGCCTTGATCTTCATGACCTCTGCCAGCTCGGTGGGAGTATCCATACGATAGGTGAGACGGAATCCGCTGCCGCGGACCATGTACTCGGGCATGCGGTCTGTGCCGTAGCCGATGACCGGAACACCCTTTGTCTCGAGGTATTCCATGGTCAGGTTCAGATCCAGGATCGGCTTTGTACCGGAACATACGACCATAACAGCATTGTTGGCCAGGGACTCGAGGTCGGTGGAGATATCCATGGACTTCTCCGCGCCGATCTGGGCGCCGCCGATACCGGAACCGCAGGCAACAACACAGCCGACCATGGCTGCTGCAGAAACAGCTGCCGCGATCGTCATAACGCCGTCGGCTCTCTTGGCCAGAAGGATCGGGATATCTCTTGCGGAGGCCTTGAAGATCGAGCCGCGCTTGTTCTCCAGATAATAAATCTCATCATCCGTCAGACCGATGTGGATGACGCCGTTGATAATAGCGACAAATGCGGGGCAGGCTCCGTTATCCCTGACGGTCTTCTGCATAGCTTTTGCAAAATCGTAGATTCCGGGATAGATCATGCCGCCGAAAGTAGCAGCGCTTTCTATAATAACGACGGGCTTGCCGGCATCGATGGCATGCTGAACCTCATCGGAGAAGACGATATAACTCTTGGCAGCGTCATCGATCTCGATCTCCTGAAGCATATCCTCATCTGCTGCGGAAGCTTCCTCGTGGACTGCGGAGAACATTTCGACAAAGAGCATCCATGCATTGATATTGTCATGGAAATCCGGTGTTGCGATCAGATCGCCGTCGTCAGAGAAGAGATAGCTTGTGGAAGGCTCATAAAGATCATCATCCATGGGAAGATCTTCCAGCTCATCGCTGTCAACCTTTTCCGCCCAGGACATATCCATCAGCTGCTCTGTCTCTACGCCGAACCATCCGTTTGCGAAAACATACAGCTTGCTGACACGTCCGCCGTTGCCGATCATCGAGCCGCGGATGGTCTGGTAAACATCATCTTCGTCTTCGAAGAAAGCAATGATATTCTCAGCAGCGTCTTCGGGGCTGATTCCCTCTACGCCGACATGATTAGAGGTAATTGCAATGGAAACATTGCTCATGACGACCTGCTCAGCGGCATCGCGCATGGCAATAAGATTTGTAAAAAATGCGCGGTCACGCAGAAGACTGACCATGACCTCGGCAGGAATGTAGGACTCTTCAGAATCCATAAGGCCTGCATATTCTTCCTGAATATCATGTGATCCCATGCGAATCAGTTCTTCCACGCTGAACGGATTTTCCATGTAATAGGCAGATCCAAATTTCTTAAAAAAATCAGATGCTATCTGTCCCATAATCGCCTCCCTCGAAAAAGCCGATGCTTACGGAAATGCCATTTTTCTATAAACGCGGCAAAACCACTCTGTGTTGAGAATTCCTGTTCCGCAGAGCATCATTGACAGTAGATTAACATTACTTTTTTTATTATATAGTCAAGAGCGTTCTTTTTCAATGCAAGTTTTCTATGAATATATACTTTTATACTAAATCATTGGCCTGTACTGCCTCTACTTTGTGCGCTTGTGACAAATTATAACATGAAACTGTACAAATATATGCATTCCGTACAATATCTTTCGGAAGGAATAAGCCGATGGAGCTTCAAAAGGAAGTTATGATAAAAGAATGGTTATGATGAAAGGACGTTTATGATGAATCCCTTCCTCATCATGGCCGTCCCTTTCGAGACTCGGAAAGGCCCCCTGCCTTATTCTCCCGACTTCCAGTCAGTCAACATCTATATAATAGTATTCACTGGCATTGATCATGCGTGTCCCGCTCTCGTGGACAAGTTCACGCTGAAAATGTCCATAACTCTTGTGAACATGTCCGTGGAACATGAATTTTGGCCGTACGGTATTGAGAAATGTATTAAAACAGACAAATCCTCTGTGGGGCAGGTCCTCCAGATCTCCCCAGCCTCTGGCCGGAGCATGGGTGACGAGAATGTCGACCCCGCCGTAGAGGATGGACTTCAGCCTTGCCTTGAAAGCCCGCTTTCTCATCTCTGCTTCTGTATACATGCAGGGGCCGTCTTTATAGCGAAATGAACCGCCCAGTCCCAGGATCCGCAGCCCCTTGTACCGAACGATCTTATCCTCGATACACTCGCACCCCTCGGGCGGATTTTTCAGGTAGATCCCATCGTGATTGCCATGTATATACATAAGGGGACAATGGGCAAAAGTCACCAGAAATTCCAGATAGCGGGGATTGAGGTCTCCGCATGAAATGATCAGTCCGACATCCTCGAGCCTTGCCGGCTCAAAGAAATCCCAGAGCGTCTTCGATTCTGTATCGGCAATCACCAGTATTTTCACTGCCATTTTTTCCCCCCCGGTTCTTTTTACTGTTTCTGCTCAGCTTCGCAGACATTCTCCGCCAGCCAGTCCATAGACATGATCTCTGCAGTCGTCAGCGGCACTCCCTCTCTTCCGTGCATACCGCCTTCGCGGTCATAGATGACGCCTTCAAAAGGGCTCACCCTGCCTTCCATGACACCCTTCCGCAGAAGCTCAAAGAGTCGGTAGACCGGACGAGGCAGGTCATCCGACACAATAATATCGATCAGACCTGATTCCAGTCCCAGCCAATAGTTGAGCGAATAGTCTTTTCTGGAAGCAGGCATGCTGTCGTAAGTTCCGTCGATGACTTTGCGCACAACCAGTTCATAGAACATACCCCAGTTCCAGATGGGAGCGGCAATTCTCTTCTGTTCTCCGTTTTCACCCAGTTCATACACTCCGTAGCGCCTGACGGGCTCCTCCGGCCGGATCATATCCACATCAGAAAACATACTGATCTTTTTTGTCCTCTTTTCTGCAGCCTGCGCCGAAAGACTGTCGTTTCTGGGCTCACTGTCAATCCATTGAAGAACAATTTTACAGTAGGGATCTATCAGCTGAGCTCCCAGGGCAAAAGCATTGATATTGGGGATCGCTGTCGCATCCTGTCTGCCCGCCAGGTAACTGATCCGGTGGTCATCTTCCATGCTCGCCGCCAGAGCCCCCAGGAGGAACTTGGCCTCATACATCTTCCCGTAATAAAAACGAAGGGCATGGGTAGACTGATTGACACTGCAGTTGAGGACTCTGATCTCCGGATGCTCTACGGCAAAACGGAGTGCGTGAGGCCTGAGGGAGTCACAGGTAGTAAAGACCACCCTGCAGTTCTCCGCCAGAATCGTGTCAAAGGCCTCCCGGATCTCTTCATCGCTGCTGCAGTTGTAAAAGCAAATGGTTTCAACGATACTCCCGAAGGCTTCCTTGATGTGATTCATGCCCAGCATATGGCCGTAAACCCAGCCGGAATCGTCCGGGTTCTTTTCATGGATAAAGGCCACCCTCAGAGGATGCGCGGGGGAATAAGCCTGTCTGGGCAGAACCGGCACGGGGATTTTGGAAATGGGCAGTTTCTTCGCCGTCGTCTCCGCATCTTTTCTGCTCTCGATCAGGGCGATCCTGTCCGGCTGTGAGGCGGCGATATATTCCTGCCTGAGCTTTGCCAGACGTTTTCCGATCACATCTCTGCCCTCGCGGGTCAGGCTGTCAAGGCTGTAGACACTCAGGTAGATCAGAAGGGCATCTCCCACTGTGAGATTCAGCTTCTGTCCGCCCCTTGCAAGGTAAATATCCTTGAAGGCAATAAAGCCTGCGTGCAGCTTTTCGAGCAGGTCTTCCGGCCAGGGATCCTGCAGATTCTGCTGCAGAATACGGGCCAGCTGGTTATATCTGCCCGGCGCGGAAAAGACGATCTCAAAGCTCTTTGTCACTTTATAAAAATCAAGATATTCGTAGTAGGTCCTGCTCTGTTCGGAATCCGTCCTGGGAGGTCTGATCCGGATGACATCTGCCAGTACAGACACCGCTCCGACGTAATTGAGGACAGAGATCCGCTTGTTGCCCTCCTGGACATAGAAGCGGTTCATGAACTCATAGACTTTGACGGGATCCCGGATCCCCTCTTCCACCTGGGAATCATAGAGATTGCTCCATTTGACGGCAAACTCCGAATCCTCTCCCACCAGCGGCATGAAGTTGGCTGCAAAGGCGTTCTGACGTCCTGTCGTCCTGGTTCCGACAACCATATCCAGTGGGATCTCCGCAAGTCCCAGACTTATTTCCGGCATGCGGTCCACGCCGCTGACCATCTCCTCCAGGGAAGGAAGATAGGGGTACTGCCCCTTGACAAGCCTTCTTCTGTATTCCCTTTCGCCAAGTTTTTTGGCTTTGCTGTAATCCATTATCATTTTTTAGGGCTCCTATCAGGGAAACAGGCATGGTGCGCCTGTGTTTGGATTTGTCCGCGAAACTTTTTGCCGGGAGGAAGTGCTCCTTGCCGACAGGTCCGCAGACATATGGCCTGCTGCTGACACGTGTCCTTATGACCAGCCCATCTGGTCCGAATCCAGAACGAGGGTGAAAGGACCGTCGTTGACGAGAGAGACCTTCATGAAGGATCCGAAGACACCGGTCTGCACAGCCATTCCCGCCGCCCGGCACTTGTCCGCAATGTAATTGAACATGGGCTCTGCCATCTCAGGCAGGCCGGCATGGACAAAGGAAGGGCGGTTTCCTTTTTTGCAGTCCGCATAGAGGGTGAACTGGGAGACCAGGAGGACTTCGCCTCCGACTGCGGCCAGGTCAAGATTTGTCTTGCCGTTTTCGTCTTCAAAAATGCGGAGTTTGCGCATCTTCTCGACCATCCTGTCCGCAATCGCCTCTGTATCCGATCCGCTGATGCCCACCAGGACCATAAAACCGCGCCCGATGCTGCCGGAAATATAACCGCCGCCCTCCGGGATGGTGCCGTCGGCCTCCTCTACAACACGAACAGATGCGTTTTCCACTACCTGAATTACAAATCTCATTGAACTGTCCTTTCTGATGATGCCGCTGCAGAGGGTAGTTTACACCTCTGCGTTAATCATTTTACATTATAACGAAATTGTCTGTCTATGGGGGTAAGAATTCCTCTTCCCCTCTTTTCTATGTATCTATGTTGCAAATAAAAAAACCGCTGTCACGATGACAACGGTTCGCAAAAGCAGGGGAAGAGGGATTCGAACCCCCATGAACGGTTTTGGAGACCGTGATACTGCCATTGTATGATTCCCCTAAATATAAGTTTTCGGCTTTCCTCAGCCGACTTTGCAATTTTAACACATGCGCAAAGTATATTCAACCATTATTTTTTAAATTTTATCTTACGAGAATTTTGATCGTTACTCACGCCCTCTCGAGGGGCGTGACAGTAACTTGCGTTCGCCCATGCTAAATTCGCTCCGCGAATGGGGCGAACGCCGTTTAAGTCGGGTTTTTGCGTTGGAAACCACGCAAAAACACCTCGAGTTCAGGTGGGTCTGTACAGATAACTTTTGATTTTATGCAGCAGCCGATTGCCCGGCACACCGCTCCGTGAAAATGCAGCGGCGGAATGTCTGTCTGATGATTGCGGGCAAGGCGGCAGATTATGAAAAAAACACAGTAATAATGAAGAGAAAGCCGGGACAGATGAAATGTCACTTTATTATTCCATAACTCGAGTTATATTTTTCCCCGATGTCGCTTTTCGCGCGACCTTTTTTCTCTCACCTGATTATATAATAGTACCATAGAAAGCGCTAAGAGCACTAATGCAATGGAATAAAGACGGGAAAAGGAGTAAAAAATGAAGGGAATGATGAATAATACCATGGATCTCAATGTAAACAATAAAGGCGCAGCTGAAGTGTGCGCAGACAATAGAGACAATACAATCTGGACAGACGCAGTGATGGGAGTTCTGATCGGAGACGCTCTGGGAAATCCCGTTCAGTTTATGAGCCGCGCTTCCGTACAGAAGAGGGGGCTTGTAAAAGGTATGGAGGCAGGCGGTGTATTCCATATGCCGGCCGGCAGCTGGACAGATGACGGCAGCATGACACTGGCCACTCTGGACAGCCTCATTCAGAAAGGGACCCTGGACTATGACGACATCATGGACAGGTTCATACGCTGGGACAGTGATGGTGTATATACGCCTTTCGGAAGAGCCTATGACCAGGGCATAACCTGCCTGGATGCAATCGACCGATACAGCCGGACGCACAAGTGGAATTCCTGCGGGAAAACCGGCGAAAAGGCAAACGGCAACGGCGGGCTGATGCGGATCATGCCTGTGTGCCTCTACGCTGCAATGAAGGAAAAAGAAGGCACTTTTACGGGAAAAGAGGCTGTTCAGGCAGTCCACAACGCCACTCTTCTGACTCACAACCATCTCCGCGCCTGCACCGCATCCGGAATCTATTACTTTATGTGTAAAGAGATCCTGAAAAATCGGGGCTTTTTCAATAGTGCAGACAGCGCTGGAAACAGCCGGACAGACGCCTCCGTTTGTTCGATGCGAGGGATTCTGCAGCGCGGCATGGATGCGGCCATGTCCTTCTACAGGCAGAATAAGATGGATGATGAGCTCGCCTCCTACGCAAGAATGAAGGATCTGGAAAGCTTTGCAAAACTTCCCGCAGATAAGATCAGGAGCAGCGGCTATGTCGTCCATACGCTGGAGGCTGCTGTCTGGACTCTGGTGACGACTGCGAGTCTCAAGGACGCTCTTCTTCAGGGGGTAAACCTTGGGGACGACGCAGATACCGTCGGCGCTGTGGCAGGCGGGCTTGCCGGACTCTACTACGGTTACGACTGTGTCCCCGCCGCCTGGAAAGATGCCATGCAGAATATTGCCTGGCTTGAGGAGATGTGCCGCAAGGCTGCCCACGCACAGTTCTGATCATGACTGAGTCGGACTGATCCGCGGATCCGGGCTGATTCCTGAGCCCTGGCTGTTACGCATAGCCGGGATGTTCTGAAGTCCGGGGCGTTCATAAATCCGGGATGTTCCGAAGTCCGGGATGCTCCGAAGTCCGGGATGTTCCGAATCTTCCGGCTACATAAACAAACCCTCCCGCGAAATGATCCACAGGAGGGTTTTACTGTCTTTTTTATATTACCGGTCATATGACCGGGCTGTCATGCAATCAGTTCAGAATTACTGAGCCTTCTTGACAGCAGCAGCCAGTCTGGAGACCTTGCGGGCAGCGGTGTTTTTGTGCAGAACACCCTTGGAAGCAGCCTTGTCGATGACAGACTTTGCATTCTCAAATGCTGCTGCAGCTGCAGCTGCGTCGTTAGCTTCGACAGCAAGGCGGACCTTCTTGACGGCGGTCTTGACACCGGACTTGACAGCTTTGTTCTTAGCTGCTCTCTTCTGGCTGGTGATGATTCTCTTCTTGGCAGATTTAATGTTTGCCATTTTATTTCCTCCGAAATTAAACTATTTTCAAACAAATACGTGTTTCTGATACCGTTGGCCGCAGGACTTGCCAAATATGTCCGCAGCTTATTTCCATCAGATCATTTTCACTGTGCAGCCGCGCAAACAGTTACCGGATCTTCCGGAATACAGACAGAAGGATACACGGACTTCTGCCAAAACATACCTATGCATCATACAAAAATGCGCAAAGGGTGTCAATGTGCAGATTGTATTTTTTTTCGTACTTTTTATTTCCGGGTTTGATCAGCTGAAATACTTCTCCGCAATTTCCGCCGCCCGGGCCAGGCTGATGCCTTTTTGGCGGGCGATCCGGGCCAAATCGTCAAATTCATACTTTTCACGCTTTGTGCCCCAGCCGCTGGCAGTCTTCCGCCGGATCTGCCCGTCCGCCGTATCGCGGATCTCGATCTCACGTCTCAGGGTATATCGATTGCAGATGTTCTCCCTCACTCCGAGTGTCGTTGTGTGCAGGAAAATGATCCGCAGGATCTCTTCGCGAAGGGATTCCCGGCACATACAGGTCAGAAGGAAGCCGGGACGGCTCTTCTTCATGGTGACCGGAACCGTGAAGACATCCACCGCGCCCGCGGCCAGGATTTCCTCCATGGCAAATCCCAGTGCCTCGGGTGTCATGTCATCCAGGTTGCAGGTCAGCTCCAGAATCGTCTCACCGGAATCCGGTGTCTCGCCGATCATAGCCCGGACACAGTTGGCCTGCGGGAAGTCCTTTTTGCCGCAGCCAAGGCCGATCTTCTGCACTTTCATCTGGGGAAGAGTACAGAAATCTTCGGCAAAGCATTTGAGCAGTGCTGCGCCGGTCGGTGTGCAGAGCTCACCGCGGATATTGCCGGCGTAAACAGGAATATCCTGCAGGATCCATGCCGTGGCAGGAGCCGGGACCGGCAGGATACCATGGGCGCACTTCACCTCGCCGAATCCGATCCTGACCGGGGAGGCGAGGACCTTGTCAGGTGCAAGTTCCGACAGCAGCAGGCAGAAGGCTGTGATATCCGCCACCGCGTCCATAGATCCCACTTCGTGGAAATGCACCTGCTCCACAGGTCTGTTGTGAGCGTGACTCTCCGCCTGCGCGATCACCCCGTAGACTTTCATGATATTCTCACGGACAGCTTGCTGAATGTCCATGCCGGATACAATCGCCTGGATATCGCCCAGATTTCTGTGGACGTGATGGTGATGGCCATGATCATGTTCGTGATGGTGGTGATGGTCATGCTCATGGTCGTGTTCATGATCATGGTGATGGTCATGGTCATGATCATGGTGGTGTTCATGATCATGGTAATGCTCATGTTCGTGGTCATGATCGTGGTGATGGTCATGCTCATCATGTTCATGATGGTGGTGATGGTCGTGATCGTGATCGTGGATGCGGTCATGGTCTTCGGCATGTTCGTGATGATGATGTCCGTGTACGTCGAGGCTCTCTTCCTCCTCGCCGTTGACCGTCACCTTCAGATGACTGCACCTGATCCCGCACTTATCCATGGCTTCCAAAGTATATGTGACTCCAGGAATACCAAGCGAATTCAGTTTCTGCAGCATATGTTCAGGCTCCGGATGAAGTTCCAGAAGGGCAGCCGAAAGCATATCGCCCGCCGCGCCCATATTGCATTCGAGATATAAGGTCTTCATGATTACTCCTGTCTAATCAAGGTACTTCCGTGGGGCCCGTGGCCGGCACCGGGATGGTACCGCTTTCCCTGAAGGATTCCATGATGCATCCCAGCCGGAATCAGTCCAGATGGTTGATCATGCTTGCAAGGTATCCGGCGCCGAAGCCGTTGTCGATATTGACGACACTGACGCCGCTTGCGCAGGAATTGAGCATGGAGAGGAGTGCGGAAAGGCCTCCGAAGGATGCTCCGTATCCGACGCTGGTGGGAACTGCAATCACCGGGCATGAGGCAAGGCCTCCGACTACACTGGCCAGGGCACCCTCCATGCCCGCGATGGCGATAATGACGCGTGCGGACTGGATCTCCTTCTGGTGAGTGAGCAGACGGTGGATTCCCGCAACGCCCACATCGTACAGACGGACGACCTTGTTGCCAAAGACTTCCGCTGTGTTTGCAGCCTCCTCTGCCACCGGAATGTCGCTGGTACCGCCGGTTGCGATCACGATCGTACCCTTCCCGTCAGGTTCCGGTTTACTGCCCACGATCCCGATCCTGCTGAGGGGATCATATTGGAAAGGCATATGGCTCTGTGAAAGCAGGCCGGCTGCCTGGGCATCTATTCTGGTGATCAGAACGGCCTTTTGGCCATGGGCATACAGGTTCTGCGCTATTTTCAGGATCTGTTCGGGTGTCTTGCCTGCCCCGTAGATCACTTCCGCGATCCCCTGCCGCATACCACGATGCAGATCCGTCTTTGCAAAGCCCAGATCATCGTAGGGAACTTCACGAAGCTGCAGGGAAGCCTGCTCTACGGATGTCTTTCCTGCCGCAACCTGTTCTAGAAGAGCCTCAAGTTCTCTTTTATCTTTGATCAATGGTTCCTCTCCTCTGATATCCCTTTTTTAATGAGTGTCCCTTTTATATAAATATCCTTTTTATATGAATATCTCTTTTATATGAATATCGCTTTTATATGGAAAAAGGAGAAGTCCCGCACTTTGACAAACGCAGGACCCTCTCCTTTTGTCTCAACCATTTTTAAATAATAAGAATATTCAAAGCATGAGATGCTGTCTCATCAGCCTGCAAAATTGATGACAGGTTCCTCAGGCTGTTTGGCGGGAGCAACTTCTGTCGCGGCAAGAATGACACCGGGGCCGCCGTAAGGACCGAACTCTTCGATTCTGACGGCCGCGCTGACTTTCACCCACTGGCGCTCGATGAGCTTGTCGGATCCTTCATATTTGCAGGCATAGCCCAAGAAGGTCATGTCGTTGGCACAGCATGTCATGGCCATTCTGCCGGGGACAAAATATCCCGCAGGAAAATCATTGGGACGCATGACCATGCCGGTGTAAGTGATGTTTTTGCCTTCATAGCGGTCGGGATGCTCCATGGCATCGATATACCAGATTCCGTAATCCAGGCCCTCCAGGGCAATGGGATCCTGGTGGATATCGAAGGGAAGATCCTCTTCCGTTGTCATATCGATCTCGCCCTCGGAATCTTCGAAAACGAGGTCTGCCTTCTGGTTGATCGCCTTGACATTGCGCTTGAAGTTCACCAGGAGCTTTTCGTCGACATCGTCACAGCGGTTAAACATGATCAGTTCGGAATTTCTGAGCTGCTCAGCAACCAGAGAACGCATATTGGTGAAAAACATGTTGAATGTGGAGGCATTGATGGTTGTGATCTGCTGCTCCAGACGCCATGCTTTGGGAATCTTGAACTCGCGGAAATCCCACATGCCGTTCCACTCGATCAGAACACGCTCCGGACGGTGCTTTTTTTCCAGCTCCATCAGATGGGCAGTGGTGAAGTCCTCGAGGTCATCAATTCTCTCCAATACGGTGTCGGTCTGTTTGAGCAGGCCCTCGCGGTACTCATCCTCTCCTTCTTCGCAGAGGATCAGAAGTGTCGTACCCTTGATCTGGAAATAGGGCTGTCCGATCGTGTACGCGATAAAGGAGGTTTTCCCGCTGTCGAGAAAACCGTTAATGACATAGACTGGTTTCTGTTCCACTTTTTTATTTCCCTTTAAAAAATCAAACATATTTCTAAATTAGTTCGTTGAACTGTGAATACACCTTTTCCGCTCAAGTTCATAGAGAACACCGGCGGAAACTGCAGCTTATTTCAGCTTATTTTCTCTTGAAGAGTTTCTCCAGCGCCTCCTCGTTGAGCTTGGCGCCGATTACGCAGATTTTGCCTGTGACATCTGCCGCACCGCTGCGGATCTCTGCCTCTTCGGGAACATAATCGAAATGGATCCATGTTCCGTCATTGGAGGCAACCATACCCTTGGAACGAAGGACGTAGCCGTAGAGTTCCTCATTTTCCAGTTCCTTGAGGATGTGCTCGATCTCTTCCCGGGTGAATCTGGAGGGAGTCTCCATGCCCCAGCTTCCGAAGACCTCATCCGCGTCGTGTCCGTGGTGGTGGTGATGGTGGTGGTGATGGTGATGATGGCCGCCGTGCGCTTCCTGATAATCATGGGTGTGATAGATGCGGTCGCCGTCTTCGTCAACGCCGTCTTCTTCCTCATGGTCATGGTGATGATGGTGCTCGTGCTCATCCTCATCGTCGTCATGGTCGTGGTGATGGTGATGCCCGTGCTCGTCCTCATCGTCATCATCGTCATGATGGTGGTGCTCGTGCTCGTCCTCATCGTCATCATCGTCGTGATGGTGGTGATGGTGGTGCTCGTGCTCGTCCTCATCATCGTCGTGATGGTGATGATGGTGCTCGTGCTCGTCATCATCGTCGTCATGGTCGTGGTGATGGTGGTGCTCGTGTTCATCCTCTTCCTCATCGTCGTAGTCCGCACTGAGGACTTCCTCGAGAAGAGACTTCTGCAGATCGGCTGTGCCCTCGATGGTATCGAGGATCATCCTGCCGTCCAGTTCTGCGATGGGAGTCGTGATGATGGTGGCATCCTTATTATATTCGCGGAGAAGCTCGACGCACTCTGCGATCTTCTCGTCGCTGATCTTGTCGGTCCTGGTCAGGATGATGGTGCCCGCATATGCGATCTGGTTGTTGAAGAACTCACCGAAGTTCTTGAGATAGACCTTGCACTTGGAGGCATCGACAACTGCGCAGGCGCTGTTGAGGTGCATCTCGGTATGCTCGGAAGCATCGTTGATAGCCCGCATAACATCGGAGAGTTTGCCCACGCCCGAGGGCTCGATCAGGATGCGCTCGGGAGCATAGGCAGACATGACTTCGCGCAGGGAAGTGCCGAAATCGCCGACCAGTGAGCAGCAGATGCAGCCTGCATTCATCTCGCGGATCTCGATGCCGGACTCCTTGAGGAATCCTCCGTCTATACCGATCTCGCCGAATTCATTCTCGATCAGGACCACCTTTGTCCCTGCGAGAGCATCTTTGAGAAGCTTTTTGATCAGTGTGGTCTTGCCGGCGCCGAGAAAGCCGGAGACAATATCTATTTTCGTCATTTTGTTTCCTCCTGTTCTGCATGACATCCAATGAAGAACAAAACCGGCCGATTATTCACGCCGGTCAGATGTACTAATCAAAACTATCTGTAAATGTTTCTTTGACAGACTAAAGACCCCTGCGGGGTCCTGTGTAAAAAAAGATAAGCAGAGCTGTAAGCCGGGTTCTGTCTTGGATGATCATCTATCTTGGACTGCCGTTACCGACAGCCTCCAGCGACCTACCTGAGAACGGACCGGGCAAGCCCATAGTCCTCGTTTTGGTCTTGCTTCGGATGGGGTTTACATGGCTCTTTGTGTTACCACAAAGACGGTAGTCTCTTACACTGCCTTTTCACCCTTACCGTCAGGACATAGAGTCCTGACGGCGGTATATTTCTGTTGCACTGGCCTGGGAGTCACCTCCACCGGACGTTATCCGGCATCCTGCCCTGCGAAGCCCGGACTTTCCTCAGTCCGGAAAACCGGACCGCGATCATCTGCTCTGCTTATTCATACAAAATATAGTATCCGGAATTGGATTTGTCAAATCCGACTTTAGATCTGCTTAGACCGGGAAAATGCCTCCGCCGACAAATTCTCTGCAGATGGAGTTGCCGGGAACAGGCGTGGGGTCGATTCCAACGAAATAATCCAGGAACTTGATGAGGCGCTTGGCTTCATAGTACTCGGGCTCGTTGGTGCGCACGCCCAGAAGGAGGGGTTCCGCGAACTGCTTGATGATGGCAAGTTCATAGATCAGAACCGAGTTGAACACCGCATCCGCATCCTCCTGGAATGGATAGATGTTCATCTCCTCGCCCATACGGACCTTCTTCCATGAGCGCAGGGTATCCTGGGCCGAGTAGGCACGCAGGCGGTAATCCCGTACCATGCGGCGAAGCAGGCGGGCATCCGTGGAAGGAATGCGGTTGTGCTCATCGATATTCAGACTGGTCAGGGCACTGATGTAGATCTTGAACTTGTTTTCATCGGGGAGCTGCTCTGTACTGACAGGATTGAGTCCGTGAATTCCCTCGATGATCAGGATATCGTTTTCCTCGAACTTGAGGAAATCTCCCTTGTAGACACGCCTGCCGGTCTTGAAGTCAAAGCGGGGCATCTCGATGGTCTCACCGTTCAGAAGGTCGACCATGTCATTGTTAAAGAGCTCAAGATCAAGCGCTTCGATGACATCGAAATTGAAGTTTCCGTCAATGTCGACCGGCGTGCGGTCCCTGTTGACAAAATAGTCATCCATGCTGATGATGTGGGGACGCAGGCCGAAGGACTTGAGCTGGATGGCAAGGCGGTGCGAAAAAGTCGTCTTGCCGGAGGAACTGGGTCCCGCAACAAGGACAAAGCGGACGGTCCCTCTGTCGTGTATGGTCTGGGCGATCTCTCCGATTCGGCGCTCCTGCAGGGCCTCCTGCACGAGGATCATATCACTGATGCTGCCGCTGCAGATCTGTTCATTGAGATCACCGACAGTACTGATATTGACCAGATCTCCCCACTTGGTGGAGAGCATGAGCTGTTCGAACAGGCTGGGCTGATCGACGAATTCCTCAAGCTCATCCGGATTTTCCATGGTGGGAAGGATCAGAAGCAGCCCGCCGCGGTAGGCCTGGACCTTGAAAAGGCGGCAGTAGCCGGTAGAGGGCAGCATATATCCGTAAAAATAGTCGGAGTAGCCTTCCATGCGGTAGACATTCACAGTGGAACTTCTGCGGTAATGGAAGAGCTTCTCCTTGTCCTTCATCCCCTGATGCTTGAAAAGTTCAATGGCATCGTCGATGGGATAGGTCTTCTTGATAATGGGAATGTTGCGCTCTACATAGGACAGCATCTTCTCCTGCAGTCTGGCTGCCAGGTCCGGTGTGGAACGGATTCCGCCGAGAATGCTGCAGAAGCAGGCGTTTCCCAGAGAAAACTCGATCTTGATATGGGAATTTTTGCCGGCTTCCCCCAGGATCTCGGAGGCCGCTTTGACAAGCATCATCTGCGCGGTACGCACATAGGCATTATGACCGGAATTATCTGCTGTCGTAATAAAGGACAGCACACCGTCCTTCTCAAGCCGCTTTGAGAGCTCGCGCATTTTTCCGTTGAAATACACGAGGGCAATTGAATAATTGTACTTTGGCTGATACTCCCTGACAACTGCTTCAAAAGTTGTTCCCTTATCGTACTGACGGATTGCCCCGTTGATCATGACTGTCGGCATGCCGTTTCCTCCTGTTGAGTGTAAAACAAAACCCCTTTAGCACTTTCCGGCTGTAATGGTCTTAAATCGAATGATGGTATGGAATGCTTGTGATCTGTTCAGTCTCTGTCTGAATTCAGTCTCTGTCTGAATTCAGTCTTTGTTCGAATTCTGTCTCTTTCAGTCTCTGTTCAAATTCAGTCTCTGCTTAAAGAAATGATGATAATACCGTGTATTATATCGTCTTTTTCAGCATTATGACTGGATTTTTGTTTTTTTTAATAATTTATTGATAAATTCCCCTCAGACCAGACGGCAGGGTTCTCCCTGGGGGGCCGTGATGACCTCCAGGACAGGCAGTTCTCTGCGCAGATAGTCCTTCATATAGGGGACAAACAGCTTCTCCACACCGTAGTGGCCTGCATCGATCACGGCAATTCCTTTTTCAACCGCATCGATCCCCGCGTGGTGGTTCATATCACCGGTCACATAGACGTCCGCGCCCGCTGCCACGGCAAGGTCGATCTCTTCCTTTCCGGAGCCGGGGAGGATCGCGCAGGTGATGACTGCGTCATTTCCGTCTCCGTAAACGCGTACCTGCTCGAGTCCGAAAGCATCCCGCACCAGAGCAGCGAAATCATCCAGTTTCATAAACTCGGGCAGTTTTCCGATCCGGCCGATCCCCTCCTTGGAGACATCGTCTTCATAGGTGACTTCCAGGACTTCACGGTCCCTGAGCCTGATCAGATCCGCGGCCGCATCCGCCATGCCCATAACATCGAAATTCGTGTGCATGGCATAGCAGGCAATATCACTGCGGATGAGGTCGATGACCCTTTTCCCTGTAAAATCGCGGTCATGGATTGTCTTGAGACCCGAAAACAGCAGGGGATGGTGGGTGATCAGAAGATCCGCCCCGTTCTCGATCGCATAGGCGATCACAGAGGATGTGGCGTCAACTGCCAGACAGACCCGGCTGATATCCTGGTTGTAGCGGCCGACCTGCAGTCCGGAATTGTCCCAGGACACTGCAAACTGAGGCGGGCAGAACTGCTCCAGCTGTGCGATCACTTCTTTGAGTCTCATGATTCCCTCCATGGCTTGCCGTATGCCGTCAGCGCGGCATAAAAAACAGTCAGGCTGTGTTCGATCTCTTTCTGTCTGACAAGATGTCTCTCCCTGAGCTCCGGCTCCCTGCATGTGTCCTGCGCGGCCTCCTGTGCGGCCTGGCGGATGGATCTGACGATCTTCTCCAGGACAGCGGTGCGCCGGGTCAGAAATTCAAGCAGTACAGGATCCCGTCTTTCCAAAAGGACCGGTCCGAACAGATCCTCCGCCTGGCATCGGATCCCGTCGGGCACTTCCGGTGCAAAGGAAGCTGTACATTTACGCTCTTTGATCCGGGACTGTGCCCTGATCACGGGGTAGTATTTTCCGTCTTCATAGATCAGCTCTTCCTGTGTGATCACAAAGCCCAGACGGCGCAGTGCTGCGCGTACCTTGTCCGGGTCCGACTGAGGTCCCAGCACCAGTACCTGGAAGGAAGCTGTCTTTTCCGGTTCCCGCAGCAGGATGTCCTCCATCAGGGTGCCGCCCATTCCGGTGATCACCAGCGTGTCGGCTTCGCCCGGCTTAAAGGCATCCAGGCCGTTGGAGAGACGAAGCTCCACCCGGTCCTGCATTCCGTAAAGGGCGAGATTGCCGGCAGCCTTGCCCAGGGGCCCGTCGATGACATCCATGCCGATCGCCCTTCGATAGCAGCGGGTCTGGAGGAGACGGATGGGGACATGGGCATGGTCACAGCCGACATCGCAGACTGTATCGCCCTGTCCCGCAAGGGCGGCAATTGCCTCCAGACGGGCGGACATGGGCACCTGCCCTGTCAGTATCTGTTCAGAATCTCTCATAGGTCTCCATTCACTGAGTCCCTTACCTTCCCTGAATCCACCTGGATGGAATCCGGCGGGCTGCTGGGGTTTAATCCGGCCGCAATTGTCCGTCCTGCATCAGTCAAGGTAATCCTTGAGCTTGCGGCTGCGGCTGGGGTGGCGGAGTTTGCGGAGTGCCTTGGCCTCGATCTGGCGGATACGCTCACGGGTGACATTGAACTCTTTGCCCACTTCTTCGAGAGTCCTGGCACGGCCGTCCTTGAGGCCGAAGCGCAGGCGGAGCACCTTCTGCTCGCGCTCTGTCAGTGTGCCCAGCACCTCATCCAGCTGTTCCTTGAGGAGGGTGAAAGCGGCTGCCTCGGCGGGAACCGGTACATTGTCGTCCTGGATGAAATCGCCGAGGTGGCTGTCCTCTTCCTCGCCGATGGGAGTCTCAAGGGAGACGGGTTCCTGGGAGATCTTGATGATCTCACGGACACGCTCCACCGGAATATCCATCTTGTCTGCGATCTCCTCGGGAGTAGGTTCACGGCCGAGTTCCTGCAGGAGCTGTCTGCTGACGCGGACCAGCTTGTTGATGGTCTCCACCATATGAACGGGGATACGGATCGTTCTGGCCTGGTCAGCGATCGCTCTTGTGATCGCCTGACGGATCCACCATGTGGCATAGGTGGAGAACTTGAAGCCCTTGCGGTAGTCGAATTTTTCGACCGCCTTGATCAGTCCGAGGTTGCCCTCCTGGATCAGATCGAGGAAGAGCATGCCTCTGCCCACATAGCGCTTGGCGATACTTACGACCAGACGCAGGTTGGCCTCTGCGAGCCGCTTCTTGGCATCCTCATCGCCCTCTTCCATGCGCTTGGCGAGTTCAATCTCCTCCTCCGCGGTCAGAAGCGAGACCTTGCCGATCTCCTTGAGGTACATGCGCACAGGATCTTCGATATTGACACTGTCAGGGATCGTCAGGTCGATATTCTCAAAATCGGCCTCTTCGCTGTTCTCTTCCTCTATGCTGGCCAGCTCCCTCTCGGGGACCTCGTCTTCCTGGACACGGAGAATATCGATATCGCTCTTCTCGATGATCTGGACGATGAGGTCGTACTGCTCCTCATCCAGCTTCATCTCCTGGAAGGTATCCTGAATCTCCTGATACTCCAGTACGTTTTTCTTGTTTTTGCCTCTTTCGATCAGCTCATCGAGTTTCTTCTTGAAATCTTCTCTGGCTTTTTCATCGAACTGCTGCATGCTCATGTACTGCATTTCCTCCGGTTCTCATTATTTGATCAATTTATCATCTATTTCAAAACCCGCATTATACGGATTCCGTGCAAAAGTGTCTCGTAGCCCGCATTTGACGGGTTCTGTACAGAAGTGTTTCAAGACCTGTTTTTTACAGATTTTGTATAAAGGTGTTTCAAGACCTGTTTTTTACAGGTTCCGCGCCTGAGTGTCTGCCCGCCGTCCGGGATCTCCTTTAAAGCTGAAAGCGCACTGTCCTGAGGGCCTGCAGCTTCTGTTTTGCGGAAAGAAGATCCTGCAGGGACTGTGTACCGCCGCTCTGTGTCATCCTCTCGAGTGAAGCCTGTTTGATAAAAAAGACAAGCTCACGCAGTGTCTTGGCTCTGTCGTCGGCATCCTCAATGCCCTCAAGGTGCATGTTCAATATGGACGCGGCCGCCTCCTGCTCTCTCTCGGTCTCAAAGGCGGAGATCACAGAGGCGGCATTGACCGGCCCCGAACCGCCCTGCAGTTGCTGCCAGAGCAGACCTGCTGCCCTCTGATAAACGGCGCCGTCAAAATCGCCCGGCTCCAGATATTTGTTCAGCTGCGCAAATACAGCGGGATCATCGACGATCCATGTCAGCAGCAGGCACTGCTTCTCCCACAGGGCTTTCTGAGCCCTTGTGGGTCCTGCAGGCGCCCGTCCGGCAGGGCCGGCTCTCCTGCCGGTATTTTCATCTGCAGGTCCCGGCGCCGCTTTTTCCTGCCCTCCGGCCGCTGCGGCTTTGCCTGCGGCCTGCCCGGAAGGGGTTCCTGCCGGTACTGCGCCGGAGGGGACAAATCTGCCCGCCCGGCTGTCCGCTGCTTCCTTCCCGGTGCGGTCCGGGGGAGTATTTGCGGCATTTCGTGTATTTTGTCTGCCGCGGCGCGATTCCCCGGCTGCGGAACCGTATCCGGTCGCATTGCCGTACTGGGCCACCAGGCGCCGCAGGCTGTCTGTCTTAATGAAATATTTCTCCGCAGAAGCGGCAATGTAGTTTTCTCTCTCTATCTCGTCGGTAAAGGTGCAGAGTTTTCTGGCCACCTCGCGGTGAAATGCCGTGCGGCTGGCGGGATCGTCCATCCTGTAGGACTGCGACAGCATCCTCAGTTCGTAAAAGAAGCTGTTTTCTGCATTGTCGATCCGGTCCTGGAAAGCTTCCTTTCCCTCCGCCTTGATAAATTCGTCCGGATCCTTGTGGGGGCGAAGGTCGATCACCGAAGATTCCAGTCCGCCGCTTCGCAGGATTCCGATATTACGAAGTGCCGCGCGCACGCCGGCGCCGTCGCTGTCGTATGCAAGAAGGACTCTCTTCGTATAGCGCCTGAGCAGGGCTGCCTGGCCGGGCGTAAAGGCCGTCCCCAGGGAGGCGACCGCCTGATTGAAGCCAGCCTGGTGCATGGCAATGACATCCATGTATCCCTCACAGAGGATCAGATGATCCGCCTTGGTCCGCCGCGCCAGATTCAGCGCGTACAGGTTGCGGCCTTTGTCAAAGATCATGGTGTCCGAGGAGTTGATATATTTGGGCTTTGCGTCCCCCAGGACCCTGCCTCCGAAGCCGATCACTCGTCCCCGCACGTCCTGGATGGGAAACATGACTCTGTTAAAAAAACGGTCGTGCAGGCCCTGCTTCTCATTGAAGACGGCCACATCGGACTCTAAGATCAGTTCGTCGGAGAAGCCGGTTTTGCGCAGGTGCTCCGTCAGATCGCTGCTGGCGCCGTCGGCAAAACCCAGGCCGAACATCTTCATGGTTTCCGGAGAGAGCGACCTGTCCGTGAAATACTTCATGCCGCGGGCACCCTTTCGGGAACGGAGCAGTTTATAGTAGTAGGTCGCCGCCTCCTTGTTGACCGCCAGCAGGTCCTGTCTGTGCTTCTCCCGCTTTTTGGTCTCCTCGCTGTAATTGGGGGCAGGGAGGGTGATCTGTGCCCTGTCCGCCAGTTCCTTCAGGGCTTCCGTGAAGGTGCAGTTGTTGTATTTCATCAGGAAGGTGATGGCACTGCCGCCCGCACCGCAGCCGAAGCAGTAGAACATGTTCTTGGCCGGTATGACATTGAAGGAGGGTGTCTTTTCATTGTGAAATGGACACAGACCCAGATAGTCCTTTCCCCTCTTCTTCAGATGTACATGGGCAGAGACAACGTCCACGATATCCGTATTCGCGAGGACCTCGTCCACAATCTCCTGAGGATAATACATCCGGAATACTTACCTCCTGAATCATTGTTACAGTTTTTGATGAAAAGGCCGGTTTTTACAGGACAGACCAGGCCTTGGGAACAAAGAGTTCCTCATAGGTAGAGATGGCAAAATGATCCGACATGGCGCTGATGTAATCGCAGACAGCCCGCATCCTTGAAGTCTCGTCGTTGATCCTCTTCTGAAAAAAGGCCGGCAGACCTTCGACATGGCTGTAATAATAGTCGTAGAGAACCTCGATCAGCTTCTCGGCACGGGACTCCTCTGCCTTGGCGACAGGGTCCGAATAGACACGGCGGAACATAAAGGCCCGCATATCCTTCATGGCCTGTTCGGCCGGTCCGGACATGGTGACCACATCCCTGCCCTGGCTGGTCCGGATCATGTCGTGGATGAAATAATCAAGCCTTGCCCCGGTCGTCGAACCCGCCACGCAGGTGATTGCCTCGGGGACCTCCTCTTCTGTCAGGATGCCCGCCCGTATGGCGTCGTCCATATCGTGATGGATATAGGCGATCTTGTCCGATTTCTGTACGATCTGCCCCTCTAATGTCGAGGGTGAGCCGCTGGTCTGGTGGTTGAGGATGCCGTCCCGGACCTCCCAGGACAGATTCAGTCCCCGCCCGTCCCTCTCCAGGACATCCACCAGCCGAAGACTCTGCTCATTGTGCCGAAAACCAAGAGGACAGATCCGGTTGAGCGCCCGCTCGCCCGCATGACCGAAGGGCGTGTGGCCAAGGTCATGGCCCAGTGCGATGGCCTCGACCAGGTCCTCGTTGAGACGAAGGGCCTTTGCGATGGTCCGCGCATTCTGGGAGACCTCCAGGGTATGCGTCAGCCGCGTCCTGTAATGATCTCCTGTCGGCGCCAGAAAGACCTGGGTCTTATCCTTGAGCCTGCGGAAGGATTTGCTGTGCAGGATCCTGTCCCTGTCACGCTGAAAAGCAGGCCGGATATCACAGGGCACCTCGTCCCTCATCCTGCCCCTGCTCTTCACAGACAGGCTGGCCCAGGGAGCCAGAATCTCCTGCTCTCTCAGCTCGAGTTCTTCCCGGATCGTCATAAGCGCCTCCTGCAGTTATATAGAAACCTGCCTATTTTTTGCATACCGACATCTCCAGCATTCAAATATCCGGCAGTCAACTGATCTTACCCGGATATTTATTCAGGTTCCGGCCCCGAAAAAAGCCGGAACAGTTCTGAAAAAAGCCGGAGCAGGCCTGAAAAAAGTCGGAACATTTATATTATTCTGCATAAAAATCCGCTATCCTTTTTTCATTTTCGAAAATAAATAAACTTTTTATGGTTCAAGACTCTCTCGCGAGTCCCGTGCACCGAATGCGGGTTGCCCCCAGGGGCAGCATTTTCTGTAATGCGTGAAAAAAACCGTGCATATGCCGAACAGGTTCTGTTCGAAATATACACGGACATTAATCAGAGTGGAACGGATGGGGTTCGAACCCATGACCTCTCGCGTGTGAGGCGAACGCTCATCCCGGCTGAGCTACCGTTCCGTATACAGATGATAATAAGGAAAGAAAAAAGGGAATCTTTCGATTCCCTTTCTTCGTGCGGAAGATGGGACTTGAACCCACACGCTGTAGCCAGCACAAGATCCTTAGTCTTGCTCGTCTGCCAATTCCGACACTTCCGCATGCGCTTCCAAAAAGGAAGATGCAGGAGATGGGACTTGAACCCACACTATGTTGCCATAACAGGCACCTGAAGCCTGCGCGTCTGCCATTCCGC
>OCVV011361334.1_pt1 | contig 52370 bp, 46 predicted proteins | sample 1539721 | NCBI WGS metagenome assembly OCVV01 (sample SAMN02144230, study PRJEB22623) | gut metagenome | biome: sheep rumen | host: Ovis aries | place: New Zealand
TGTAACTTGTTGTTTAGCAGCTACAAAGATACAAAACAATTCGCACTCCTACAATTTTTCAAGCATATTTCTTATACCGAACTCACGTTGAAAATAACCTTACTGCCTCCCTTTTTTTTCTTTGAATAAACAGAAAATGATGATGCGGCGGTCATTAGAAAAGGAAAGCGGCAATTGCGGCAGCGATTAGGGAGAATACAATTACGACAGACCATTCGGGACGTGATTCCAGTTGCTTCTCTAAATCTTTGATTCGAGATGAATAGTTGGCGACTTGAGCTGAGTATTCTGTATTCTTTTTTGTCAAGTCTGTAATGGAGCTATTAATCTTTTCAAGACTTTTCTGCAGTTCTGTATTGCGGTCATTTGCTGTTTTTAACTGAGCATCGTGTAGCTTTTGTCCATCTTCCTGCGCTTTTGTCAAAGCTTTCATCTGATCAGTCAACGTGGCGTTCTGTTTGCGGGCTTGGGTTAGTTCCTCTTCATATTGTTTTTTCACTTCGTTGACCAATGCAGCCTTAGACTTTTCACGCTGTTCTATCACCTCATTCACCATATTACTGAAGTAACTTCCTAAAGCAAATGGAACTTCAAGTACCTTGTCGACCAAGTTCTTGATAAAGGCTTTTTCGTCTGGATGGCCAACTGCAGAAATAACAGGCGTTTTCATTTGGACGATGGTTTGCAACACGTCAAAATTGTCCAATGCTCCCCAATCCTTCTCGTTGCCACCGCCTCTGACAAGAGCTATAGCATGAAAACCCTTTGCATCTATCTGTCTGAGCACATTCATCAACTCTGTAGGTCGAGCAAAGCTACACCTTTGTCTGTCGAATTGGATTTTCTCGCGTGCTGCGGCATTTAGCCCCCTATTGAAATCTGTCTCAGTGATGGCTGTTTCGGCAATAATAACACCTATCACAGGTTTCTTGTCTTCATAAAGAATACTTTCAAGAACCGTATCTACATTCTTACGAGTACTTCGATTCTTCTGTAATAGCAATTCGTTCCTTTTGATATCTTCCTGTGAAACGGCATTTACTTGCACTGTTTCAGCCCAAGTAACTTCTAAGATAAGCTGAATGGAACTATAGGCATTCTGCACGTTGTATTCAAGAATTCCAGCTACATTAACGAGGCTGTTCACCTTCAATTGACTACGCAGGTTCAAAGGAATCTTGATACTCAGATAGCTGTTGCTTGACATATCTTTAATGAAGTCAAAGCAGTATCCTTGATATACTTGGCCTTTTCCTAAAACAAATAAGCCTTGCATATAGACTCGGAGCTGGCCCTGTCTACTTGCATAGTAATCTGCGTTCAGTTTACCTTTAAAGATGTTTAGAATCTCAGAAGGCGCATAATATCGCGCCAAAGCTGTTTGTTGTACGTTTAAATTTGCCATAATATGAACTTTTTGTCTCTTAATACAGGAGATGTCTAAGAAAGTAACCAGAATTTAGGCTAATAATCCATTTTGTTTCTTGATTAGCCTCGAAAAATAGATAAAACAATTACCTTTGCAAAAAAAATGAAAAAGATTACTCTTCTCCTTCTTACTCTATTTCCTATCTGTTACATCTATTCACAGAAATACGTACGTCCTGTGTTTGACAAGACGGACAATTATCAGTTTCATCTTGACAGCGTAGAAGTCACGAAGGATTCAACATTCCTCTATTTTACATATTATTCAGAAGGAGGCTCGTGGGCGAACATTTCAGACAACACACATATCATAGATAATGAATCTGGAAAAGAATACAGAGCGATATCAGTTGCAGGCCTTCCTTTTCAGCCAGCGAAGCGACACTTCTCATATAGCACTAAAATCCCTGTAAAACTAAGTTTCAAAGCGATCGGCAAAACAATCCACCTTGATTTTATTGAAAATGTGCAAGATAGCACGGCATTTAATATATACGGGATAGATTTATCTGTAAAATTTCCCAAGTCTTATTCTATAGATGAAGCGAGACGGTTTTCCAATCAAGCGGATTTCTATTCAACTATCAATGATTCCAATGCTCTCCAATATAAAGAATACGAATTAGAAGCAAGACGTTATTTGTATGGAAACAAATCAGAGGCAACAACTTTATCTGTTTATCAACTAGCTATTCTATATAATCGACTAGGCAACCATATAAAAGCATTAGAAATGGGGCATCAGGCATTGGAATATGATTCAATACTTTATGGAATAAATAATAATGAGATTCCTGCATACGCTATGACTTTAAGTACAATAGCTGGCTTCTATTCCGATGCTGGAGATTTAGCAAATGCCATTAAATATTATGAGGAATCAGCTTGTTTATACAAAAATCTATTTGGAATAAATGATAACAACTATGCAGAGATCAGACATTTGTTAGCAACTTCTTATATGCAATCTGATAGTATTGAAAGGGCTATTCCTATCATGCAAGAAGTAGTTGAAATCCAAAAAAATAATTTAGGCGAGAGAGATTTTAACACATTAATGTCAATGAATAACCTCGCAGGGTATTTAGCCCGGGCTGGAAAATATGTAGAAGCAATAGAGGTCGGAGAACACTTAGTTAATCTTATCAAAGATGAATTAGGAAAGGAGGAAGATTATGCTTTATATCTTAATAATCTAGCTTGTTATTATGCTAATCTTTATGATTATAATAACGCCATCAAATATGCAACGGAATCGTCTGAAACACGAAAGAAAGTATATGGGGCAAAGTCTTTAGAATATGCAAGATCATTGAGCAATCTCGCTGGATTTTATGCTGATTCATATACGAACGAAAGTAAAGCTATTGACCTTTGTACTCAATCACTCATAATTCAGCAGAGCATATTGGGTGATGATATCCAACTCACACCAACGCTGTCGACCTTGGCTTCACTATATGAACACCAAGGAAACATTTTAAAAGCAATATCCACAACGCAACAAGCAATGCACTTTGTAGAGATGTACAACGGGAAAGAGAATCTTGAGTATGCAAATCTAGCAAGCAATCTTTCCATGTATTACGAAGAAAATGGTAATTATCAAGAAGCTATAGATTTAGGAGAAATGGCTTGCAGTATTATCAAGAACTTATTTGGGGATAAACACATCATTTATGGTGAATACCTTGCATATTTAGCAGAAACATACTCCAAAACAAATAACTATCATACAGCAACACTTTATATGAGTGAGGCTATTGAAATCTTTAAAAAGAATTGTTTCATATCTTTGAACAACATGGATGAACAATGGAGGTCTCTGTATTGGAACAAATATAACTCATTCTTGAATAACTATTACCCTTATTATGTGGCCCATGACATGACTGGAGATAATATTGCTCTATTATATGACAATCTTCTCTTTTCAAAAGGAATACTATCTCAGGCCTCTTTGAGCTCAGACATGTCATGGAAAAAAATACAATCTTCTCTTAACGAAGATGACATTGCAATTGAATTTTTCACACCTAGTTCTACAACAACGAAGGGTGATAGTCTAATCGTATGTTTATATGCTTTGACTCTTAAGAAGAGCCATGCTCCCCACATGCATAAACTATTGGAGATAAAGTCTAATATTAATGGGAATCCAAATCCCGATACTATAAGAAAATATGTAGAATCCATAAACTCAATTTGGATTAATTTGACGAAAGAATTAGAAGGGGTGAAAAACATATACTTCTCATCATCAAATATATTGAATAGCTTAGGTGTTGAATATCTGCCGTCTGCCCAAGTGGATAACATCTCGGAACAATATAATGTGTATCGACTTTCTTCCACAAAAGAGATTCTAAGCAAAAAGCATGATAATACTAGTAGAAATGCAATCTTGTATGGAGGCCTTGATTATTCAGAAATGAAAGACAATAATGAAAAGAGCACCACAAGAGCGGGGTTTGATTATTTGCCATATTCTCTTGATGAAGTATCTGAGATAGCCGCAGTATTAAAAGAAGGGAAATACGCAATAATTGAACATACTGGTAAGGATGGAACAGAAATGTCTTTTAAGAGTATATCTGGCAATCAACAATCGATTATACATCTGGCCACTCATAGTGCTTATATAGCCCGCTCGGAGGTTTCGGAACAACGTGCAAATAATAATATGAAGTTCATTCGACAGGAATACAATAGGTTACCTATATATGAAGACAAAGTACTATCACGCTCTTTCCTTGTTCTTTCTGGAGGCAATCGACTAAGTCAAAGAATAGAGGCGACCGATGATTCTGATGGCATTTTAACAGCAAAAGAGATTGCAGCACTGGACTTACATTATACAGATTTAGTTGTTTTGTCATCATGTGAATCCGGATTAGGTGAGTTGGGAGGTGATGATGCAACGATTGGATTGCAACGAGGTTTCAAGAAAGCCGGTGTAAACACAATATTAATGAGCCTACACCAAGTCGATGATGAAGCCACGAAAATACTAATGGTGGAATTCTACAGGAATTTGATGAGTGGCAAGTCAAAGTTACAGTCGCTCAAAGATGCCCAAAAGTATTTGAGGCAAGTGGAGGATGGCAAGTATGATGATCCAAAATATTGGGCCTCGTTTATAATGTTAGATGGAATAAATTAGCGTCCAGAGATCCGTTCCCTCTGGACGCTTTGCTCCTATAAAAGTGATAGGAGTGAAACTGCGATGCTCAATATTGCAGCTGCAATAGATAACCACAACGAAATTTGATTCGGAGAAGAATCAATCTGTTCATAGGGTGTGCTTCTATATTCAAACCGAGCACGCAAAGAAAAACTAAATTTTATTTGCATAGTTATTTAGTTTTAAACTCGCGGCTCGTTGGCTCTCTGAGTTAATTAATAATAGTTGGGAAAAGCAAAAGCCTCTGTCCAACGTTACTTTGAGTTCACGTGGCTCAGAGGCTCTTCTGAAATCGCTGCAAATGTAATGATGATAATTGTAAGAAGCAAGTAAACGTAAAAATAATTAAACAATATTAACGATTTGCATCTATCTCTATTAATATTTCTTTAGCCCTTTCTGCAATTACATTATTTCCGTTTGTCTGTATTAGTTCATGCAATATATCTTTTGCTTGATTCGTTTTACCATCTTTTACATACGCCAGCGCCAAGTTCCAAGCAATGTCGTTTGCATATGGATAATAGGTAAAATCATCATTGATGGAAGCATAGATGGGTTCGAGTTCGGTTATAATATTGGTCATGTCTTTTTCCTTTGGTATGCGATTGAAGAGAGTGTAGAGATGAGCGACGGTGGCGGAATCCGTTTCGCCTCGAGAAAGTTCATCTATATCATAACGAACATAATATGGAGTAAGCATTTCGTTGACTCGCTCATATCTAAGGTTTTCAGCATGATAGCTGTAACCGAAATATAGAGCGACGACTGCGGCTGCTGATAATGTCCACATCACTAATCGACGAATGTTATTGCGAGGCTTTTGAGCTGTGACCTCATTGATGATTTCCTGGTCGTGCTGCTTTCCTTTCTCCTGCAGGCCCTTGAGCAGAGCCGTCACGGCGCGAGCATGATCACGGAGTTCTGTGTCTGACTTCAGTTCCTCGCGAAAGCGTGCCTCTTCCTCAGCGGACATCTCGCCACGAAGGAAACGTTCTATGCGCTCGTCCATCTCGTTGAACTTTATCTCTTCGGTATTACTCATAGTGCTTGCGGATTAATTCTTGATACTTCTGTTTGAACTTGCTGACACACTTGTACTTCTGTGTCTTCACAGAATTAGCGTTTGCGAAGCCATAGACGTCAGCTATCGTATTGTTATCGAAGTTGTTCCAATAATAGCCCAAGAAGATATTGCGGCAGGTTTCGGGTAAAGCCTCAAGCACTGCGTGAACAATGCGTTCTGAATACGAAAGCTCCCCTTGAGAACAATCTTCTGTAGAAAGATGGTAGAGCTCATCTATCTTATCTGCCATAAACTCTTCTTTGTTGGTTAATGGCATTTGGTCAGTCAGTGGGACTGTATGTTTTTTCTTGCTCAAGAACTTCAGCGTCTGATTGATGCATACCCGAAGAAAATATGTAGAAAGTGAACTGGTCAACGAAGACAGCTTCCCTTCTTTTATATTAAGGTATAGGGCAGCAGATGATTCCTGATAGATGTCATCGAGGTCGGCATCTTCTAAGTCGAAAGCCTTATGGAGATAGGCAAAGACCTTGCTCCGTTCCTCAGATAAGAAGCGATTCAGTGCTTGGTGGTTTTGTGGAATCTCTACTTTCATGGCTTGAAACTGCTTTCTATGACGAGATTTTGGTTGTTGGGCCATCTACCTTGCTGAAGAATCTCTGCCTGAAGGACGTTCAGAACATCTGATGGCGACTTACTGAGGGGCTCCTTCTGAATGGCCGTTGCCAGATGATAAGAAAGAGCTCCATATCTCTTCCCGTCTATCTTAATCTCGGTATTGACTTGATCTGCACGACACGCTTCTATGAATAACACATCTGCCAATTTGTCGGAATGTTGAAGCCGATAGTGGGAGCGCTTGTCTTTATTGGGCTTGAATACTCTATCGCCAGAAGTGAAGCCCACGTGCGTACCTCTTATTATATCATTATTGCCTCGGGAGCTAGTTCCCGCATGACAGGCATCTATGGTGACATACAGGAGACCTTTGCCTCCCAACCTTGAACGCAGTTGCTTGATGTAAGTGTTGAGTTGATCATCCAGCAGATGGCACTCGCCTTCGTAGAGACCTTTGCGATATTGCTTGTAAGCATCTATCGGCACAATAGCCTCATCCCAGCCATCGGTCTCATCACCGTTTAAGTCCTCAACCGGTTGGCCGTGCGTGGAGAAGTGCAGGTAGACGATATCACCCGCCTTAATCTTCTTAACGAATAGAGAAAGCTGCTTAGTGATAGCTTTATATGTCGCCTCTTCATCCAATATTCTCACTATTTGGAATCCTTGGCTGAGTAGGATAGGAGATAGCAGTTCGATGTCATTGACTCCATTGATGTTGTTCCAATCATAGCCAGTCTGGGCTGTGTCGTAATGAGATATGCCAACAAGAAATGCCCTCTTTTGCTGTGAAAAAGCAGTAAGCGAGAAGCACAACATAAGGCTTGCTATCAGATACTTGAATCTCATTAGGTTTTCTTTTGCGCCACAAAAGTACAGAAATATTTTCGAATTTTGGTTACCTTTTGGATTTTTCTTGTATAAACGGGCAAAGAAACCAATATTATTAACATTTAAAACTATTAAAACTATGACACAGAATTTAGATCTTACAATGGAACTTTCAATGATGGAAGAGGCCGAAATGCAGATAATCATGGAAGATTATGCGTCACAGGATCAGCCAGAAGCCTTCGATGAACCCTTTGTCGAGGATAGCGAAGAGGCTATTGTCGAGGATTTCGATGAACCGATTATTGATGATTTCGATGATTCGGATAATCTGGAAATCTATGACGATGACGAATTGAACGACTACCTTGCCCGCAAAAATCGTCAAGACAATGACGAGGAAGACGAATGGGATGATGAATTTGAATACTATAATGAGAATTCAACGTCCGATTGGACTGAAGAAGATGCCTGGTGGGCTCTCACAGATGGCATGTATGGTGAAATGCCTAGAAATCCTATAGCTTATGATGCTGCGATGGATGCTATGGGCTTTTAATTAATACTAACTCAAAAACTTTACGTTATGGATCGTTGGCCAAGTTTTCAGTTTTTTACGTTTCGTGATTTTCATTTCACGGTAGATTCCTACAAAGAATATATAGGTGGTTGTTTAGTCAATTCCGGGTATGTCAAGGGCGACATCTATTTTAAGCAGGAAAACAATGGTGACTACTTTCAAGGAGGGCTAATCAGAGTCCAAATCCGCAATAACCCATTACCAGATAAGATTCTGTCGGCCTTTGAATTCGATACCTGTGTTACGATGGGTGACAGGCTTATGATGTACATAGCAGCACGTCAAAGCAATGTGAATGAGACCTCATTATATATGATGGCAAGATTGCTGGGTATCACACGGGAACGAAAGGAATATGTTACCAATGAACCTACAGTATGCAATGTGTTTACCACGAACCAACAGATATTTAAGGTCGCCTTCAAATTTACTAACCCTGATCGGTTAATAGAGTTTTATTAAATCTACATGGCAACTATGACAAACTACGAATACATACTAAGTGAGTGCAAGAAAGCACATTATGGTGTTTGGAGTGAGAGGGCTGTGGAGGCCTGCATCCAGAGGTTAAAAGGTCTCACGCGCGACGAACTGCTGAGGCTGCTGACGTCCAGATGGCTGTCGTCAAAAGACGAGGTGAGGAAGGCTGTCACGAGGACTTTGTTCCATGAGCAGTTGGAACGTCGTGAGGCCAAGATAAGGGAGGCGACAGTGGATGAGTTGGGCTTGATGCTCACGGAGCCGAATGGCAATTATGTGAAGCTGGCCCGAGTGGAGCTGAAGAAGCGTTATCAGGTGGCTGACAAAGACACGCAGATGGTAATTATCAGATACTTCATGCATGCCTCGGCGAATCAGGACCGAAAGTGGGGTGAGGTGCGCGAGAAGTGGCAGAAGCGCGGTTTTGCCAATCCGCCGAGCTTCATGGAGATGTGGAAGAGGTAGTATGCGCCCGTATGATGAGTCAAAGCGCAGAAATGTGAATAACAAAATTAAGGAGTAGAAAACTGTGGAAAAGGTTTATGAGAAAAAGGGGCTTGGCGTGCATGAGCATGCTGAAGCCGAACTGCCGCGAGAGTCAGGCATTGAGTTTAATCTGCCCAAAGACCAATCCATAGGAATCATCAAGGTCGTAGGCGTAGGCGGCGGAGGCTGCAACGCAGTGCGAAACATGTGGTTCGAGGGCATCGAGAATGTGACGTTCCTGGTGTGCAACACCGATAGCCAGCAGCTGGTGAACTGCCCTGTGCCTGTTAAGCTGCAGCTTGGCTATGAGGGCTTAGGGGCCGGCGGCGACCCCGACAAGGGCCGCGATGAGGCTGAGAAGTCGTTGGAACGTATACGCGAGATGTTCAGCGACGGCACCAAGATGGCCTTCGTGACGGCGTCTATGGGTGGTGGCACGGGCACGGGCGCAGGTCCCGTAGTGGCTCGCGTGGCCAAGGAAATGGGCATACTCACTATAGGCATCGTGACCATCCCCTTTGCTTTCGAAGGACGCCAGAAGATAATGAAAGCCTTGAGAGGGCTGGAGGCTATGCGCGAGAATGTGGATGCGCTGCTTGTTGTCCAGAACGACAAACTCACTGGCTGTGGCGCTCTCAGGATAGCTCCTCAAGCGTCTCGGGTGCCGATGAAAACGCAGTTCAAGGAGGCCGACAATATACTGAAAGATGCCGCAAAGAGTATCTCAGAGCTGATTACGTTGCACACCGACGGCGACATCAATCTTGACTTCCGCGATGTGGAGACGACGATGAAGAACGGCGGCGATGCCATCATGGCTGCCGGGCGTGCCAGCGGCGAGCATCGTGTGGAGCGAGCTATCATCGAAGCCCTCGACTCGCCCTTGCTTTATGGTGGCGACATAGGCAAGGCCCGGCGAATTCTGTTCGATATTTATACGAGCGACGAGGAGCCGCTGTACATGGATGAGATGCAGGAGATAACGGATTTCATGAATCAGCTGAACCCCGATATAGATGTCATCTGGGGCACCTCGACCGACAACTCGCTGGGCAAGGACGTCAAAGTGATCATTCTTGCCGCAGGCATGGTAGGTCAGATGAGAGCTGAGCCGGCTGCGGCAGAGGACAAAAGCGACGCCTATCTTGAATCCCTCATGCATGAGCTGTATAAGCCTCGACGTCAATGGGGACAACAAGTGCTCTTCGACGATGAAGATGAGCCGGCGGCCTATGGCTCAGATCAGGATGATTCGTCGCGGGGCGATTCATTGTCAGGGAAAGATTCCGAGCCGGTAGAAGGTGAAGACCTTGATTGCTCTTCCGTCATCACAGATCCCCAAGCCCAGCCTCGCACCTTCCTCGAGCGTGCAAAGGATTGGCTGATGTCGCTTACGGTGGAGTAGGGCCAGCCTAAGACAGGAACGTAAGAAGCTAAAAGTTGCATAAATAAAGAAAAAGTGGACAGAATGTTGCGGCCATTCGGAAATAATGTTGTAATTTTGCGCGCTGAATAGAATTAAACGAAACATACATCTGACTATGATTAAGATTACACTCCCCGACGGCTCGGTGCTCGAACGTGAGGCCGGCGTAACGGGTTACGAGATTGCTGAAAGTATTTCACCAGCGTTGGCGCGCAGCGTCGTCAGCTGTGGCGTCAATGGCGAGACAGTGGAACTGAACCGCCCCATCACCGAGGATGCCGACCTGGTGCTCTATAAGTTCGACGATGAGCAGGGCAAGCACACCTTCTGGCACACCAGCGCCCACCTGCTGGCCGAGGCCCTGCAGGAGCTCTATCCAGGCGTACAGTTCGGCTTCGGACCTGCCATCGAGAATGGCTTCTACTACGACGTGCTGCTGCCCGACGGCAAGCAGATCAGCGAGGCCGACTTCGCCACCATCGAGGACAAGATGAAGGAGCTCGCCGCTAAGAAAGAACCCGTGGTGCGCCGCGAGGTGTCGAAGGCCGACGCCCTGAAGGAGTTTGCTGCCGACGGGCAGACCTTCAAGGTGGAGCACATCGACCAGGACCTCGAGGACGGCACCATCACCACCTACACCCAGGGCCGCTTCACCGACCTCTGCCGCGGTCCGCACCTCGTGAACACCGGCGACATCAAGGTCGTCAAGCTCACCAGCGTGGCCGGCTGCTTCTGGCGCGGCGACGCTGAGCGCGAGAGCATGCAGCGCCTCTACGGCATCAGCTTCCCCAAGAAGAAGATGCTCGACGACTACCTGCTCATGCTCGAGGAGGCCAAGAAGCGCGACCACCGCAAGATCGGCAAGGAGATGGAACTCTTCATGTTCAGCGACCGCGTAGGCAAGGGACTCCCCATCTGGCTGCCCAAGGGCACCGACCTGCGCCTGCGCCTGCAGGAGATGCTGCGCAAGATTCAGAAGCAGTACGGCTATCAGGAGGTCATCACCCCCAACATCGGCGGCAAGAACCTCTATCAGACCTCCGGCCACTGGGACCACTACGGCAAGGACAGCTTCCAGCCCATACAGACCCCCGAGGAGGGCGAGGAGTACCTGCTCAAACCCATGAACTGCCCCCACCACTGCGAGATCTTCGCCAACCGTCCGCGCTCCTACAAGGAACTGCCCTTCCGCTGCGCCGAGTTCGGCACCGTGTATCGCTACGAGATGAGCGGCGAGCTCCACGGACTCACCCGCGTGCGCTGCTTCACTCAGGACGATGCCCACATCTTCTGCCGCCCCGACCAGGTGAAGCGCGAGTTCACCAACGTCATCGACATCATCCAGCGCGTGTTCTCCACCTTCAACTTCAGCGAGGACAACGTCGAGGTGCAAATCTCGCTGCGCGACCCGAAGGATAAGAAAAAATACATCGGCTCCGACGAAGACTGGGCCAGCGCCGAGCAAGCCATCGTGGATGCCTGCGAGGAGAAAGGCCTGAAAGCCCACAAGGAAATCGGCGAGGCAGCCTTCTACGGTCCCAAGCTCGACTTCATGGTCAAGGATGCCATCGGACGCCGCTGGCAGCTCGGCACCATCCAGGTCGACTACCAGCTGCCGCAGCGCTTCCAGCTCGAGTACACGGGCGAGGACAACCAGAAGCACCGCCCGGTGATGATCCACCGCGCACCCTTCGGCTCCATGGAGCGCTTCGTGGCCGTGCTCATCGAGCACACCGCAGGCCACTTCCCCCTCTGGCTCACACCCGACCAGGTGGCCATACTCCCCATCTCCGACCGCTTCAACGACTACGCCCAGCACGTTCGCGAGCTCCTCGAGAAAGCCGACGTGCGCGCCCTCGTCGACGACCGCTCCGAGAAAATCGGCCGTAAGATACGCGACAACGAGATGAAGCACATCCCCTACCTCCTCATCGTAGGCGAGAAAGAAGCCGCAGATGGACTCGTCAGCGTAAGAAAACAGGGCGAAGGCGACCAAGGAAGCATGAAAATCGAAGATTTTGCAAAGAAAATCAACGAAGAAGTGCGCAGTATGACAGAAAAGTATTAACTTTGCGCCCGCAATTTTAAGTTAATGAAGAAAAACAACCTCAAAAGCCAATATCGTGTCAACGAGCAGATTCGTGCGCACGAGGTCAGAATCGTAGGCGACGACATCGAGTCGCAAGTGCTACCTACACGCGACGCCATACACCTGGCAGAGCAGCGAGGCGTGGATCTCGTAGAGATATCGCCCAATGCCGAGCCACCCGTTTGCCGACTCATCGACTACTCCAAATTCATCTATCAGCAGAAGAAACGGCAGAAAGAGATGAAGGCCAAGCAAGTGAAGGTGGAAGTCAAGGAGATACGCTTCGGACCGCAGACCGACGACCACGACTACAACTTCAAGCTCAAGCACGCCATGGGATTCCTCTCCGACGGCGACAAGGTCAAGGCCTACGTCTTCTTCCGTGGCCGCTCCATCCTCTTCAAGGAGCAGGGCGAGGTGCTGTTGCTGCGCTTCGCTCAGGACCTCGAGGAATACGGCAAGGTAGAGTCCATGCCCGTGCTCGAGGGCAAGCGCATGACCATGTTCATCGCGCCGAAGAAAGTAGCCCCGAAGAAAGTGGAACTCGACGACGATGACGACGACGAGCCCGAGGTTGAAGAACCCGTTCGCAAGAAACCCCAGCAGAAAGCCCCGAAAGAGTACACAGGGCCGAAAGTCGAGGGCGAGAACTGGGACGATTGACGAGGGAGCCCACCCCCAACCCCTCCCAAGGGGGAGGGGAGTTCATTTCCTCTGGGGAATTGAAGAGCGAGTCATAGAGCCCCCGAAGGGGCGACAGAATAAAATGAAAATTGAAAGTTGAAAATTGAAAGTTCAAAGTTCAAAGTTCCAAGTTCAAAGTTCAATGTAAGAAAACGGATAGCGCGCTGCGCCCGGTATATGCGTAGCCGCGTCCATTAATTAATAACAATTAAAAACAAAACAAAAAATGCCAAAAGTAAAGACTAATTCCGGAGCCAAGAAGCGTTTCACGCTCACCGGAACGGGTAAGATCAAGCGTCACCACGCTTATCACAGCCACATCCTGACAAAGAAGACCAAGAAGCAGAAGCGCAACCTGCAGCACAGCGACCTCGTCGTCACTGCCAACCGCAAGCAGGTACGCGAACTCCTCCTCCTTCGCTAATCGCCTGTCCAGGATAGAGAGTTAAACAAGTATTTCTGAAAAAAGAAATCACCCAAAGTCATTAACCGAACGTTGCGCACGAAAAGACCGACTTTGAAACGTTAAACGCTAAACGTTAAACCAAAGATGGCGCCTGCGTTCAAAAACAAACAAAATTATGCCAAGATCAGTTAATCACGTAGCTTCACGTGCAAAAAGAAAGAGAATCCTGAAGCTCACCCGCGGCTACTTCGGTGCCCGCAAGAACGTTTGGACCGTTGCCAAGAACACCTGGGAGAAGGGTCTGACCTATGCCTATCGCGACCGCAAGCAGAAGAAGCGCTCATTCCGCGCTCTCTGGATTCAGCGTATCAACGCTGCCGCTCGCATGGAAGGCATGAGCTACAGCCAGCTCATGGGCGCCCTCCACAAGGCCGGCATCGAGATCAACCGCAAGGTGCTCGCCGACCTCGCCATGAACCACTTCGAGGCTTTCAAGGCCATCGTTGCCAAGGTGAAGTAAGAATTCGTCGAATCTGACTGAAAAAACGAAAGCCTGTCCCCACGTCCGGGGGCAGGCTTTCTGCATGTAAGTATGTAAGAGTCCAGACTCTGTGCGGTGAGGGGACTCTTACTATCATGAAAAAGATTCAGTACAGTACGGCCATGATGGCCAATCCTCTAAAATCGGATGAGGCAAAGAAGGCGTATGCCAACATCCAGCTTACGGGCAACGTGAACATCAACGAACTGGCACGCCATATAGCGGACCACAATACGGTGTTCTCACGCGGTACGATCGTGGGTGTGCTCACCGAGCTGGGGGTGTGTATGCGCGAGCTCATTCTCCAAGGCTACAAGGTGGAGTTGGGCGAGATAGGCACTTTTGAGCCTACCATCAGTTCGAGGGGTGCGCTGACGAAGGAGGATTTCACGACCCAGAACATCAAGTCGCTGACGGTGAATTTCCGCAATGGCGTGGCTTTCGAGAACCTGCGCCGCGACGCCGAGTTCGAGCTGACTTCCACCCGCAAGGCTCAGGCTGCTGCCCTCAAGGCTGAGAAGGAGGGCAAGACGACTGCCGACTGGACGGCTGAGCCCGAGGATGGTGGCACCGAGGGCGCAGAGCCTTAATCGGCGTAGGTCGTTCCGTCGCATCCCCGTTGCCGGCATCATTGCTGGTGGCGGGGATGTTTTTTTCGTGAGTCTGATGTCGGAAAGATGAAAGCCACGCACTCGGAATGTTTCGGGTGCGTGGCTTTTTGTTGTTCGTGCGTGGATGTGTTACTATTGTCCGGGCATCTTGCCGTCGAGGGCATTGATGATCATCTCAAGCAGCTCGTCGGTGGGGCGTGAGAGCATCATGTTGCCTACCTTGCGTTGTGCCTTGCGCTTGCCTGACTTGATCTCGCTGATGCGCTGTGCCAGGATGCTCTTCATCTGCTCCTTGTATTTAGTCTCGGCATTGGGGTCGGCGAAGGGCTTTGTCCAGTTGGCCAGCTGCATGTCGTCGGCATCAAGGTTGGGGTTGGAGAGATATTCGCGGATGTAGTTGAGGTAGGCGTCGTAGTTCTTCTGCTTCTCGGAGAGGGTGATGAGTGTGGAGAGGCGGTAGTGGTCGGCATTCTTCACGCCGAGCACGGCCAGCAGGGCCTGGTAGCGCCCGAAGGCATCCTCGTCGAGGGTGGCGGTGCCGTCGGCTTCGTTGATGAGTTGGCGTTGGAAGCCCGAGAGGACGTTCTGTATCTTCATCTTCACGGGCATCTCTCCTACGGCAGCCGAGAGGGCTTCGGGGTGCTGGGCGGTGTAGACGAACGACTTGGCGAAGGGGTTGTTGATGTTGCGGAAGAAGATCATGCGGAGGGTGCTGTCGGCAGCGAAGGTCTCTTCTTTGCCTTCGAGGATGGCTTCGGCTACGGCGTTGGCCTCGTCGCCCTTGTAGGAGGCGGTGAGCGTCTGTAGGTATTCCATGAGGAACTGCGGGTCGCGGTCGCCGGCCTTCCAGCGTTGTTCGAGAGCCGTGGAGGCGTTGTCGGCGCTTTTCTCTTCTACGACCTTGATGAAGTCGTCAGCGGCGTGATAGCCGAGGAAGCGTGAGATTTCCTGTGCGTCGGCATTGAAGATGACGAAGGTGGGGTAGGCCTGGATCTGGAGTTTCTTGGCCAGCGGAGCGCCGTAGGTGCCTTCCATGTCGATCTTGATGCTGACGAACTTGGGATTCATGTAGGCGCCCACTTTCTCTTGCGGGAACACGTCCCTGGTCATCTTCTTGCAGGGGCCGCACCACTGTGTGTAGCAGTCGAGGAAGATGAGTTTGTTCTCGGCTTTGGCTTTGGCCGATGCCTGTTCGAGGGTTGTTCCTTCGGGCTCGAAGGCGATGCCTTGTGCCATAGCTCCCAGAGCGATGATCAAGGCAAAGAGGGTCGTTGTTAGTCGTTTCATTTGCTTTATGTTGGTTGTTGTTTTGACAAATCGTATGGAAGAAGGTTTATTGCAGCGAGAATTTCCACGCCATGTCCTTCACGCGGCCGGGGATGGGGTATTCGTAGTGGCGGTCGGTGGCGAGGATGCCGCTGGCGGGGTTGATGAGGTACTCGTAGACGCGTCCTTGGCCGGTAGAACGGTTGTAGGTGGCGATGTGTACGAGGCGGTCGGACGTGGGCACCATGCCGTAGCCGTAGATGGTTCCGTGGTAGTATTTCATGATGCGCACGCAGGTGACTTCTTCGTCGTCCGAGGGAGCCGTCCAGGCCACGGTGGCTGGTTGCCGGCTGTCGTAGGCGAAGGTGTAGACCTTGTTGCCGGCACCATAGTAGATGAAGCTGCCGACGTGGCTGGCCGACATGGTGGTGGCATTGGCAACGTCGGGGCAGAGGTCGCTCATCGGGTAGAGGCCTACGCCGATGTTGGTGTCCTGAGGATAGGACGAGGAGAAGTTGGTGACGGCGAGATAGCGCGCGCCCGCGCGTTCCATAATTATATAATCAAAGGGACGGAGGCCTACGCCTTGGCTGGTGCCCTTGCCCCAGTCTGCCATGACGAAGTCCATACCGGTGTTGTTGATGTCGAAGGCGGCGATGGAGGGGTCTTGCGGCGCAAACTCCTCGAGCAGTGCGCTGTTGTAGGCGGCATAGCGGAAGCGGTGGTGGGTGTTGTCGTAGACGACGATGCCGTAGTTGAGCGTGTTGGGAACTTCTGCATTCCAGGGCGCCAGCTCGCCGATGCCGTCGGCAAACTTGGGCACGCCGAACTTGGTGGCGCGGCCCTCGGTGGCGCTGAACGAGTAGGTGTTGGTGTAGATCTGATTGGCATTGAGCAGCACCTCAGAGCTCTGGCCGCTCATGACGCCCGAGCCGTGCTGGCCGTACCATGTGGGCTGCATCGAGGTTGGCGGTTCGTGGAAGAACTCGTTGAACTCCAGAGCCTTCATGATGCCGTTCTCGCTGACGCCCACGAGGGTGTAGTCGGTGCATAGACCGACGTAGTTGTTGCCCGAGGCGAGCGACACGGCGATGTCGAGGCAGCGGATGGGATGCCCTTGTAGCGGTTCGCCGTTGGTGGTCTCGTAGAGGTTGGTGTAGTAGCGGTTGTAGTTGACGTTGAGCTTGGTCCAGGGATTGTAGATGAGGGCGAGGTCGGAGTAGCCCGGCTGGTCGGTGCGCTCGTAGAACACCATCCATCCGCCGTCGAACACCTCGCTCACGGCTACGGGCACGCGCCAGAACTGGCGTATGCCGTCGTTGCGGTTCTGCACGGTGAGCTGTACGAAGTAGTTGCCGCCCGTTCGGCTGATGACGGCGTTGAGCTTGCGCTCGGAACCGATGGTGTCGATGACGGCGCTTGCTCCCGAGCCCGATGTGGCGCTGAAGATGGTCCAGGTGTAGTCGAGCGGTGCCTCGTCGGCTTTCACTTCTGCGCCTCGGAACGTCACGCGCGGCTCCAGCACGAGGGTGTCGAAGCGCATGATGGCGTACTCCGATTGTATGCCGGCGTCGGTGGTGTCGATGGCTACGGCGTCGAGCTCGTGGTAGTCATAGTTGCCTTGGTCGTCGTAGCAGGAAGTAAGGCACAATACGCAGAGCAAGAGACCCACCCCCCTACCCCTCCCTCTGAGGGAGGGGAGTAGATACTTTTGCAAATGGTATCTTAATGTATTCATTGTATTCAAAGTGTTCAATATGTTAATTTATAATAATCAGCTTACTGTAATAAATATTGTTTATCTTCTTGTTAGGTAATTACTCCCCTCCCTCGCTCGGCTCGGAGAGACGCTTGACCCTTCAAGAACAGGGAGGGGCAGGGGGGTAGTCTTTCACTTAGAAGGTCACCGGGTTGCCAAATTCATCGGTCAGCGGCTCGTCGTGCGAGGCGTTGTACTCGTTGAGGGCACGCTGCATGAGCTGTTGGAGGTGAACGGCATAGACGGCCGAGACGATGTTTGTCTCCTCGTCGTAGGCGGTCTGTGTGTTGTAGTTGATCTCAAAGTCGACGAGCCCGAGGTGCTCAATCATGAACTGGTATTTCACGCGGCTGTAGGTGCCGAAGTAGCGCGAGAGTGGTATGCGCGGGAAGTTGGCGGCGTCCCAGTTGTCGGGCTTGGCCAGGTAGTTCTTCAGCACTACGGTGAACTGCTGGTGGTTCTCGGTGCCGAGTTCAAAGGCTTCGTCGGGCACTACGCGGAAGTTGATGCGCCCGTCGCGAGTGGTGAAGAGGTCGGCCGACGAGAGCTTCTGGCTGTTGAAGTAGACCTGATAGGTGCCTCCTATCTGACCGGCAGGGATGACGTAGTCCTCGGTGCGGACGGTGTTGACCATGAGGGCGGAGTCGCCGCCGAAGGGCTGGAGGTGGAACGTTCGGTCGTGGTCGGCGGGCATGCCGCTAATCTGTGCGTAGAAGGTGACGGCGCCCTCTTCGTAGGCGTAGGAGTAGTTGTAGGTCGTTGTCTCGAAGACGGCACCGGCGGCGTTACCCACCCAGATGTTGAGGCTGGTATGGCTGGTGTCGTAGGTCGAGACTTCCTCTTTCGAGCAGGAAATTAAGATCAACAACAGCAGACCCACCCCCCAGCCCCTCCCTGTGAGGGAGGGGAGTAGATACTTTTGTGTATGGCATCTTAATGTATTCAATGTGTTCAATGTCTTCATTGGTAATAATCAGTTTGCTATAATGTTTCTCTTCTTGTTTGGTAATTACGCTCCTCCCTTAAGAGGGAGGGGTTGGGGGTGGGTCTCACTTATTCGCCTCCCTTTGTGCGGCCTCGGTCTCGGTGATGGGCAGTGGGAAGGTGTAGACCTTCTCGGCTACGGCATCGACGTCGGAGTAGAGGATGTTCTGTCGGTTCAGACGCTTGTAGAGGAAGAAGAGCTGTCCTTCGCCCAGGAACTCGCGGCGGTATTCGCGGATGAGCTCCAGCTCGAAGTCGGCGGGCAGTTCGCTCATGGCAGGCAGGTTGCGAGCTGTGCGCAGCTGGTTGAGGGCTGCACGTGCGCCGTCGGTGTTGCCTTGGCGATAGAGCACTTCGGCACGAATAAGCACCATCTCGGCGATGCGTATGAGCGGCATCTTATAGTTGTAGAAAGTGTTGGAGCCAGCCGGCTCGTCGTACTTCATCAGGTAGCGGTTGTTGGCATGGGTGGAAGAGCCGGACTTGAAGAGGAATGTGTAGCGATAGTCCTGCGTGGCGTTGTCGAAGTAGTCGAGCAGGCGGTCGCGCGTCACGGCAAAGCTGTACTGCGACCCATCGTCGAAGTAGCGGTCGGCAACGTCGGCTTTCAGCGTCAGATTGTTGAGGGCGAACAGGTGTTCTGTGGCCAGACAGCGGTCGTAGCCTGCCTGCAGGTTGGCCACGGTGGCCCAGGGGAACTTATCGGCGTTGAGCACGACGTCGGCAGCTTCGAGAGCACGGTCGTAGTCGCCTTTCCACATGTGGAGGCGTGCCTCAAGAGCCTTCACGGCGTAGTAGTTGAGGTGCAACTGTCGGTTGAGCAAGTAGCCGTTGTCTATGCTCTCGGAGATCTCGCGGCCCGTTACTATCGGGTCGGCCTTCTCGAGGAGTGCTTCGGCAGCTTGGAGGTCGGAGAGCACGGCGTTGGCCACTTCGCGCACGGTGAGTTGTGGGAATACGCGGTAGCTCAGCGCGGTAGAGTAGGGGATGGCAGGCTGGTCGGTGTTCACGGCAAAGCTGACGCCGAAGCAGCGCAGGAGGTCGAAGTGGAGGAAGGCGCGCAAGGCCAGCGCTTCGCCTTTGATGACATCGTGGTTGTCGGCGGCAAAGAGGCTTGGCTTCTCATCGATGTGAGCCAGCAGGTTGTTGGCGTTGGCGATGCCGCTGTAGTTGTTGGCCCAGATGGCACGGATATAGTTCGTAGGATAAGCAGCGTCGTAGTCGAAGGCGGCAGCGTCGTCGTACTGGCTGGCGTAGTAGAAGTCCCATTCGTGGCCGAGCACGCCGATGAAGCCATAGGTGGCCTCCTTGGCGTAGGTGCCGCTGTTGACCATCGACGAGTAGACGCCTGCCAGCGCCTCCTTGAAGCCGCTTTCGCTCTCGAAGAGCTCGGTGTCCTCTACCTGCGACCGGGGCTGCACGTCGAGCCAGTCGTTGCAGCTGGTCATGCTGGCGAGAGTGAAAAGTGATAGAGTGAAAAGTGAAAAATAAAAAATACTCTTCACTTGGCTCTTGCACCAGTTTACTATAATGTGTTGTTTATGATTCATAATCTTCTTAAATCCTAATGAAACTTTCATTTTTCATTTTTTCGCTTTTCACTTGTCAGAACGTAGCCGTCACTGCCAGCGAGAAGGTGCGGGCGTAGGGGTAGCTGAGACCGCGCTCGGCGCGGATGGTGGAGAGGTGGAAGACGTCGTTCATGTAGGCTGTCACGCGCAGGCGTTCGAGCTTGATGCGCTGCAGCCAGCTGCAGTATTTGAAGTCGTAGTAAGCCGAGAGCGTGGTCAGGTCGAGCATGTTGTTGCGCTGGATGAAGCGCGTGGAGGCATACGTCGTGGTGGGCGTGGCCGAGATGTGCTTGTAGAGGGCCACGTCGCCCGGCTGGCTCCACGTGTCGGAGAACACGCGGCGGTCTACGTTGCCAGCGATGTTGACGTTTTCGACGCGGTCCACGAGCGTCTGGTTGTAGTAGTCGCCGCCCATCTGATAGCTCAGCAACAGGCTCAGACCGATGCCCTTGACCTCGCCGTTGAAGCCTAAGGTGCCGTGCACCTTGGGGTTGGAGTCGCCGCCGATGATGTAGTCGTCGGTGGTGTAGTCGTAGGTCGTCGTGCCATCCTTCTTGACGAACATTTCGCGGCCTGTGGCAGGATCAATGCCTAACGACTTCACCGCCCAGATGACGCTCATCGACTGCCCTTCCTCGTAGCGGATGATGGGCGAGGTGGTGTTCTCGGCGTCCTGTTCGCGGTTGAAGGTCGAGAGGGCGTCGCTGATTTTCGTCACCTTGTTGACGTTGTGCGCGATGCTACCTGTGAGGCTCATGTACGACTGTCCGCTTTGGTAGAAGCGCCAGTTGGCGGTGGCCTCAATGCCTCGGTTCTGCACGTTGCCGAGGTTTTCCATGTAGGAGGTGAAGCCCGTCGACGTAGGGATAGACATGGCGATGAGGGCGTCGCGCGTGCGGCTGTCGTAGTAGTCGAAGCGCAGGTTCAAGCGTTTCCACAGCCCGAGGTCGAGTCCCACGGTGAAGTCGCCCGTCTGTTGCCATTTCAAGTTCGGGTTAGGCATTCCCATGAGGTAGGCGCCCGAGATATTGTCGTAGATGATATTGTCGTAGAACTTGTAGGTGGCTTTGGCCTGATAGGGCGAGAAGTTCTGGTTGCCGGTGAGGCCGTAGGTGACGCGGAACTTGCAGAGGTTCAGCCACGTGGCATCGCGCATGAAGTGTTCCTTGTGAAGGTTCCATCCCGCACCCGCACTCCAGAACGTACCCCAGCGGTTGTCTGAGCCGAACACCGACGAGCCGTTGAAGCGAAGGCTCACGTCGAAGAGGTAGCGCTCGTCGTAGCTGTAGTTGGCGGCGCCAGTGATGCCGAGCGAACGTGTGCGGCTCTCGGCGCCAGAGGGCTTGCCGCCCTCGGCATATTGCTTGGCGAAGGTGATGTAGTCGACGTGGTTGTTGAGGAATCCCCAAGCCGTCATGCCCTCGCTGTTGCTGCTGGTCGACTGCATCGAGTAGGCGGCGTTGGCCAGCAATAGGTGCTTGTCCCACGTGTGGGAGTAGTTGCCCGTGAGGTCCACGCTGAGGCTGTTGGTCTCGCCGTTGGTGATGGCGTAGCTGCCGCGCTGGAAGTAGCGGTCGCCTGTCCAGTCGTTGAAACGTGTGTGGTCGCCCGGATAGAAATCTTCGCGTTTGTTGTTCTGGTGGGTATAGCCCAGGCGAGCCGTGAAGCGCAGGTCGTCGATGGGGCGGTATTCGAGGTAGAAGTTCTCGACCACCTCGGTGTACTTCGAGAAGTTCTTGGTGCCGAGCGTGGCGTTGTAAAGCGGGTTGTAGTAGGTCGTGGTGCTGCCGTTGGCGCCAGGCGAAGTGTAGGTGCCCAAGACTTTCTGCACGTTGCCGAAGGCATCCGTCGAGGTAAAATAAGGATTCACGGTGACGTAATCGGAGAAGCTCCCGTAGGGGCTGTCGTCGGCGTTGTTGCCAGTGACCGAGAGCGAGTTGCGGAACATCCATTGCTTGTAGCGGTAGCTCAGGTTGATGTTGCCTTGCAGCGTCTTGCGCCCCGACTCCTTCATCACGCCGGCCACATTGTTGTACATCAGGTTGGCGGCATAGCGCATCTCCTCGGTGCCTCCTTCGACGTAAGCCGTGTGCTTGTTGCCCACGCCCGACCGCAAGGGTTGCGACAGCCAGTAGGTGTCGACGCCGCGAGCAATGTTGGCCGCGATGGCATTGTATTGCTCGTCGAGCAGAGCCTGATAGTAGGGTGAGGCGGAAGTGTAGCGCCCTGCGTTCTGCTCTACGCGCAGTTTTTCCTCGGCGTTGCAGAGGTCGTAGGTCGTAAGGTCGGGCAGTTCCATGTTGACATCGCCGGTGTAGGTGATGCGCAGGCGGCCTGCCTCGGGCAGGATGGTCTCTACGACGATGACGCCGTTGCTGGCCTTGGAGCCGTAGATGGCCTTGGCTGCGCCGTCCTTGAGGATGGTGACGCTCTTGATACGGTTCATGTCGAGGTCGAAGATCTGCTGCTGAGTGGCCTCGAAACCGTCGAGGATGAAGAGCGGCGCGTTGGGGTTGCCGCTGTATTCGCCCTGGAGTCCGCCGAACGAAGCCTTGCCGCGGATGGTGATGTCGGACATATAGTTGGGGTTGGAGCCGTTGATGTTGTTCATGTCGACAATGAACGACGGGTCAAGCGACTGGATGATCTTCAGCACGTTGGAGTTGCCTACGAGCTTCAGGTCCTCCTGCGAGTAGCTGACGGCCGAGCCGGTGAAGGTCGACGATTTATAGTCGAACAGACCCGTGACAACCACTTCTTCCATGTCGCCGCTCTCTTGCAGCACGATGATTTCCTTCGTGTAGTTGCGCTTGCCGTCGTACTTCTTCGATGTCGGTTTCATGCCGGCGTAGGAGAAGTCCAGCGTCACCGCCTGTCCGCGCGGCACACCGATGACGAAGTTGCCGTCGGCATCGGCCACGGCTCCAGCCTTTGTCTCACGGACGCGCACGCTGGCCATGGGGAGCGTCTCGCCGTGGCTGTCCTTGACCGTTCCCTGCACAATCAGTTCGCCGGCAGGCAGCTGGCCCTGTGGCCGCTGTGGTGTCACCTGTTGCATGGGCACTGCTCGCTGCTCCTTGCTCTTGTCGTCCTGTGCAAAGGACGTCGTGGCGCTGAAGAGCACAGCTGCAACGAAAACAGCATAGCACTGAAAACGCCGCCACGGGAACATAGTGGAGCCTGATATCTTAATTTCTTTGGAGATTTTCATTCAGTCATTTTTTACGATTCACGAGTCAAAAATACACATTAATTTAATTTATTAGCAAAAAATGCCATGTTTTTGACCAAGAACCCACTACTTTTCTATACTTGAATCAATTGTTACTGCAAAATTACTGATTCAGGGGCGTGAAAAAATGCGCCTAAGAGAATAGCCCGATGCGCCTAAGAGAATTGCCCGATGCACTTAAGAGAATAGCCCGATGCACCTAAGAGAATTGCCCGATGCACCTAACCACATTTTTTCGTTTCCTTGGCGCAATAGAAAATTTATGCCGATGAAAATAGCTTTTTAGCTTGTGGTATAATATTTATATGCTAACTTTGTCGGCAGAAAACAGCAAAAAATGATTTTTCTATGAAACGACTTTTCTCTGGCCTCCTTGTGGCCATGTTGGCCGTAGCGGTAGGCGCAACGGAATTTCCTGGCAAACAAATCTTTATTCCAAGGGAACTGCGCAGCAACAATTTCGAGAGCGACACAGCCCAGTGGAGCTATTCGCGTATGAGGCTCACCCCTAACTTTGCCATCTTCTGGCAGCGTGGTTTCGGTGCTGACCTCAGCAATCCACCCCAGCTCGATGGCCATCCTATGCGCGTAGACCTCGACAATCTGGCCGAGCGGCTGGAGTCGTTCTATGCTTTCTTCCGCGACTCGCTGAAATTCATTCATGCGGGTTCCAATGCCGACCGCTATCGTATGATGGTCATGCTCAACTATTCGCTCGACGGCACTGCCTACGGCGGCGACTACGACGAGGTGATCGGAGCCTTCTGGGTAGCGCCAAACCGCATTCAGGACCGCCGCCTCAACTGCGTCGCCCACGAGCTTGGGCACAGCTTCCAGATGCAAGTCCATTGCGACCGCCGTGCCCGTGCGGGACTCCTCCCTGACACTGAGCGCCAGGCCTCGGATGCCCAATCGCAGTTTATCGATACGCAGGACGACCAACACGAGGACGTCCCCCGCTGGTTCGGCGGCGGCTTCTTCGAGATGACCTCGCAATGGATGCTCTGGCACGTCAATCCCGATTGGATCAAGGACGAGCTTTTCCATTGGCAAGCCTATCAGCGTCAGCCGCATAAGGCGCTCTTCTCGTGGGAAAACGTCTACCATACGCCCTACGTACTTGAGTGGTGGAGCCAGCAACGCGGTCTCGACATCATGGCGCGCATCTATGAGACGGCTGAGAACCCCGAAGACCCTGCCGACGCTTACATGCGCCTGACGGGACTGAACGTAGGGCAGTTCAACGATGAGCTCTTCGAAGCCCACCGCCACACCGTCTTCCTCGACTTCCATCACGCCTATGCCAACACGCGTCCCTTTGCAGGCAACTGGCCGCAACTTGCTGAGTCCGGAGCCCCCGAGGCTGGCGGTTTCGATGCCCGCCGAATGCCAACTCCTGTCCGTGGCGAGCGCATCGACGTCGATTTCGCCGGTCGTCAGACGCTCCCGACCGATGGCTGGCGCTATGGCTTTGTGGCGCAAATGACGGATGGCACTTGTGTCTACTCGCCTATGCAGAAAGCGGTTAAGGGACGAGCTTCATTTACAGCTCCACGCGACCGCGACGTGCGCGAACTCTATTTCATTGTCATGGGTGCCCCGACGAAGCGGCATGAAGAGGGCGCACAAGGTGGACCTCGGCGCGGACGACGCGGTGAACAGCAGCCAGACAATCTGCCGCGTACCATCAACGACACCTTCCCCTACGAGATGACCGTTACGGCCTCCGAGCATTTCACCTCGCCCAACGGACGCCTCACGGCTGAGGTCTCGCTCAACGGAACACAACCTGGCGTGCGACTGCAGCTCGACGGACGCCAGCTCTGCTTTGCCGGAGGGGCGCTCTCGACCAACGCCAAGACCGGAACCGACCGCCTGCGCCTGCTCAGCACCGAGACGCGCCACGAACACATCGACGCCTTCGCCTATCGTCAGCGCGAGATAGACGTCACCTACAACGTTCGTACCTATCGCCTCAACGACTGCTTCAACATCGAATACCGCCTCTACGACGAAGGCTTTGCCTATCGCTTCATTCAGACTGCCAAGCGGCCGCTGACGATAAGCGGCGAGAACTTCGGTATAACCCCTGAAGGCGATCCCACGACTTATCTCGCCTACACTACCAATGCCAATAAGCCGGAAGCCATGGCGTTCCAGAACATCTACACGGTCGACACCCTCTCGCAACTGTCCCGCCAATGGGCCTTCCTGCCCATCACCCTCGACCTGAAAGAGGCCAAGGTCACCGTCACCGAGGCTGACCTCGAAGCCTATCCTGGTATGTTCCTGCAACCCGAAGGCAACAGCCTCCAAGGCAAGTTTGCCCACTATCCCCGCCGCATGGAGTACTATCGCTATCGTGGAATGTCGCATGTTGCTGAGACGGAGGATTTCATCGCCAAGACCAGCGGCCGACGCACCTTCCCCTGGCGCGTCTTCGCCGTCACGACCGACGACCGTCAGATGCCCGTCAACAACCTCGTCTACGCACTTGCGTCGCCCAACCGCATTGGCGACACCTCATGGATTCACGGCGGCAAGAGCGCATGGGACTGGTGGAACGACTGGGAATTGCGAGGTGTGTCGTTCAAGGCAGGCATCAATCAGGATACGTACAAATATTACATCGACTTCGCACACCGCTTTGGGCTTCAGTATGTTATCCTCGATGAAGGCTGGTACGACTCGGCGAAGGGCGACATCATGAATGCCATCCCCGGCATCGACGTGCAGGAACTGGTCAACTACGGACGTGAAAAAGGCGTGGATGTTATCTTATGGACGGTGTTCAACGTCCTTGACGAGCATCTCGAAGAGGCGTGCAGGAAATATGCAGGGATGGGCGTCAAGGGCTTCAAGGTCGACTTCCTCGACCGCGACGACCAGACCGCAGTGGAGATGGCCTATCGCATCGCTGAAGCCTGCGCCCGCCACCACCTCGTGCTCGACTATCACGGTTTCTACAAACCTACAGGTCTGAACCGGACGTTCCCCAACGTCATCAACTTCGAAAGCGTGTTTGGCATGGAGGAAGTGAAATGGAACGCCGACAAGAAGGACATGCCGCAGTACGACGTCACCTTCCCCTTCATACGCGGCATGGCTGGACCTGTCGACTATACGCCCGGCGCCATGCGCAACGCGCAATTGAAGGATTTCAAAGATATCTATTCCCATCCGATGTCGATGGGCACGCGATGCCATCAGTTGGCCACTTATGTGGTTCACGATTCGCCCCTCACTATGCTGGCTGACGCCGCTACGCGCTACGAAGCTGAGCCAGATTACACCCGCTTCCTCGCCTCAATACCCAATGACGTCGACGAGACGCGCGTGCTGCTCGGCAAGCTCGGCGAGTACATCGTAGTAGCCCGTCACGCCGGCAACTCATGGTGGATAGGCGGACAGACCAACTGGCAGGCACGCAAGCTGCAACTTCCCGACCTCTTTGAAGCCCTCGGGCTCGACCGCAACAGCGAGCAACGAGCTGTCCTCTACGCCGACGGACCTAATGCCGGAAACTTTGCCGAGGACTATTCCGTCAAAGAGTTCCTGCTTGACAGCCGCAAGCCGGTTGCCGTCGAGATGGCTCAGGGCGGAGGCTTCGTGCTGAGAATTAGTTCCAAATAGTAGTCCAATACAAAAAAAAGTCCTAAGCATCCGTCTGGATTCTTAGGGCTTTTTTTTCGTGAAAAATATTGTTCTTAAAAATTTGCGCCTTGATATATAATTGCTAACTTTGCCCCGAAATAAATCTTTTTGCAAAACTAACAATTATCATTACCAAAGAAATATGGAAAAAATCAAAGGTCTTATCGACGCCCCGTTCACTCCGATGTATGCCAACGGCGACATCAATCTGTCCATCATCCCTGAATATGCTGCTCTTTTGCATCGCAACGGCCTGAAGGGAGTCTTCATCAACGGTTCCAGTGGCGAGGGCTATATGCTCACCGAGGACGAGCGCAAGCAGATTGCCGAGGCTTGGATGGCTGCCACCAAGGATTTCGAGGACTTCAAGGTCATCGTACATGTGGGCAGCACCTGTGTCCGTAGTTCAAAGAACCTTGCCGAGCATGTTCAGGCAATCGGTGCCTTCGGCATCGGAGCCATGGCTCCTCCCTTCCCCAAGGTCGGTCGTATCGAAGAGCTCGTCAAGTACTGCGAGGAGATAGCCTGTGGCGCTCCCGACCTGCCCTTCTACTTCTACCATATCCCTGCCTTCAACGGCGCCTTCCTCTCGATGTACGACTTCCTGCAGGCCGTCGATGGTCGCATCCCCAACTTTGCCGGCATCAAGTACACCTTCGAGAGCCTTTATGAGTACAACCGCTGCCGCCGCTACAAGGACGGCAAGTTCGATATGCTCCACGGCCAGGACGAGACCATCCTGCCCTGTCTGGCTATGGGCGGTGCTCAAGGTGGCATCGGTGGCACGACCAACTATAATGGCCGTTGCCTCGTAGGTATTCAGGAGGCATGGGCTGCCGGCGACATCGAGAAGGCACGTGCCCTGCAGAACTACGCTCAGGACGTCATCGACGTCATCTGCCACTTCCGCGGCAACATCGTCGGCGGCAAGCGCATCATGAAGCTTATCGGCCTCGACCTCGGCCCCAACCGCACACCGTTCCAGAACGTCACCGACGAGGAGGAAGTGCAGCTGCGCAAGGAACTCGAAGCCATCGACTTCTTTAATCATTGCAATAAGTAGAAGACTCTCCCCCCGCCCTCCCTGTAAGGGAGGGTGTGGTTTCTTTTCAAGAATAGTAAACTCATAAATGACAATGGAAGCTATTAATAAATTCCTTTTACTGTTTACCATACTCACTGCGCAGGTATTTGCTCCCTCCCTAACAGGGAGGGCGGGGGGAGAGTCTTCCCTTTCCGCACAAAATGCTGCCTCATGCCCTAAGATAGAAGGTCAGGGGGAAGGGGCTCCGTCCACTCACCGCTTTAATACAGTCTCTTTCACAACCGCTCCGGCACTCTCTGCTTTCGGCGGACAGGGTGTCAGCGGAGCATTCGCTGGCACAACTGGCGAATATGTACTTGTGGCTGGTGGTTGCAACTTTCCCGACACGCCAGCGGCTGATGGCGGTCAGAAAGTCTTCTACACTGATGTTTACGCCATCCCGCTATCATGCCTTGGGGCCACAGATAATCCACGCTCAGGGGACTGGCAACGTGTAGGTTTTCTGCCTTGTGCTCTTGCCTATGGCGCCAGCGTCACCACTCCCGAAGGTATTGTCTGTTTGGGCGGTACTGCCGACGGACAGAAAAGTGAGGACTTTGCCACGTTGCTCTCATTAGGGAAAGACGGAGCACTACAGGCTCAGGACATCCCCCTGCTGCCCGTTGCCCTCGACAACTTCGCAGCGGCCTATGGCGACGGTTATATTTACGTGGCTGGAGGTCAGCACAACGGTATTCCCAATCGCAAGGCCTTCCGCTTGAAGTGGCCCCTCGGTGCTGCTTGGGAAGAGCTGCCCGACATGCCCGGTCCTGTCCGTGTTCAACCTGCTGCAGCTGTGCAGAAAGGTGCCATCGGCTCCAACTTCTATCTCCTCGGTGGCTACGATCCTCGCTACGGCAAGGCTGTCGCCAACGGTGTCTACTACGATCCAAGGAAGAAGGAGTGGTTTGCAACATCTTTGATGCAGGCTAACCAAAAGACCCCTTCCCCGCTTCCCCTCAAGAGGGAGGGTGGTCACCTTTCAAGCATTGATGGCAATGAGCAAAACATTCCACTCTCCCCCTTTGAGGGGGAGCGGGGTGGGGGTCTGGAGCCTTTAGAGGGGCTTGCCCTCGTTGGCGCCTCGGCCATCCCCTCCGGCGCAGCCCACATCCTCTGCTTTGGTGGTGTCAACAAAGATATCTTCGAAGCAGCTCTTGAGCGTAATATGCTGATTGCCGACACGGCAACCACGGCCGACCGCCTTGCAGCCCTGCGTGAGGAAGCTCATGCTTATATGACCCAAGAGCCGGCTTGGTATCAGTTCCGCCGCTCGATCCTCGTCTATCACACCGTCACCGACTCGTGGGCCGAAGTCTTTGATTCGCCCCTCATCGCCCGTGCCGGTGCTGCCGTATTGGCCGTTCCGTCTGAGACGGGTGCCCTCTCTGCCCTCGTCATCGGCGGCGAGGAGAAACCCGGCGTGCGCTCGTCCGACGTCACACGTGTCGACATCGGTTACACGGCCCATTTCGGATGGCTCAACTGGACCGTCCTTATCCTCTACCTCCTTGGCATGGTCTATCTCGGCTACTACTTCATGCGCCGTGCCTCCAACTCCACCGAGGACTTCTTCAAAGGCGGCGGTCGCATCCCCTGGTGGGCAGCCGGCATCAGCATCTTCGCCACGATGCTTTCGGCCATCACCTACATGAGCATCCCTGCCAAAGCTTATGCCACCGACTGGACCTACTATCCGATGCAGATCTGCATCCTCTTGATCTCGTTCCCCGTCATCAAGTACTACCTGCCTTTCTTCCGCCGCCTGAATGTCACCACGGCCTACGAGTACCTTGAACGCCGTTTCAACAGCGCCACGCGCCTGATGGCCAGCATCCTGTTCATCGTCTTCATGGTGGCTCGAACGGCCCTCGTGCTCTTCCTGCCGTCGCTGGCCATGACCGCTGTCACGGGTATTAATATATATATATGTATAGCGCTGATGGCCCTCATCACCATCCTCTACTGCACGATGGGTGGTGTCGAAGCCGTCGTGTGGGGCGATGTCATCCAGGGCATCATCCTCGTCGGCGGTGCCATCCTTGCTGCCGTATATCTTATCGTGAATACGGGTGACAACGGTGCTTCGGACTTCTGGCAGATAGCCACCGACAACGACAAGTTCCGCCTCTTCCTCTTCGACCCCGATCATCCGTTCGACTTCGTCAACGCCACGTGGTGGGTGGTCATCCTCGGTGGCCTTGCCAACAACCTCATCTCCTACACCAGCGACCAGACCGTCATCCAGCGCTACCTGACGACCTCCGATGAGAAGAGCGCAGCGCGCGGCATCCTCACCAACGGTCTGATGTCCGTCGTGGTGACCATCGCTTTCTTCACCATCGGCACAGGCCTTTACACCTTCTTCAAGACGCATCCTGCCGAGCTCGACATCACCATGGCCAAGGGCGATGCCATCTTCCCCTTCTTCATGATGAGTCAGTTGCCCGCCGGTCTCGCCGGCCTCCTCATTGCTGCCGTCTTTGCTGCCACTATGAGCACCATCGCCAGCAATATCAACTCCATCTCCACGGCTTTCACGGTGGATTTGTGGGGAAAAGCCCACCCCCAACCCCTCCCCAAGGGAGGGGAGTCCCAAGAGGGTGCCGGCATAGCTTCCAGCGGGAATGAGTCCCCCTCCCTTGAGGAGGGGGTGAGCCAGGCCTCCACAGTCCGTGTCGCCCGAATCGCAGGTATCTGTGCCGGTCTCCTTGGCATGGCCATCGCCTGGCTCATGGCCACGGTCGACATCCAGTCGCTGCTCGACTACTTCAACACCATCCTCGGTCTGCTGAGCGGTGCCATCGGTGGCTTGTTCCTCATGGGCATCTTCTTCCCGCGCATCGGTTCCCCGGCTGCCATCATAGGTTTCCTCTGCGGCACGGCTACGGTGCTCTACATGAATTTCTACACCAATGCCAACTTCCTCCTCTTCGGCTTCGTCTCGATGCTTGTCAGCGTCCTCGTCGCCCTCATTCTGAGTATCTTCATGCCTCAGACCAAGGAGCAGCCGGGCCTCACGTGGAAGACATTAAATAAATAGAGAACTTTTCTTACACGAATGTCCATGAATAGAAACATATAATGGTCATGAATAATTCATGGATATGAAATGTAACCATTCATGGTCATTCGTGTGAAAATTATAAGCTTCAGATTAAAAGTGCATTAGTACATGACAAATCCTAGTAAATACCAGGAAGTTGTTTATCGGATTATTGGTGCCGCCATGGCAGTTCATGATGAATTGAACTGGGGCTTAGCAGAAGCATTCTATACAGAGGCTCTTCACTTAGAACTATTAGAGCGTGGTATAGATAATCAGATGGAAAAACAAATTCCATGTTACTACAAAGGGAAGCGAATGGAAAAATACTATCAGCCAGATATAATGGTCGGTGATGTACTGATAGAGCTTAAGTCTGTATCAGAACTCATTTCCGCTCATCGGGCTCAACTCTTCAATTACATGCGTCTCACTAGAACACCCATTGGTCTGCTCATCAACTTCGGTCAGCCATTATTGCAGGGAGAACGTTATTGGTTGAAAGAAGAAACGAATGAATGTATTTTGCTTGACCGTAATATGAATCCTGTCTATGATAATCCCAATAGTGATTATTACGCTTTAGGTGAAAAGCCATAACCTATAATATTATTTATGACCATTACATGTTTCTATTCATGGTCATTCGTGTGAAAATTAAATAGTTTAATGTTAATATAGCTTATATGATTGATTTCAAACAATTGGCGGAGCAGTATCGCTCTGAACTCCTCGACCGCGTCGTTCCCTTCTGGCTCAATAAATCCCAGGACACGGAATTCGGCGGCTATTTCACCTGCCTCGATCGCGACGGCAGCGTTTACGACACCGACAAGTTCATCTGGCTGCAAGGCCGCGAGGTTTGGATGTTCTCCAAGCTCTACAACACCGTGGAGCCTCGTCAGGAATGGCTCGACGCCGCCATTCAAGGCGCTGAGTTCCTGAAGAAGTACGGCCACGATGGCAACCTCAACTGGTACTTCGCCCTCGACCGCGAAGGCCACCCCCTCGTGGAGCCCTACAACATCTTCTCCTACACCTTCGCCACCATCGCTTTCGGCCAGCTGAGTATTGCCTTGCAAAAAGCTGCAGCCCACCCCCAGCCCCTCCCCAAGGGAGGGGAGAACCAACAGGGCGACAAAATTGTTTCAGGTGGAAACGAGTCCCCCTCCCTTGGGGAGGGGGTAGGGGTGGGCTCCTATGAGGCTCTTGCCTCCGAATACGCATCCATCGCCAAGCGCACCTTCGACATCGTCCTCTCCAAGACCGATAATCCCAAAGGCCGTTGGAACAAGGCCGCTGCCGGCGCCCGCTCCCTCAAGACCTTCGACCTGCCCATGATTCTCTGTAATGTTGTCTTGGAAATAGAGCCGCTGCTGGAGGCCCACCCCCAGAAAGCCCACCCCCAACCCCTCCCCAAGGGAGGGGAGAACCAAGAGGGTGTCGGCATAGCTTCCAGCGGAAATGAATCCCCCTCCCTTGGGGAGGGGTTAGGGGTGGGCTTTTCAGGGGTGGGCTCCTACATCGACTCCTGCCTCCACGAAGTCATGGACGTCTTCTATCGCCCCGAGCTCGGCCTCATCGTCGAAGCCTTAGGTAAAGATGGCAATCTCGTTGATTGCTTCGACGGCCGCAAGCTCAACCCCGGTCATGCCATCGAGGCGATGTGGTTTGTCATGGACCTCGGCAAGCGCCTCCAGCGTCCCGAACTCATACAGAAGGCTGTGGACATCTGCCTTGCAGAGGTCGAATACGGCTGGGACAAGGAGTTTGGCGGCATCTTCTATTTCATGGACCGCCTCGGCAAGCCCCGCCACGAGCTCGAGTTCGACCAGAAACTGTGGTGGGTACACCTCGAGACGCTCATCTCGCTCATCAAGGGCTATCAGCTCACCGGCGACGAGCGTTGTCTCAAGTGGTTTGAGCGCGTCCACGAATACACCTGGAACCACTTCCGCGACCCCGAATATCCCGAATGGTACGGCTATCTCAACCGTCAGGGCGAGGTGCTGCTGCCTCTGAAGGGCGGTAAGTGGAAAGGTTGCTTCCACGTTCCCCGCGGCCTGATGAACGTCTGGCGCATCCTTGAAGACCTCGCCTCAAAGAATTAATCCTTTTACATATGTGCCCGCTGGAATGACCGGCGGGCTCTCTTTCTATAATATGATTAGCAAGACATATTATCGATATATTTGGCTGTTAAACTTGTTGCTTGATAGCGACCCTCTCACATTTGACGAGATCTGTATGATGTGGGAAATGAATCCGGCGTTCGATGGTCCTTTACCCATCCGTACGTTCCACGAGCATCGGAAGGGCATCAAAGAGATGTTTGGCGTGGACATCGAATGCGACCGTTCGAAGGGTAATGTCTATTACGTCAAGAATCCGGAGGTCTTGGAGAAGAAGAAACAGGAGAAGTGGTTGTTGCGTAATTATAGCATTCCGCAGGACTTTGTGACCTTCAACTCGATGAAGGACAGGATCCTGCTTGAAGAGATACCGATCGGCACCGCATACCTGGATTCTATCATTGACGCAATGAAATGTAATATGGAATTGCTGATAGAATACCAACGATATGAATACGGGCAGGACACTCATCGACAAACGATTCACATGCAACCATACGCCCTGAAGGTCTATAACCGTCGTTGGTATCTGTTGGGCTATCTGAAGGAACAAGATGCCTTGCGCATCATCTCGTTAGACCGCATTCTAAGCTTGCAAGTGCTAAAGACCTTCTTTGAACTGCCTTCAAACTTCAATGCAAGGAAATACTTCGCTGACGTGGTAGGCATCTTCGTGAACGAAGATCTTCCTGTGACCAAAGTGAAGATTCGCGCCTATGGAGTGCAGGTAGAGTACCTTCGCTCAACACCGTTGCACAGGAGTCAATCCGAAGGGCGCTCCAAGCATGGCAAGTTCGCAGAGTTCACGTATAGATTATGTGTTACGCCTGAGTTGGTGAGTCAGTTGCTGGCAATGGGAGATAAGGTGGAAGTGCTGGAACCAGAGACATTGAGGGAAGAGATAAAAGAACTATTACAAACAACATTAAATAGATTTTATTATGATTAAGAATGAGTTGCCTAAGGATTTGGCAACCGCACTGGATTGTGCTATCAGAGATTCTAATGGAAGTATGGCCAGAGGATACAAAATGAAAAATGGAAAAGATGACCAATACAATAATTATATGTCCAATGAAGAATGGGATGATTATCTTGCAAAAATGGATCAAGCTCATAAAAGGCAATATGGAATGGGTGCTGGTGGAGAACTTAAAGCGGGAAAATATCCTCCAAAGATGGCATCATTTGGTTCTTCTAGCAGACTTATTTATGAATTATCAAAGGACTTTGATGGCTTTATTTTTGAAGAAAGATTGGATACACGCGTTGGTGGAGTAGCCAATTTGGATGGTTTCCTTCGTAAAGGAAGTAAGTATATCTATGTTGAGGCTAAAAGACGCGAAATATATTCCCCATCACATGAACGTCAAGATATAAAAAGTGTATATGAACCCGTATATGAATGGATTAAAGGCAACAGTTCACAATTTGATTTCACATCAGAAAGGGGTAACGTTGAGAATGGGGAAGAAACGAAAAAGATAACATTTAAAATCAACGAGAAACCAATTAAATACTTTGATTTGAAACAATTGATATGCCATTACCTTGGTATTACTTATGATATAGCTAAGCATTCGACGCATAATGTAACAATTAAATTCTTATATCTGCTTTATAATCCTAATAAGGTGGAAGAGAAAATAGATAAGCATTATCGGAAAAAAGTTATGGATAGATATAAAGAGGTTAAGTCTTTTATCAATGCGAACCGTGAAATATTAGAGTCCATTTTCAAGGTCGTACTTCAATATCAAATAGAAATGCATAATTTGGAAAAGCCCCAAATAGATAACTTTGAGTTTAAATTGGTTGACCAAAACAATTATCAATCAGAGCTGACTGATTTTTAATAGTTCAGATTGTTCCAAAATTCCACTTCCCTTCTGCGGCGTTTTTGCACATTAAACAGCAAAAACGCCGTTTTTGTGTCTTTACATTCGTATATATATAATAGGGGCTGCTATGTAAAGATGTGCCCAATGATGTTTTATTAAAGAATAAGCTTATGGCATTACATGTTATTCGCGACAACGAAGGTCGCATGGAAAAGATACTTGACGATAAGGAGTATGATAGTTATCAAAAGAGAAAGGGATGCTTTCAGTTCCTGTTAGCTGCTGCTCTTATAGGCTTGGCGGTTTATGGTAGCACCATGCAAGAGCCTGAAGACTCCTCAGATGCACAGACGGAGACGCCCACCGTAGAGACTGAAGAAAACGTTGAAATGAAAGAGGAGGAAGTGTCATCCGAGGAAGAGGACTTAGAAGATGTAAAAACAGAATCCGGAGACACCTCTTCTGTCATTGACGAAGATGAATTGGTACAGCGGTTCAAGGAGAATCAGTAAGAATAAAAGAATAGATTTATAAACACTTAGCAGTTCGTCCGACACGTAGATAGGGCTATGTCACATGAGAATTACAGAGAAACACGTAAACGAGTCGCATCTCGAAGAGGTTTATCAACTCATTCAGAAAGGCAAATCAATTTTTGGTATTGACATGGAAGATGTGAAGAGTGTACTTGTTGGAAAAGAAGGCATTCTTTACGAAGCTTATAAAGATAAGGGCATAGAGAATGGCGCCTTTATGGAAGAATTCTTTGATACGGTGAAAAAGATGGAAATGGTTCAAAACTGCACAGGAATACTATTTAACATAACCATGCCGGATGATGATCCATTGGTGATGGATGATATAGACATTTTCTTTTGCTTCCTCAAATTATTTGAAGAAAAGAATATGATGATTCAATGGGGCATGAGAGTTAGTGAAGCTGAAACTCAGACGTCTATATTAATGATCTGCACTAAAGACAGACTGTAAAAGTGCGGAGCCTGTATTGGGCCTTCTTACACCCAATTTCCACAAATTACATATCCTTTCTGCGGCGTTTTTGCACATCAAGCAGCAAAAACGCCGTTTTTGTATCTATCTATTCGTATATATATAATGGAGGGCTATTCCTCTTAACGAATAAAAGCAGTAATGATGAAAGATCAGAAAACACTAACCGTGACAGACATCTTGGGCGACGCTGTCAACTCGCCGTTGCTCTGCAATGAAGAAGAAATCCGTATGGCGAAGAAGGTAAGAGAGGGTGATGAGGCTGCAATCGAGGAGTTCAAACGATGCAATGCGCGCTTCGTGGCGGCAGTCGCCAAGCGGTACACCGACCGAGGCATGACCATCGACGAGCTGATGGAGGCGGGCTACGACGGACTCATAGAGGCTGCATGTAAGTACAACGTGAAAGAGGGATTCAAGTTTATCAGCTATGCCGTTTGGTGGATTCGACAAAACATTCTACAAGTCCTATTTGCACCAGCTTCGAACTAAAAAGAATCAAATAGATAACCAATCTCAATACTTACATCTTATGATTACAACAAGACTTACAACCAAGAAATCCGAATTCCGTGAGATGCTCAGCAAGCTCAACGCCCAGCAAAAGCGTCTCTTTAGTCCTGATGAGGTGGATTACCTCACAAACTGCGATAGCTTTGAGTATCTGGAGTTCAAGCAGGAAGATGAGGATGACGATGAATTCCTCAAGCAGTTTTCCACCTGGCTGCACGAGCGCCCCAAGCATCAGGGACACGTGGATTACTATGTCCTGTTCTATCTCTGTATGGGCGAGACACTGACCCGAGATCAATTCGAGTACATGGAGCGGAACGTCGCCGAATGCTTCGACACTAGCCACGGCTGGATCTACGAGATCAACAACCGTATTCGCTTCAAGATGCGTGTCCGTCTGATATGCAGTTACAAGAGCAAGATGCGTCGTCTGACAAGAAAGGATTCGAGAGTAGGAGCTGAGATTGAAGAAAACAAATGATTGGATTAACCGTAACGTCATGAAAGAGACCACAACGAAGATTTTGAAGAGACTTGTCGCCGAAGGCATGGAAATGCGCTACGGCGACAAGCCTGACAGAAAAGTAAAACTGAGAATACTATGGGAACTGAAGCATATCATAGATGCTGGCTTCGAGGGCCACTATATCATGGCCTTTAAGTTATTCAGGCATTATGCCGAGTCTGAAAAGATTAGCTATTGGGGGCGCGGCGCGCTGTGTTCCTCTATTGTATGCTACTGCTTGGGCCTCTCTGAGGTTGATCCTCTGCGCTTTGGCCTTCACTCGGCTCGTTTCGTAAACGATGAGCTGCCCAAGTTTCAGTTCGACATCAATGCATCACGCTACGAAGAGTTCATGCAAAAGGCACAGAATTTGCTTGCAGCTAAAGCAAAGGACTACGACATGGAAGTCGTGCGACTATCCCTGGATGTCACACCGATGGCATATCTGAACAGGAAACGTGAAGCGCCAGAGCCTGAGGACCTCGATGATGAGATAACGCGAGAGGCCCTTATTCGACCTGACACGATGGACTTGTATGATGCTTACATGCGTCGCAAAAGTGACGGGCTTTGGACAAGACATGGCAGGCGTCTCGATGAAATACTGTCTCCTACCTGCGGATTCTTGGTATATCAAGAGCAAATGCTTGACATCCTCCGTCAGTTCTTTCACGTGAGCGGCATCAAGGCCAACCAAATCCGTCTGAACATTCAACGAGGAGACACAGAGCAAGTCGAAGCTTACAAGCAGGAACTCTTTGCTCACCTCGAAGACCTCACAGAGAAAAAGGCCGAGTGGCTCTGGCAACTCCTCACCAGCAATCCGCATGCCTTCTTGAAAGCTCATACGGTCAGTCGAGTGCTGGCAAAGTGTCATTTTGAATATTAATCATTAAGCAATAGACACTATGACCATTACCATTCATCGCGGCCTTGACCAGATAGGCGGCTGCATAACTGAGATAAGTACAGCAACGTCCCGCATCTTTGTGGATATGGGGCAGAATCTACCAGGCAATGGTGAGAAAACCACACCAGCGCAGGACAAGGAGATGGTGGAAGGGCTGTTCAAGAACAACCCCAAAGCACATGAAGCCGTCATCTATACTCATGCACATGAAGATCATATAGGACTCTTTGATTATGTGCCGAAGGGCGTTCCTCAGATGATAGGAGAAGGTGCCAAGGATGTCTTGCTGGAAAAATACAGGTTGCTGTGCAAAGCTGATGAGGCAGCAGGAAATGACCCTGCTACAAATCTTCGGAAACGAGCAAAGCTAAAACGTTTTAAGACGTGGCCTCGAAGCCGTGATCCCAAACCATTCAGCGTTGGCGATATACAGATTACGCCCTTCTTCAACTGCCATTCCATCTATGACTCCTATATGTTTCTGATTGAGGCCGACGGCAAGCGCGTCTGGCATATGGGCGACTATCGTCAGCACGGCTGGATGGGTGGCAAGTTGCTGCAACTGCTGAGATGGAGAGCCACGAATATCGACACCTTAATTACGGAAGGTACAATGCTTGGGCGTGAAGAGGAATGTATCACAGAAAAAGAGGTATCTGAAAAGATGGCCCACGTGATGCGTTCCTTTAAATATGTCTTCGTATTGACCTCTGCCACTGACATTGAGCGTCTGGCCAGCATCAACATGGCAGCAAGGCAAGTGAACAGGCCTATCTATGTCAGCTCAGGACTTTTAAATGCAGCAATGAAAATCTTTACTCGTCGTGAAGCGAAGACACTTGGCGACCTGTTCTATTTCAGGCCTCGTTACTATGACGCATTTAAACATTTGGAATCTATGAAACAACAAGGCTTCGTGATGATCACCAACGTTGGCAAGTTAGCGGACATGGACTATCTTCGCCGTGAGTTGTCGGAGGCTGAGACTTTACTCATCTATTCCTCATGGGACGGGTACTACAAAGACCCAGAGCAAGTGAGCATCAATCCGATGTATGCTATGTTTCGCGGAGCGTTTCACAACGTAGTAGATATCCACACTTCTGGCCATGCCGACCGAAAGACCATCAAGCAGGTCATCGAGACCGTACATCCCAAGGAGGTCATCTGTATTCACAAAGAAAAAGGACAGTCGCTGGAGTCATTAGGAATACATGATTGACTATGGGATATCAAGAACAATGAGAATCGCGTCGGCATGACGCCTTCAGGCGTTGCCGAACTGGTGCGCCACGGACATCAAGTGGTTGTGCAGCACACGGCAGGCGAGGGTAGTGGCTTTGCCGATGAAGACTATCTTCGCAGCGGCGCCCAGGTGTTGCCGTCCATAGGGGAGGTCTACGGCAGTGCCGAAATGATCGTGAAGGTGAAAGAGCCTATTGAGCCGGAGTATGCCTTGGTGCGGCCCGGTCAGTTGCTCTTCACCTATTTCCATTTCGCCTGCGACCGTCCGCTCACCGATGCCATGCTGGCCAGCCGTGCCGTCTGCCTGGCTTACGAGACCGTTCAGCTCTCCAACGGCACCCTGCCGCTGCTCCTGCCTATGAGTGAGGTGGCCGGGCGCATGGCAGCCCTCAACGGAGCCTATTATCTTCAGAAGACGAAAGATGGCTCAGGCAAGCTCGTCAGCGGAGTGCCGGGTGTGAAGCCAGCACGTGTCCTCGTGCTTGGCGGTGGTGTCGTGGGTGAAGCCGCAGCGCGTATGGCTGCCGGCCTCGGTGCCGACGTCACCATAGCCGATATCTCGTTGCCTCGTCTGCGACAGCTGGCTGCAGAGCTGCCCGTGAATGTACGCACGCTCTATTCCACTGAGCATAATATTCGTTTGGAGCTGCCCACGGCCGACATCGTCATTGGTGCCGTGCTGATTCCCGGTGCCAAGGCTCCGCACCTCATCACACGCGACATGCTTCAGCTGATGCAACGAGGCTCGGTGCTCGTCGACGTGGCCATCGACCAGGGCGGCTGTTTCGAGACCTCACGTCCCACCACCCACAGCGAACCCGTTTATGACGTCGACGGCATACTCCACTACTGTGTGGCCAATATCCCCGGCGCTGTGCCCAACACCTCAACCATTGCCCTCACCAACGCCACCCTCCGCTACGCCCTCGCCCTTGCCGACAAGGGCTGGCAGCAAGCCTGTCGCGACGACGAAGGTCTCCGTCTCGGCCTCAATATCGTCGATGGCCGCATCACCTACAAAGCCGTTGCCGATGCTTTCGACCTCCCCTACACACCTGTCGAGCTGTAGCGTCACAGTAGTCCTGCGATACCGCTCATGCCTCAGCAACCGCTAAAGGCGGCAACGATGATGATGAATACAATGATGACGGCGACAATGGTAGTACAACCACCGTTGCCGCCGCCACCGTTTGAATAGCCGCCGCCCGACGTGCTGTCTCCTTATGCCTCTGCCACCATCGTAGGTTCCGATTCACTGTCAGTCGGATAAGCGCCAATCTCCATAAACTCCTTGCCTATCTTCCTTATCTCAGAAAGAATCAGCTGTGTGCGTTCCGCGGACGGTTTCTTGAAACCATTAATGTAGTTTCGAAGTAATGTTGGGTTCATACCAATTCTGCGAGCAAATTCAGCTACATTAATTTCGCGGTGAGTGAGAAAAAAACGCTGTAATATAGTTGGTTCAGCATCTTCATACTCAAAACTCTCAAAACTGATGTCCTCGTCAAGATTGCGCCAATGAATGCCGTCGAAGCCAAATGTATACTTGCCTCGCTCGTCGTCATCAGCCTGTCGCAGCTTAGGATACCACAGCAACGACTGCTTGTACTCGCGCCCAGTTTCGTCTTTGCCGTATATGTAGTCGGCATCAAACCAAATATCCTTAATCTTCATACAACGTCTTCTTTTAATCAAAATATTCTTTCCAACGCATCACTATCAGATCTGCATTCTCGTCAATGACCTTCTTTATCTTCTTATAGTCATTAGTCTTGATTTTTTGTCTTTCAGACAATTCGAAATCAGTTCCATTCCAAACGAATTTAGCCATACCTCCATTACCTTCTACATGTACGTGTAGGGGCTCATGCTCTTTGCTGTAAAAGAAGAACGAGAATCCATGAAATCTAAATACTTCAGGCATATTACCATTCTTTATCATATTAATGTGCTGCAAAGGTGGGAATTATTTCCGATACCTGCAAACTTTTCGCCACTTTTCTTTTCACGCCATCACTTTTTCCCTCCTATTCCCGTATTCTCCCCTTATCATCGGGAACTCTTTGTCACCGAAGACAGGCGTTTTAGATTGACAAACAAAGGCTTATTATAATTCTTTCACCACTTTCGAGAAGACTTCGTAGAAGATGACTGTTTGACGGAGCATCCATTATAGCGCCTTTATTTTGCTCCTTTTCTTCTATTACAATCTCTACATAACATCTGGCAGTTATCGGCCGTTGTCACTCCACCTTCGGCCCAAGGTGTGATATGGTCGCCTTCCATTTCTTCCAGTTCGTAGTGTTTACCGCATAGGGGACAGATACCCCGCTGTCGTTCATAGGCTTCGCGCTTCTGTTTCTTGTCGAAGGTTCGGAAACTTAGGTCTCGGAGGTCGCCGCTGAGGACATAGCTGTAGATGCCCGGTTTCTTCATTATTTCGTCGTCCTCCATAAGGTCGTGGATACGCTGTTCCAGCTCGGCAGTCTCGTAAATCTGTTCGTGGTAGGTGTCGTATAGTAGCCCCCAATCAAGCCCCTTCATCTCCTTCCTATATATAATAAAGGTGGAGCGCACCCAAGTCACGACCGCCGAGAAGTAAGCCCACAGTTGGTTGGCGTTAGCATCGTTCTGATGCAGCGACATATATTCGCTCACCTCCTTGATACCATCTCTGCGAGCAGCCCAGTGAAGAACGGTTGACAGGTAAGCCTGCTCAATCGCATTACCGCTTAGTAGGTCGCTGGCCATTTTATAGGCAGGACAGCCGTTTTTGGAGAAATAGCGACGAGCATCGCTGATGAACGGCCCCACGTATATTGCATTCAGTAGCTCTTGGTCTAACAGCCGTTCGCCGGCAATATTGATAACACGGAACCAGTCTAGCTTCTCCTTATCCGTACCCGTACAGAAATAAACAGAGAGCTCATAGTCCAAGAAACGTTCCTTCTCTTCATTCGTCAGCGAAGCGTAGAACAACACACCGCGCTCAGGGTCAACGATGTTGAAGTCGTGGTAACGGAATTCACAAATGCTAAGTGTACGCTGCTGGCCATCAATCATCTCGTAACGGTCTACGCCCACAACACTCCAGTACATGATGTTGAGCGGGAAGCCATTTAGAATAGTGTTGACCACTGCCTGTTTCTGTTTCAAGTCGTAGCGGAACTCGCGCTGATAGGGTGGTCTGATGTCCAGTCGTCCGCCATAACCCCACACACCTTTGTCGGCATCGTTCTCGTAACCTGTTACTAGGTCGCGAATACGTATTGATTGCAGTTTGATTTCCATTTTATTTCTTTCTGCGGATTATTAGACGGCCATATGGTAAACTAACTTTACCGTCCTTTATAATATACAATGAATTCATATTTGCCGTTACATGCGCCATATTACCTTGCCGACGTAGTTGATCAATAGTTGCCTGTCCCATTGTTCCAACACCAGCTGCTCTGCACCAGTCCGTGTCACTGGTGTTGCCAACAATCTCAAACTGATCTGGATTATACTTGTCCAGAAAAGTGATAGGAACACCCATTAGTCCATAATAACCATCGGGAATTAGTTCAGTTTTACTTACCTCTATTGCGTTGTAATTGGCATAATAAGGATATTCTTCCTCAGAATAATGTTTGTATAGAATAAGCTTTTCGTGACGTTTTTTGATATCAAGATTGGTGAACCAATGTACGCCGGACACACGAATCATTCCTTTTCTGTGGTCACCCGCAGCTGCTCTGTCCTCATATTCAGAAATGAAATGGCCGGCTCCACCTTTAAAGCCGTAACCAAGCCAAAGCTTGTTCTGCATCATTAAAGGAAAAATTTCTTTATATTTAACTGCATTCTGATGTCCTATAATTAAGAACTTCTTATCGTACTCTATCAACTGAGCCACATACTCCCTGAATAGCGAGAATGGAGGATTCGTTACCACAATATCAGCCTGTTTCAACAACTCTATGCATTCAGGACTGCGGAAGTCTCCATTCCCCTTTAGGGGATGAATACCAATTTCCGCTGGATCGGGAATGTTGTTGCCGTTCTTGTCGCCATCGTATATAAGGTAAATTGCCTGTTCACATCCATTCTGGCTGAACAGGTCCATATTCTGATTTTTGTAGCACGTAGTAATGAGCCGTTTCAAACCTAAGAACTCGAAGTTGTAGGCGAAGTACGTGAAGAAGTTGCTTACTCGCGGGTCGTCGCAGTTGCACAGCACCGTCTTGCCTCGGAAGTGCTCCCGATAGTGCCGTAACTCATTATTGATGTCCTCCAGCTGCGTGTAGAACTCATCCTTCTTAGCCGTCTTTGCGGCATTAAGGTTTTTGTTAGCCATATCGATTGATAGTCAGTTTATAAACGTGGCATCAACTATCAATCGCTAACGCACAAAGAAAGCGTGATGCTTCTTATGCGTTAAGCTTCGGGGCAATGCGTCGGAATGCCTTGGAACCCCTGACCTGTCAAAGAATGCATCACGCGTTTAACGTGAGCATTGCTGTTATCGACAGGTCTAGGGTATCATTCCAGATACCCCTTCCTCTATTATTTCAGTGGCGTTTTATTCCAATTAATGTTTCCGACGCATTTTTGGCTTAACGCGAAATAATAGCAAATGCTTTTCTTTTTCCAATAAGATGATGAAAGGGAGCCATCGCTATGGCTTTTGTGTCGGCATACGGCCGAGAGAGTGCCCTTCGGGCACAAAGATAATGATAATTTGCGAATGGGTGCTTCTTGATGAGTTTTTTTTCGTAAAAGGGTTGGAAAAAGGTGGGGGAGCGGTGGGCTTTTGCTTTCGCTTGTTCATCCTTCAGGCGTTAAGAAGTAGAGACGAACGCGAGGGGAGTGAGCCTCGATGAGGAGTCACTAAAGGGGCAAGGGCTCAGACCATAATCTTCTGAACAAACAGTATCTTCCATTATATCCTTCGCCAACTCAATCAAAACTAATCTGTCTGTCCTGTAGCTGTTTGTTGATGGTCGGCTGTTTCATTCGGTTTGTGTGGTTATGTGGTGAAGGAAGCCCGGTGCTTTTCCAGTAGCACACCTAAAATAACGGTAAACCGATAGATTCTCTTCGTGTTTCTAAGCTCCAGTTAGTTTTTTTTGTACCTTTGTGTCGATAACAATGAAAGGAGTGATATGGCAATGAATTTTTTAGAACTCGTAAAGAACAGGTACAGCTGCAGGGCATATAAGTCTCTTGCAGTGGAATCGGAGAAGCTGGATTACATCATGGAATGTGTCCGCTATGCTCCTTCTGCAGTAAACAAACAACCATGGAAGTTCCACTTCGTCACTGAGGAAGAGGATAAAGCCAAGTTGCAGCAATGCTACAACCGCGAATGGTTCCAGTTGGCACCCATGTACATCATAGCTTCCATCTTGCATGATGAAGAGTGGGTGAGGGCCGACGGCAAGCCTCATGGCAACATAGACATAGCCATCGCCGTTGAGCATCTCTGTCTGGCAGCTACAGAGCAGGGGCTGGCAACCTGCTGGGTATGCAATTTCGATGTCCCACTGTGTCGTCAACTTTTTAATATCCCTGAGAATGAAGAGCCTGCCGTTCTCATTCCCATAGGCTATGCGGCTGATGATGCCAAAGAAAAGAAACGGAAAGGCATCGAGGAAATAAAAAGTTAAGAATAGCCGTAAGTATTACCGTCCGTTAATTTATTCAACTGCTGTCCGCTTATAAGTAAAACAGGACACGCGCCCAGCAACTTTGATTATTCCATGACCTTGGAACAATCATTCCATGACCATTGAATGATTGTTCCAAGGTCATGGAATAATCGTCACACCTGTATGTGTCGCGGTCTTTAACCAAGGCTAAACGCTTAAGGGACTTGGCTTCTTGACCTCAACGTCGGGGGATGATTCACATTTTTTCGAGGACAGCCGCCTGAAAGTATCAGAAGGAACTTGCTAAAACGCCTTTCGAACTCTCGGATTCTGCGATGATGTCGCCTGAAAGTATGCGGAGGAACTTATTAAACGCCTTTCCAACTCTCGGATTCTGTGGATGATGTCGTCTGAAAGTATGCGGAGGAACTTATTAAAACGCCTTCCCAACTCTCGGATTTTGCGGATGATGTTGCCTGAAGGTATGCGGAGGCACTTGTAAAACAAAAGAAGTCGTGAACAAGGAGGTTAAGCGGCCATGCGGCCAATAGCCCAATGCTTTGACGTGCTGGAGCTGATAGCTATTGTTATTTTCGTCAGCCGAATTACTGATTCTGGCTCTATTTGGCGGACGGTAATCGTCACAAAAAGTGGCAATTACTCCTAATCCGTGGCAAGGAAGTTCGTGTCAGGCCGCAACTTCTGATAGGCTAACCGCTCGTCACCATTGTCGAGATAGATGATGCCGCAATAGACGAAGCCATGCTTGACAATCAGATGCTGCATGATGCGGTTGTCCTTGTGGGTGTCGATGCGGATATTGGAATCCTCGGAGAAGCAGAAGTCCATGATGGAGCTGAAGATGCCGTGAGCGTCCGGGTAGCTGGCTATGCGATGAACTACATGATAAGGCCGTGCGTTGTCAAGCCATTCGCCTCCGTCAATCTTGCCATAGGTAGGTTCGGGAGAAGGCAGGAATGCGAAGTAGCCTACGATGTGTCCGTCGTCCTCAACCACGAAGCCTCCGTCCCTCTCCATGTCGGCCATGATGGCATCCTCCGAGGGGTAGCCGTTGACCCATTGGAGCATGTTGCCAGACTTGCGCATTATACCTTTTGCTGCATCCATAACTCTCATGATGTCAGCTAAATCCTTTCTATGGGCTAATCTTATGCTTCGTTTCATTCTGTGCTGAAATTCAATTCGTCTTTGTTCTTTAAAACTACATCTGTCGGCTAAGCGAATCGCTTAATCATACTGGCTGCAAATATAAGCAAACTTCAATGGTTCGGTGCCTAAATGAATAAATTAATGCGTCTGACTCTGTTTTTTCGTTGCTTTTAACGTGGCTGTGTGGCAGAATATTCTTCGGTTGAAATACAGCGTTAATCCTATAAAAGCATCATTTTATTTGGATTTTTAGTCCTGTGCCCTTACTTTTGCACAAATTTTCAACAAGGGATAATCAATATCTATCTGCTGCTCGCCTTCCTCACTATTCCGACCTTCGCACCGGAAAGGCTGATGAGGCCGAGACAATAGCCTGCATGAACGCTTGCTTCTTGTTTCGTAAGGCTGGCGTCTCAGTGTAGTTAGGGAATAGCATTAACGTCAATGATTAAGAATATCTTTCAGTCAGTAGTATTGCCACATGTGGTGGCAGTTATGGTCGTGCTCATTTGGGGCGTTACGTTCATCAATTCAAAAGTGTTGTTGCAGCATGGCATGACGCCCGAAGAGATCTTTGTCGTGCGTTTTTTGCTTGCTTATGTCTGCATTTGGTTCATCAGTCCCCGCCAGCTGTGGTGTCATTCGTGGCGCGATGAGCTAAGGATGCTTTTTCTGGGGCTCACGGGCGGTAGCCTCTATTTTGTAACGGAAAACGAAGCCGTCGGGCTGACGCTGGTCAACAACGTCTCGTTCATCGTATGTACGGCTCCGCTGTTTACGGTATTCCTGGCTTTGCTGCTGTTTCGCGACGTCCGTGCAACAGGTAGGCTTATCACGGGTTCGTTCATCGCCTTGGCGGGTGTGGCCACCATCATCTTCAATGGTCATTTTGTGCTCCATCTCAGTCCCGTTGGCGATTTGCTGGCACTCTCCGCAGCGTTGTGCTGGGCCGTTTATAGCATCTTGATTCGTAGCGTTGCGCGGCGATACAGCTCAGTCTTCATCACCCGTAAGGTCTTCGCCTACGGGTTGCTGACCGTTCTCCCCTTCTTCTTGTGGCGACCGTGGCAGTTTCCGCTCACGGGCTTCTGCCAGTCTGCTGTCTGGGGCAACTTGTTGTTTCTCGGCCTTGTGGCTTCCTTCACATGTTTTGCTTTGTGGAGCTGGGCTGTAAAGCGTATAGGGGCTCTGAGCACATCCAATTATATTTATCTCAATCCGGTGGCAACAGTCGTGGCAAGCTCAATTTTCCTTGCAGAACCCATTACAGCAATCGCCGTGGCAGGTATGGTTCTCATCCTTCTGGGTGTCTACCTGGCCAATAGTAGTAGGGGAGAGGGGAGGGAGATGAATGAAGAATGAAGCGTGAAGAATGAAGTGACAAATGATGAATGACGAATGGAACATGACGAACGTGTGAAATCTCATTAACTATATATAATGAAACAGACGAAATTATGGATGCTTGCCGCCATTCTCCTTATCTGCGGCATCTTGGCGTTCCACTATTGTAAGGCTTGTGATGGGTCCGAGCCAACTCAGCAGGTGGCGACGGAATTTGTTCCACAAGCCCCCGACTATGCCGACTCAACACTGTGGATAACGCAAGATTGTGATGCCGACGGAACGGGAGCGGATGTGTTCTACGTGGTCTCAACGTGGGAGAAGGACTGGTTGACGCCGGACAGCACCGTTTGCCACTATGCCGATGTCTATAGCCCCACGCACCGCGAACGCATGGCGATAGAGATCAATCGCGTGGCTGAATATATGGCACCGGGCAACCGTTTCTATGCTCCTTACTACCGTCATGCAACGATTGATGCTTTCGTTACGCAGAACGAGGACACCATCTTCCGCCGCACACGTTTGGCCATGGCCGATGTGTGCAAGGCATTCGACTATTTCCTTCAGCAGCGCGATTCGTCTCGCCCGTTCATCATCGTTGGTTTCAGTCAGGGTGGTATGGCTGTCGTGGAGCTGCTTAAACACATGAGCGACGAGAGCTATACTCATCTGGCAGCCGCATACGTGCTGGGCTATAAAGTGACGCCGGAGGACACGGCAACCTGTAGTCGGTTACGACCGGCTCAGGGCGAGAAAGACACCGGCGTGACCATCTGTTATAATACCGTCAAGGATGTGAAGTATGTTAAGCCTGTCATCGCTGCTACCTGCTTTGGCATCAATCCCGTAAACTGGTGCACCGACGATACACCTGCAACGTTGCATGACACCATCACCGTGACCCTTTCGCCAGACTATCATGTGTTGGTGGTTAAGGGTTACAGTGGCTCGGAATATCATCCTTACGCCGACCTCATCAATGTGGGCGACATACATGGTTGTGAGCCTTGGCTCTACAGCGAATGTCTGCGGCAGAATTTTGCCGTGCGTACGCAACAGTGGCGTAAGGCCAATGATGGTGGCTCGTCTCGCCTGGAAGAATGACGCACGGTTAGAGAGGAAAAGCGCTTCGGTAAAAAATGAAGTATGGGCCTTTGTTCCGATAAATGGAACGGCGAATGATAGCACAACAAAAAAAGCCCCTGAAAACAATCAGCTTGTGAGCTGACCGTTTTCAGGGGCTTCCTTTGTTGTGCCTTAGCCGTTAGAAGGCTGCGAAATGTCCAGAGTCTTAGCGGAGGTTAAGGCACAGCTGGTTGAGAGCTTTGGAAATATTGTGCAATAAATCATTAGAACTTAACACCAACCGTGAAATCAATAGATGGAATACTTGCTGACGGTGAATCATCTACATCCATATATTTTATAATAGAAGTGTGGCGATAGCCAATCGTAGCATTGAAGCGGTCTTTAAACTCAACACCGACATGAGGGCGGACAAAAAAGCGAGTCCAGTCATCTTTCTCTACAATGTCTTCTTGTCCAATCCTTTGACCATTAACGATAATATCTCCTTCATCTTCCAGGCGATAGTATCTCCACATCTTATTCAGTCCCAAATCAAGCCCTGAAAATATACGTATGCCTTTGCTAATATTAGCCACATAGAACTTATTGCGAATGAAGTATGGTAAAGATCTGATGTTAGTGTGTATGCTTTCATCGTCGTTAGGTATAAAATAACGCGTGTATCCAAGTCCTACACCTATATGCCAGATATTATTGGCGGCATAGTTCCATGTGGCTGCAAGGAAGAGGCTTTTCTCTTTATTAAAACCTAACCCGCCACCGACTTCTGCAGCAACATACGTTTGGCGGAAGAAGTTAGACAAAGCCCTACCAAAACCTGTACTACGAAAGTCGCTGCCAAACTCATAACCGACTTTTATGTTGACATTATGCCCTACGCCGCCGTTTTTAGCTGTAGAGATTGCTGCGAGATAACCTACGCCGGCATAAACTCCGCTGGTCTTAATGCCTACGGTCGGGTTCAAGCGTATGTTACTGTTTTTAATCGATTTGAAATTAAAATCATAACCAGCGTCGAGGAGGAATAAGGGCGAGAACTCTGCCGCTTTATTCTCCAATTGCATGCGGGCGAACAAAGGAACTAAGGGAGGTGCATGGAAGTTGCTGCTCAGGCCTAAGCCAGCACCGAGAGAGAGATAGTTGTTGATTCCTTTAGTAACACCGCCATTAATTTCAAAAAAAGGCTTTTCCCCTTTGGCGCAGACGATTACCGGTTGCAGCTCCACAAATGGTTTCAAGCCGAGAGGATCGTTTGTCCTGCGACTGCGACTGCGATGACGTGCTTGAGGCTGCTTCCGCGGAGTAGACTTATGCTGGGCAACATGCGACGACGAACGCTGCGGTGCTACATTCGCAGGCTTGCGCTCTTGGACGGTAGAGCGGTTGGACGAGGCTTTCTCACGGAGATATTGAGCGCTGACGTATCCTGTACGTCCTTTATACTTGATTTTGGCCCATCCTCCACTGATGCTTTGGACTTGAACCGACTCGCCCTTTCCTAAAGAACCGATGAGGCTGCTACGGGTAGATGCTGATGCACGAACATTAAGGTTGTTCGTGGTTACCTCATAGCTTTTTTGTCCTAAAGATGGCACTGCCACCATGATAAAAGCCAAAAGCAGCAGGGGACGTAATAGCTGAAGGCAAACTTTCTTGGAATAATGCTTCATAGTGAAAAGTATTAGTTAGTGAGTTAGTTGGTTAGAAATATTATAGTCTATTCATAAAAGACCAATTAATTCTACAAAAATATTAAATTCATGGGTATGTAAGTGCTTGGGACTTTGTGTTTAATCTATTTTATTAGTAACGGCTCTTGTTTTAATATTCTTTAAGAAATAAGGCTAGATTAATGGATATTATTAATGTGTTTTTACAAACCTTGTCCATCCTTAACTTCTCATTTCCCATATTTCAATCAATAAATACCCCATTCTTCACTCTTCATTCTTCATTTCTTTGTACATTTGCAGTCGAATCAACAATTATTAATAATATGAATCGCGAACAAGACAATTTGCAGTCACTCGGTAAGAAGACCGAGTATAAGTTTGGCTATACGCCCGAAGTGTTGGAAACGTTTGACAACAAGCATCCCGAAAACGACTATTGGGTACGCTTCAACTGTCCTGAATTTACCAGTCTTTGCCCTATCACAGGTCAGCCGGATTTTGCGGAAATACGTATCAACTATCTTCCAGGCAAACGCATGGTAGAGTCGAAATCGTTGAAACTCTACCTTTTCAGTTTCCGCAACCATGGCGACTTCCATGAGGATTGTGTAAATACCATTATGAAGGATCTTATCAAGTTGATGGAGCCAAAGTACATCGAAGTCATCGGACTGTTCACTCCTCGCGGTGGCATCAGCATCTATCCCTATGCCAACTATGGCCAACCAGGCACAAAATATGAACAGATGGCCGAGTACCGCCTGCTGCATCACGACCTATAAATAATGAAGAATGAAGGGTGAAGAATGAGAGTTGCAGGCAAGACCTATCAGTAAAAGCATATACTTAGCACTTTTTGGCCAATCATTCTTCACTCTTCACTCTCCATTTGTCATTCACATACCTCCTCTTCCCAAGGCTTGAAGTCCATTTCCAGCTGAATCCATTCTCCATGCGCTATATCCTGTGGCGGGTTGTTAATCCCTAAACCTATAAGACGAATGGGATGCCCCTCGACGTCGATAGCTTCGATTAGTCTTTCAGCTGTTTCCATGATAAAGCCAGCATCAGCCTTGAACACCTGCTCCCTCATAAGTGTTACACTGCGAGTGATTTGTGTAAAATCGTGAAACTTCACTTTTAATGTTAGCGTCTGTCCCGTAAAGTCTACGCGTTGCATCCTTCCTGCGAGATCTTCTGCACACAGACGCAGCTTCTCTTTGAGCTCGTCTTCAAGATTAATGTCATGCTCAAAGGTATGTTCGCAGCTGACGCTTTTACGTTCCCATTCCGTAACGACAGGACGATCATCTATTCCCCGTGCAAAACCATATAAGATGCCACCCATCTTTCCAAAACGTTCGGTAAGGTAAGAAAGCGATTTCGTTTTTAAGTCTGCACCGGTGAAGATGCCCAAACGATGCATCTGCTCAGCCGTGCGAGGTCCCACACCCCAGAATTTCTCGATCCGCAGAGCATCAATAAACTTTGTTGCCCGCGCAGGATGAATAACGGTCAGGCCGTCAGGCTTGCGGAAGTCAGAAGCTATTTTAGCCAAAAACTTGTTGTATGAGACGCCGGCCGAAGCTGTCAGATGCAAACGCTCGCGGATCTTAGCCTTAATCTCTTTGGCAATCGTCGAGGCCAGAAGAATATCCGCTTTGTTCTTCGTCACATCAAGGAACGCTTCGTCCAGGGATATAGGTTCAACGATATCCGTATACTCATGAAAAATCTCATGCATCTGGGCCGACACCTCCTTGTAAACCTTGTACCGTCCGGGAACCACTATCAATTGAGGACAAAGTCGTTTTGCCGTTTGCATAGCTTGAGCCGAATGTATCCCGAAACGACGTGCTTCATAGCTTGCCGTTGCTACGACGCCTCTTGGTCCGTCGTAGCCCACAGCCAGTGGCTTCCCTCGCAATTCAGGGAAATCACGTTGCTCAACGCTGGCAAAGAAAGCGTCCATGTCAACGTGAATGATTCTTCGAAGCGCCTCAGATGTCATCTTATTTCGTCTTGTCTTTGTGTGCAAAGATACATCTTATTGTTTGATTGGCTCATAGATGTCCCCCTTTTTTTAACGTGAGTTCGGTATAAGGAATATGGCAGACGAGTAGATGATGGTGCTGCGCAAAACTCACCCGCTGACAGTTGCTCAGCAAGCTTTCAAGCATGGTGGCACTGTCGCATGACAAGCATTACCGCTTAGAGGCCCTACGGGGCGGTGCTTCATAACGCGTGAGGGGGTGTCGATTATTTCTTTCTCCAGATTTTTTAATTTTCACCTTCACCGTCACTTTTGCTTGTA
>OCVV012879686.1_pt1 | contig 52283 bp, 39 predicted proteins | sample 1539721 | NCBI WGS metagenome assembly OCVV01 (sample SAMN02144230, study PRJEB22623) | gut metagenome | biome: sheep rumen | host: Ovis aries | place: New Zealand
ATTCATAATTCATAATTGAAGCTTCGCTTCGATACTGCTAACGCTCGGCAATAATTAAGCAAGCTTATTATTGCTCTCGCTTAATCGCAGCATTCATAATTCATAATTGGATACAATACGCCTGTTGGTCAGCGACCAGCAGGCGTATTTTAACTTGGTTTGTACGGGGTATAAATATATGTAATACGGCATTTATTCTGGAAATGCGTATGTGTTTTCTTTGGCATTTTAGCAGGAATTGTATATATTTGCGCTCGTGAAATCAAAATAGTATAAGATATATTGCACATGGAAAAGATTCAGGAACTGACGGAAAAGATTTATTCCGAAGGTGTAGAACGTGGTCGGCAGGAGGCTGACCGTATTATTGCGGAGGCGCAGGATAAGGCGCAGGCTATTATTGCTGAGGCTAAGCAGAAGGCGCAGAATATCCAGGCAACTGCCGAGAGAGCTGCTGCAGAGTTGGATGCAAACACCCGGAATGAGTTGAAATTGTACACGGCTCAGGCTATGGGTGCGCTGAAGAGTGAGATTGCCAACTGCCTGGCTGCAACAACGATAACGGCGGCTGCGGAAACGTTGACGAACGACAAGGAGTTCCTGCAGAAATTTGTAGTTGCTCTGGCAAGCCAGTGGGTGAAGGACGAGCCTATCGTGATTAGTACTGCCGATGCCGATGGGCTGAAGGCTTATTTTGCCAAGCAGGCAAAGGCTGTGTTGGACAAGGGTGTGACAATCCGCAAGGTGAACGGTAAGGAGACTTTGTTTACCGTGGAGCCTGCTGACGGCAGCTACAAGGTGAATTTTGGCAAGGAGGAGTTTGAGGCTTATTTCAAGAACTTTTTGCGTCCACAGTTGATTGATATGCTGTTCTAAGGGGAAATGGCTGAGTTTTATAGTCTTTTGTGTGGACTTCCGGACCTGAGGTTGGATGACTCGGCTGGCGAGGCTGTAAGTCTGGCCGAGGTGCGCGAGTTGCTGGGTAACGAAGGTCTGTGTGGTCGTGAGGCCGAGATTTTGGGGCTGTTTTTCCTGTATGGTGACTGCCGTAATTTGGTTGTGCTGTTGCAGGACAGTGCGGCCAAGCTTCCGCACGTCGGTAACTACAGCCGCGAGGAATTGCAGGAACTGATTGCCGATGCGCTGGAGGATGTGTTCGAGGACGACAGGCGTTTTCCTGATTTTATGGCACCGTTTGTGCGCGAGTATGTGCAGCATCGTAACGAGCCGGGGTACTTTGCCGAGGATCGCATAATGGTGCGTTACTGGATGCACTTGATGAGACGCGGTACGGACTTCATATCCAAGTGGGCGGAACTGAACCTGAACATCTGTAACATACTGACTGCGTTGATTTGTCGCGCTCAGGGATGGGATGTGCAGGATTATATCTATGGCGATAATGATGTGACGTATATGATACTGAACCGTCAGTCGGCAGACTTTGACTTAGGCAAGGAGATTGACTATGTGCCCGAGTTGATGCAGATTGTGCAGGAGTCTGATCCGGTGCTGAAGGAGCGTCGCATAGATACGCTGCGATGGCTGTGGCTGGAGAACGAGACTTTCCAGGAGCCGTTTGATATAAATGCGGTGTATGCTTATCTGCTGAAGTTGCAGATGCTGGAGCGTTGGGCAATGCTGGATCCGGAGAAGGGACGCGAGGCGTTTACGGGGATTATAGAAAACTTGCGCAGCGAGTGCAAGGTCCCGGATGAATTCATAATTCACAATGCATAATTCATAATGCATAATTCATAATTGAAGAAAATAAAATAAGGGAGATAGAGGATAATGCTGTAGCGGTAAAGAGTAAAGCGTTTGCCGTGAGGTGCATTAGGCTGAGGAAATATCTCTGTGAAAACAAGAATGAATATGTATTATCGAAACAATTGTTGCGGAGCGGTACGAGCATAGGGGCTAATATCAAAGAGGCTTTGCGTGGACAGACGCGTCCGGATTTTGGTTCGAAGATGAATGTGGCTCTGAAAGAAGCGAGCGAAAGTGAATATTGGATTGAATTATTGATAGAAACTGAATATATAAGTGACGAGCAGGGAGATAGCCTTTTGGCTGACTGCAGGGAATTGATTAAGTTGTTGATGAGTATTGTAAAATCGACCTTCGTTCCGGAAACGGCTCAAAAATGAATGGGAACGGCTTAATTAAGAATTGTGAATTAAGAATTATGAATTAAGAATTAAAATAACTATGACAAACGGAATTGTTAGTGGCGTAGTATCGAACATGGTGACGGTCCGTGTGGACGGGCCTGTGCTGCAGGGAGAGATATGCTACATTACAACTGGCGGTGACCGTCTGATGGCGGAGGTCATCAAGGTGGTGGGCAAGGATGTCTATGTGCAGGTGTTCGAGAGTACTCGTGGCCTGAAGGTAGGTGCTCCTGTCGAATTTACGGGACACCAGCTGGAGATTCAGCTCGGCCCTGGTATGCTGAGTAAGAACTACGACGGTTTGCAGAATGACCTGGACAAGATGGAGGGTGTTTTCCTGAAGCGTGGCCAGTACACCGAACCGTTGGATGCTGATCGCGAATGGGACTTTGAGCCTATAGTGAAAGTTGGTGACAAAGTTGAGTCAAGCGACTGGCTGGGCAAGGTGGAAGAGAATCACCAGCCGCTGAAGATTATGGTTCCGTTCCAGATGGAGGGAGTTGCTACGGTGAAGAGTATCGTGGCTGCAGGAAAGTACAGAATCCATGATGTGATTGCTGTGCTGGAAACCGAGGACGGCAAGGAACTGAAGGTCGATATGGTTCAGCATTGGCCGGTTAAGTTTGCAATGACAAACTACAGGGAGAAGCCGCGTCCATTCAAGTTGTTGGAGACTGGCGTGCGTACGATTGATACGTTTAATCCCATTGTCGAGGGTGGTACGGGCTTTATCCCCGGTCCTTTCGGTACAGGTAAGACGGTGCTGCAGCATGCCATCAGTAAGCAGGCCGAGGCAGATATTGTGATTATTGCTGCCTGTGGCGAGCGTGCCAACGAGGTTGTGGAGATATTCTCGGAGTTCCCCGAGCTGGTTGACCCGCATACGGGCCGTAAGTTGATGGAGCGTACCATTATTATCGCCAATACGTCTAACATGCCGGTTGCGGCTCGCGAGGCTTCGGTATATACGGCTATGACAATGGCCGAGTATTACCGTTCGCAGGGTTTGCGTGTGCTGTTGATGGCCGACTCGACATCGCGCTGGGCACAGGCTCTGCGTGAGATGAGTAACCGTATGGAGGAATTGCCCGGACCTGATGCGTTCCCAATGGACCTGGGTGCGTTGGTGGCTAACTTCTACGGCCGTGCGGGATATGTGTACCTGAAGAACGGCGAGGTGGGCTCGGTGACCTTCCTGGGTACTGTGTCGCCTGCTGGTGGTAACCTGAAGGAACCTGTGACGGAGAATACGAAGAAGGTGGCACGCTGTTTCTATGCCTTGGAGCAGGATCGTGCGGACAAGAAGCGTTATCCGGCGGTGAATCCGATTGACTCGTATTCGAAATACCTGGAGTATCCCGAGTTTGCCGAGTATATCAAGGGGCATATCAACGAGGAATGGATTCCGAAGGTGATGGCACTGAAGACAAGGATGCAACGTGGCAAGGAGATTGCCGAGCAGATTAACATTCTGGGTGACGACGGTGTACCTGTGGAATATCATGTTACGTTCTGGAAGTCCGAGGTTATTGACTTTATCATCCTGCAGCAGGATGCCTTTGACGAGGTTGACGCGGTGACTCCGCTGGAGCGCCAGCAGGCTATATTGGATCTGGTGACCAGGATTTGTGACAAGGATGACTATGTATTTGATACGTTCCTGGATGTGGTAGATTATTTCAAGAAGTTGATAAACCTGTGCAAGCAGATGAACTACTCGGTGTACAAGAGCGAGCAGTACTGTGATTTTATGAAGCAGGTGGAGGCAATGTTATAATGTATAGATAAGGTATGGCAACAGCATTTCAGAAAGTATATACACAGATAAGCCAGATTACCAAGGCTACGTGCTCGCTGAAGGCGAAGGGCGTGGGTAACGAGGAGTTGGCTATGATTAACGGCCGCCTGGCTCAGGTGGTCAAGATTGCAGGCGAGGATGTTACTCTGCAGGTGTTTGAGGGTACGGGTGGTATTCCTACCAATGCCGAGGTGACGTTTTTGGGCAAGTCTCCATCGCTGAAGGTCAGCGAGCAGTTGGCAGGCCGTTTCTTCAATGCGTACGGTCAGCCTATTGACGGTGGTCCCGAGATTGAGGGTAAGGAGGTTGCTATTGGCGGTCCTTCGGTGAATCCTGTACGACGTAAGCAGCCGTCCGAACTGATTGCAACGGGTATTGCCGGTATTGATATGAACAATACTCTGGTGTCGGGACAGAAGATTCCGTTCTTTGCCGATCCTGACCAGCCGTTCAACGAGGTGATGGCTCTGGTGGCCATGCGTGCCAAGTGTGACAAGATTATCCTGGGCGGTATGGGTATGACCAATGACGATTATTATTTCTTCCGCAATACGTTTGCCAGCGCAGGTGCCTTGGACCGTATCATTTCGTTCATCAACACTACCGAGGATCCTGCGGTCGAGCGTCTGCTCATTCCGGATATGGCCCTGGCTGCAGCTGAGTATTTTGCGGTTGAGAAGCACGAGACAGTGCTGGTTCTGCTGACGGATATGACGTCCTATGCAGACTCGTTGTCTATCGTAAGTAACCGTATGGATCAGATTCCGTCCAAGGATTCAATGCCTGGTTCTCTGTATAGTGACTTGGCCAAGATTTACGAGAAGGCCGTACAGTTCCCCGAGAGTGTCGGAGGCGGTTCAATCACTATAATCGCAGTTACGACTCTGTCTGGTGGCGACATTACGCATGCCGTGCCGGATAATACGGGTTATATTACCGAGGGCCAGTTGTACTTGCGCCGTGACAGTGATGTGGGCAAGGTGATTGTGGATCCGTTCCGTTCGCTGTCGCGTCTTAAGCAGTTGGTGGCTGGAAAGAAGACGCGTAAGGATCATTCGCAGGTAATGAATGCTGCAATTCGTCTATATGCGGATGCTGCTAATGCCAAGACAAAGCTGGAGAATGGTTTTGACCTGACGGACTATGACAACCGTTGTCTGGACTTTGCCAAGGATTATTCGAGAAGGTTGCTGGCTATTGACGTGAACCTGAATACGGAGGAGATGCTGGACGTGACATGGGAATTGTTCCGCAAGTACTTCAAACTGGAGGAGGTTAATATCAAGAAGGAGTTTACCGACATCTATTGGAAGTAATAAATGGCTATCAAGTTTCAATATAACAAAACGTCCTTACAAGCGCTTGAGAAGAACCTGAAGATGCGACAGAGGACCTTGCCCATCATCAAGAGCAAGGAGACTGCGTTGCGTCTGGAGGTTAAGAAATGCAAGGAGGAAGCCGAGGCTCTGGAGCGTAAGCTGCAGGAGCAGATAGGCGGCTACGAGAGCATGTATGCGCTGTGGGGCGAGTTTGACGCATCGCTGGTCGAGCTCGAGGACGTCCAGATTGATGTGAGGAAGATTGCCGGCGTACGCATTCCTGTGCTGTCGAATATAAGCCTCAAGGTTCGTCCTTTCGGTCTTTTCTCGGCTCCTAAATGGTATTTTGATGGAATTCGTCTTTTGCAGGGTCTTGCCAAAACGGCTGTTGAGCATGAGTTTGCGCTTGCCAAGTTGAATTTGCTGGATCATGAGCGCAAGAAGACTACGCAGAAGGTTAATCTGTTCGAGAAGGTTCAGATACCTGGATTCCAGGAGGCCGTGCGCAAGATTAAGCGTTTTATGGAGGATGAGGAGAATCTGTCCAAGTCCAGTCAGAAAATACTGAAGTCATTGCAGCAGAAGCGTGCAATTAAAGAACAGGAGGAAGCTGTATGATACAGAAGATGAAAAAACTGACGTTCCTTGTATATCACAAGGAATATGACCGCTTCCTTGTGGAACTGCAAAAACTGGGTGTATTGCATATACAGCCTTCGGCAGATCAGTCAAAGGCCGAGCCTGAATCATTGTGCCGGCTGAAGGAACAGTTGGGTGCAGTGCAGGATGTCAAGGTTTCGTTGATGAAGTTGACGGGGCAGTTTGACGAGGATATTGTTCCGACTGCACCTGATGCTAATCTGGTAAGCCGCGTGCAGGCTATTGCCGAGCGTCTGCGTATTGTGGAGAATACTCTGGACAAGGCGCGTCGTGACGAGAGGTTGCTGGCTCCGTGGGGCGATATTGACAAGAAGCAGATGGAGCGTATGCATCAGGCAGGGCTGAAGGAGTATTATTATAAGGTTAGCTGTGGTTATTTTGACAAGGAACTGGCAGATTACAGCGCACTGGAGGTAAGCAGGGACAAGAAGTTTGTCTATTTCATCACTTTCTCGCTTGACGGAAAGGAGCCTGAGGGTATCGCTGCTTTGCCGCTGAACTTGCCTGACGGTTTGTACAGCGAGGTGCGTGCGCAAGTCAGTGAGCTGGAGGCTGAGCAGCGTCGGTTGATTGCCGAGCGTATGGAAATAGCGGAAAAACGTATCGGGAGTATAAAGGCTTGCGAGTCGGAACTGCTGAATACCATCGCCCGCGAGGAGGCTAACCTGGATACGTTGCGTGCCGCCGGTGAAACGGTAATGGTGCTCGAGGGATGGTTCCCAGTTACGCAGTGCGGGGCAGTGGAGGATTTCCTGAAGAGGGCGGATACGTATTACGAGATGCGTGATCCTGTGGATACGGATACGGTTCCGACGCAGTTCTGCAACAACCGTTTCAACCATATGTTCGAGCGGTTGACGAAGATGTATGGCTATCCTTGTTACAACGAGTGGGATCCTACGCCTATAGTTGCGCCGTTCTTCACCTTGTTCTTTGCAATATGTATGGGTGATGCGGCTTATGGTGTAATAATGATTATCTATGGCTTGCTGGAAATGGCGGGCAAGGCGAAGAAGACTCCTATACTGGGCGAGATGCTGCACGGTTGCGGCGATATGCTGGTGGCTTTGGGCGTTGCTACGACGATGGTTGGTCTTGCCTTGGGTACGGTGTTCGGTACGAATGTGGCCGAATGGTCGTTTGTTGCTGTGCCGCAGGGGGTAAGGGATTACTACCATTTCGTTCAGGGCAATTTTCCGGGTACTACGTATTCGTTCCAGATGGTTGCTGCGATAATAATCGGTGTCCTGCACTTGTGCATCGCTATGATTGTAAAGGCTTTGCTCTTCAGTAAGAAGGAGGGCTTTGTGAACAATCTGGGACAGTGGGGTTGGACATTGCTGATGATTGGCGGTATCATAACGGGTACGCTGTGGGCAGTGGGTACTCTGAGCCAGGAGGCTACAAAGTTTGTGCTGATCGGCATAGGTGCTGTTGCTGCAATATGTATCTATTTCCTGAACAATGTGCAGCGTCTGAGGAGTAAGTTCGTACAGGGCTTGATCATCAACCCGTTGGCGGGCCTGTATGATACGTACAATATGGCAAGCGGACTGTTGGGCGACGTGCTCAGCTATGTCCGTCTGTATGCCTTGTGTCTGGCTGGCGGCGTATTGGGCTCTGCTTTCAACAGCATAGGTAATATGTGTGCCGGGAGTTTTGCAGGGGGTATAGTATTGGCTATGGTTATATATGCCGTAGGACATCTGCTGAACTTGCTGCTGTCGGGTATATCTGCCTTTGTACATCCTCTGCGTCTTAACTTCGTGGAGTATTTCAAGAATGCGGGATACGAGGGCAAGGGTACTGCATACGAACCGTTCAAGAATAACTGAAACAAAAGTAATAATCAATAATAACAAAACAATTATGGACATTAATGTAATTTTGGGCTATCTGGGCCTTGGCCTGATGCTCGCGCTCTCTGGAATAGGGAGCTGTTATGGTACTACAATCGCCGGTAATGCTGCTGAGGGTGCTCTGAAGAAGGATCCGAGCAAGTCTTCGAGCTACATGATTCTGTGTGCTCTGCCTGCTACTCAGGGTCTGTATGGCTTCCTGGCATTGTTCCTGCACTCTTCTCTGGCTGCCAGCAACGGTGCTCTGATGTTCGGTGTAGGTCTGGGTGTAGGTCTTGTGTGCCTGTTCTCTGCTATCCGTCAGGGAAAGGTTTGTGCAGCAGGTATCCAGGGACTGGCTCAGGGTCATGACGTTACTACAAACACCATGATCTATGCAGCTCTGCCCGAGTTCTATGCTATTCTTGCTCTCGTAGCAACTTTCCTGGTAAAGTAAGCCAAGCCCGGGATTCTAAAAGGAAAATGAAAACAGCCAGGGGCATGTGCCTCTGGCTGTTTGTTTCTTGTATGCTATGGTGTGACGGGATACGGCTGTAACGTGACAGTGCAGTCTGGTGTGACGTTTGTACTGTCCGTGCCGTTGTAATCCAGCATCATGCTGTGCAGTGTATTCAGCATTTTGTCCTTGACATCTGTCTGTACGGCATCGGTTTTCTGCCGGATTCTGTCGTATGTTTCAGCACCTCCATGATTTGCTTCGTCACCGTGTGTAAAGGCAATTAGTGCGTGACAGAGGTCTTCGCCGATAATGTATAAGGCAATTGTTGCAAGTGTTTTGCCTAATAGGGAGGTAAGCCTAGATCTCATCATCGACTGTGCCTGTTCCTTGAGTAGGTTCATTGCGTAGTTGGTGTGTATGTTTACGGTCTTGCTCGTGATGCTTATCTTCTGGGTTTGGGGCTCAACCTTCAGCATACGGAAATAGGAGGGGTATGTGCTCAGTCCTCCGGTACTGATGTCCCAGATGCGCCACGTCTTGTTATTGACTGTAAAATCTGCACTGGCTATGTCCTGAACGTGGAAATGTCCACTGACAACATAGTGTATCCCGGCATCGGCAAAGGCTTGGCGTAATTCGACTGGTGTTACGGACAGGGCATTGTTGTCGGTCTTCTGGTATTTGATATTATACAGTGTGCTGGGAAACAGGGTTGCATGGTTGTTGAAATGTTCGAGCAATTGTTGGTGTACCAGTGCGATAACCATACGTCCTTCGTTGCGTAGGGTATGTGCCGTTTGTGTGAGCCATTCCAGATGCGGTCGTGTAATGCATCCGTCGCTGACGTATTGTCCGGTGTCGTAAATATTAGCATCCAGGCCTATTATTGCCAAGTCCTTTCCTATGCGTTGTGCCCAAGACAGTGATCCGTCGTGCCGAATATTGCCCATGAAATCGGCGTATATAGTACGGAAATCGTTGACGGTGGTTTCTTCGTTTCCCAAATGTTGGGGATTGAGGATGTCATGGTTTCCAGGTACGACCAAAACTTTGGTACCTGCTGCACTGACCTTGTGCAGCAGGTTACTGACTGTATGGTGTCCTTGCTTTTCGCCGTTATAGGTAAGGTCTCCGCTGATAAGGAGCAAGTCGGGTTTGTCTGCTGTTATGCTGTCCAGCGCTGCCTGTAGCAATTCAAGGCTCTGTGCGTCCATCTTGCCCCCAGGCTTGCCCAGCAGGCTGATATGTTCGCTTGCTACGATGTGACAATCGCTGATTACGGCAATTCTGATGTCTGCATGGCTTAGCAGTGTACCGCATAATAGGGCAACTGACAGGATGATGTTTTTCATTATTCTCATCTTCCTGGATGCGAAAAACATCTATGCGTTTGCTTTGGGCAGTGTCTTGTTCAGTATAAGGGAACCGAACAATGCGCTTGTAATAGTTCCGCACAGGATGCCCAGTTTTGCATCATTCAGCAGGTCGTACATGATGGCAGACTCGTTTCCTGAGTTTGCAAGGGGGTAGGAGAGTGTTGCTATGAACATGCTGACGGTGAATCCTATGCCGCATAATGCAGCAACTCCTGCCATTGCTCCCCATGTCGTGTTTTCTGGCATCTGAACTATTTTAAGCTTGATGCTTATCCAACTTGCACTGAATACACCTATGAACTTACCGATAAACAAGCCTGTAAACACTCCTAATCCGACTCCCTCGAAGAGGTCCATTATGCTCATGCCCTGGAAGCATACGCCGGCATTGGCAAAGGCGAACAGCGGAATGATTATGTAATTGATGGGGTTGCGCAGAACGTCTTCCATATCCTGCAGTGTTGATATCAGGTGGTCACTGGCCGCCTCGATGGCGCGCAAGTCCTGTATATCATCCTCGCTGAGCAGGGTCGGCGTTTTCCTGTCTTTGGCAGTAACTTCCAGTCGTGGGAATTTATCTATATGCTTTCGTATTCGTTCTATGTAGAACGAGGTTCCGTTATTAAGTCTTGCCGGTACGCAGAATGCCAGTATCACTCCTGCAATGGTTGCATGGATACCGCTGTTGAGTACCATCCACCACATTGCTATGCCTATGGTAAAATAGACCATCTTGGTTGCGGACTTCCAAAAGCGAGCGGTGAGCAGGCATAATATTACACATACAAGTACTCCGAGTAGGTGTGGGATACTGATATGGTCCGTGTATTTGACGGCAATGACGATAATACCGCCCAGGTCATCGGCAACGGCCAGTGCTGCCAGAAAGACTTTCAGTCCCAGTGGCACACGCTTGGAAAACATGCTCAGGACACCAAGGCTGAAGGCTATGTCTGTAGCCATTGGAATTGGCAGGCCTCTGCTCATGATAGATAGCAGGTCAGGATCGCTGACGGTTACGTGCAGTGCGATAAAGAAGACAACTACCGGCATAAGCATACCTCCGCATGCTCCTATAACGGGAAGCATGGCTTTTTTGACACTGGACAACTCGCCTCCGCAGAATATTTCGCGCTTGAGTTCAAGGCCGACACTTAGAAAGAAAATGGCCATCAGGAAGTCGTTGATAAACTGCGATACGTTCATTGCCTCGCCATGATGGGTGAACAGGCTGATGCTGCCGATACTGAGGCTGACCTCTTCCAGCCAGATGTCATGATACCAATCCGCAGTAGCGGGAAGGTTTGCGACAATTATTGCCGCAACGGTAGCAATAATCAGAAGCACGCTGCTGGAGACGTACTTCCTGACCATGCTGAGAAATGTATAGTTTTGTTCCATATGTTATTTCAGGCAGTTTGCGATAAACTGTTCCATTTCGGATTCGTGCTTCTCAATGGAGAACAACAGGTGTAGTTGGTTGTTGGCACGCACGAAATTGTGCGTGGGATACTGGCATTTCCAGTATTTGTCGCCAGAGAGGTAGTCCCACAGGAAGCGTACGCATTGCATATATGGGAACAGTTTAACGGCATAGGGCAGATTCTCTATTTCCACACGGGTCAGGAAACTGCTTGCACTACTCAGGTAGCCTTCGGTGAAAGCCTTGAATATTTCTACGTCGAATTCGACCGCTTCCATATTTGGGTCATCCTCGGCAACCTTGTTGGCAGCCGTGCGCAGGAAATCGCCATAGTCGCTGAAAATGAAGTTTGGCATTACTGTATCCAAGTCGATGACGCACAGTACGTTGTCATTCTGGTCGAACATCATGTTGTTTACCTTGGTGTCGCAGTGGCAGACGCGCTTTGGCAGGATGCCCTCGCGGCCCATTTGCTCGGCTTTGCACATATAGTCGGCGCGGGCGTCAATTTCCTTGAGCATGGCCTGAACCTCAGGCTCGTTTACACGACCTACGGGGTCAGCGGCAATAACTTCGCGCAACTGCTGCAGACGGAACTCCATGTTGTGGAAGTCCTTGATGGTTTCGCCCAGTTCAACGGGAATGTCTGCGAGCATGGCTTGGAAATTACCGAATGCCTTACCGGCGGCACGGCTTGATTCGGGGTTGACTGCCTGCTTGGTGATGGCATTGTCGATGAATATCATCATGCGCCAGTATTGTCCGTCAACGACAGCATACAGCTTGGTTTTGTCGTCCTTGTTAGGCATGAAGGTAAGCACCTTGCGGTCGATGTCGCTCTCGCCTGCTGCTTCCAGCTTTTTGCGGATGTGTGAAGTGGTGGCATAGATATTGCGCATTACCATTTCTACATCGGGAAATACGTTTGTGTTGATGCGCTGCAGGACATAGTCAGGCTGGTCAGCCTCGGCAGTCTTGACCTTCAGTGTGTCATTGATTAAGCCGGCACCCAAAGGCTTGATTTCGCTGACTGTACCGCGGATAGCGAAATGCTCGACAATTTTTTTCAATTCGTTCTGTTCCATAGTATTATTGTATTGTTAAATAGTTGTTCCGTAATTGTTGGATACAATCCATTGATTATAGAGTTGATGGACAAATATAAGCAAATAATTTCATATACCATCACACTATGTGTGATTTCTCGCTGTTTGCCGTTAACTTTTCATCTCGTAGTGTATTGCAGGGTGCCATCGCTTGTCCATCCTTGTGCATCTATTTGCAGTATTGACGGGGTGGAGTTGTTTGCAATGCGGACTGTGGCATTTCCATTGCTGTCAAGGATAACGTTTGGGTTCCAGTACAGTGTGCGGCGGAAATCATGCTCTGGCAGCGGGGTGATGCTGTAATCGGGACTGTAAAACTCGTCTGGAATACTGAACCCTTCCATAATCCAGCGTCTGTTGACCTGATAGCTGCGTACACTGTCGTCTGGCATAAGTCTGAGGTCAACACGTACAATGGGCTGGTTGCTGCCCTCGAAGTTTGCGTCTCCTTCGCGCCTTGGGGCGTAATCCGTATAGATGTACACATCACTTAGGTTGCTGAGAAGCCTGTATTTGTCCAGCGTATAGGTACTGATGTTGAATGATTCCTCGGGCATCTGTGCCATGCCATAGTGACGTGATGATGTGTTCTGCTTTCTTTGCTCCATATTGCTGCGGGCTGTTACGGCTTTGCCATCGTATCGCACTTCGACGGGATAATTCTGGTCCATGCCCATATCGCCGATGTAGGCTCGTGTTACGTCGGTGATAAATTTGCTGCTGCCCTGAAAATAACCGGGACACAGACCTGCGTCCACAGTGGCGTTGAATGCCTCGTATGCATCTATGACAAAGGCCGGCTTGCCGGCAATGAATTCCAAACGCCCCTTGCGCCGGCTGTCTATCGTGACCTGGTCCAGTGTACGTACACCCATTTCCTGGTTTTTGTATTGTGGGGTGTTTTTGGGTGCAGGTGCCAGTGTTTTCTGGTAATAGTCGTATGGCTTGACGAACCGGGGGTGTATCAAGTCCACTTTGACGTAAAACTCGGGATATACCATTTCTTTGTCATCCTTTATATCCAGGCCGTTCTGTACCCAGGTATGTGCGAGGAGCTTGTTTTTTTCTTTCTTGTTCCATTTCAGCGTATCGCTGGCAGCGAGAAAGAAATAGTACTTGTCAAAATAGCGCGGCATCTTGATAGTAAACAGTCCTCCGTCTTCGATGGGCATTTCGCCAACAACACTTTCTGTACCCGGCTGTGTCCACTCGGCATGTACCAGGACAGAGGGCTTGACGCCACTTTCTTTTTTGCGGAAGCGATCGTTGCTGATGTTTGCGCTTTTGGCGGTTTCGGCACTCATGTCGGTGTATATGCGGTTGTTGGCATTTGATTCGTCAAGAACGTCGGATTCCTGTGTCGGGTCATTGTTGGTATAGGTCTGCGAACCTGAGTTCTCGGAAGCCTGTGCTCCGTCCTGAGTAAAGGCCGACAGGTTTTCTATCAGTTCATAGTTGTAAACACCGCCTTTGACCAGCTGATATCTGGCTTCGGGCCGATGTAACAGTTCCCAAGTCTTGGGTACGGCCATTTCGCGCCATGCGTACCTGCGCCAACCTTGTGTCATCATGAGAAGATCAAGGGCAACACGGTGTTCCTGATCATCCTTCTCGAAGAACCAGTCAGGATTGGGAATGAAGCCGCGTACCTCGCTGCCAAGCAGCATCTCGGCCATGATGCTGGCATTATCGTATATATATTCGCTGCCGGCGGCATCGCGCACGGATACGCTGAGGTGTGCATTGGGCATTCCTTGTATCCGTATATTTGTCATTTCGTACGGTTTCAACGACTCTTCGGGATTGTCTGCTATTGTAATGTTCTGTGCTTTGAGATCTGGGGACCTATAGAAAACGAGACGGTCGGCATACACTCGTCCATGTTCGTTGAAAACGGTTATTTGATAGACTCCACTACCGCTTTCCGCCGGTGAGTAGTTCAGTGTGTCCTTCTCGTTTGTGTCAAACAGTTTCAGCACTCCGTCTTTCATGATTGTGATACCGAGCTTTTCGTGAGCGGCGCTGTCAACAGCATGGATGTTGATGACGAAATTATCGTCAATCAGATCTACACGCAGTCTTGCGCCTGTCCTGTGTATTTTGGGCAGTTTCAGTTTCAGGGGAGTTACGCTATCGCCATTTTGCATGAATTCGGCTTGTATGTGTCCGCTTTGGGGAACATCCACATCCATGACGCCGCGTCCGCGGTTTAGTGTCCGGTATTGTCGTCCCTGGACCGTTATGACGCCATCCACATATTTCCCCTTGCCATTACGCGCCTCCCATGCCACACGTTGGTGCGTACCTGCCACCAGACCTCCGCCCTCGGGGTAGAACGATATTTTTACCGTATTCTCCTTGTCATTATCCCGAAAATGTCGGGATAATGGCCTAAGTGTCATGTCGGGGAAATACTCTCCGGGAGTCTGTGGCTTGTCATACACTGGGAAAACACGGCTGTATAGCTTGTCATAGTCACGGTAATAGTCACGAGCCATCTTCTTGCTGAAGAAATATTTTTCGGCAAAACGACTGTGCTTGTGTTCTCTTACTCCCCAGTTTAGCTGCCAACGGGTATATGCTCGCAGTTCGTAGAACCCACTGTACAGAGTATCATGCAGGGCTATGCTTCCGACAGCCTCGCCATCCTTGACCTCGAGCATCTGGCGCTGCACCAAGTAGCCGTCGTGATTCAGCAGTTCGGCATAAAGCACACCGCTGATATTGCTTGGCTTGCCGGAATCACTTCGTCTTATGTAGGCCTTGTAATATATAGTATCACCCAGATAATAGCAATTATTGTCCATGTGTACATATATATGCTCCTGTGGCAATGTTTTGCCAAAGGCCTGCAACCTTTGAGCATATTCCTGCAAGGCACTGTCCTGGCCAAAAATGCATCCGCAGCAGACTGTCAGGAAAAGGGTGGTGAGATATCTAAAAAGGTACGTTTTCATCGCTAGATGTTTGGTATGTGAGTTATTATTATATTGTGTATCTTATCTGAATCGATATGTCATTCTTTATGTTGCCGGGAATCATGTCCTCGCCCGAGGCGATGTAATCGCGGTCAAACATCTTGGTCAGGCTGTATCTCCCCTCGACCATCCAGTGTCCGCGAGGGTGTGTGTATCTTAATCCGGCGACGGCTCGCATACCCTGTCCGAAATATGTCGTTCCCGATATGCAGTTCCACAGAGCCGGTTCATACACGTAAACCCGGGTCAGATAATCAGGGGTGTTGAAATATGCCCCCATTACGGTCAGTACCATGCTTCTGTTTCGAAGCATTACGGTTTTTATGTTTTCGCTCACCGAAAAACCAACCTTTCTCGTTTCGCCTGTATTTGTTGCGACGTGCAGGTTGCCGGTGGTCTGCAGTTTGCACCTGTCACTGGGTTCTGCAGTCCATTGCATTCTGACACGGTGGTGCGGAATCATTATGTCACTGCTTTCCTTGCGTTTCAAATTATAGCGCAGGCTCAGTTCGTGCCTTGCGGAATTTGTCATGCTTGTGGGTTGCCAACGCGCTTCAATCATGAAATCCTGCCCGTTGCTGCTATGTGTCATGTGATACCGTGGCCAGTAATCGGAAAAGAAATCAATGTAGCTGGTCAAAGTCCAATTACGCCACGGGGTAGCCTCTACCCTGAACATAACACCTGTTTCATTCCTGGTTTCGCTGTTTTCCGACAAGGCACTGGAATAGAAGGAATAGTATTTGTGACTATAATACCTTCCTGCCAATCCCAGTTTCCAATTTCGTGTGGCCAGATATATCACTTTTCCAAATGCTGCAATTCCGCCCCTGCTTTCCGAGGACAGACTGTATGCCAACTCGCTTGAAGCCGTCCATCTGTAGTGGCTATACACAACAGACAAACCTATATTCCCGAAGTTATTTCCGCGGGGATACCATTGTCGGTATCTTTCATTTCCTGGGGATAGCTTGCGGCTGAGGTGTTGCCAGTATCCGGTTACACCAAAGGTGAGGTGGCGGTATCCGAGTTGTGCATGGGCACCCAGAACGGTTGACGAGGTGTTGTTCTTCTTGAGAATTTCGTTTTCTGAGCGGTGGTAGCCGGTCGTGACGAAGGTCCTGACTGTCCCGTCGTCGTTGAGGGTTGCATCCAGCAAGTTGTATGAGGCAAAGAGTGTTGTCTGCCATGTGATGCGCTTTCCGTCAGCCTGATATGGTACGTTGGACCCGAGTGTAATGGCTGCACCTCGCATATATCCTGTTTCACCGGTACCCGTCATGGGGCGTATGCCTTGTGAGGTGGGGTTCATCATGCCGCTTTTGCCGGAGAGCGACCGTGCTCCCATGACGAGTCCTTCGCCCCATCCTGCCCGAAAGTCGCCTATGATTGCATTGCGTACAGTCCCGAGATTTTTGAGCATGAGATATGCTCCGTAGCTGTCGAACCATTTCTCGCCGGCATCTTTTTCTGCATGTGCACCTGCCTGGACGTGGCTTGATGTCATGTTGTACCTAATCCGATTGTACAGGGCGTCACCCCGGTAATATCCCGTTTGAAAACCCCTTCTGTGGTACAGTGGCACGTCGATACGTGTGTCTATGGTGTGTCTGTGGCCAGCGAACAGAGACTGGAATCCAGTTGTCCTGCCTGTCTTGCCGCGCCTGTCGGAAACATAGAGGAACAGGGGTAGGATACGTCTGGTTTCGGTGTCTATCGAAGGAATAAGGGCTAATTCGCCCAGTGTCTTCATCGGCCCATCGAGGTGGACGTATGCCTGGATGTCCTGGATCTGTCCGGCTGTAAGAAACGGAATCTGCGCCATCTCCTCGGGGGTGGCGGTGTTTATGTCCAACGGATTTGTGTGCAACTGTTCCAATCCCAGCAGGTAATCCTGCCACGACTGACCGGTGGCTGTCTCGGCGTCATAGCTGAGGCTCTGTACAAAATCATCCCAGGAAACAGACTGGTAGGACATGTGGAAATCATCATCAATAAGATCCTGCTTCGGCTCAGTTATTCCTACAACCCAGAAAAAAGTAAGAAACGAGAGCAAGACCATAATGATATCCCCTTAACACAAGTGCCCGGAACGGGACTCGAACCCGTACGACCGCAATGGTCAAGGGATTTTAAGTCCCTCGTGTCTACCAATTCCACCATCTGGGCAGCCTTGTCGTGTGCAAAATTACGAATAAGTGTGCTAATAACCAAGGGAAAGGGCATTTTTTTACAGGTAGCGATGCCTATTCCTTGCTGCCAACTGCCTGTTTGTAGCATTCGCGGCATAGGGGTTCGTATTCCTGTGTCTCACCAAGCAGAACCTGCTTGTCGTTGCTGACCAGGCGGTGTGAGACATAGGCAAGTGAACCGCAGCGCACGCATATGGCGTGTACCTTGGTAACTTCGTCGGCAATGGCCAGTAATGCGGGCATGGGGCCAAAGGGCATTCCCTTGAAGTCCAAGTCCAGGCCTGCGACTATGACGCGTGTCCCCTGGTTGGCCAGCTGGTTGCAGACCTCGACGATGTGTTCGTCAAAAAACTGTGCTTCGTCGATGCCAACAACATCTACCCCTGCACTCATGAGCAAAATGCTGGCACTGGAGTCGATAGGGGTGGAGGATATGGCATTGCCCTCGTGGGAAACGACATCTTCTTCGGAATAGCGTACATCGATGGCTGGTTTGAATATCTCGACATTCTGCCTTGCAAACTTAGCACGCTTCATACGTCGGATCAGTTCCTCGGTCTTGCCGGAGAACATGGATCCGCAAATCACCTCGATGCGGCCCCGCCGCATCATTTCGCCATTTACACTGGATACGTCTTTCACAATGGCAAAGGTATGCTTTTTGACTGAAAGTCGAAAGGTCGGGATATGATGTTTTTTAATTTTATGTGTCTATTGTCAAAAATAGTTCTGCACGGAGCATTGTTTTGTGATAATATTGTTATCTTTGCGCACGATATGGGTGTCTTGTATGTAGTACCTACACCGGTAGGAAATCTGGAGGATATCACGGCAAGAGCATTGCGGGTGATAGGTGAGTGTGACTTGGTCCTGGCTGAGGATACGCGCACCAGCGGCATGTTGCTGCACCACTTCAATATCAAGAAGCCGATGCTTTCGTACCACAAATTCAATGAACACCAGACTGTCAGGCAGATAGTCCGCAGGTTGGAGGCTGGTGAAGTTATCGCACTGGTGAGCGATGCGGGGACACCGGGTATCAGTGACCCTGGCTTCCTGATTGTCAGAGAGGCTACCCGTGTCGGTGTCCAGGTTATAACGTTGCCGGGAGCAACGGCTTTTGTTCCAGCCCTGGTTACCAGCGGCCTGCCATGTGACAGGTTCAGCTTTGAGGGTTTTCTGCCGCAGAAAAAGGGCCGGATGTCCAAAATACAGTCGCTGGTGAATGAGGAACGTACAATGATTTTCTATGAAAGTCCGCATCGTGTAGTTAAGACCCTGGAACAATTTAAGCAGTTTTTCGGCCCTGACAGACAATGTGCCGTATGCCGTGAAATCAGCAAGGTTCACGAGGAGTGCGTGCGCGGAACCGTATCTGAGGTGCTTGGACATTTCGCCCATACGGAGCCACGGGGCGAGTTTGTCATCATTGTTTCCGGAACAACACAGGGCTGCATCCCCGCAGGCACAGAGCCGGATGGCGTGGCAAACGAGGCGTGGAAGATGCGGGAGGGAGAGAAACCGCTGAGCAAGTATCAACGTAAAATGATGAATACAGAGAAATAAACACAACAATTATGAAAAAGTTTTTGATTTTTATCGCCGGTGCAGCCATGATGGCGTCATGTGGCGTAAGCAGAGAGGAAACTGACCGTGAACTGAAGCAACAACGGGATTCGTTGCAAGCCATTATTGATAACAAGGACAATGAACTGAATGACATTGTCGGTACGATGACTGAGGTCCAGGAAAGCATCCGTCGCATCAGCGAGGCCGAGGGTCGTATTGTGGTAGCCGAGGGAAGTAGTGAGAGTGCCAGCAACCGTGAGGTCATTCGTGACAACATGGATTTCATACAGAAAGCCATGGACGCCAACCGTGAGATGATTGCCAACCTTAAGGAGAAGCTGAAGGCGAGTCAGTTTAACGCATCCCAGTTGAAGCGTATGATAGAGTCCCTGCAGCAGCAGGTGGCTACCCAGGAGGCCAGGATACAGGAATTAAAGGCGCAAATTGCAGAAAAGGATGCACAGATTGCATCTCAAGGTACAGAAATCAAGGGTCTGAACGAGGATGTAAGCAGCCTGTCGGACGAGAACAGGAAGCAGGCAGGAAAGCTGTCGGAACAGGACAAGGAGATTAATACGGCGTGGTTTGTATATGGAACAAAGTCTGAACTGAAGGAACAGGGAATTCTGAAAAACGGTGATGTACTGAAGCAGGGTGATTTCAATCGTGATTATTTCACAAAGATAGATATCCGTCAGACCAAACTGATTAAGACCTACAGCAAGAATGTTAAATTTCTGTCCACTCACCCATCCGGCAGTTACAAGTTAGAAAAGGACGACAAGGGTTATTACGATTTACAGATTATCAATGCACAGCAGTTCTGGAGTGTATCCAGATACTTGGTTATGCAGGTCAGGTAAAAATGAGGAAGATAGTTGAAGACCAGTAGAAGCAAATATTATAACGCATCGCGTAGCAGTCTGCCATTCGAGGATGGAATGGGCAAGGTGACGGCAGCTGATGTAACTGCCGGGCAGGAGGAGACGGCAGTCCTGGTTGGCATTGTAACCCCACAGCAAAACGAGAGAAAGACTAACGAGTATCTTGATGAACTGGAGTTCCTTGCCGAGACGGCAGGAGCGCGTACCGTGAGGCGATTTACACAGAAACTGAACGGCCCAAGCAGTGTTACTTACCTGGGAATAGGCAAGTTGCAGGAGATACGTCAGTGGATTGTACAGGAAGAGGATGCCGAGCGCACTGTATCGATGGTTATTTTTGACGATGAACTGTCGGCCAAACAGCTGCGCAACATTGAGGCTGAGCTGAAGGTTAAGATACTGGACCGTACGAGTTTGATTTTAGATATCTTTGCAATGCGTGCACAGACGGCAAATGCCAAGACGCAGGTCGAACTGGCCCAGTACCGCTATATGCTACCCCGCTTGCAGCGGCTGTGGACCCACCTGGAACGGCAGCGGGGCGGCGCCGTGGGCTTGCGTGGTCCCGGTGAGACCCAGTTGGAAATGGACCGCCGTATTATCCTGAACCGTATGGCTCTGCTCAAGGAACGCCTGCGCGACATAGACCGCCAGAAGATGACCCAGCGCAGCAACCGCGGACGCATGATACGTGTTGCACTTGTAGGATATACCAACGTCGGCAAGTCAACCCTGATGAACTTGTTGTCCAAGAGTGATGTCTTTGCCGAGAACAAGTTGTTTGCCACGCTTGACACCACCGTGCGCAAGGTAATAGTCGATAATCTCCCTTTCCTGCTGAGTGACACAGTCGGGTTCATCCGCAAATTGCCCCACGATCTGGTGGAATCGTTCAAATCAACGCTGGACGAGGTTCGTGAGGCCGATCTGCTACTCCACGTAGTTGATATAAGTCATCCTGATTTTGAGGAGCAGATACGGGTAGTAGAAAAGACCCTGGCTGACCTCGGCTGTGCTGACAAGCCATCAATGATAGTCTTCAATAAAGTCGATGCATACAGTTGGACGGAGAAGGATGCAGATGACCTGACACCGGCAGGTAAGGAGAACATAAGCCTGGATGACTTGATAAAGACATGGATGACAAGACTCGCCGGCCAGTGCCTCTTCATCTCCGCTACCCACAAGACAAACTATGAGACATTGCGCCAGGTACTGTATAACAAGGTTAGGGAACTGCATGTGCAGAAATACCCATACAACGATTTCCTGTTCGACAAGTATGAGGAGGAATAGAGGAATGTGGATGTATAAAATGATTTGGATTTTATGTTCGAGAAGAAAATAACATTTGACCGTTTCGTACGCGGATGCCTAATAGTAGCTCTTATCGTCGGCGCCGTATATTTCATCAGGTCGCTGAGCAATGTTCTGTGGCCTTTCTTCGTAGCATGGATTGGAGCTTACCTGCTCTATCCCTTGGTTACGTTCCTGGAACGCAGGTGCTACATACGGTGGCGTGTGCTAAGCATACTGGTAGCGCTATTATTGATAATCGTAGCTTTTTCGGCGTTCGGCTATCTCACAATCCCGCAAATCATAGAGCAGTACCATAGGGTTTCGGACGATTTGCAGAAATTCACGGTGTCTTACCTGAGCAATGCCGAGATACCCATGCAGCTACAAGAATTCATCAACCATAACCTGACAAGCGACGGCGTCGTTGAACTGTTGCAGAGAGATGATGTAATGTCGGCCGTCCAGATGATAGGTGCCAAGCTGTGGGACTTCGTAAGCGGAACGGGAAAGCTGCTGATGGGAATCGTGGATATATGTATGGTAATGCTGTATATGTTCTTCATCCTGATGGACTATGAGCGTCTCTCCAGTGGCTGGTTCCACCTTGTTCCAGCCGGATACCGCAATCCGGTCAAGAACCTTGTGGGCGATGTAAAGCGCGAGATGAATGCTTATTTCCGCGGTCAGGGTCTGATAGCCTTCCTGGTCGGCGTGCTATTTGCAATAGGATTTACAATTATCGACTTCCCCATGGCAATAGCACTCGGCTTGATGATAGGCGCAATGAACATGGTTCCGTACCTGCAACTGATAGGCTTCATCCCCACTATCCTACTGGCTGCACTGAAGGCAGCTGATACCGGTCAGAGTTTCTGGGTGATACTGGCATGTGCATTTGCCGTGTTCTGTGTGGTACAGGCTATCCAGGACCTAATCCTCACCCCCAAAATACTGGGACATGTAATGGGCCTGAAGCCTGCCGTAATACTGCTGAGCCTCTCGGTATGGGGCAGTCTGCTGGGACTAATAGGCCTGATTATAGCACTTCCACTCACGACCTTGGCATGCAGCTACTATAAGCGTTTCGTGCTGAAGGAGCAGGGTAATGAAAGACATAGTCAACAAACAATAATAAAATAAATACTATGGCAAACGTAGAATTCAAGTACGCTCCCATGTTTCAACTGGGAGAGGACAAGACACAGTATCGTCTCCTGACCAAGGAAGGTGTTAGCGTAACGCAGTTTGAAGGCAAGGAGATAATCAAGGTATCCCGCGAAGCTCTCACTATGCTGGCTCAGCAGTGTTTCCACGATGTCGAGTTCAAACTGCGCCGCGAGCACAACGAGCAGGTTGCCAAGATCCTGCGCGACCCCGAGGCCTCGGAAAACGACAAGTATGTAGCCCTGCAGTTCTTGCGCAATGCCGAGACGGCAGCAAAAGGCATCTTGCCATTCTGCCAGGACACAGGCACAGCCATAATACATGGCGAGAAGGGACAGCAGGTATGGACAGGATTTGATGACGAGGAAGCCCTGAGCCGGGGTGTTTACAATACATTCACCCAGGACAACCTGCGCTACAGCCAGAATGCTCCGCTCAATATGTATGACGAGGTAAACACCAAGTGTAACCTGCCCGCCCAGATAGACATCGAGGCCACTGAGGGAGCCGAATACCGCTTCGTCTGTGTCGCCAAGGGTGGTGGCAGCGCCAATAAAACATACTTCTACCCGATGACCAAGGCACTGATCCAGAATGAGAATACTCTGTTGCCATGGCTTGTCGATGAAATCAAGCATTTTGGTACAGCCGCCTGTCCCCCCTACCACATCTGTGTGGTAATCGGTGGAACATCGGCCGAAAAGAATCTGCTCACGGTCAAGTTAGGCTCCATCAAGTACTACGATTCTCTCCCTACGACAGGCGATGAAACCGGACGGGCGTTCCGCGACATGGATTTGGAGCAGAAACTGCTGAGGAAAGTCTATGAGATAGGCCTTGGAGCCCAGTTCGGTGGCAAATACCTGGCACATGACATACGCGTCATCCGTCTGCCCCGCCATGGTGCATCACTGCCTGTAGGTATGGGCGTGAGCTGCAGCGCTGACCGCAATATCAAGGCAAAGATCAACCGTGACGGCATCTGGATAGAGCAGATGGACGAGAATCCGACAGAGCTGATTCCTGAGGAGTTGCGTAATCCTGGCGAGGGCGGTAAGGGTATCGAGATAGATCTGAACATGGGTATGGATGCTGTACGCAAAGAACTGAGCAAATATCCCGTTTCTACCCGCGTAAATCTCAAGGGCACCATTATCGTAGGCCGCGACATTGCCCACGCCAAGATTAAGGCCCGTCTTGATGCAGGGCAGGGAATGCCCCAGTACCTCAAGGACTACCCTATACTGTATGCAGGACCAGCCAAGACCCCCGAGGGATATCCCTGCGGCTCCATGGGCCCCACAACTGCAGGCCGAATGGATCCCTACGTTGACGAGTTCCAGGCCAACGGTGGCTCACTCGTCATGATAGCTAAAGGTAATCGTTCCCAATGTGTAACTGATGCATGCAAGAAGCACGGAGGATTCTACCTGGGCACCATCGGCGGCGTAGCTGCAGTCCTGAGTCAGAGTTCCATCAAGTCAATAGAATGCGTGGAATATCCCGAATTAGGCATGGAGGCAGTCTGGAAGATAGAAGTCGAGGACTTCCCGGCATTCATCCTGGTGGATGACAAGGGTAACGATTTCTTCAAGCAGTTAAAACCCTGTACAGGATGCACCATACTATAGTCAATAATAGCAATAATGCACATATATAAATAATAAGGTACAAGTATATAATATATATTGTAATATGAATAAAATCAATTTATGTATGATGGCACTGGCTGCAGCAGCCTTGTCATCTTGTAGCAAGTTAGGCAATCTGGGAGCCGACAATTTCAAGGTAACCCCTACACCACTTGAAGCAGTTGGCGGCGAGGTTCCCGCAACAATCAACGGCACCTTCCCTGTAAAGTATATGAAGAAAAAGGCTGTTGTTACCGTAACTCCCGTGCTCAAGTACGACGGTCGTGAAGCCATTGGCCAGCCAGTCACATTCCAGGGCGAGAAGGTTGAGGATAACAACACCAGCATCAGCTACAAGCTGGGTGGAACCTACATCATGAAAACTACGTTCCCCTACCAGGATGGCATGGAGCAAAGCGACCTGTATGCCCGTTTCGACGCCCGTCTGGGCAAGAAGAAGGTCAGCGTACCTGAGGTCAAGATTGGCTATGGCGTTGTTACGACGAGCCAGTTGCTGAGTCGTTGTACAGGTTCGGCCAGCACCGCCCCAGATGCCTTCCAGCGTGTGATCGAGAAGAAGCATGAGGCAAACATCAAGTTCTTGATAGGTCAGGCTAATTTGCGCACCAGCGAGCTTAGCAACGTCAGCATCCAGGATCTGGTCAAGATACTGAAGGAGATTAATGACAAGCAGGAAGAACGTGCTCTGCAGGGTATCGAGGTCAGCGCTTACGCAAGCCCCGATGGAGCATATAAGATCAACGAGAAACTTGCTGAACGCCGCCAGAACGTATCAGCTGACTACATCCGTCAGCAGATGCGCAAGACTAAGGTCAGCGGTGACGTCAATGTCCGTTACACAGCCGAGGACTGGGACGGATTCCAGGAACTTGTCAGCAAGAGCAATCTGCAGGACAAGGACCTTATCCTGCGCGTCCTGAGCATGTACCAGGATCCTGAGGAACGCGAGCAGCAAATCCGCAACATGAGTAGCGTATATACCGAGATAGCTAGCGGCATCATGCCTGAGCTGCGCCGTGCACGCCTCATGGTCAATTACGAGGTTATTGGCCGCAGTGACGACCAGATATTGGATCAATACCAGGCAGATGCATCCAAGCTTAGTGTTGACGAGCTCCTGTACGGTGCCAACGAACTGGTTCAGGACGACGCCACACGCAAGCAATGGTACCAGACAACCATCCGTCAGTATCCCAACGACTACCGCGCCTACAACAACCTGGCACGTATGGCCCTGCAGGAAGGTGACCAGGCTACTGCAAAGTCATACCTTGCCAAGGCCCAGGCTGTTGACGCAAAGGCTCCCGAGGTAAATGCCAACATGGCACTCATGGCACTCATGAATGGCAATCGCCAGGCCGCCCAGACCTATATGTCGCAAGCCAGCGGTAGCGACACCTTCGATGAGATCATGGGTCAGCTCAACATTGCCAACGGCAACTACAGTGCCGCAGCTGACAACCTGCAGAAGTCCAGGACAAACGCTGCAGCACTTGCCCAGATTCTGAATAAGGACTATGCCGCTGCAACCCGCACTCTGGCTAACGTACAGAAGCCCGATGCCACAACCAGTTACCTGAAGGCTATCGTTGGTGCACGTACAGGCGATGCCGGAGCCGTCAAGAGCAACCTGCAGGCAGCAGTCAGCCAAGACCCCACTCTGAGCCAGCGTGCACAGAAGGATCTGGAGTTCAGTAACTATCGCAGTGTTGTAGAGGCTCTCGTCAGATAACCACGCATGAACCCTGCAAAATACCATATACTGACAATGTGTCTCGCACTTATCGCCCTGGCATCATGCCAGGGGCGAAAGGGCGAGATGCGTATCAAGGGACATTTTGCCAATCTCAACGAAGCCCAACTCTGTGTCCTCAGCCCCGATGGTGGCATGGAAGGCATCGACACTATCCACATCCGTGACGGAGAATTTGACTGGCGCACCCCATGCTCCCAGGATCAAGCCACCTTCCTAATCGTCTATCCCACTTATTCCACCCTCGCTGTGTTTGGCGGTAGCGGTCAGGTAGCCCATATCGAAGGCAATGCCCAACACCTTTCAGCTGTCAGTGTCAGCGGCAACCCCTCCAACGAGCTATATACCAAATACCGCCAGGAAACTGACAGCCTGTCTGACCTGCAAAAGGATAGCATCCGCATCCGCTACATCCGTCAGTACGGCAATATACCCCTGAGCCGCTTTCTGGAACACGACTGGCTGAGCCGTCGCAAGCCCGAGTCACTGCAGAAAGGGCAAAAGATACCTAACTTTACACTGCGCATGCGTTCGGGGCAAAGCATCGGTAGCCTGGACCTGCGCGGGCGTAATGTGCTGATAGCTTTCTGGGCAAACTGGAAGGGAGGCTCCGGAATTGTCAACCACCATATACGCAAGGCTCGCCGTATATGTGCTCGCCCACTCGTGTGCATATCATACAGTCTGGATGTTGACCAGGGAGCATTGGACTATGTCGAGCGCATGGACAGTATCACCTGGCACAGTTATTGCGACCAGATGGGCTTCCAGAGCCCCCTGGCCTCGCGCTTGGGCATACGCACCTTGCCATATTACGTACTGGTTGACGAGCATGGACACATTGCCGAATCCAGTGACCAGTGGACAGACATAGAAAAACATCTCCAGTAGAGCAGTAAAAAAGAGAACGACAGTCGCAGATGAATTTTCAGCTGTTCATAGCCAGGCGATACCTGTTCAGCCGCAAGACCCACCACGCAATCAACATTATTTCGCTGATTGCTGCTCTTGCAGTTGCAGTAACCACCATGGCACTGGTATGTACCCTTAGCGTATTTAATGGCTTCCAGTCACTTGTCGCAGGAATGTTCACCCATTTCGACCCCGAAATCAAGGTGTCCCCCGTACAAGGTAAGACAATAGACCTCTCGTCTCCCACATACCGATCCCTGCAGACCAGCCCTCATGTCGCCGTATGTACCCCCGTAATGGAGGAACAGGCGCTGGTCGTTACGGCAGACCGCCAGGTACCTGTCAGGCTCAAGGGCGTAGCAGACAATTTTCTGCATCAGTCAGGTATCCAGGACATTCTGTACGGCGACGGGACACCCATACTCAGGTCTGACGTTCTGGAATATGGCATCATGGGCATCCAGTTAGCTGGGCGGCTGGGACTTGGCATCAGTTTTTCCGACCCCCTGCAGGTATATGCTCCTAAACGCGGTGAGCGCGTCAATATGGCTAATCCGCAATCCAGCTTCAACCACGACGAACTGCAAAGCTCGGGTCTCGTATTCTGCGTACATCAGGCTAAGTACGATGCCGACTACATACTGTGCTCACTACCCTTCGCCCAGCGACTCTTCGACGCTCCCGGCAAAGCCACTGCAATAGAGGTAAGACTGGCCCCCGGAGCCACACGCGACGACATACAGTCCATTGTCGGCAATAAATACAAGGTCAAGGACCGATATCAGCAGCAGGAAGATGTCTTCCGCATCATGCAGGTCGAGAAATTCATCTCCTACACCTTCCTGTGCTTCATACTGATCGTAGCCTGCCTGAATATGACGGGTAGCCTGAGCATGCTTATGATTGAAAAGAAACACGATGCACAGACCTTGCGTGCGCTGGGAGCCAACGAATCACAGATACGCGGAATCTTCGACAACGAAGGCCGCCTGATAATATTGGCAGGAGCTTTTGTCGGAACCCTACTGGGCATTGCACTCTGCTGGGTACAGCAGGAATACGGATTGGTCAGGATGGGACAGGCCGAAGGCAGTTTCATTATCGATGCCTATCCCATAGTCATCAAACCTCTGGACATCCTCGCCGTCTTTCTTACCGTACTCGGCGTCGGCTTTACCAGCGTATGGTATGCAGTCAGGCATTTTTAGTGAGTTGAGAGTTTCCAGTTTGCTGTTTACGCAAAGGTGGTTCTTCGCTTGCTTAATTGCAGACTTTCAAAAAAGTACGGACAGGTACCAAAAAGGAGCAGAAGCACTACTATGAGGGCTCCTGCTCCTTTGGTATTTATCCTACCTGGCTACCACCACGGACGTCGTCCAGGGTTGTGGTGACAGACAGGTCTCCATTATAATTTACTGCGGAGAGGATCATTCCGCATGATGTCTCGCCCATTATCTGTCGTGGGGCGAGGTTGGCTACGAACAGTACACGCTTGCCTATCAGTTGATGGGGCTCGTACCACTGTGCTATGCCCGAAAGGATGGTGCGGTCTTGGCCACTGCCGTCGTCCAAGGTGAACTTGAGCAGTTTCTTGCTTTTCTTGATTTTCTCGCAGGTCTTGACTATGCCTACGCGTATGTCCAGTTTCTCGAAGTCCTCGAACGGGATATTTGGCTTTACGGGTTCTGCCTTGTATTCGGCCAGGGCATTTGCCTGGAGTGTATCCTGCAGTTTCTGGACTTGTGCCTGGATGGCTTCGTCCTCGACCTTGGTGAACAGCAGTTGGGGTTGTGGCAGCTGATGGCCTTCATGCATCAGGCTGGTGCTTCCCAGGTCTTCCCACGAGAAGCTGTCCATTGCCAGCATAGTGCGCAGACGTTGGCTGGAGAATGGTAGGAAGGGTTCGAATGCTATTGCCAGGTTGGCGGTCAGCTGGAGTGAGATGTTGATTATGGTCTTGACGCGCTGGGGGGCTGTCTTGATGATTTTCCAGGGTTCGCAGTCGGCGATGTACTTGTTGCCGATGCGTGCCAGGTTCATGGCTTCTTTCTGTGCATCGCGAAAGCGGAAGTTCTCTAGCAGGTCTTCCAGCCTTTCCTTGACACCTCGGAATTCGTCCAGCGTTGCGCGGTCGTAGTCGTTAAGCTCACCGCAGGCGGGGACGCGGCCTTCGTAGTATTTCTGGGTGAGCTGCAGGGCGCGGTTTACAAAGTTGCCATAGACGGCAACCAGTTCGTTGTTGCAGCGTGCCTGGTAGTCTGCCCAGGTAAAGTCGTTATCCTTGGTCTCGGGGGCATTGGCTGTAAGTACGTAGCGCAATTCGTCTTGACGGCCTGGCATGTCCTGAAGATATTCGTTAAGCCATACTGCGTAGTTCTTGGATGTGCTTATCTTGTTGCCCTCGAGGTTGAGAAACTCGTTTGAGGGGACATTGTCGGGCAGGATGTATTCGCCGTGTGCCTTGAGCATTGCGGGGAATACGATGCAGTGGAATACGATGTTGTCTTTGCCGATGAAGTGGACAAGGCGTGTTTCGGGGTCTTTCCACCAGGTTTCCCAGGAGCCGAACTCGGGGTGTGCGTCGCATAGTTCCTTGGTGTTGCTTATGTAGCCGATGGGGGCGTCAAACCATACATACAAGACTTTTCCTTCGGCTCCCTGGACGGGGACGGGGATGCCCCAGTCAAGGTCTCGGGTCACTGCACGGGGACGGAGCCCGCCGTCCAACCAGCTCTTGCATTGACCATAGACGTTACTCCGCCATTCCTTGTGATCTTTCAATATCCAATCCTCGAGCCATTGTTGGTCTTTATCCAGTGGCAGGTACCAGTGTTTGGTAGCTTTCTTGACCAATGGATTGCCTGTCTCGGCATTGTATGGATTGATGAGTTCTTCGGGGCTGAGTGTCGCGCCGCATTTCTCGCACTGGTCACCATATGCCTCGGTGGCATGGCAGCGAGGACATTCGCCACGTATGTTTCGGTCGGTCAGGAAGCGTCCTGTCTGTTCATCATAGAACTGCTCGGTTACCTGTTCGATAAACTTACCGTCATCGTACAGCTTCCTGAAGAAATCGCTGGCCAACTTGTGGTGTGTGGCACTAGTTGTGCGGCTATAGATGTCAAATGATATGCCGAAGTCCTGGAAGGATTGTTTTATCAGGTTGTGATAGCGGTCCACTACTTCCTGGACGGTGATGCCTTCCTTGCGGGCGCGGATGGTGACAGGTACTCCGTGTTCGTCGCTGCCACCGATGAATAGTACGTCACGTCCCTTGAGACGCAGGTAGCGGACATAGATGTCGGCAGGGACATATACTCCTGCCAGATGCCCTATGTGTACGGGACCGTTGGCATACGGCAGGGCCGATGTAACGGTGGTTCTCTTGAATGTCTTGCCCATATCCTGTTATTTGATATATTTTGAGAAATCTGTAAGTCGCATGTCGCCCTCTCGGATGAAGGTGTCGTGCATTGCAAATGCTGCTGAGAGCTCGTGGTGGGTGTGACCACCGCGCTTTTCGGCGTATTTCAGGTAGTCCTGTAGCATTGGACGGTAGTCGGGATGGGCTACCTGGATCAGCGCGGCTGCCTTTTGCATGTCGCTCTTATGGCGCAGGTCGGCTACGCCGTATTCGGTGATGACGGCATCGATGTAGTGGTTGGTATGGTCAATGTGGCTTGCAAAGGGTACGATGCTGGATATGGCGCCACTCTTGGTGGTGGAACCGCAGGTGAAGATACTCAGGTAGGCCGAACTGGCAAAGTCTGCCGAGCCGCCAATACCGTTCATCATCTTTGTGCCGCAAATCTTGGTTGAGTTTACATGGCCGTACAGGTCGCACTCGATTGCTGTGTTCAGGGCGCATACGCCGATGCGCGATATGACCTCGGGCGAGTTGCTTATCTCGCTTGGGCGAAGCACGAGTTTGTCCTTGAAGAAGTCTATGTTATCGTAGATGTCGGTCAGGCAGGCATTGGTTACTGTGAGCGAACAGGTCGATGCGCTCAGTACGCGACCTTGTTTCATCAGTCCTACGGGGGCGTCCTGCAGCACCTCGGTGTAGATGTTGAAGTTGGGTACTTCGCTACATTGTCCCAGTGCGCCTAATACGGCGTTGGCTCCGCTACCTACGCCTGACTGCAGGTTCAGAAAGGTGCTGGGTATAAGACCGCTCCTGAGGTTGGCGAGCAGGAAGTCTGCAACGTTTTGTCCTATCTGGCAGGTTACGGGGTCGGGATCTTTGAATCCGCGTGCTTCATCGGGTACGTTGCATTCGATAACTCCCACTATGCGGTTTGCGTCTACCTCGACGTAGGGTTTGCCTATGCGGTCGCTTGCCTTTGTTATCATTATAGGCTTGCGATATGGGTGGTCCTCGATTTCGTAAACGTCATGGATGCCCTTGCTCTTGGGGCTGTGGAATGAATTGAGTTCGACGATAATGCCCTCGGTTGCCAGACGGCATACGGTGGGGCTGATGCCGCCGGCGGCTGTCAGGTAGATGTGGGCCTTGTTGCCGACTTTCTCTAGGGCGCATGCCTCGATGATTGCCCAGTTTACCTTGCCCAGATAGCCTTGACGGATTTGGGTGGCCATGTTGGAGAGGTTCAGGTCCGAGTAGTGCAGGGTGTTGTTGTTTACGTTCTTGCGGAAATCGGGATTGGTCGTGTAGGGTGCGCGGAAGTCTATCGCATTGGCGTTGGATAGTTCGCCGTCGCAGCTTTGCCCGGTGCTTGCACCAGTGAAAACGCTGACCTTGAAGGGACGACCGGCTTCGTGCTCGGCTATGGCCTTTTTCGCAATCTCGGCTGGTGTGCACTTGGGCACGCCTGCTGGGGTGAAACCCGAAAGGCCGATTGTCTGTCCGTTTTGTATCAGTGCTGCAGCCTGGGCAGCGGTAATTTTCTGGAATTCCATAACAAACTGGTTTTATTTATATATAATTTCCGCGCAAAAGTACAAAAAAATAGCGAAATCGTCTGCTTTTATGTCAAACTTTTTGATTTTTCAGAGTAATACGCCTCCCCAAAAAGGTAAGGAGCGTTTCTTTTATGATTGGGAATTATTGCTGTGAAAGCAAAAAATGTCTGCTGGTTATAACAACAGACACTTTTTGGCTCGAGCCCAAATAATCAAATGACTCTATGGAAAAATCATCTTTTTTAAGCTCCCTCAAGTTGTCGGGTGATTGAGACACAAGGCTATCTGCTCGTCGCTGATGGGGTAGTTCATCAGGTCGCCATTTATATACTGCTCGTAGCTGGGCATGTCGATCAGTCCGTGACCTGAGAGGTTGAAGAGAATGACTTTCTCCTCGCCTGTTTCCTTACACTTTTTGGATTCGCGGATTGTGGCAGCGATGGCGTGACAACTCTCTGGGGCAGGAATGATGCCTTCGGTACGGGCAAATAGCATACCTGCCTCGAATGATTCCAACTGAGGTATATCTACGGCACTCATAAATTTATCCTTCAGTAACTGGCTGACAATCATTCCTGCGCCATGGTAACGCAGGCCTCCGGCGTGGATATTGGAGGGTTTGAACTGATGTCCCAGTGTGTACATGGGCAGCAGAGGGGTGTAGCCAGCTTCGTCACCGAAGTCATATTGGAACTTGCCGCGTGTCAGTTTAGGACAGCTTTCAGGTTCTGCCGCAATGAACTTCGTACTCTTGCCGTCTCTCATATTGTGGCGCATGAAGGGGAATGCGATGCCACCGAAGTTGGAACCGCCTCCAAAGCATGCAATCACGGTGTCGGGATATTCGCCGGCCATCTGCATTTGTTTTTCAGCCTCGAGACCGATAATTGTCTGGTGCAGGGCTACGTGGTTGAGTACTGACCCGAGTGTGTATTTGCAATTGGGTGTAGTGGTTGCAAGTTCCACGGCCTCGCTGATTGCTGTTCCCAAAGAACCTGGATGTGTTGGATCTTTGGTTATAATATTCTTTCCTGCACGGGTGGACATTGAGGGGGAACCTGTCACGGCGGCTCCAAATGTGCGCATGATGCTTGAGCGGTATGGCTTCTGCAGCATGGTAATCTTTACTTGGTATATAGCACATTCCAGACCATATATCTTGGCTGCATACGATAGGGCTGCACCCCATTGCCCGGCTCCCGTCTCGGTGGTTACGTTGGTTGTGCCTTCCTGTTTTGCATAGTAGCACTGTGGTAAGGCAGAGTTAATCTTGTGCGAGCCCAGTGGGTTTGTTGATTCGTTTTTAAAATATATGTGTGCCGGTGTTCCCAGAGCCTTTTCCAATTCGTAGGCACGTACAAGGGGGGTGCTACGATAGAACTTGTACTTGTAGAGCACCTCTTCGGGTATGTCTATAAAATCATGCGCTGTGTCCAGTTCTTGTACGCAGCACTCACGTGGAAAAATGTGTGCAAGGTCATCTACACCCAGAGGTTGCTTGGTTGCGGGGTGGATGGGAGGCAGTGGCTTGTTGGGCATGTCGGCCATGATGTTGTACCACTGTGTGGGAATTTCGTTCTCGTGCAAGATAAATTTCTTTTGTCTCATAACGATTTGTTGTTAGGGGTTAATAAAAAAGAGGCCCGTCGTAAGAACGACAGGCCTCCAAAGTATTCATTATATTAAACTTATAGATACATGGCTATCTTCTCACGATCTTTTGAATCTTGAGTACTGCCACCACCAAAAGTTTGCTATTCTGATCATTTGCTTTTTCTTCACTCGCAAAGTTAGTGTGTTTTTAATTTCCTCCAAACTTTTTGCAAAATATTTTTACCAGTTGTCTTGATTTCCTTTGTTTTACATTGACTATGTCGTTGCCAGGTCTTTGTCTATAAAATTGAGCAATTGGTCAACGGCTTCTGCCTCGGGGATGTTTTTCTGGATGCATTGCTTGCCTTTGTACAGGGATATCTTGCCGCGTGCTGCTCCGACGTAGCCGTAATCAGCGTCTGCCATTTCGCCTGGACCGTTGACGATGCAGCCCATGATGCCTATCTTGAGGGTCTTGTATCGTGGGTCTTGTAGGGAACGTTGGCTGACGGCAGCCTTGATGCGGCGTATTGTGTCTTGTAGGTCGTAGAGGGTACGGCCGCATCCGGGGCATGAGATGTATTCGGTCTTGGTAATTTGGACGCGTGCTGCCTGTAATATGCCCTGGGCAACTGGTATCTCGGCTTCGGGGGGCTCGCTCAGGCTAACGCGTATTGTGTCACCTATGCCGTCAAGGAGCAGTGCTCCGATGCCGACTGCGCTTTTCAGCCTGCCGTCTTCGCCTTCGCCGGCTTCGGTTACACCCAGGTGCAGTGGGTAGTCCATGCCTTCTTTCTCCATCTGACTGCATAGTAGGCGTACACTTTGTACCATGACGACGGTATTTGAGGCCTTGATGCTCACGACGACGTCAGGAAAATGTTCGCGCTGGGTGATGCGGAGAAATTCCATGCAACTTTCTACGATTCCGTCTGGGGTGTCGCCGTAGCGTGACATGATGCGGTCTGAGAGTGAGCCGTGGTTTACGCCTATGCGTATTGCGGTGCCGTGCTTGCGGCAGATGTCCAGAAAATGGCAGAACCGTTGGTCCAGGCGCTGTAGCTCCTGGGCGTATTCCTGGTCGGTGTATTGCAGTTGTTTGAATTGTCTGGCGGGATCAACATAGTTGCCAGGGTTGATGCGTACTTTCTGTACAATGGTTGCTGCAACGTCTGCGACATTAGGGTTGAAGTGTACATCGGCACATAGTGGTATGTGGGCGTATCCCAGCTGATCCAGTCCTTGGCGGATGTTGCGTAGGTTTTCGGCCTCTCGCGTGCCTTGTGTCGTAAGGCGGACCAGTTGACCACCTGCCTGAATGATGCGTATTGCCTGCTCTATGCAACCCTGTGTGTTCATGGTGGAGCATGTGGTCATACTCTGCACGGCAACGGGGTTGTTGCCCCCGATACGTAGTTGTCCTATGCGTACTTCGTGGGTTTGTCGTCTGCGATTCATAATGGAGTAATGGGTGTGGGATTAGTCCGTCAGTTTACCTTGTTCTTGTATTTGACTTGCGAGAGGTCTTGGTTGGCCTTGACGATTTTTTGTTTCAGACTTTCTTTGTATGCTTGCAACCTGTCGGACAGTGCCTGATCGGACAGTGCGAGCATTTGGGCTGCCAGGATAGCTGCATTGAGGGCTGCGTTCACGCCTACCGTGGCAACGGGTATGCCAGGGGGCATCTGTATGATGCTGAGCATGGCGTCAAATCCGTCGAGCATGCCTTTGATAGGGACTCCGATGACCGGTATGGTGGTGTTTGCGGCTATGACGCCTGGCAATGCAGCTGCCATACCGGCTCCTGCAATGATTACCTGTACGCCGCGTGACTGGGCGTTGATTGCAAATTGTTCGACCTGGGCTGGAGTACGGTGGGCTGAGAGAGCGTTCATCTCGAAGGGTATGTCCATCTGATCCAGGAATGCTGCTGCTTTTTCCATGACAGGCAGATCGCTGGTACTGCCCATGATAATACTGACCATAATAATGCAATTTTGTTGTTTTTCCTGACAAAGATACAAATAAGTGTGATATATTGGTGTCAAATGTTTATTTTTTATATACCTTTGTGCGCAGAAAAACAGAACAACCATATATTTTTATCATCTGTGTATGAAGACTCAACTGAAGAAGGTGCTGGTACTGGGGTCGGGAGCCCTGAAGATCGGACAGGCTGGAGAATTTGACTATTCGGGTTCGCAGGCATTGAAGGCGTTGCGCGAGGAGGGTATAGGTTCGGTGCTGATAAATCCGAACGTTGCGACAATCCAAACGAGTGAAGGTATTGCAGATAAGGTCTATTTCCTCCCTGTCAATACCTTTTTTGTAACGGAGGTTATCAAGAAGGAACGGCCTGATGGTATCTTGTTGGCATTCGGTGGGCAGACAGCCCTGAACTGCGGTACGGAACTGTATCTGAACGGCACGCTGAGGGAATATGGAGTACAGGTGCTGGGTACGAGTGTCGAGGCTATAATGAATACCGAGGACCGTGACTTGTTTGTCAAGGAGCTGAAGAAGGTTGACCTGAAGGTTCCTGTGTCACAGGCTTGTGAGACTATAGAGGATGCGGTGGCTACGGCTCGCCGCATAGGCTATCCGATTATGATACGCAGTGCCTATGCCCTAGGTGGCTTGGGTTCTGGTGTATGTCCCGACGAGAAGACCTTCAGGGAGATTGCGGAAAGTGCATTTACTTTTGCTCCGCAGGTATTGGTCGAGGAGAGTTTGAAGGGCTGGAAGGAGATAGAGTTCGAGGTTATTCGCGATGCCAACGACCATTGTTTTACGGTTGCTTCGATGGAGAATTTCGATCCTCTGGGAATACATACGGGTGAGTCTATCGTAGTTGCTCCGACGTGCTCGCTGCGTGATGATCAGGTGAGAATGTTGCAGGAACTGGCGGTGAAGTGTGTGCGACACCTAAATATCGTGGGTGAGTGTAATATCCAGTATGCTTTCAATGCCGAGACGGATGACTATCGTATTATCGAGATAAATGCGCGCCTGAGCCGTTCTTCGGCACTGGCTTCTAAGGCAACGGGGTATCCTCTGGCTTTCGTTGCGGCTAAGATAGCGCTGGGCTATACTTTGGACCAAATTGGCGAGATGGGTACGGACAATAGTGCGTACGTGGCTCCATCGCTGGATTATATGATTGCCAAGATTCCGCGTTGGGACCTGACGAAATTTGCAGGGGTAAGCCGCAAGATTGGTTCGAGCATGAAGTCGGTGGGTGAGATTATGTCCATAGGACGTACTTTCGAGGAACTGATACAGAAGGGCTTGCGTATGATTGGTCAGGGTATGCATGGGTTCGTATGCAATGACGGGCTCAGGTTTGATGACCTGGATGACGAGTTGGCAAACCCGACCGACTTGCGTATCTTTGCCATTGCCGAGGCTCTGGAACGAGGCTACAGTGTGGAGCGTATCGAGGAGCTGACAAAGATTGACAGATGGTTTATCCAACGGCTGAAGAATATCGTGGATGAGAAGCATAAGCTGGAGGAGTATAGGAATGCGGAGGATATCCCGGCAGATGTAATGCGCGAGGCGAAGATTATGGGCTTCAGTGATTTCCAGATTGCACGTTGTGTAGGCAAGAAAGAGGGAATAACCTGGGAGAAGGCTAATATCGCCGTGCGCAACTATCGTAAGAAACTGGGTATCGTACCTGCCGTGAAGCGTATTGCTACGGTTGCCAGCGAGCATCCCGAGCTGACGAACTATCTGTACATGACGTATTCGGTGGAGGGGTATGACGTGAACTATTACCAGAATACGAAGAGCGTCATTGTGCTGGGTTCGGGTGCATATCGTATCGGTTCGTCGGTGGAGTTTGACTGGTGTTCGGTCAATGCCATACAGACTGCCCGCAAACTGGGTTACAAGTCTATAATGATTAACTATAACCCCGAGACGGTGAGCACCGACTATGACATGTGTGACCGTCTGTACTTTGATGAACTGAGTTTCGAGCGAGTCATGGATGTCATTGACCTGGAGTCTCCGTCAGGCGTGATAGTGTCAGTGGGCGGTCAGATACCGAACAACCTGGCTATGAAGCTGTTCCGCCAGGCTGTGCCTGTATTGGGTACCAATCCGGTGAGCATAGACCGTGCTGAGAATCGTGGCAAGTTCAGTGCCATGTTGGACAATCTGGGTATAGATCAGCCGCGCTGGAGTGCACTGACGTCGATGGATGATGTCAAGAAGTTTATCGGCGAGGTGGGCTATCCCGTACTGGTACGTCCGTCATACGTGTTGAGCGGGGCTGCGATGAATGTCTGCCATGATGACGAGGAACTGGAGAGGTTCCTGAAGATGGCTGCGAATGTCAGCAAGGAATTCCCAGTTGTCATAAGTGAGTTCATGAGCGAAACGAACGAAATTGAGTTTGACGGTGTTGCACAGAATGGCGAGATAGTGGAGTATGGTATAAGTGAGCATGTCGAATATGCAGGTGTGCACAGTGGTGATGCTACAATGTGCTTCCCTGCACAGCAGATCAGCTATGCAACGACCAGGCAAATCAAGCGTATGTCGCGTGCCATTGCCAAGGAACTGAATATCTCGGGACCGTTCAATATACAGTATCTGGCCAAGGGACGTGACGTGAAGGTTATTGAGTGTAACTTGCGTGCAAGCCGCAGTTTTCCGTTTGTGAGCAAGGTGCTGAAACGTAACCTGATAGAAACCGCTACGCGTATAATGCTTGGGGCTCCGTACAGGAAACCGGACAGTGCCATATTTGATATCGACCGTATAGGTGTAAAGGCAAGTCAGTTCTCGTTCAACCGTCTGAGTCCTGCCGACCCGATATTGGGTGTTGACATGAGCTCGACTGGCGAGGTGGGCTGCATTGGTGATACATTCGAGGAGGCTTTGCTCAGTTCGATGATTTCTACCGGTTACAAGATTCCGTCAAAGGACAAGGGTGTCATGCTGTCCAGCGGTGGTACTAAGGAAAAGGCTGCCTTGCTGGACGCTGCTGTCGCTTTGCAGAAGTCGGGATATCCGATATATGCAAGTCAGGGAACTGCAGACTTCCTGGGTGCTAATGGCGTAAAGGCAACGGCTGTTGCATGGCCTGACGAGGAGAATAGCGAGAAGGAGAACGTTATGCAGATGATAGCGAAGCATAAAGTTGACCTGATTGTGAATGTCCCGAAGAACTATACCAATCGCGAAACGACCAACGGCTACCGTATACGCCGTGGTGCTATAGACCACAATATTCCGCTGATTACGAATGCCCGGCTGGCCAGTGCCTTTATCGAGGCTTTTTGCCGCATGGACCTGAATGATATTCAGATCAAGAGCTGGCAGGAATATGTCTAATACTTGAACGAGCTACCGCCGGCGTATTCGCGTAACACGGATGTCGGCGGTATCTGGTCGTCTGGGACGCTGCGGAAATATCGCAGGAACTTGCGCAGGCGACTGGCTTCGGCGTACTCAACCTCGCGTTCGCATACTTGCTCCAATATGGGCATTACCTGGTCTTTGATGACTGCCAATTCGTACAGCAGGGCTGAGTTGAAGGTAGAATCGGCGCATTCCTGGAATGGGAAAATCCATTTCTCCTCGCCTGCGGATACGCTGGGGCAACGGCGGATTGTGTCCAGGGCCGAGAATCCGCGAAATCGGTAGTCGCGTAGAATGCGGCGCAACAGGCGTATGTCGATTGTTGGGACGCTGTTGTGGTCGTCAAGGGCAATGGTGGTAAGTGCGCTGACAAAGACGCGGTATTTCTGTTCGTCGGGTATCTGCTGTGAGAGTAGCGGATTAAGTGCATGGTTGCCTTCGAGGATAATAATCTCGTCGGGGCCTATCTTGACGCGCCGGTCTTCGTACACGCGTTCTCCGATCTTGAAATTGTAGCGTGGCAGCATAACTTCCTCGCCTGCCAGCAACTTGTTCATGTGCTGGTTGAAAAGTGGTATGTCGATAGCCTGGATGCATTCGAAATCGTAATTGCCGTCCTCATCTTTGGGGGTGTCTATGCGGTTTACAAAGTAGTCATCGGTAGAAATTATGTGCGGACGGACTCCGCTTGCCATCAGGAGTATGGCCAAACGTTTGGAGGTGGTTGTCTTGCCGCTGGACGAGGGGCCAGCGATAAGGACTATCCGGGCACGGCTCTTCAGTATATTGTCAACAATCTGGTTCAGCTTCTTTTCCTGAAGTGCCTCGCTGACGTTTATAAGCTCGGCTGCGCGGCCGTTAAGAATGGCTTCGTTAAACTCGCCTGCCGTACGTACTCCCAGGATGTCTTGCCAGCGTCGGTACTCGCGTATGACGTTGAGCATTTTTTCTTGTGGGACCAAATCTTCAAGGCGGCTGGGATCCTTGCGTGAGGGGATGCGGAGCAGTAGGCCGTCGTGGTATCTGATTACCTGGAACAGATGCAGTTGCGAGGTTCGGGTAAGCAGGCATGAATGGAAATAGTCTATTGTGTCGCACAGACGATAGTAGTAGGCATACAGGTTGGTCTGGCTTTCCAGAAGCTTTGCCTTGCTCTCCATGTCTCGCGACCGGAACAGTTCAATGGCTTCCTCTATTGGACACTGGACACGATGTATGTGCTTGTCCATCCGGACAATCTCCAACATGCGGTTGTTTATGTCCCGGGCATCCTGATCAGTAACGTCTCGTCCTATGCGCAATTCGCAGTAATAACCGCGGCAGACATTGGGGCCTATTATCAGCTTGCCTTTCGGATACAGGTCCTCGACAGCCTTGGCCAGTACCAGGAACAGGCTTCGGGTATAGGTGCGCATGCCGCTAAATGTAGTGATATCCATGAACTCGACGTCCTTGGAGTTGTAGAATCGGTAATTCATGCCCTGTACCTTGTTGTTAACTCGGGCGCACATGGGACCGTACTGCATACCAATGTTGCAACGGTCGTACAGCTCATGCAATGTAGTGCCGTTGGGTACACTAATAACAGATTGGGTGTTACGGCAGCGGATTTTGACGTTCTGTGGCATGGCATAGGATGATTTACAAGTGCAAAGTTAATTTATTTTTCTCAAAAATATGTTATCAGGGGGAATTATTCTGAACATGTAAATCGAAATTATGAATTAATTTGCTACCTTTGCATCCGATTATCTAATATTATAAGGTGTAAATTTGTATGGACAAAATCAGTTATGCTTTGGGGCTGGGCATTGGCCAGCAACTGAAGAGTATGAATATCGAGAATTTTGATATCGAGTCGTTTTCAAAGAGCATTGCAGATGTAATGTCTGGCGCCAAGGCAGAAATGACGGCAGTGGAGGCTCAAAAGATGCTGAATTCATACTTCCAGGAAAAGGAAGCACAGGATGCTAAGAAGAATATCGAGGCCGGTAAGGCTTACCTGAAGGCAAATGGCTGTCGCGAGGGTGTCGTCACTACGGCCAGCGGCTTGCAGTACGAGGTCCTGAACGAGGGTACCGGCAGGAGTCCAAAGGCTACTGACAAGGTGCGTTGCCATTACGAAGGACGTCTGACTGACGGTACCGTATTTGACAGTAGCTATCAGCGTGGCGAGCCGGCTGATTTTGGTCTGAACCAGGTAATCGCAGGGTGGACCGAGGGCGTACAGCTGATGAAGGAGGGTGCAAAGTATCGCTTCCATATCCCGTATCTGCTGGGCTATGGTGAACGTGGCGCAGGTGCTTCCATTCCTCCATATGCAACACTTGTGTTCGATGTCGAGTTGATTAAGGTTCTGTAAATTACGATAATAAACTAAATAAATTACAAAATGAAAAAAATCTCTATTCTGGCTGCCGTTGTCCTGGCAGCAATCATGGCATCTTGCAGTGGCAGTACTCCAAAGGCTGACCTGAAGAACGAAATGGACTCTCTGAGTTATGCACTGGGTGTTTCGCAGACTCGCGGACTGAAAGAGTATCTGGTGTATCAGTGTGGTGTGGATACAGCTTACATCGAAGACTTTGTCAGGGGCCTGAACGAAGGCGTGAACGCAGGTGACGACAAGGCGAAAACTGCATATTTTGCTGGTCTGCAGATAGGTCAGCGGGTATCTCAGCAGATGGTCAAGGGTATCAACTACGAAATCTTTGGCGAGGACAGCACACAGACTATCAGTGTCAAGAACCTGGTGGCAGGCTTCGTTGCCGGTACAGTTGGCAAGGGTGCCCTGATGAGCGCAGAGGAGGCTGAAGGGTTTGTACGGACAGCTTTGCCTTCCGTCAAGTCTCGCGAGGCAGAAAAGAAGTACGCCGAGTACAAGAAGAAGAACGAGAAGTTCATGAAGAAGATTGCCAAGAAGTCAGGTATAAAACAGATTGACAGTACTGGTGTCTATTACGAGGTAATAACCGAAGGTACCGGTGATATTCCTACAGATACGTCTACAGTAGAGGTTCGCTATACAGGCACATTGATTGACGGCACTCAGTTTGACAGCAATATGGAGGCCGAGTTGCCGATGAAGATAAAGGCAGGTCAGGATGTGATTAAGGGCTGGTCAAAGGCTCTGACCAACATGCCTGCAGGCTCGACTTGGAAGGTTTATATCCCTGCGGATATGGCATACGGCGAGAATCAGGCAGGAGAAAAGATTAAACCTTTCAGCACCCTGATATTTACAATCAAACTGGAGAAAATTAACAATTGATTTCGGTTATGAAAAAATATCTTTTTCTTCTGATGGTGGTTCTGACTGTCAGTGCGACGGCGGCAACACCAAAAAAGAAGGCTTCCAAGAAAAAAGCTAATGTGGCTAAGGTGGATACCATTGACGTCAAGAGGTTTTCATATCTGATGGGACGCATCAATACCGAGGGACTGAAACCATATCTGGTGCAGCAGAAGGGTGTTGATACGACTTATATGGCCCAGTTTATCGATGGTTTCAATCAGGACGAAATGACAACCGCCGACAAGCAGGCTAAGGCTCGTATTGCCGGTATGGAAATTCGCGAGGATGTAATGAAGCGTGTTCTTCCAAACCTGTCAAAGCAAGTTGATGAGTCTGGTTGTATAATGGACCGTGAACTGTTTGTCAAGGGTTTCGTCGAAGGACTGATGGGGACTCCGTTGGATATTTCCAATGACTCTGTGATTTCTCTGATACAGAAAAACATGGAGTACTACACAGCCACAGCTATGGAGAAGAAGTATGGCCAGAACCGTATTGATGGTGAGAACTTCCTGAAGACAAACCTGAAGAAGGACAGTGTACAACATACTGCCAGCGGTCTGCAGTACAAAGTCATTACCATGGGAACAGGCGATAAGCCGACTAAGGATCAGAAGGTCAAAGTCAACTACGAGGGTCGTCTGATTAACGGTACGGTGTTTGACAGTTCGTACAAGCGCAAGCAACCTGCCACGTTTGGCGTAGGTCAGGTTATCAAGGGATGGACCGAGGCCTTGCAGATGATGCCTGTCGGCAGTAAGTGGGAACTGTACATCCCGCAGGAACTGGCATATGGTGCAAAGGAGCAGGGCAAGATTCCGCCCTTCTCATGCCTGATTTTCACTGTCGAACTTCTGGATATTGTAAAGTAGCATAAGCGTAATGGAGAAAATCGATACCCTGGATAAAAACATATTAGAGATCATCTCCAACAACGCGCGCATTCCTTTCAAGGATGTTGCTGCGCGTTGCGGAGTGAGTCGTGCGGCAATACATCAGCGTGTACAGCGGCTGATAGAAATCGGCGTAATCGTCGGAAGCGGCTACCATGTAAACCCTGCCAGTCTGGGCTACAATACGTGCACTTATGTTGGTATTACGTTGGAGAAGGGCAGTATGTACAAGAGCGTTGTGGCCGAATTTGCACGCATACCGGAAATAGTGGAGTGTCATTTCACTACAGGTCCCTACACTATGCTCATAAAACTGTATGCCAGGGACAATGCCCATCTTATGGAACTGCTCAACGACAAGCTTCAGGAAATTAATGGTGTAGTCAGCACGGAAACCCTTATTTCGTTGAGTCAGAATATCAAGAAAGAATTACCAATCGGAGACATTCAGAACGAACAGAAACCCGAGATGGAGGAGGACTGGCAGAAAATCAAGGATTAGTGGCGATGAAACCCATCATAGGCATCACAGGTAACTTTGGGGATGATACATGCCAGTTGAACAAGGCGTATTACCAAAGCGTGCTCGAGGCAGGAGGCTCCCCGTTGATTATACCGCCATACGTCGATTCGGCATCATTGCAATCGATGCTTACCCAGGTGGATGCAATTATATTGAGCGGTGGTGGAGACCTTAATCCTCTGCTCATTGGAGAGGAGCCCATTCCGCAATTGCATTCGGTAAATGCCGAAAGGGATCAGTCCGAGTTGAAGCTTATTGACCAGGCACTTAGACTACAAATCCCGATTCTGGGAATTTGCCGCGGTATACAGATGCTTGTAGCGGCAATGGGTGGAGAACTGTATCAGGATCTTTCAGCCCAGTATCATGATGCCCCGTTGGTAAAGCACAGCCAGGATCTTGCTCGTCATTGCGCCTCGCATACGGTTGACGTGGAAGCCGGCACCATGCTTTATTCCATATTCGTCACGCAGGAATCTGACGTTCCCTTGCAGTTACATGTAAACTCGTTCCACCATCAGGCTGTAAAGGCTCCCGGTCCGCAATTGCGCGTCAGTGCCAGGTCGGCAGACGGAATAATCGAGGCTGTTGAAAGCACGACATATAAGAGCATTTTGGGCGTGCAATGGCACCCCGAGGCGTTTATCGCGGGTGGTGACCGCAGTATGCTACCCATCTTCCGATGGTTGGTGGACCAGGCAGCAAACTATGCCGAATCAAAACATATGCATAGTCGTATTCTTACACTGGATTCGCACTGCGACACACCGATGAAATTCGGTACGGGCGAGGAAAGGCTGGTTACCCTTCAGCGTATGCGCGAGGGACGTCTGGATGCAAGCGTCATGGTGGCGTACATACCTCAGGGCGAGCGTAATCAGGTAGCATATGCCGAAGCAACCAGTAAGGCCGACAGCATACTTGACCAGATTCAGGAAATCATATCCCAACACCCGGACGAAGTTTCCCTTGCCTATACACCCGATGATTTGTTCCGTATCAAGGACGAAGGTCGGCGTGCTGTCATGATGGGCATCGAAAACGGCTATGCCATAGGTGCTGACCTGGGCAGGATTGGACATTTCCGTAACCGTGGCGTCGTATATATGACACTGTGCCACAATGGTGACAATGACATTTGCGACTCAGCCAGGAAAAGCAATGGTGAGCATGGCGGGGTCAGTCCGTTTGGCGAACAGGTCATACGCGAAATGAATCGTGTGGGTATGATGGTTGATTTGAGCCATGCAGCCGAAAGCAGTTTCTACGATGCCCTGGATATTTCGCAGACACCCATTGTATGCAGTCATTCCAGTTGCAGGTCCCTGTGCGACCATCCGCGCAATCTTACTGACGAGCAGATGAAAGCCCTTGCCGACAGGGGTGGGGTGATGCAAGTCACGCTGTATGACGGTTTCCTGTGTGCCGAGGGTGGAGCTACAATTAACCATGCCATGGCACATTTGCTACATGCCGTAGATATTATGGGTGTTGAAAATGTCGGTATCGGTACCGACTTTGACGGAGACGGCGGTATATCAGGACTTGCACATGCCGGTGAACTTATCAACTTCACACGTTTGTTGCTTCGCAAGCACTTCAACGAAAACGACCTTCGGGGTATATGGGGAGAAAATTTCCTGCGTGTAATGAGAATAGCTCAAAACCAAGCACATGAAGCATAACAACTGGCCATCAGTCGCGATACTGTGTATTATTGTAGCCCTGGCAGGATGCAAGGGCAAGTCTGGACAGGACAATTGGACAGGACAGGATACCATTCCGCTCAGTCCATGTCCCGTATTCGAGGCCGACAGTGCCATGAGCCACATCAGGACGCAATGCAGCTTTGGGCCCCGAATGACCGGAACCCCCGAGGCAGATGCCTGTGCGATGTGGATTGAACAGAAATTCGCCTCCTACGGCTGTACGGTAACCGAGCAAAATACAACCATTACCACATGGGAAGGCAAGCAACTGCCGTGCCGTAACATCATCGCAAGACTCAATCCCCAGTCAACAGACAGGATCGTGATATGCTCGCATTGGGACACTCGTCCATGGGCTGACAATGATCCTGACGAAAGTAATCACCATACACCAATCCTTGGGGCCAACGATGCGGCCAGCGGTGTTGCCGTAATGTTGGAAATCGCCAGGATTATCAACAGCATGCCGCTCAAGAACTACGGCATCGATTTTATATGCTTTGATGCCGAGGATTTAGGAATGCCACAATGGGCCGAGAACGAGAGTACACAGGACTCGCAGGATACATGGTGTCTTGGAAGTCGTGCATGGGCCGAGCAGGCGGCAAACGAAGCCTATACCGCCAGGTACGGCATTCTGCTGGATATGGTCGGTGGACGCGGAACAAGTTTCTCGCGCGAGAGAATCAGTATGCAATATGCCCTGCCCATTGTAGATATGCTGTGGAATCTGGCAATACAGATAGGATATGGTGACTATTTCAACCTGCGCGAGGGAGGCTCGCTTATAGACGATCATGTCAATGTAAATACAATTGCCGGTATTCCGTGTATCGATGTAGTTCCATTCTGTACCGATGCTGCCAGCAGTTTCGGTCCTACATGGCACACAGTCAGCGATACCCCCGAGAATATTGACCCTGCCGTTCTCCAGGCTGTTGGACAAAGCATCGTACAGATGCTCTATAACGATGACAGATAGAACAGTTTTCTTATGACAATAGACGAAATACAGGACGAGATAGTCGAAGAGTTTCAGGAGCTGGACGATTGGATGGATCGCTACCAACTGCTCATAGATATGGGCAGCGACCAGCCCCAGTTGGATGATAAATACAAGACCGAGCAGAATCTGATTGATGGATGTCAGAGCCGCGTATGGCTGCAGGCAGACCTCGTTGACGGTCGCGTCAGGTTCAAGGCAGAAAGTGATGCGCTTATCGTGAAAGGAATAGTAACCCTGCTTATCCGTGTCCTGGATAACCAGACCCCCGCAGACATTCTTTCGGCAGACCTATATTTCATTGACCGCATCGGCCTGAGCGAGCATCTTTCACCAACCCGTTCCAATGGTCTGCTTGCAATGCTCAGGCAGATGAAGATGTATGCCCTTGCTTTCCAGGCCAAGGCCAACGGATAACACCACATAGATGAAAATCGGCAACATTGACCTCGGCAACAGGCCCGTAATGCTCGCACCTATGGAGGATGTCACGGATATCGGCTTCCGGTTGCTGTGCAAGCAAATGGGTGCAGCAATGGTTTACTCCGAGTTTGTCAGTTCCGACGCACTTGTTCGAATGGTGAACAAAAGCCTTGCCAAACTTCAGGTTTCGCAGGACGAGCGCCCCGTAGCAATACAGATATACGGCAAGGATGCGGATGCAATGCGCCAGGCAGCCCAGATAGTCGTCCACCACGCCCGTCCAGATGTTCTTGATCTCAATTTCGGATGCCCGGTAAAAAAGGTTGCTGGCAAGGGAGCAGGAAGCGGAATGCTGCAGAACGTCCCATTGCTGCTTGATATTACCCGTGCTGTCGTCGATGCCGTACCAGATACTCCAGTTACGGTTAAGACACGTCTCGCATGGAATCACGACACAATGTATCTGCCAGACGGAACACCATTTATCGTTGATTTGGCCGAACGACTGCAGGATGTCGGAATCCAGGCACTCACCATTCACGGACGCACCCGTGCCCAGATGTATCAGGGACAAGCCGACTGGACACTGATAGGCAAGGTCAGGGAAAATCCCCGCATACACATTCCCATAATAGGCAATGGCGATATATGTTGCCGCGAAGACGTCGAACGTGCATTTGACCAATATCATGTTGATGGCGTGATGGTTGGCCGTGCCACATTCGGTTGTCCTTGGCTGTTCAGGGACCTTTTAGGCAAGGAACCATTCACCCTCGACCAGAAGATAGACATTCTCAAGCAGCAGGTTACCACATCTGTCGAAAGACTGGGAGAATATCGCGGTATCCTGCACATCAGACGCCACCTTGCTGCCACACCTATATTCAAGGGCATACCCAATTTTCGCGAGACACGCATCCGTATGCTCCGTGCAGAGCACCATGATCAACTCTTCGGTATAATCGAAGAAATCAGAAAAATACTCCATTCCTATGAAACAGACATACAATAGGTCGGACTTCGAAATAATGGCCCCGGTAGGTTCCAGAGAATCGCTGGCGGCAGCACTGCGCAGCGGTGCCGACAGTATATATTTCGGTATCGAAAACCTTAATATGCGAGCCCACTCGGCCAAGACCTTCACAATAGATGACTTGAAGGAAATAGCCGAGAAATGCCGTCTGTGCGGAGTGAAGAGCTACCTCACCGTCAATACAATAATATATGACGAGGACCTTGCCCTTATGCGTCAGATCCTGGATGCAGCCCGAAGCGCACGTATCAGTGCCGTCATCGCCAGCGACATCGCCGTTATGGAATACTGCAACCGCATAGGTCAGGAAGTGCACCTCAGCACACAGCTCAATATTTCCAATATCCAAGCACTGCGTTTCTATGCGCGCTTTGCAGATGTCGTGGTCCTTGCCCGCGAACTCAATATCGGTCAGGTCCAGGCAATACACCGGCAGATTGTAAGTGAAAATATCTGCGGCCCCAGCGGAAAGCTTATCAGGATAGAGATGTTCTGCCACGGAGCTCTGTGTATGGCAGTCAGCGGCAAATGTTACCTCTCGCTCAACAACCTGGGACGTTCGGCCAATCGTGGAGAATGTCTGCAAGTCTGCCGTCGGGCATATACAGTGCGTGACCGCGAGACAGATCTTGAACTAGAGGTTGACAACAAGTATATAATGTCCCCAAAGGACCTAAAAACCATCCGTTTCATCGACCGTATGATGCAATCCGGAGTTCGTGTGTTCAAGATCGAGGGACGAGCCAGAGGACCCGAATACGTAGATACGGTCGTATCCTGCTACAACCAGGCCATCAACGCAGTTATTGCAGGTAACTATCCTCAGGAAATGAAGGACGAACTGGACCGGAGGCTGGCAACAGTCTTCAACCGTGGTTTCTGGGACGGATACTATTTGGGACAGACCCTGGGAGAATGGAACAACGTATCGGGAAGCGCAGCCACCGAGCACAAGGTATATTGTGCAAAAGGCATCAGATATTACAGCAAGCTGGGAGTCGCCGAATTCAAGATAGAAGCCTGTGAGCTGACTGTTGGCGACCGCATCCTGATAACCGGAAACTCGACGGGCGCACTGTACTGCGATGTGCAGGAAATCAGATACGATCTCAAACCGGTGGACAAGGGGTTGAAGGGTCAGCATATCAGCATCCCCGTACCCCGTAAAATACGTCCAAAGGACAAATTATACATTATTCGACAGGACATTTAGCCTAAAAGCCATGTCCCTACCGATAAAAAACAGAACTTCCCGAAAAGGATATTGTTTTATTTTTATATATTTGTGGGCGTAAATTATCCATGCTTGCACATACATGACCGAAATAGTCCTTTCCAGCCTGCTTAACCTCTTTGCCTTGTTTGGCAAGGGAGGAGATTTGGATGTAAATGCATCGCACGGCATTCTCAAGGCATATATGCGCAGGCACTTCGGTATCAGAAACACGGATTTCTGGCTTGGGATGTATGACGATTTACGCGAATTGTATTCGATGACACCCGATCTGGACGTAAATGGGGTCGTGGAAAATATCTGTACCAACCTGCATGGCAAGATACCGGCAGCCGAGGAGGCCATGATGGTACTGCGACTGATGGAATTCTGCGGAACCGATTGCCTTGATGACTCCGAATACGGAATGTTACACGATGCGGCACTGAAATTACACGTAAGCGAAAGCGTGTTCAGTGATTTTGTGGATTTCGTAAAGAGCAGGGAAACCGACCATGTCCACATCCACAAGATGGGCAACGGCAAGCTTAAGGTCTTGCTGATGCCTGCACTCAACCGTATGGTCTTCACATGGCTGGGCGACGACGAGCTGTTGCAGAACGACGTACCCGTGCTGCCAGGAACCTTCCAGGTAATGCAGAAAAGCGGAGTACTGAAATGTACCGGATGCAACCCAGTATATTACTCCACGCTATTAGACGATTTTGCCGCAACACGCAAGGATACCTACGGACAGAAAATAACATTCACGGCCAACGGGCTTAATTTCCGTTTCCCCAATTCGGACAACGGCATGCATGACATGAGCTTCACCCTGGAGAGCGGAACCCTGCTTGCCATCATGGGTGGAAGTGGCACAGGCAAGAGCACGTTGATGGGTTTGCTGAACGGAAGCATAGTGCCCTCAAGCGGCAGCATCGAGATAAACGGCCACAGTATTCAGGAAGACGAAGTAAGGAAGCTGATTGGCTTTGTGCCCCAGGACGATTTGTTAATCGAAGAACTGACCGTCCGTGAAAACCTGTGGTACACGGCACGCCTGTGCTTCGAGGGTATGCCCGACAAGGAACTGAACGAGCGCGTTGACGGAGTGTTGCGTGACTTGGGATTGGAAGCAACAGCTGACCTGAAGGTAGGCTCGCCTATCAACAAATACATCTCAGGCGGACAGCGCAAGCGCCTAAACATTGCACTTGAACTGATACGCCAGCCGGCAGTCCTGTTCCTGGACGAGCCGACCAGCGGTCTGTCAAGCACAGACACCGAAAAGGTGATAAACCTCCTGAAAGAGCAGACATACCGCGGCAAGCTGATTATTGTAAACATCCACCAGCCCAGCAGCGACGTGTATAAGTTGTTTGACAGACTATGGCTTTTGGATAGGGGAGGCTATCCCGTGTACGACGGCAATCCCATAGACGCGATAACATATTTCAAGAGTGCAGCCAATTATGCAGATGCCGAAACCAGCATGTGCCCTACCTGCGGTAATGTAAACCCCGAGATTGTGCTGAACATCATCGACGAAAAAGCATTGACCGGTTCGGGCGAAGTCAGCGATAAACGCAAGGTCAGCCCACAGGAATGGCACGAATTATACCTGGGACGGCGTCAGCAGCAGCCACCCGTACCGAAAGGTGAAATACCATATTCCAATCAAAAACGGCCCAATGCCTGGAAGCAGTTCGTCATCTTCCTCGAACGTAATATCAGGACCAAGATAACTAATGTACAATACCTGCTCATTACCTCATTGGTAGCACCGCTTCTGGCAGTCATCTGCGCAATGCTGACCAGGTTTGCGCCCGAAAGCGGATATACCCTGATGGAGAACAAGAACTTCGTCTCCTACATTTTTATGGCAGTGATTGTCGCGACGTTTATCGGAATGAGTGGGTCGGCCGAGGAAATAATACGCGAACGCGCCTTGCTCAGACGCGAGAAATTCCTGCAACTGAACAATTGCAGCTACATAGCCAGCAAGATAGTCTTTTCGGCTATCGTATCCCTGATACAGACATTCCTGTTCGTACTGGTCGGCAATGCCATAATACAGGTCCATGGACTGTTTTTCGTCTGGTGGGGAGTCCTATTCTCCGTCGCCCTGCTCAGCAATCTCATAGGCTTGCTACTGTCGCAATGCCTCAACAGCGTCGTGGCCATATACATAACAATACCCATCCTGCTCATCCCGCAGATACTGCTATGCGGCGTAGTTGTCAATTTCAACGACATCAACCCCAACAGCACCACTGGCAACGTACCTGTTGTAGGTAACCTGATTCCATCGCGATGGGCTTACGAGGCATTAGCAGTAACGACATACACGGACAATGAATTTACCGCACCATATTTTGACTATGACAAGGACAAGTACGAAACCCAGTTCTACATCCACGGCTACCTGTGGGAACTGCAGTCACAGATAGAGACCATGCGGGACGAGGAAAGAAAAGGCAAGCCAGTCGAACCCAGTCATCTGAAAACCGTACACAGGAATCTCGGTATCGTTTCTGCATACGCAGGCATAGAGCCATACAAGGGCAACGACACCTACGACCAGATACACGCTTACCTGGAACTTGCCGAGGACAGCCTTTTCGCCCTTGGCAACCAGGCAACCCTACAGGCCGACAGGATTTTGACTAACAAGATACGTTCAACGACACGCGACGAGCAGGAAGCACTGAAAAAACGAAACACCAACACCCAACTCTCCAATATGGTAACAGGTGCAGCCAGCGGTTCCCTTGTCAAGGTCGTAGACAACCATATCGTCCCACTATGCGGATTCATCTATCTCACACCGCTCACACATTGCGGCAACGCACCCTTTTACAGCAGCGAGAAAATAGTCGGCCAATACCATATAAAGACACTGTGGTTTAATCTATGCGTCCTGTACATTATGTGCATCATATTGACAGTCATGCTTATGACCGACATACCAGGACGATTTATCAGGAAGGAAAACAACAACTGACAAACAGAATAAAACAATAAAATCAACTAACTAAAATTATCAATTATGAAGAAAGTCAAGTTTCTTTTGATGGCAGTTTTTGCCATTGCCTTGGCATCCTGCAGCAGCAAGCCTAAGCAGACTGAAGAAGAGCAGGAAGAGATCAAGAGTTTTGAACAGGAACAAATCGAGGAAAGCATCAGGGTACAGTTGGACAGTATCGCAAACGTTCTGAGCGGTCTCAAGGCCCTGCCAATCCTGGAGCAGACCAAGTCAGGCGAGTTGAAGCTTACGGACGAAGAGAAAAAGGTAAAGCCCGACTATCTGTTGTCTCCCGAGATAGCCAAGGAGGCAATCACCCTCAGCGAGAAGTACCGTGTACTCGTAGCACTCAGCATAGACCAGACTGTCGCAGAACTCTATGACATGGACACAAAGGCCTATAACGAGGCAACGGCACAACTTTTAAGCGAGATAAACGACCCCGGCTTCCGCATTTTTGCAGAAAACGGTGACCTGGTAGTCGAGAGCCAGGAAATCTACGAGGCAGAGGTTCAGGCAGGACGCCTTAACTACTTCTGGCAATCCGTAGCAACATCCTTAATCGAGCAGATGTACATCCTGTGTCAGAATCAGGAGAAGTTCCTCCCCGTATTCGATGACGAATCTGTAGCAAATCTGACCCTGCGCATCGCCCTCCTTCAGGATGCAATCAACCGTCTTGTCGAATATGACCCCGAATTGGTAGAAGTCAGCGAGGCA
>OCVV011358474.1_pt1 | contig 52228 bp, 44 predicted proteins | sample 1539721 | NCBI WGS metagenome assembly OCVV01 (sample SAMN02144230, study PRJEB22623) | gut metagenome | biome: sheep rumen | host: Ovis aries | place: New Zealand
TATGAAGCACCGCCCCCGTAGGGCCTCTAAGCGGTAATGCTTGTCATGCGACAGTGCCACCATGCTTGAAAGCTTGCAGAGCAACTGTCAACGGGTGAGTTTTGCGCAGCACCATCATCTACTCGTCTGCCATATTCCTTATACCGAACTCACGTAATGGTTAAGGATTGAGGATTGAAGAATAGTAAGCAATAAACGCTAAACGCTAAATGTGTCCTTGAAGGTGGTCTGCGCGTTGGAATCCGGACGGAAGATGTCGAGGTAGAGCTCGCTGGAGTCCTTGACGGCATAGCGATAGGTCTCCTGCGCCTGTGCGCAGAGGCTTAAGAGCAGGGCGACGATGACCCACGAGAATCTGTGCTTCATGGGGGGAATGGCTATTTGCCGACGGCAATCTTACGCGTAACGACGGAGCCGTCGCTTGCGATGTGGCGCTGGATGTATATGCCGCTACGTGGAGGAGCGGCGAGGATGATGCCCTGGAGGCTGACGTAGCGGGACGCGGCGCTGGGTGCTGGGCGCTGGGCCGTGATGCCTGTGGCGATGGGCGCCACGGCAGTCTGCTCAATAACCCAGCGCAGGCGCGTGCGGTCGGCATGGAGAGCGAAGATGGCAAGCGGTCCGCCCAAGCCGTCGGCGTCGGGGTTACCAACGTTGAAGAGACGCTTGCCGTTCTCGTCGGCATCGAGGAAGAAGGCCGCGTGGCCGTTGTCGTGCTTGGCATAGCGTGGGTAGATGGTTGCCGGTGCGGCGGAGAGGTAGTTGTCGATGACCATATATGCTCCGCTCTGCTGGTTTCTAACATAGTAATATCCGTTGCCGGCATCCTCCAAGGTCCACAGCGCTGCGGGGTTGGAGGCGAGCGGGTCGGAAGCTCCGTCGATGATGGCCTGCTCGGCGAGGCCTATGCGATAGACGATGGAGTCGCGACGGCCGTCGGCACAGGGCACATCGAAGAGGTAGCGACGCTGGAGGTCGGGGCCGGCCACGCTGGCGCCCGAGCCTGACATGGTGCCGTAGCTGTAGATGGAATAGGTCTTGGTGGCATCAAAGCCTGCGAGCGCCACGACCTGCGAGCGGGGCACTTCGGCAAAGGTGAACACCATGTCGGCGCGATCGTAGGTGCCTGAGCCCCAGATCCAGTCGTTGCCAAAGCCGCGGGCACGAATCTGATAGCCCTTGAACGAGGGGCAGTTGATGCGATACATGGACACAGCCGTGGAAAGGCCCGTCTGCGAGGGCTGCTGGTCGCCCGTGTAGGTGATGGTCATGACGGTAGGGTCGGCGCTGTTGCCTATGCGGTCGTCGCCGTCGCCCGTGGTGGCGTTAGTGGGTGCTATGTAAGTGCCTGTGGCGCTGTTGCGAATGTGAAAGCCGCCCTCGACGGGGATTATCTCCCATAGCTGCGAGGGGCTGTCCCATTGGAAATCCTCTGTGGCGCCGAGGCTGCCGCCCAATGTGAACGTCAGGTATTTAGGCACGCCGCCCAGGCTGGTGCCAGAGTTGTAAGGGATTGTGGCGTAGTTGATGATGCGATAGAGACTGCCTTCGCGCGGCTTGAAGGTGGCGCTACCAGCCGCCGTGCCACGACCAGGCTGCATATACTCGTTGTTGACGGAAACGACAATGGAGTAGCCTGATTCGGCATCAGCGGAGATGGCTTTGAGGCGAAAGAAATAGACCTTGCCGGCAGTGAGGCCCGTGATGGTGGCTGTCGTGGCCTTGCCGCCCAGGCGCTTCACCTCGGAGAACGAGCGTCCGTCCTCGGACTGCTCCACGATGATAGCCTTGGCATCGGCCTCGCCATTGGTCCATGTGAGGCGCACGGAGGTACTGGTGAAGAGCTTCGCCACTACGTTCTGCGGGCACACGAGGAAGGTGGACTTGACGGCCAGGCTGTTGACGTAGTGCTCTATGTTGGTGTAGCCGTCGCCGAGGGTGTAGGCGTTGGCATCGTTGGCGCTGGGATTCAGGCCGTTGGCACGTTCCCACTCATCGGCCATGCCGTCGTTGTCGCTGTCGGCAGGGCGCGCAGCACCAGCCAGGGTGCCTATGCCGCCCACGTCGCCTTCGTTGGCGATGAAAGCGCCCTTGGTGCCGAGCGACGTCAGCTGCTCGATGCAGCGGCGGTCGTGGATGTCGCGCACACGCGAGGCTCCCACGTGGTCCACCACGGCGGCGTAAGCCTTGGCAGCCGTCTCGAGGTTCATGGGATGAGTGACGTTGAAATAAGGCTTCTGCATGGGCGTGGCCTTGTGGTAGTCGGTGATCAGACGGCCGTCGAGCACTCCGTTCTTATTGCCGTCGTAGTAGTTGCCGATGCTGTAGAGGTGGTCTGTCTCGGTCCAGTCGTCGAAGTATTTGTCGCCTGTGGTGTTGGGCCCTGCGATGAAGTAGTTGTTCATCACGTCCTGATAGTTGTCGGCTGCCGAGTGACCTCCGATGATGCCCATGGCGTAGTTGTAAACCACGTTGTTGTAGTACTGCAGGTAGCACTTCATCTTGGGGTTGCGGCTCTTGTTGTCGATCCACAGGCAATGGCTGATGGTCCAGTTGCGGGTGCCGTCGGTGATGCTGCCGAAGCGCTGGGGCTCGATGCCTTCGGCGATGATGCAGTTTTGCCAGGTGACGTTGTTGGCGTCCTTGATGTGGACATCGTCCCACGGCCCCCACGACACGCTGCAATGGTCCATGATGAAGTTCTCGCAGTTGTCGAGCGTGAGTGTGCACTTGCTGCTGTCGATACTCTTGCCTCCACGCATGCGGATGTAGCGTATGATCACGTTCTTCGCCTTTGAGGCTATTACGCGCCCGCCGTAGATGGTGATGCCCTCGCCGGGAGCCGTCTGGCCGGCTATGGTGATGTTGCTGGCTATGGTGATGCTGGCACCCGTGATGTTGATGACACCGCCCACGTCGAAGACGACGAAGCGACCTGGCTTGCTCACGGCATCGGCCAGCGAGCCTGCGCCTGAAGCGTTGAGATTCGTGACATGGTACACGGAGCCGCCGCGGCCGCCTGTGGCATAAGCGCCAAAGCCCTCGGCACCTGGGAACGCCAGCTGCTGCGCCAGGGCAACGGAACTGCAGCACGTGAGCACGGCGAGTATTGTCAAATGTTTGAGTAGCATAGCTATAGACAGTCTATCGTTAATACTTAATACTTACAGAAAAGAGCACAGATGTAAGGCTTGAGCCTTGGCAAGCAACTAATGCAAACAGGTTCACGGCTTATGGCTCTTTAGTTTTTTCACGAACGCGGCCACGAGCACGGCCGTGGGCACGATGACAGGCGCTGCCACGAGGATGGCAGCTGCTGCGCGCAGGAGATTCTCTTTCTTGGTCATAGTATAAACTTTTATTCCTTGAGTCAACTTGATAATGTCAGCTATTATTCTGTCGCCCCATCAGGGCTCGATATAACTGCCTGATTCTCAAGAATGGGTTTCACCTCTCCCTGTATTCTTTCGTCCCTTCACGACTTTTCACGTGGATTCATACCCTAAACCCTAAACGCTAAACCCTAAACCATAAACGCTAAACCCTAAACCATAAACGCTAAACGCTAATCCGCGGCCGCAGTCCGCTTCGAGTAGCGCTTGATAAGGTTGTAGGCGCCATAGAGGCCATACTCGCCAGCCTGCGAGAGGTCGGAGAGCCCGAGCTGCACCTGTCCGTCGAGAATGCAGGCAAGACCGCGATTGTAGTAGGCATCGGGGAAACGGGGCTCTATGTTGAGGGCTTTAGAGAAGGACTTACGCGCCTCAGAATAATCATGCAACTCCATTTGAATGCAACCTATGTTGTACCAGGCATAAGCCAGATCAGGAGCCAGCGACAGAGCTTGACGCAATTCATCGGCTGCACGCTGGAAACCTAACCTCACGGTAGCTATCGAAGCGTCGGAAGCAGACTGCTGCACTTGCATCATGCGGCAGCGGACTTGAGCTGTGCAGAAAGGAATGAGAGCATTCTGAGGTTCAAGGAGGGCTGCACGGTCGAGATCGGCTAAAGCTGCCTCGAAGTCACGAACGTGGTAGTAGTCTATTGCCCTACTCATGAAGAGTAAGGCGTTAGGCTCTTGTGCCAGTTCAATGGTTTGTGTTGTCTGGGCAATGGCTTCAAAATGCAATTGCAAATCGCGCTCGTCGAGCTGCTGCTCGGTGTTGGTGAGCATCAGTGGTCGCTTGAACTCTGGTTGCACATTCAGCAGGTCAACAAGAGTATGGAAGGGCACATAACGATTTGTAGGACTGGGTAATGAATGTCGGGCAAGCACAATAATAGGTTGTGGCTGTTCCTCGACCTTACGATCTTGTACACGGCCTCTGTAGGCACTATCATACTCGCGCTCGGGTTCGGAGGTGTCGTCCTCGACGATGCTGGCGTAGTCTTCGATGTTGCGGGTGCTCTTCTTGCGCGTCTTGGTGGGCTTATGCTTTATGCCAGCCCTTGAGTTGAGACGTGATTTTAGGACGCGAAACTCGTCGCGCTCGGCACCATAGGTATCGCCAATCTTTCGACGAATGGCGGCTCGCTGCTGATACCCCACGAGGAAGTCGGGGTACTCGTCGAGTACGCGCGAGATGTCGCGCAGAGCAGCACGGTAGTCGCCCGTCTGATCCAGGAGGATGGCGCGGTTGAAGAGCGCAATCATATTGTCCGGCTCCACGGAAAGGACGAAGTCGAAGTCCTCTATGGCGCGGTTGTCGTCGCCGACTTGTGCACGCATAAGGCCACGATTGAAGTGGCCGAGATAGTTGCGAGGATCAATCTCGAGGGCCTGATCGTAGTCGGCCATGGCACCACGGAGATTGTTCTGATGATAGCGTGCCAGGGCTCGGTTGATGAAATTGCCGGCCACGCGAGGACGCTGAATGATAGCTTTATCTATTTCTGCCTCAGCCTGAGCATACTGTCCACGGTTGAGACTTATCATAGAGCGCATGGTCCAAGCCTGAGCATCGAAAGCATCGACAACGAGGGCGGAATCGACAAAGGCAAGACCGCGCACGGTGTCGCCCTGCTCGATGGCCACCTGAGCTTTCATGGTCAGGTTCTCGGCATCGTTGGGCCAGTAGCGAATCATCTGATCGAGGGCTGAATCGGCCTTGGCGTACTGCTTTAGTTGGAAATGGCAGAGGACAAGGTTGTGCCACGAAGGACGGTTCTTAGGCTCCATGGAGATGACGCGACGATAGTCGGCTATGGCGCCTTCGTAGTCCTTACTGTTGACACGGCAAAGGCCGCGCAGCTGGTAGCTGTCGGCAACGTAAGGGTTGCGGTCGATACTCTCGGAACAGTCCTGGGATGCCCCCGTGAAATCCTCGAGATAGAATTTTGCTAAGCCACGAAAGAAATAAGGCTCGTGGAGATAGGGCTTGGCATTGATGACCATGTTGAAGCGTTGGATGGCCAAGACGTAGTCCTCGTAATAGAGGGCGTTGCGCCCCATGAGCATGACGCGGTCGGTGTTGATTTGGGCCAACACCGTATTAAACGAGAATTGAAAATTGAGAACTGAGAATCGGCTCAAGAGCATAAAGCTGGCGAGAACAAAAAAGCGCAGGAAATGTTGTTTTCCAGTCTTCGACATTTCAATCTTCAATTTACAATGTTTCAATTTTCTATCCTCATTTTTCAGCCTAACGCTTCACCTTAACCTTGTAGTCGCATGAAAAGCGACCCTTGATGATGTCGTTGAGCTGGCCTTTAATCATCTGCTTGCGCAACCCCACGATATGGTCGGTGTAGACTTTGCCGTCGAGGTGGTCGAATTCGTGTTGCATAACGCGAGCGAGGTAGCCTTCGACCCACTCGTCGTGCTCTATGCCGTTCTCGTCTTCATAGGAAACGCGTATGCGAGTAGGGCGCTTCACTTTCTCGCTCATGCCAGGCAGCGAGAGGCAGCCTTCGTCCATCGTCTCCTGATGGGTCTTGTCGTACTCTTCGATGTAGGGGTTGAAGAAGACGTGACGGAAGCCATCGTACTCAGGGTAGTCGTCCTTGATGGGGTTGAGGTCGATGACGACAACGCGGATGGAACGGCCCACCTGAGGCGCAGCGAGACCTATGCCACTGGAACGGTCGAGGGTGTCGAACATGTCTTGAACGAAGGTCTTGATTTCAGGATCTTGCGGGTCAATATCTTCTGCCACTTTACGCAGCACGGGCTGACCAAGGGTATAGATGGGTAGGATCATATATTTAGAATAGAAATTAAAATAGATTGTTAAAATTGAGATTCTTATGTCAGAACATTAAAGTTCTTCGCAAAGTAGAGCGTAGCAGTCGTCGAACGGAGATCGGTTGGTTTTCTATGTTTCGATTTCAATCATCTATGCCTCGCCTCCATCCACCCTTGGAGGATGATAGTGGCAGAGATTTCATCGACAAGGGCTTTATTCTGACGCGCCTTGCGGCTGATGCCGCTCTCAAGCATTGCCTGGTGAGCGAGAACGCTTGTGAAGCGCTCGTCGAAGAGTTCCACGGGCATGTCGGGCAGTAGCTTGCGCAGGCGGTTGACGAAGGGAGTGATGCGACACATGTTCTCGCTGTCCTGACCATTCATCTGGCGGGGCTGCCCGACGACGATGCGCTCCACGGGCTCGCGACGTACGTAGTCGAGAACAAAGGTTTCGAGGTCTTTCGTCTCGACAGTGGTCAGGCCGTTGGCGATGAGCTGGAGCGGATCGGTCACGGCCAAACCCGTTCGTTTCTTTCCGTAGTCTATAGCGAGGATGCGCATGTTTTGGAGAATGGTAAATGAAGAATAATGAATTGTGGATTGTGAACTAAATTAAAAAAGAACAGGGGTTAGCTTCACAGCCTACCCCTGTCGAAAAAAATCTTACATATATTCACTTTACCAAAAAGAAATGCCTTAAATTTGGTTAGGATGCGCAGGCTTACTTGCGAAGCAGCCAAGCATCGGGATATTGCGAGCGCAAGTTATTGCGGCTCTGAACTGCTCCGCTAAGATCGTCAAACGTAGAAGCGATGACACGGAACATACCTTGAGGATTAGTAGCAATCTGTGCTGAATAACCGCTGTTAGCAAGTGTCTGCTGCAGCTTATCTGCGTTGGCGCGAATGCTGAAGCTACCAACGACTACGCTATATGCTTTGAGGCCGCCACCGCTAACGAGGGTGAGGTTCTCAGTGCGTGTATTCTCGTTTGTAGCGACGGGAGCTGTGGTAACGGTCTGTACGGGTGTAACGGTTGTAGGCTGAGCTACTACTGTAGGCTGAGGTTGAACAACAGTTGCAGTCTGCTGAGCTTTAGCCTTCTCATAAGCTTTCTTGTAAGCACTCTCGCTGCTCTTGCAGGATGCCATAGACAATGCCACGCATACGGCAGCACCCAAAACGAAATAATTTCTCATTGCTTTTTACTCCTTTATTTTGTTTATGAATAATAATTTCGCCACAAATGTACAAAGAAATATGTTTGTACAAAAGACTATTCACAAAAAAAACGTTAAATGTGTGAATTTTATCCTTTATTTTTCAAAAAAAGAGCTTAAAGACATCACTGACAACCAAAAACGTGTATATTTGCACTCAGAAAAATAACCTTTGAAGTATAACCTGTGTATTCTCCTTTCCAGGGATTGCACATAACACATTAGAAAGAATGAAAGCACTCAATTATCTCGTAGCCTTCCTTGGTGGTGTGGCTATTGGCTCAGCTGCAGGTCTGCTGCTGGCTCCAGAGAAAGGTTCCGACCTCCGCGAACGCATCGTAGAAGCTTTGCGCAAGCGTGGCATCCGCCTTAACCGAAAAGAGATGGACGCCCTCGTTGACGATATCACAGAAGAGCTCACCAGCGCCACTAACGACGAGGCATAAGCCCATACTTACCAGAACATTCTGCACATGCTTTTTGAAAACGGACAGACGACAGAGCAATTGACGAACCTTTTCACCGAGGCTCGCAACTATTGGCAGTTGCAACGGAAGAACCTCTCGTTCGAAACGGCAGAGGTGCTTACGCGTTTGCTCGCAGCCATAGCTTTTTGGGGAATCGTCATCCTCATAGGCGCCTTAGTCTTGCTCTTCGGCAGTTTCGCCCTCGCTTATCTGCTTGGCAACATGTTAGGCAGCTCTGTTTGGGGATTCACGATTATCACTGCAGTGCTTCTGTTGTTAGGTCTGCTGATCTATGCAAACCGAAAGGCGTGGATAGTCGTTCCCGTAGGCAAGTTCATGCTCAGCCTCTTTGCCTCCCAGCTGAAAACAACGACCAGTGAAGCCGTGGCCATAGAGAAGGCTCAGGTTAAAAGCAACCTTGACGCAAGCCAAACGCAACTGCGTCAGTCGGCCAACGCTCTTTTCACACTGGCTCCCGAGTCGAAAGATCGTTGGGAACGGGCTTCACGACTGGTGTCAAACGGCATGAGTATTTATCGAGCCCTACAATTGGGTCTCAGTGCTGTAGCCGCTTTCCGCACCGTGTTCGGACTTGGCCGTAAGCACCGCCGCAGATAAAGCCCAATAATAAAAAAACGGATTTCACCAAATACCCCGCTTATCCTGTATCAATGACGATACAAAGAATGAACGGCATGAGTAATCGGTGAAATCCGTTTTTTTGTGCCCCTAACCGACTTATTGCGGCATCAATTCAGGTAGCCGAGACCTTCTGAAAGCCAAGGCTGTTTATTTCCATTGAAATTCTTCACGGTTGATGTTCCATTTGTGATCCTTTGGAAAATCATCGCCCTCCCATGCTTTTTTCGATGTCCATTTCTCAGGTTCGGCCGTCCAGAACGAATCTGTTGGTGCCAAGCCAAGGGGCATGAAAGCAAGCGATGCCATATAGAGCGAACCGTTATTGGTGTATGTGTCAACAGGCGTTTGCGCGTTATTGCCCACAAAGCCAATGGTGAGAAAACCGCCCTCATTGTAATTGCTGCGAACGTCGAACATGCGATGCATCACGGCCGTAAGTGCAGCTCGCACCTGTCCCTCGTGCAGCTCATCGGGCAACTGCTTTTTCCATGCCAGCAGTGCCAAAGGCTGCAACACAGCCATGCGATAAGGGATGCTTCTACCCACGACTGGGAAGGTACCTTCGGGCGAGATGAAACGTTCGAGGATGACGCTGTACTTCTGCATGCGCTCCAATATCTGCGCTGCACGTCGTGCACCTCCGTCATTAGGACCAACACGATGCAGCAGCCTGTAGCTGTCGCCTTTTACTTGGCGTATTACATCGACCACCTCTTGATACATCGGTTGAATAACGAAGGAATTATAGTAGTCGAAAGCGAAAGCTTGCCCATCGCTATACCAGCCATCACCCACATACCACTCTTCAAGTTTGTTTACGCCTACGTGAACACGGTATTCATCATACTGAGCCCCGACCTTCATCAGAAAAGCCTCTTCCATAGCAACGAAGATGAGCCAGTTGGAATACGGAGGGGCGTAGTTGCGAAGCTTCTGCAACTCTTCAATATACCTCGCTTTCGTTGTTTCGTCGAGGGGAACCCACAACACATCGTAGGCACGCAAGAAGCTTTCAACCAGATAAGCAGCATCCACAAGCGTCTGCGAACCACTTCCCCACCCTAAATAGTCGGGGCTTGCTGGGTCTACAGCATTCTTGTAAGCTTGCAAAGCCCACTCACGCAACTGGCGACGCTTCAGCCCCTCGGAGGTATCATCGTCGGGCAGCGCCAGCCATGGGGCTATACCCGCCATGAGCCTGCCAAAACATTCGAGATAAGCAACCTTAGGGTCGCGACCATCCCAAATCTTAGAGGTTTCCAGTACAAAGTTCTTTTGCAGCGTGCCTTCCGCCATGTTCTTGAGCACTGGAGTTGCCATGCGGTAAGCCTGTTCCACCCAATAAGCTCGGTCGGAAGAACCATTGCCGAGAGGATTTTTGTCAGTGCGATTCACACGGGCGTTGATCGGTAAGCAACCGAATAGCGCCAACAATGAGAGCAGAATGAGAGTAGTCCTTTTTAAGAGCATATAATTTATATTAATGTTAATGTGTAAGACTATTTAGCGGACCAATCATTGAGGTCACGCTTTATTTATGGCTACAAAGTTACGATTATTAGCGAATTCCCCATAACTTTAGCGTTTTTTTGTTACCTTTGTAGCATTATTTTTATTTTCCCGATATGGAACACACTTCACAAGGTCTCATGCGCACGGCCGTCGTAGGAGGCGGAGCAGCCGGATTCTTTCTGGCCATCAATCTCAAGGAGCTTTGTCCGCATATGGATGTCACCATCTTCGAACGCAGCAACCGTGTGCTTCAGAAAGTGAAGATCTCTGGCGGAGGCCGCTGCAATTGCACCAATAGTTTTGCCGATGTGGACGACCTAAGTGCTGTGTACCCACGTGGCCACCGGTTGATGAAACGTCTGATGCAGCAATTTGGCCACCGCGAAGCCTTCCGTTGGTTCGAGCGCCACGGTGTAGCACTGGTAACACAACCCGACCAATGTGTGTTCCCTGCCGTTCAAGACTCGCAGGCAATAATAGACTGCTTTCTCACGCAATGCCGGTGCTTGGGCATAGAAATACGCACAAGCAGTAGCATAGAAGCACTCGATGCCCTATCAAATTTCGACTTCATAGCCTTAACCATAGGTGGCCAGCCCAGCATGAACCGACTGCAGTGGCTGGCAGACATGGGACATGAGATTGTTGCTCCAGTCCCCTCCCTGTTCAGCCTTGGTGTTGTTGACGATGAGCTCCATAGCCTCATGGGCACAGTAGTCGATAATGCCAAGGTGTTCATCCCTGGCACTAAGCTTAAAGCCTCTGGAGCATTGCTGATTACGCACTGGGGACTCAGCGGTCCGGCCACATTGAAATTGTCGAGCTATGCGGCACGCTACCTTGCCGATGCCGACTACCATGCCCCATTAGCTATAAACTGGACTGGTCTCGACGAAGATCAGGTGCGCTCCAAACTCATCGATGTCATCAGCAGCAACGAGCGAAAACAACTGACGTCACTGCATCCGTTCGACCTTCCGACCCGTCTGTGGGAACATATCATCCACAAGGCTTTAGGCGACACACGCTCTGCAGCAGACAACTTGACAATGCCGGCAGGAGCCATCAACAAAAAGCAGCTCAACCGCCTTGTGGCCACACTCACAGCTACCCCTTATGAAGTGACGTCGCGCGCTCCCTTCCACGACGAGTTTGTCACTTGTGGCGGCGTCAGCCTTGCTGCCGTGAATCCTGCTACGCTTGAAAGCCGTCATAGACCACACCTTTTCTTTGCAGGGGAACTGCTCGACATCGATGGCGTTACAGGCGGCTTCAACTTTCAAGCAGCCTGGACTACGGCTTATGCTGCAGCTAAAGGCATAGTCGCTGCGGCTAATGACGAAGAGCTGAAAATGAAAGATGATAAATCCAGATGTGCTTAGGTTGAGGATTGAAAGTTGTAGATTGGAAATAATAAGCTGCTACAAGAAAAGGGGCTGTGCAAAGTATTTTATTTGCACAGCCCCTTTTATTATTTCGGAAGTAACAACTATTCCCAATAAAGCATCTGGCGGTTTATGTTCCACTTGTGATCCTTCGGGAAGTCATCACCCTCCCAAGCCTTCTTCGACGTCCACTTTTGGGGAGCATCTGTCCAGAAAGGATCATCGGCAGGAAGTCCTAAAGGCATAAACGCAAGCGACGTCATATAGAGTGAACCGTTGTTGGTGTACCAATCGGCAACATTGGGATGCGAACCCACAAAACCTATCGTCAGATATCCATCGGGAGTGAAGTTGGTCTTGCCCTTCCCTTCAAACATACGCTTCATCACGGCTGTAATGCCGGCACGCACCTGCCCATTTGTCAGTTCTTTGGGCAGTTGCTTCTGCCATGCCAGCATAGCCAACGGTTGGAGCACTGCCAGACGATAAGGGATGCTTCGGCCCACTACGGGGAAAGTTCCCTCCGGCGAAATGAAACGTTCGAGGATGACCGCATATTTTTGCATACGCTCTGTCACTACACCGAGGCGGTTCTTAGCACCGTTGCGGTTGTCGCCATGCGAACGAATGAGGTAGGTATTATTGGGTTGCTTGGCTGCAATCATCTGCAAGCACTCACTGTACATAGGCTGAATGACGAAAGCATTATAGTAGTCGAAAGCGAACGAGGGACCATCGCTATACAGGCCGTCGCCAACATACCATTCCTCAACCTTGCTCATCGCCATCTTAATGCGGAAGGCATCAAACTGTCCGCCAACATACATGAGGAAGCTTTCTTCCATACCGCAGAAGAGCAACCAGTTGGTATAGGGTGGATCGTAGCGGCGCAAGCCTTGCAATTCCTTAATATAACGTTGTTTAGTGATGTCATCGAGCGGTTCCCACAATGCTTTGTAACCACGGAACAGGCTCTCTACAACATATGCAGCATCGACCAGCGTCTGACCGCCACTGCTCCAACCGAGATAGTCGGGGCTTTCCGGATCAACAGCATTCTTATATGCTTGCAAGGCCCACTCGCGCAATTGACGTCGCTTCTGCCCCTCTAGAGTATCGTCATCGGGGAGCGTAAGCCAAGGTGCTATGCCAGCCATGAGGCGACCGAAGCATTCCATGTAGGCTACTTTCTTGTCACGATTGTCCCATGTCGGAGAGAGTTCCAGCTTCATGTTCTGCTGCAATGTTCCCCTTGCCATATTTTCAAGTACGGGTGCAGCCATCTTATATGCCAGTTCAGACCAATAAGCACGATCTGAAGGGCCGTCGCCCAGAGGATTAGCAGGCTGTTTTTTGGTTTTGGAAAATGCGGTAGCTGAGAGCAACAAGCATGTCAGCATAATGAGTGATAGTCGCTTCATGAGTAAGGTATGCTAATATAGTTTGAAATGCAGGAAAGAACACGTTGACTTAATACGTTATTCCGTCATCGTGCCCTCGATGATGAGACGCGGTGCCGGGCTGTTCTTCACATTGGTGCGAACTGTAATGTACTTGCGGAACTTGCCGGGGAACTTACCTTTACCATTATAGGTAACGTCTATCGTACCCACTTGTCCTGGTTTGATAGGGTCTTTAGTATAGCTGGGCACAGTGCATCCACAACTTGCAACAGCCTGATGAATAATCAATGGGGCTGTGCCTGTGTTCGTGAACGTGAATGTACACTTAACGATACCATCCTTCTCGGAAAAGGTGCCAAAATCATGAGTCATAGTGTCAAACTGAATTTCCGCAGCCTTGGCCGACGACGCCTGTATCTTGTTTACCTTGACATCTGTTTTCTGCGTCTGTGCCTGAGCGCCCATCATTGTTACCACAAGTAGAAGCGCTGAAAAGATTAGTTTTTTCATGTAAATATATAAAATATTAGTCTTTTAATACACATTTGACTGCAAAATTAATATCTTTTGCTGAAACAAGCAGTAAAAGAAATCTAAAAAAGAGTGAAATATGCAATAAAGTCGTAGATAATGCTTACTTTTGCATCATGATTCTCTACAATACTACCTACCAAATGCCTGTGGAAGATGCCCGTAACTTTGTTATATGGGTAACGCAAGTGATGATTCCACAACTCCAAGAGTCGAAATATGTTTCTTCGCCACGTCTGTTGCATATCTTATCTCACAAGGAAGAGGACAGTGAATGCTTTGCCCTTCAGATGGAGATGGAAAGCACCGCAACGCTTCACGCATGGTTCGTCAAGCAAGGACAAAAGCTCAACACTGAAATGCTGAAAGCGTTTGACAACAAAGTCGTGGGATTCTCTACCATGATGGAAGTGATTTCCTATGATTAGTAGTGGAAAGATTTGGAACTACGGATGGCAAAAGATGGAAAACGAGCGCATCATATTAGGCATTGACCCCGGCACGACCATCATGGGATATGGCGTCTTGAAAGTAAGCGGACGAAAAGCGGAGATGGTCACCATGGGTGTAATTGACCTGCGCAAGTATGCCGACCACTATTTGAAGTTAGGCCGTATTTTTGAGCGTGTTACAGGCATTATCGAAAGTTACCTGCCTGACGAATTGGCCATCGAAGCCCCTTTCTTCGGAAAGAATGTACAATCGATGCTCAAGCTTGGACGTGCCCAAGGAGTAGCTATGGCTGCAGCTATCAGTCGACAAGTACCGATTCACGAGTATGCTCCAATGCAAATCAAAATGGCTATTACGGGAAACGGTTCAGCATCCAAGGAACAAGTAGCATACATGCTGCGCCAAATGATGAAAATTCCTGACGAAGCCATGCTTCCTTGGTTAGATGCCACCGATGGATTGGCTGCGGCTTATTGTCATTTTATTGAGAGTTCACGTCCGACCAAGTCTGGCGGAGCCAAATCGTGGAAGGACTTTGCACTTAAGAACAAAGACAAGATTCATGGTTTGTAAGTGCTCATTTCCACCTTTTACAACTTACATACACCAAGGTGTTTAATGTCACAAAATAGCTCCTTGACACAGCTAATCAAGACGAAATGAAAGTTTTATTGGAAAAATATTAATAAAAGGTCGCGCGTGCGCGACTTTTTTTTTATCTTTGCGCCCAAAATTCTAAACAGGCATACCAAGAAACCCTCTTGTAGGCACCCTTAAAGCACTATGAAAGTAGCTATCGTCAAATATAATGCCGGAAATATCTATTCGGTGGTTAATGCATTGAGAAGGCTCGGCATCGAGCCCGAAGTGACCGACGACGCCAGGCTTTTACAAAAAGCCGACCGCGTAATCTTCCCAGGGCAAGGCGAAGCCGGACAGGCCATGAGCTACTTGAAGGCGCATGAACTTGACAAAGTAATCTGTTCACTGCGTCAACCCGTGCTGGGAATTTGTATAGGTCAACAACTCATGTGCCGCCACTCCGAGGAATGCAATACCGAATGTTTAGGCATCTTTCCCATTGACGTACTTCGGTTCAAGCCACAACGCCATGAGGACAAGGTGCCACACATGGGATGGAACACTGTTTCTACTGATGCCACCGACGAACTAATGAAGTCGAGTGATGGCAAATTCTTCTATTTCGTCCACAGTTTCTATGTGCCCGTATGCAAATTCACCACAGCTACCACCAACTATATCCTCGACTTCAGCGCAGCACTCCATCGCGACAATTTCTATGCAACTCAGTTTCATCCTGAGAAAAGCGGTGACGCAGGTGAGGTAATGCTTAAACGTTTCTTAACCTTATGATAGAACTCATTCCTGCCATAGACATTATCGGAGGACGATGCGTGCGCCTCACCAAAGGCGACTTTTCAACCCAGCGCACTTACGCTGACGACCCTGTGAGTGTTGCCTCAGAGATGGAAGCCCTCGGTTTCACACGCCTTCATGTGGTTGACTTAGATGGTGCCAAATCGAAAACCGTGGTCAATATCGACACACTCCGACGCATCACAGCCACGACAGCACTCCGTGTAGACTTCGGAGGCGGCATCAAGAGCGAAGAAGACTTACAGAAAGTGTTCGACGCCGGAGCTGCTATGGCAACCATTGGCAGCATCGCCGTGAAAGATCCGCAACGTACGACAGACTGGCTTCACGCCTATGGAGCCGAGCACCTCATCCTCGGAGCCGACGTCCGCGAAGGGTACATCAGCATTAATGGCTGGAAAGAGGACAGCACACTGAAACTCGAGGACTTTCTTGATGCCTATATGAAGCAAGGGTTCAAGACAGTGCTATGCACCGACATCAGTAAGGATGGAATGCTGCAAGGACCGGCTACAGATCTCTATATGCGTATCATGCAGCAACAGCCAAACTGTCACCTCATAGCTTCCGGTGGCGTAAGTTCTATTGACGACATACGCAACCTTGATGCTGCAGGAATCCCTGCCGTAGTATTCGGGAAAGCTATCTACGAAGGGAAAATAGATTTAAGGCAATTGCTCAACGAGTTTCCTCAACGCTGAACACAGCGTCAATTTATTAACAGACTAAACATCAATAAGCACGTGTTAGCCAAACGCATCATACCATGCCTTGACGTGAAGAACGGACAAACCGTCAAAGGCACCAACTTCGTTAACCTTCGGCAAGCCGGAGACCCCGTTGCTTTGGGAAAAAGCTATAGCGAACAAGGTGCCGACGAACTGGTTTACTTAGACATAACAGCTTCACATGAAGGGCGCAAGACGTTCACAGAAATGGTCAGTCGCGTTGCTGCCGAAGTGAACATTCCTTTCACCGTTGGAGGAGGTATAAGTGCCTTGACCGATGTAGACCGCCTGCTCAATGCCGGTGCTGATAAGGTTAGCATCAACAGCGCTGCCCTTCGTCGGCCAGATTTGATAGACGAAATTACGAATCACTTCGGGTCGCAAGTGTGTGTCGTTGCCATAGATGCACAACAAGGCGCAGACGGAGAATGGATTTGCTACCTCAATGGGGGACGCATTCCAACCGAGCGTTCACTCTTGGATTGGGCTCACGAGGCTCAGGAACGAGGCGCTGGAGAGATACTCTTCACCTCCATGAACCACGATGGTGTGAAAACGGGATTCGCCAACGAAGCCCTTCGCCAGCTTGCCGACACACTCACGATTCCTATCATTGCTTCAGGGGGAGCTGGAGCCCAGGAACATTTCCGCGATGCATTTATTCTTGGACATGCCGATGCAGCGCTTGCCGCATCTGTGTTCCATTTCGGAGAGATTCCCATCCCCAGATTGAAAGAATATCTGAGGCATGAAGGAATAAATGTTCGCTAATCATTACGCCGACACCCTGATTCGAGATGCTATCACAAGTAACCATCGTAGAACAAGAAGTCTGGCTCAAACCAAACACATAACAACCCAAATAAAAAATAAAGTATGGGACCAACCGAAATTGATTTCGAGAAATCTGGCGGACTTGTACCTGCCATCATCCAAGACGCCGACACTCGTCAAGTGTTGATGCTCGGATATATGAATCGCGAGTCCTACGACAAGACTGTCGCAGAAGGCCGCGTTACGTTTTTCTCACGTTCACGCCAATGCCTGTGGACGAAAGGCGAGACGAGCGGCAACTACCTGAACGTCGTAAGCATCAAGGCAGACTGCGACCAGGACACACTACTCATCCGTGTGCATCCAGAAGGCCCCGTTTGCCACACAGGCACAGACACCTGCTGGGGCGAGGAGAACACAAGCTCTCCCCTACTCTTCTTAGCAGAGCTACAGGATTTCATTGAAAAGCGTCACCGCGAGATGCCCGAAGGTTCATACACCACGAGTCTGTTCCGCGACGGCCTCAACCGCATGGCACAAAAGGTTGGCGAAGAAGCTTTGGAGCTGGTCATCGAAGCATGCAACGGCACCGACGAGCGTCTGATCTACGAAGGTTCAGATATGTTCTATCACCTCATAGTATTACTAACCCACAAAGGCTTGCGCATTGAGCAACTTGCCGCAGAGCTCCAGACAAGACATAATCCAGGATGGAAAAAACACTAATAATCAACTTTAGGGAAGTTGACATTCAGCGCGAGGAGAAGACCATTCTCTACAACGTGAATTTCAATGTCGAAGAGGGCGAATTCGTCTATCTCACGGGCATCGTGGGCAGCGGCAAATCGTCGTTGCTGAAAACGGTTTACGGGGAACTTGACATTCACAACGGCACGGCCGAGGTGCTGGGTTATGACATGCGCCAGATCAAGCGTCGCCACATCCCAGCGTTGCGCCGACAGTTGGGCATTGTGTTCCAAGACTTCCGCCTGCTGATGGACCGTAATGTCCGACGCAATCTCGACTTTGTACTCCGTTCCACGGGATGGAAGAATCGTACCGAGCGCGCCGAGCGCATCCGCCAAGTGCTCGAAACCGTTGGCCTTGCAGACAAGCAAGAGGCCATGCCTTTCGAACTCTCGGGCGGCGAGCAGCAACGCGTGTGCATTGCCAGGGCGATACTCAATCAGCCGCGTCTTATTCTTGCCGACGAAGCTACGGGCAACCAAGATGCCGAATCGGGAATTCAGACAGCTCAAATATTATACGACCTGGCCAAGAAGGGAACGGCCGTCGTGTTTGCAACACACAACAACACGCTCATAGAACGTTTCCCAGGTAAGGTATATGAGTGCAAGAACAACCAGTTCTCGTGCCTTAATCAAGCCGCCGCACGCGATGAGCATGCATCAGTCAACGCGGATGGCAAAGCAAATAAGCCAGAAGACATCACGTCTGCACGTGAAAACGACGAGGAAGACGAGATTCCCATGGCTACCATAGCAACAACAGAATAATATAAACAAACTATAAACATACGACAAGAAGAATGAAAGTACTGAAATTCGGTGGAACAAGCGTAGGGTCTGTCCAGCGCATGAAAGAAGTTTCGAAGCTCATCACCTCTGATGGTGAGCCAAAGTTTGTTGTACTATCAGCCATGAGCGGTACAACAAATTCCCTCGTAGAGATATCCGACTATCTTTACAAGAAGAACCCGGAAGGAGCAAACACTGTTATCAATCAGCTCGAATCAAAGTATATGACGCACATTCAAGAGCTTTACTCAACCGATGAGTGGCGTCTACGTACCGAAGAACTAATAAAAGAGATCTTCACTTCGCTAAGAAATATCACAAAGACGCTCTTCACTTCATTTGAAGAGAAGGTGATTCTTGCACAAGGAGAAATCATGTCTACCAACATGGTTAACAACTACATGCAGGAACAGGGCATTCACTCTATCCTCCTGTCGGCCCTCGACATTATTCGCACCGACAAGAATGCTGAGCCCGATTTCAACTATATTCGCGAGAAAACTGTTGCTCAAATCGAAGCCAACCCTGGATATGAAGTCTATATCACACAAGGATTCATCTGCCGCAATGCTTACGGGGAAATCGACAACCTTCTTCGAGGAGGCTCCGACTACACAGCCTGTCTGCTCGGAGCAGCCATCGAAGCCGAGGAGATACAGATCTGGACCGACATTGATGGCATGCACAACAATGACCCTCGCATCGTAGAAGGCACAGAACCCGTGCGGCAGCTTTATTTCGAGGAAGCAGCCGAGCTGGCCTATTTCGGTGCCAAGATTCTGCATCCCACTTGCATTCAACCGGCCAAATTCGCAGGCGTTCCTGTAAGGCTCTTAAATACGATGGATCCCTCGGCTCCTGGAACCATTATTAACAACCGCATGCACCGTGGCACCATCAAGGCTGTTGCTGCCAAGTCCGGTATTACCTGCATCGGCATCCAAAGCTCACGAATGTTGCTTGCCTCTGGTTTTCTCCGCAAAGTGTTTGAGATATTCGAGACATACAAAACCAGTATTGACATGATCACGACCTCCGAAGTAGGCGTCAGTGTTACGGTCGACAACCTCACAAACATCAATGCTATTGTCGACGAGCTAAAGAAATATGGCACCGTGAGCGTCGAAAACGACATGTGCATCGTGTGTGTAGTTGGCGATCTGTCAAGTCAGAACGTTGGTTTCGAGACCTTGGCCACCGATGCTCTTAAACAGATTCCAGTGAGGATGATCAGCTATGGAGGTTCTTCTCATAACATATCATTCGTTGTGGCCGAATGTGACAAGCAACGTACCCTGCGTGCCCTACAGCAGACATTGTTCACTTATAACGACCATGTCCGTCGTCCTTCCTAAGTTTGCACTACCACATCATGTCTTTCAATACAACACAAATGAAGGGGTTCTCGACACCAGCTTACGTCTACGACACCCAACTGCTGAACGACACTCTCGAGAGCATCAAAGCCGAGACGTGCAACGACCCCGCTTTCTGCGTCCATTATGCCATTAAGGCTAATGACCAGCACGACATACTAACGATGATAGCCAAACAAGGATTTGGCGCTGATTGTGTCAGCGGAGGAGAGGTTCGCGCCTCCATAGAAGCCGGGTTCCCGGCTGAGCTCATCACTTTCGCCGGCGTAGGCAAGGCTGATTGGGAAATTGTTCTGGCACTTGAGAACGGCATAGGCATGTTCAATGTTGAAAGCCGCGAGGAGATGGAAGTAATCAGCGAAATAGCTACCGCTATGAACAAGGTTGCACACATCAGTCTTCGCATAAACCCTGACGTCCATGCCAACACCCATGCTCACATCACCACGGGGCGTGCGGAGAATAAATTCGGCATCGCGAGTGAAGATATGCTGGAGGTGGTCCGTCTGAGCAACGATCTTCCAGGACTTAGCTTCGAGGGTTTGCATTTCCATATCGGGTCGCAATTGCTTGACATGTCGGACTTCGAAGCGCTTTGCCTTCGCATCAATCAATTGCAGGACAAGCTCGAAAGTGCTGGTTTCCATGCAAAGAATATCAATGTGGGCGGGGGACTTGGCGTCGACTATGAGCATCCACAGGAGCATCCGATAGCCAATTTCAAGGCTTATTTCTCGACATTCCGCCAACATCTCCAGTTGCTTCAAGGTCAACGTCTGCATTTCGAGCTCGGGCGTTCTATCGTTGCCCAAGCAGGCATACTGCTTTCAAAAGTACTCTATGTGAAGCACACCGCCACAAAGAACTTCGTCATCTTGGATGCAGGCATGACCGAACTGCTTAGGCCGGCTCTCTATGGAGCTCTTCACAAGATAGAAAATCTTTCGGCAGAAGAACGACATACAGACGAATCACCCGAGTGTGTAGACGTAGTAGGCCCTATTTGCGAATCCTCGGATGTTTTCGCGCGCGACTATCTTCTCCCTCACACCCAACGTGGCGACCTCGTAGCTATTCGCACGGCAGGAGCTTACGGACAGACAATGGCCTCAACATACAACCATCGTCCTTTGCCCAAAGTTTACTTCATATAAAAACATTCAAGAAAAACCTTTTAATCCATTGGTTGCAATAAAGATATATCTTATAGCATTTCTCCTCATTTGGCTTCTTGCCATGATAGTTGCCTACGGCTATGGCTATGTAGGCCGCAAGATGAACACCCGGCAGACTTTCCCGAAAGTCACCGATCCGTTGCCTCCGTTGAGCATTGTCATTACAGCACATAATCAGGCGGCATCGCTTCGACGTCATCTGCCTGTGATTCTGTCACAAGACTACGACCTCTTCGAAGTAATCGTGGTCAATGCCGGGTCTACCGACGAGACCAACGATGTCTTGGAACGTTTCGAACTTCAGTACGCCAATCTCCACCACACTTTCACGCCCCAATCGGCTCGCGACATCAGCCTCGACCGCTTAGCCCTCACGCTGGGCTTCCGTAGTGCAGCATACGAATGGGTTGTGCTCACCCGTCCCGACTGTGAACCTGTATCGCCTTTCTGGCTCACTCGCATAGGCGAAACGATTGTAGCTCCACAACGTTCGGCACAGAACAAACGGCTCAAAGGCGAACCTGACATCATTGTCGGGCAGGTGCGCTATGGCGAAAGCCGCCATTCATGGTTAGGACAGAAAACGGCTTATAGACGCTTATGGGCCGATTTTTCGAATTTCGAACACATCCTGACCGGGCACGCAGCAGTTCGCGCCGACGGTTGCAACCTTGCCTACCGCAAACAGCTATTCATAGAGCATCAAGGGTTTGCCGAACATCTCAACCTAAAGATGGGAGCTGAAGAACTGCTCGTGAATTACACTTCCACTCCTACGAACACTGCTGTCATGATGGCTACCACTGCCACCATAATACAAGAGCCGTTGCCTGATGAACGCACATGGCACAAGAACCGAATTTTCGAGCGTGACACACGTTCGCATCGGCGACATACCTTTCTCTACAACTGCCGCCAGCACTTGCGTCTTGCCATTCCTTGGTTGCTCTTAGCTATATCTGTTGCAGCCGCTATAATTCCTTTCGTTGTAGATTTGTCCTCATATCTGTCAGCGCTATATATCGGAGCTATAGCTATGGGTCTGCTCCTTCTTATATATATTATTGTGAAGGTGAGGTGCTTTAATTTCACAGCCAAAGCCTTGGGCTATCCATCGTTCTACCTCACAGCACTAATCTTAGAACTCAAAATGCCTTTCTGGAACCTTGCCGATGCCATTGGCCGCAAGAAAGCTTCGCGCAATGAATTCAGAAAGAAGTTTGTATAACCATCCATTAATCATTTCATTTCAGATTACATCCTTAATCTTTCGCAGCCAATGTCTTCGTTTATCACTTGGTGCCTTGAGCACCTCAACTATTGGACCATAACATTTTTGATGACCCTTGAAAGCACCGTTATCCCCATCCCGAGCGAACTTGTTGTGCCTCCCGCAGCTTATCGTGCAGCCACGGATGGCTCAGACCTCAACATCGTGCTGGTAGTTCTCTGTGCAACCCTTGGTGCCAACCTTGGCGCACTCATCAACTACATTGCAGCCCGCTACTTAGGCCGCCCTGTCATCTATGCATTCGCCGAAAGCACCGTAGGCCACCTTTGTTTGCTGAACAAGGAGAAGGTGGAACACACCGAGACCTATTTCAACAACCACGGCGCTGTAGCCACCTTGATTGGCCGTCTGGTGCCTGGTATCAGACACCTCATTTCCATTCCTGCCGGACTGGCACAGATGAAGCTGTCTCATTTCCTGCTCTATACCGCCATCGGCGCCGGCCTCTGGAACATCATTCTGGCCGCCATGGGTTATGCGCTCGCAAGCATAGTGCCGGAGGACCAATTGCTTGACACGGTGACCCGCTACAGCCATCAATTAGGCTATGCCATGATAGCCTTAGGCGTCATTGTCGTAGGCGTTCTTATCTACAAGGGAAGGAAAAAGAGACAGTGACCTAAACCTTCGTCACCACCCTCTCAAAGACTTCGAAGTCTGTGTCTATATTTGCCAATTCGTAAGCCTCGATGGCTAAAGAGAAAGTGCCGCGCACATCTGGCAAATCGAAATACGAGCGCAGCAAGCTTGCCATATTATAGCTCAAGCTATCCTCGTGCTCATTAGCTCCTGCTTTATTAGCCGCCCGCCTCACAAGCTCTTTGCAGACGCTTGTGAGGTATTTTTTATCATGCTCTTCGTACCGCAACGTGCGCAAGAGCACAAACGAAGCATTCAGGTTGCCTATACGCAAGAGGTAATCGACGCGCCGCCGGGCATCAACTATTCCCATTGTATCGAATAGCGATTCCACAGCCTCAAAGTCTGGCATACACGGCAGCCATTGCATCAGCAGCTTTTGCCGGTCTATCACATGCCCTTCGCCTTGCAGCGAATCAGCCAGGCGCTTGAAGCCTTCGTCCGTGAGCTGCAACGAGCCTGCCTTGAATCGAAGCGCGGCAGCCTTTGCCACCGTCACCGTGAAAGCCTTGGCATACCACAGAATCAAGTGCGAACTTAAATCCCAGAAGTCCTGAGTCTCCAATGTCGGCATCAACCGCTCGCCCAGGATATAACCGGCAATACGGAAATGAGCATTCGAGAGGCTCTCAAGATACTCCTGCAGAACGTCCCAGTCGCGGCCTGCCAGGAGCACTTTCAGACGCGCAAACACCACGGGATGATAATGCCTGTCCATCAGCTTTTACTTTTTCATATTCAGTGCCTCAGACGTCGTGATTTGCTTGTCGCCAAGGAAGGCTACGATAAAAGCCTCGGGGAAGGTTTCGCGCACTTGCGAAAGCTCATTCTTGGCCACCTGATAGTCGGTCCATCGGCCAAAGAGCACCTTGAACCGGTCGCCTGCAGCGAGATAGGTCACGCCCTTGAATCCTTTGAGACGGTAGTCGCCCTCCTTGAGCTTCGAAGCCGTATTCATCAGCTGGATAGCGAAATATGGTTTGTCTGTCGGCTCTGCTTTTTCATTAGCTGTTTCTTTTGTCTCTGCCCCACTTTGTTTTGCTGCGGCCGCAGATTCAGCCTTCTGTTGTTCTGCTTCTTTAGCCTTCCGGGCCAGCTCTTGCTCAGCCTTAAGCTTGGCTTCGCGCTCAGCTGCCAGCCGTGCTTCTTCCTCTATTTTAGCGATGCGGGCGGCTTCTGCCTTTGCCTCAGCCTTCGCCTTATTGTCTTTTGCCACCTCTATTGCCTCTTGTGCGGCCTCTACTTTTGCCGCTTGAGCCTGGGCCTGGGATGTTGCTTCGGCTATTGGTTCACAAACAATCTCCGTCTTCGGCTGCTGCTTCGTTATACTCAGCGGTGCATAATGGCTATAGCGCAGATTGCGCAGCTGCTTTTTGTCGACCGTACCATCTTTTGTCAGTTCGGCATATTCGGCAAGCGCCATGTAGATAGCGTCTGCCAGCTCTTTCTGCCCAGCCTTAGAAACGAGATAAGCTTCCTCTGTGGGATTGGTGATAAACCCTATTTCGGTGAGCACACTGGGCATATTCGTGTTCTCACAGACATACAGTTCGCGCTGCTTCACTCCCCTGCTGATTTCCCGTCCATGCGCTAAATACTGGCGCTGCAACAACAGGGCCAGCAGCTCGCTCTTTCCGGCTTGCGTCCCGGAGAGCGGCACGTTCGTGGCATAAAAAGACTCGGTGCCACGCACATACTGGTTGGGGGCAGAGTTGACATGAATAGAGATAAACAGTGCGGCACCGCGTGCATTAGCCAACGCACATCGTTCGGCAAGCGTAGGATAGGTGTCGCGCTCACGGGTGTAGACCACACGAACGCCCTTGATGTTCTTCTTCACCAGTCGGCCCACCTCCTTGGCAACGTCCAGACATATCCCCTTTTCATTGGCGACACGTCCTTCACATCCTACATCGTGACCCCCATGACCAGGATCGATGACCCACGTGACTTTCCTCGCACCTATGACAAACACAGGCACGAAGCACAGCAATAGCAATGCGATGCGTTTCATGTTTTCTACTCCTTATACGGAGGCAAAGTTAATAAAAACCTTGAACTGCCATCATTTATCTGTTATCTTTTTTTACAAAAACAACAACTTTTTGTACTTTTGCCATCGTAAACAAGACTTTAACCCTATGAGCGACGGAAATTTCAACAGAGCTTTGCTCCCACATACGCCTTATGCCAGCGGACTCAAGGCCGGACGTGCCATGGCACTGGCCAAGGCCGAAGAGGCTTTCAAACAATGGCTGAAGACCGAGATGCCGACATTGGACAGCGACACGCTGGCTCAAAAACTGGCAACCTTCAAACGGCTGCTAAAATAACTCCTAAGCGCATCGGCCAATTCTCTTAGGAGAATGAGCCTTTTCTCTTAAGAGAATTGGCCGATACGCATAGGCGCATTTTTTCACGCACTCTGCTGCAACAAAAAAAGGTTAGGGCTTTTGAGACGAATCACCATGGTGGTTCAGCTCAAAAGCCCTAACCTTTTTTTGTAGGTTTGCCAACAGGATTGACAGACACGCGTTCAGGCACGCCCCGTCACCGCCAGGCAAGCTTGACGGCACGAGCCGCTGAGCCATCACCTGCAGGCATACAAAAAGCCGCATCAGCGATGTGATGAGAACTCCGAGAATAAATGATTTGAGTGCCCGTCTCCTTTGTAATCTGCCGGCCTCCGAAAAAAGAGGTTACCCGCAAGGGGCGCAGCCCGCCATTGGACAACGAAGCGTCCTCGGTTTTCTTGATGTAATTGATGAGTCTCCCAGTCGAACTGATGCGGCTATATTCGTGATGCCCCCGATTTGCGTCTTCGGCATCTCCTTTTCAAAGATCACATTGCAAAGATACACCTTTTGCCTAACCTCTGCAAATTTAAACTATGGAATTTGTAAAGTTTGCACTTCGCCCAAACTTTCTTCGGAAAAATTTGGAAACCCTCTGAGATTTTATTTACTTTGTCCTCAAAATAGGGTCTTTTCCCGCGCGCGTACATTTATAATATATATAGTCACCCGAGATGCTTAGCGCCAGTTATGTCATACTTGCAGCTGCGTTGTTACCCGCCGTTGTGCTGATGATCATCATTATCATCCGCGACAAGGAGCAGCCCGAGCCTCCCCGACTACTGGCCAAAGGCGTGTTCTTCGGCATCTTGTCAGCATTTGCGTCGCTGGCTATATCCACCCCTTTGCTCGCGTCTGGCCTCGTGCCTTCAACCTACCACAACTCCATCGAAGCCGTTTTCCATTCCTTCGGCGCAGCCGCCATCCCCGAGGAAACGGCCAAGCTGGCATTCCTGTGGCTGCTGCTACGCAACAACAAATACTTCGACGAGCATCTCGACGGCATCGTCTACGCCGTCTGCATAGGGTTAGGCTTTGCCGCTTTCGAGAACATCCAATACGTCTTCAACGCCGGCGACAACTGGGCCTTCACGGCCATCCTACGCGGACTGCTCTCTGTGCCTGCCCATTTCTTCTTCGCCGTTCTCATGGGCTACTACTACAGCCTTGTTCATTTTGGCCACAACCCTCGGCGCAATGCCGTCTTAGTCCTGTTTGCGCCCATACTGGCACATGGCATCTTCGACACCATAGCCATGGCACAGGAAGTATCGCCCGGCCTCGAAGCCTTCTTCGGCATTGCCCTGCTGCTCTTCTGCAATGAGCTGCGTAAACTATGCTCACGACATATCCGCGAAATGGCCTACGCAGACAAAGATCACTACTCACGTTCAGAATATTAATTTTTCTGCCGCTCCTGGGGGTCACTTCTATCCTGCGGCTAACATTAATGTGCAGAAATGCAAACATTGACTGACATAGGCATGGTCGAAGCCGTCGTGCAAGGCAACAACTCGCAGATGGAACACTACTACAACGACTGCAAGCGGTACTTCATGACGCATGCAGCTGCCATCTTCGTGCCCGACAGCAATGCCAACGACATCTTCCAGGAAGCCCTCATTCACCTCTGGCGCGAGATTCAGACCCATCGCATCGTCGTTTTCGAAGGAAGGCTCTGCCGACGAACCGACGGGCACCTGATACCGATGAAAAGCTCACTGCACACATTCCTCATGGCCATCGCCAAGCGAAAACATTGGGAACAAGTGAGACTGCAACAGCGATGGACGCTCACCGACAACGACCGCGTGCTGGAAACTCTCGACAACAATCGCTTCGACACAACACCGGACGACGCCGACGATGCGGAAGTGAAACAAAGCATCATCACCGATGCCGTGCTCAACATGACGGAGCGATGCAGGCAGATACTGACCCTCTTCTACTACGAACACCGAAGCCTCGACGAAATACTTGCACTGCGACCAGAGAACAACACAAAGATGGGGCTAAAAACCAGTAAATACAAATGCATGCAAACCTTGAGGCAACGCGTGCGACAACAATTCGAACGACTGAACATAAGTATATGAACACACAGAACCATCACAACGACGAGGAGCGCATTGATGCGCTCGACCATCTCATCTTCCGTGAATTAGGGCGACAACAACAGATGAGACAGCAGATGCAGCAATGGGACAATCGCCAGCGACAACGATTGCGCTCACGCCTATTGCCTGTCGTGTCCAATGTCGCATCCGTGGCCGCACTCTTCGTCATGGGACTGGTGCTGCAAGCTATGCTGCCCACGACGAAGGTTACCACAGAAGTAAAAACGCCCATCGGACTCGCCATCACCGACTCCACCTCCGTGGAAACCGACTCTTTGCATATCCAAGAGTGAAGAATCACACGATCCTTCACTCTTTTTTTCTATTATTCTTTTGCCGACACTTGTTTTTCTGCTACCTTTGTAGGCAGAAAAAACATTTTAGACCAAACGTTATGAAATACCGTCACATGCTGTTAACCACAGCCTTACTACTCTGGTCACATGCGAGCGATGCACAGGTAATCTCCGGAGCATCCTCTGCCAAAGCCTCTCCTGTGCCACATGTCTCCGTGCCCTATCTTATCGATGGCGAAGGCACCAAGCTGCCCGATATCGTATGGGGACTCGACCTCGCATGGATCAGCGAAGGCAACATTCGCCGAGGTGTCAACTTTGCAGGAGCCGACATGATAGACATCGTCAGGCTCAGCTTCCAGACGACAGACCCCGTAGGCGACGACCTAAAGCTCAGTGCACGACAGCAATCTAAACTAAACGAACGCGTCAACCTCGCTAAGAAATATGCCCCACAAGCCACCATCAACCTAAATTCCGATCAGGAAGCCGGCGTCGATGAGTGGTATCACGTTTATGGATCGCAAAATAAGGTCAACACTTTCGCCCCACGGTGGGCGGCCCTTATTGCCGCTACGAAAAAATACGTAGAAGACAGCGGCCTGAAAGTGGTCAGCGTGTCGCCATTCAACGAGCCCGACTACGGCGAGGGACAAACATGGGGATGGCAGCAAGGTTCCAAGGCCGAGATGCTTGAAATATGCCGCCTGCTCCGTCAGGATGCAAAATACAAAGAAGCGTTCGAGAACGTGCTCCTGTGCGGAGGCAACACGCTCAACAACGACTATGCCCTACCCTGGTACAACTATTGCAAGACCTACCTCGATGAAGGCAACACCCACCAACTGGCAGGCTCCTTCGACAACTTCGCAAAATTCTTCAAGCAGGTAGTAGCCGACGGCAAAACAGGCGTCGACGATGAGCTGCACAACACCATGGAAGCCATGGTAGGCTCAGAGTATGGAATGACAAAAGGTATCTGGTGGGGAACATGCGCCCACACCCGCAGCCAGTTTATGAAAGCATCTCGTGGCCGTAGGCTCGGCTATGCCGAACACAGAGCCAACTGGACCGCCGCCAGTGTCTATCGCCACACCGATGGCAGCGTGCAGGCTTTTGTCGGAGCATCCGAGCGTCAGGCAACAGAGACGACCTACCGCTATGTAGCCCTCGACCATGATGTCTTCTACAATGGTGTAGGCCCCACACGCGAATACATCCTGACGATTCCTGGAGGAACCGGTTACAAAGAGAACCAACCTAACGCCGAAACCCTCGTCAACATCCAAGGGGGCGACGACATCATGCCGGCCCTGCCCACCGCCCCAACCAAGTACAAGATCATCAACCGACATAGCGGCATGGCCATGTCGACAGACGCTAACAACGCCACATCAGGCGCACAGCTCTCGCAGCAAACGCCCGTCAGGACCAACAAAGCGCAACACTGGACCATCTCGCCTGTAGATTCACGCTCCGGCGGCGACTTCTGTCCTTATATAATCAACAATGTGCAGTCGCCACGACTTATGCCCGATGTGCTCAACTGGACTCTGGAAGACGGCGGCTCAATAGTCCTGTGGGCCGGCGACGGCGGCGACAACGAGAAATGGATCTTCGAGTATGCCGGCGACGGGTGGTTCTACATACGCAGCCAGCATAGCGGCCTCTACCTACAAATACAACCAGACACGCCCGAGAAGATGAAGCTGGCCAAGCGCTTAATCGTTCAAGGCACGTTCACAGGTGAAGCCAGCCAGCAATGGCGACTGCTCCCTGAGAACACCGCCTACAACGCTGTCGCCCCTGGACAACCAACTGAACTAACGGCTACGCCCCAGGCTGCAAGCGTAGCTCTCGCATGGACGGCACCTGCCGACGCTGACCTCAAGAGCTACACCATTCAGCGCTCCGACGACGGAGGCAGCACGTGGCACGTCATCAACAAGGACATCGAAGGCAATGCCTACGTCGACAATACAGCATGCGAAAGTAAGGAATATCAGTATCGGGTAAGGGCGATGGACAAAAGCCTCAACCTCTCGGAGCCCAGCGCCATAGCCAAAGCCCAACCAACGGGCGAGCCTTCACTCGTGATGTATCTCACAGCCGATGCCGATCTCTCCGATGCCACGGTCAATGGCAACCATGCAGCCCTCTTCGGCGACCTGACAATGCAGGAAGGACATGCCGCGCAGGCCATCACGCTCGACGGCACAAACAACTTCATTCAACTGCCGGCCACCATTGCCAACTCACGCGACCTGACCCTTGCCACTTGGATTTACTGGGAAGGAGGCAACTCGTGGCAGCGCATCTTCGACTTCGGCAACGACACAGACCACTATATGTTCCTTTCGCCAAAGCCAAGTTCTTCAAACCGTCTTCGCTTGGCCATAAAGAACGGAGGCAGCGAGGAAGTGCTCAATGCCACGACAACCCACAAGGCTAAACAATGGATACACGTGGCCGTGACCTTCTCTGCCGATGCCGTTACCTTATACCTCAATGGCGAGCCTGCCGGTTCGTCCACCTCTATAGCTGCCCGCCCGGCCGATTTCAAGCCTGTGCTCAACTATGTCGGGCGCAGCCAATTCACCGCCGACCCCATGCTCAATGCCGCTATCGATGACGTGCGAATCTACAACTATGCACTCTCGGCCGATGAGATAGCTGCCCTGTACAGCTTCACCGACGGCATCCACGACATCAACAGCCAGACAACAAACAAGCTACAGCCGACCAACATGCTCTACGACCTCGGCGGCCGACAGATCAGCACGGGCGCTCATTCCACCTCGAACGCTTCTCTTCCACAAGGTATTTATATCCTCAACGGACGGAAAATCAAGGTGAAATAAGCAGGATACCTGGTGAGACAAACAGGATAAAACAAAAAATCCCCGCAACGCTGCCGTTGCGGGGATTCATTCTTGAAGAGGTGCCTAGCAGATTCGAACTGCTGTAGACGGTTTTGCAGACCGTTGACTAAGCCACTCATCCAAGGCACCATCTTGAATTGCGGTTGCAAATGTACATCATTTTTTTGAATTAGCAAGCATTCTACACAACTTTTTTGGTAAAAAATCGTTATTTAGTATATAACATCTTCCTAAAACGCTGAAACAATGACGTTGCTCCAACACATTAAAGCCTCACTCGAAGCGCTCGACATACCTTCCCCCGAGCACTCTTCCGCCCCATTGGCAGTAGCTCTCAGCGGAGGAGCAGACAGCGTATGCCTGCTTCTTGCGCTACGCGAACTCGGCTACAAGGTCCATGCCCTCCACTGTAATTTCGAACTTAGAGGTGCCGAAAGTGACGCCGACGAAGCCTTCTGCCGGCGACTGTGCAGGCAGAACGCCATACCCCTCTCTGTCACCCATTTCCGTACGACCGCCTATGCCAAGCGTCACGGCCTGAGCATCGAGATGGCTGCCCGGCAACTGCGCTACGAATGGTTTGCTACACAGATGAAAGCCTCTGGAGCCATAGCGCTATGCGTGGCGCATCATCGCGACGACAACGTAGAAACCGTACTGCTTAACCTCGTCCGAGGCACTGGCATACGAGGGCTGTGCGGCATGCAGACTCGCAACGACAAAGGCATTGTCAGACCGATGTTGGACGTCACCCGCAACGACATTGAAGCATGGCTCACGGAGCGAGGCCAGACGTGGAGAACCGATTCCACCAACTTGCAAGCCGAGGCTGCTCAACGCAACACCATCCGGCTGGAAGTGCTTCCGGCACTGCTGCGACTCAACCCTGCGGCTTCGGCCAATATTGCTCAGACGGCATCGTACATGCAGGAGGCGATGAGCCTCTACAACTATGCTGTGGAATCGCTCAAGGCACAGGTGGAACACGACGACAGCATAGACATCAAAGCCTTGCGGCAGAGTATAGCACCACGAACGCTACTCTATGAGATCCTGCGCGAACGAGGATTTAACGCCGAACAGACCAACGACATCTTTCAACATCTTGACGGCGAGGCTGGCCACGAATGGCAAAGCCACAACTGGCGCCTGCTACGCGACCGTGGACGCCTGCTCTTGCAACAGAAAGCGGCAAGCACCACCAACTCCATCATAAGCGAAAAGAGCGACAAACAACCACCGGCTCTGGCACATGAATCATGCTACATGCCACTTGAAGGTTTGTTTGAAACCTCCACCGGCCTGCGGCTGCTCATACGGCGCCAAGCCATCACTCCCCAAACATTCGACATTCCACGCAACCGCAACACCGTTTGCTTCGACCTTGAGAAGCTCTCATTACCCCTCACAATCAGGCCCACGAAAGAGGGCGACCGACTGCAACCTTTCGGTATGACAGGCACGCGCCTCGTCAGCGACCTCCTCACCGACAACAAGCTCTCGCTGTTTGAGCGCGAACGACAGCTCGTAGTGTGCTCGGCCGATACTATAGCATGGGTCGTAGGCTTGCGTGCAGCCGCAGGTTTCGAGGTCGATGAGCACACACGGCATGTGATGATGCTGACGATTCTCTGACAGAACCAACAGCAACGATAACGAATTTCCCAGTATTCTCTAACTAAGTAGATATCTTGCACTTTAATTGCATTGCCATTGCAGTTTTGTGGCATTTTATTTGCACACATCTAAAAATAGTTTTTATCTTTGTCGCAGTTATTTATTCACTTTTAAACAGATGCAATATGAAACGCTCAAGAATCATTCCCCTCATGGCCGTAGCATTTGTAGCCGGCATGACATTACTCTCGTGTGACAAAGACGAAGAAGAAGGTGGCGGCGGTAGCGGCAAGACATCAACCGGACAACTCGACGACCGCCATGGTAACAGTGAACTGCCCGAAGGCTATAGCATCTCATCAGTAGGCAACTATCGTTACTACTATGAGAATGGTAAACTTTCACGTATCTATGCCGATGGCGGATACATTGACTTCTCCACCGATGGTATCAATCTGGAATCTGAGGATGGCGACGTCATGAAGATTTCGTTCAATGGCAAAGGCTTAGTCTCCAAAGTTACTACAACCTCTAAGGGAAGTGATAGTAACTATTCATGGGAAGAAAGCGAATCTATCACTTTCAGCTATAACTCCAACAACCAAATCTCAAGCTTCTCTGGTAGTTGGAAGGAAAGCGCACAACAGTACGGTAACAGTTACAATGAGAGCGGCAGCGGTACAGGTTCGATATCCTACTCAGGCCAAGTTATCCAGAAAGTCGTCATCAAGTCAAGCTTTTCCGGTAAGGAAGACAATGATAAATACAGCGGCAGCGAGACTTATACCTACACTTTCGACTTCAACCAAGAGTATGAGAATCTTTATGGACAGTGGACTCCGCACCTAATAAACGTGCTTATCGAGGATGGTATTTTCGAGGCACTGGCTTATACGGGCTGCCTGGGACGTGCTACTTCTAAACTCCCGACCACTATCCATGAAGTGGAAATAGAAGTGGAAGACGGCGAGACCAAAGAAGATAAAGACAGCTATTCCTGCTCCTACTCGTTCAACACCTATGGTGCCATCAGCCAGGCCGACGGCAAGAGCTACACATACACGACGGTGACCGGCGATGAGTACGACGTCAAGGCTACTCGTGTTGCCAGCACCAACCTACTCAAGCCGTTTGTGCAGCAGAAGCGTCATGGCATCCTGTCCAGCCTGCGCCACCATCAACGTAACAAGTAGGCAAGACATGCCAAGGCAAAACTGATTTCCCACCAGTGGAAAAAAACAATACGGCCAGCCGCAAGCTCCAATGCGGCTGGCCGTATTTGTTTATTCACCCGGGTGCACTGATTCCTTCACCTAAGTGCATCGATTCTTTCGCCTAAGTGCATCGATTCCTTCGCCTAAGTGCATCGATTCCTTCGCCTAAGTGCATCGATTCTTTCGCCTAAGTGCATCGATTCCTTCGCCTAAGTGCATCGATTCTTTCGCCTAAGTGCATCGAATCTTTCGCCTAAGTGCATCGAATCCTTCGCCTAAGTGCATCGATTCTTTCGCCTAGGTGCATCGAATCTTTCGCCTAAGTGCATCGAATCTTTCGCCTAAGTGCATCGATTCCTTCGCCTAAGTGCATCGAATCTTTCACCCGGGAGCACTGATTCAGGTGCCTGGAAACACGGAATCATGCCTTAGGCCACAACAATGTCATCTCTGGGAAAAAGTAAAAAAAACAGAGATGGCTGCTTTTTCATGTTCTCCGAGGAAACGGCATCAAACACGCAAGTCTGCATACAAAAAAACAAGGGCGCACCAGTCGAAAAAACTGGTACGCCCTTGTTAGCAATTCGGTTGATGAGCACCAGGCTCAAAGGGTCATTTCATTTCATCCTCGCTTTTCATATCAATTTCCTCACCGTCAGGCGAGATAAATTCATATTGAAGGAAGGCGAGGCGTTGGTTGGGAATGATGCGGACGCCAAAACCATACTTCATCTGCCACCGGCGCTTTAGCGAAATAAAGCCTTGATTGATGTATGCAGCCACATACGGATGAACATACAAAGTAAAGGACTTGATACCAAGGTGGTTGACGAGCTGGTCGATTTTTTCTTCGAGAACATCGGTGAAGAGGAAACTGCTCTTGATAGTGCCCTTGCCCATACATGTAGGACAAGTCTCGTCGACCCTGACTTCAGTGACGGGTCTGACGCGCTGGCGGGTTATCTGCATGAGCCCGAACTTAGAGAGCGGCAATATGTTGTGCCTTGCCCTGTCGCGCTTCATATTCTCGCACATGCGTTCATAAAGCTTCTGTCGATCCTCTGCGAGGTTCATGTCGATGAAATCCACAACAATGATGCCGCCCATATCTCTTAGGCGCAACTGACGCGCCAACTCGTCGGCAGCCCCGAGGTTCACTTCCAAGGCATTAGCCTCCTGCCCGTCGGGGTTCTTTGCACGGTTACCGCTGTTGACGTCGACAACATGTAGCGCCTCGGTGTGTTCTATAATAAGATAGGCACCATGCTTATAGCTTACTGTCTTTCCGAAAGAGGTCTTGATCTGTCGCGTGATGTCGAAATTATCAAAGATCGGCAGCTTGCCTTTGTACAACTTGACAATCTCGGTCATCTCGGGCGCAATCATCTTGACATAGTCCCTCACTTCGGAAAAGATGTTGGCATCGTTGATGTAGATATTCTCGTAGGTGGGATTGAAGAGGTCGCGTAGCAAAGCTACCGTGCGACTGGTCTCTTCGAAACATAGAGTAGGCAACTCTTTTGCTTTCTGTGCCTTCAAGATGGCATCATCCCAGCGTCGCAGCAGGATCATGAGCTCGGCATCGAGCTCAGCCACACGCTTGCCCTCGGCAACAGTACGCACAATGACGCCAAAATTCTTTGGCTTAATGCTCTGGATAAGTTGCTTAAGGCGTGCACGTTCGGCGCTCGATTTGATTTTCGAGGATACGCTGACCTTGTCCGTGAAAGGCACGAGCACAAGGAAGCGACCGGGGAAGGTGATCTCACACGTCAGGCGAGGTCCTTTCGTGGATATGGGCTCCTTCACGATTTGCACCAGCAATTCCTGTCCCACCTGCAACGTATTCTGCACGCTGCCGTCTTTAGGGAGCTCAGGTTGAGGTGTAGCCTTGGATATAGGAAAGAGGTTGCGCTTGTCGCTGCCTACTTGCTTGAGGTATTTAGCAAAAGAGTTGAAATTCGGACCTAAGTCCAAATAATGTAAAAAGGCGTCGCGCTCATGGCCCACGTTAACAAAGCATGCGTTCAAGCCCGGCATGAGCTTACGCACACGAGCATAGTAGATGTTGCCCACATTAAAGCTCGCCTGCTGCTCTTCCTCTTGGTACTCGACGAGTCTCTTATCCTCGGTCAGGGCAATGGCGATTTTCTTGGGCTGTACATCAACGACTACTTCACAGGTCATGAGAATTACGATTTACTTTTTTCGATTTCACTAAAGAACTCGTCAACTTGTCAACTCGTCAACTTGTTAACTTGTCAACTCATCAACTTGTCAACTCGTTCTTAAAAACAAGGAACAAATCGGCCCTCGTTTCCATAGGGCTCGGTTTGTTCCTGTGTTGTGACTCACGAAGTCTCTAAGAACGAGACATACAGAAGAGTCAAACATCGCAAGTGGTTTACTTGCTCTTATGTCTGTTCTTTCTCAGTCTTTTCTTACGCTTGTGAGTAGACATCTTGTGTCTTTTTTTCTTTTTTCCGCTTGGCATAGCTGTAGAGGATTTAATTTAATGTTTAACTTTAATTGTGTGATTAATGGAGCTTTCTCTTACTTTACTGCGTCAAAGAACACCTTCGCAGGTTTGAAAGCAGGGATGTTGTGCTCGGGGATAATCATCGTGGTGTTCTGAGTGATGTTGCGAGCTGTCTTCTGCGCGCGCTTCTTCAGAATGAAGCTACCAAAGCCGCGAAGGTATACATTCTCATTGGCGCTCAGAGAGTCTTTCACTTGTTCCATGAAAGCTTCTACGACAGCAAGAGTTGTCGTTTTGTCAACACCAGTCTGTTTCGCGATCTGGTTAACGATGTCTTGTTTAGTCATTTTGAGTTAAATGATAAGAGTTAAATATTAATTGTATGATTTATCTTTGGGCGTATTCTTCGTTTTCGAGCTGCAAATGTAGCAACTTTCAATCAGTTAGCGAAATCTTTCTGATTTTTTTTTGTTAAAAAAGTAGTTTATACCTTCTTTTAGGCATTGATTTTGCTTTTTTTGAATAACTTCGTAGCATGATTAGCAAATTCACAACTACGATCCTCGAATGGTTCTCACGCAATGCACGCGACCTGCCATGGCGACAGACGCGAGATCCCTATGCAATTTGGCTAAGCGAAATCATTCTGCAACAAACGCGCGTTGAACAGGGAACCGACTATTGGTGGCGCCTACTCCAGCGCTTTCCTACCGTTGAGGATCTTGCCTCTGCCACCGAAGACGAGGTGCTTCGCCTTTGGCAAGGGCTGGGCTACTACAGCAGAGCCCGCAACCTTCATGCCGCAGCACAACAGATTGTTGCCAAAGGAGCTTTCCCTGCCACCCCAGAAGCCTTGCGCAAGCTCAAAGGTATTGGCGACTATACCGCTGCTGCCATAGCATCCATTGCTTTCGGCTATCCTGCAGCCGCCGTCGACGGCAACGTCTACAGAGTGCTTGCCCGACACTATGGCATTCAGGCGCCCATCAACACCACCGAAGGCAAAAACCTTTTTACGGAATTGGCCAACGAATTGCTGCCGCATAGCCAGGCTGGTGCATTCAATCAGGCACTGATGGATTTCGGTGCAACCGTATGCACTCCGCGCAATCCTATGTGTAGCGACTGTCCTTTGGCCGATACATGCATCGCGTTGCACGAGCATAAAGTGGATTCATTACCGGCGAAACTTGCCAAAACGAAAGTCACTCAGCGGCACCTCGCCTATATATATATTAAATGTAATGGCTACACAGCCATACATCGACGCGGAGCCGGTGATATATGGCAAGGGTTGTGGGAGCCAGTAATTATATCAGGTTGGACGGAAAATTCTAATGTCATTCAACTTGAGACTGCGCCAGACGAGCAGCACCAGTATGTAGACTTAAACGATATTCAAGTCTTAGCTCGCGACGTTCGGCACGTTCTCACCCACCGCATTCTTCATGCCGACTTCCTATATGCCGAGACCTTTGCCCGCCCTGCCCTACCGGCTGATTATATCTGGGTTCCCGAAGCAGCACTCGACAACTACGGAATGCCCCGGCTCGTGGAAAAATTGCTTGAGAGGCTGCCAAGCAGAACATAAAAAAGCTATTGCTGTCCGCCAAACACAAGCGTGGCCTTTACAAATATTTTCCACACTGCATCTAAGCTTGCCGCCGATACGTGACAAGTTCACAGCTCGCCTCATACGGTCGGTTGGGCTACGAACTGGGACCATCGACTATACCTGACAAGCCTTCTTCGCCCTCTTTGTTGCCGTTCGCTTATAAGTAAAACAGGACACGCGCCCAACCGTTTTGATTATTCCATGACCTTGGAACAATCATTCGATGGTCATGGAATGATTGTTCCAAGGTCATGGAATAATCAAAACGCCTATATGCATCGCGGTCTTCAACCAAGCAAAACGGTCTGAGAAACCTGGTTTGATGACCTCAACGATAGATGATGTTTCCATTCTTTTAGTGGGCTGTCGCCCGAAAACATACGAAGAAAGATGCCAACCTCCGTTCCAGCTTTCGGAACCAACAGATGATATCACCCGAAAGCGCACAGAAGAAGATGCCAACCTCCGTTCCTTTTCTCGGATTGAACAGATGATATCACCCGAAAGCGTACAGAGGAAGATGCTAAACGGCAGAAGGCGTGAACAAGGAGGTTAAGGTCAAGGACCCAATAATCATTTGCACTGGCACTGATGTTAATGGTTATTAATGTCAGCTGAATTAAGGATTATGTAACGGTTTAGCAGACTGTAATAAAAAAAGCCAATCATCCGACGACTCGAAGTTGTCGGATGATTGGCTTTTGGCATTTAGCGCTCTGTGAATTTTATCGTGGTCATTCAAAATAGACGACCTTTACGAAACGGCAATTACTCATGAACCGCTTTGAGGTTCTCTTTGGAAACGATGACTTTTATCTTGACGATGCGGCGCTCATCCATCTCCATGACCTCGAAAGTGTAGCGATCGTAAATGATGCGTTCGTGCAGCTGAGGGAACTCACCTTTTATTTCAAGAAGGAGTCCCGCAAGGGTGTCGGCATCTGCGGCCACATCGTCGAAGGCGTCGTCAGGCAGCTGCATGATACGACGGAAGTCGGTAAGCAAGGTCTTGGCCTCAAACACGAACGTGTTTTGATTCAGCCGCGTGAACGTCCGCTCGTCGTCGTCGTACTCATCGTTTATCTCGCCAACGATTTCCTCTATAATGTCTTCCATAGTCACAAGCCCGCTTGTACCTCCGAATTCGTCTACAACAATTGCGATGTGGACTTTAGCGGCCTGAAAATCGCGCAAGAGATCGTCGATCATCTTCGTCTCGGGTACGAAAGTAGCCGGCCGTACAAGTGTCTGCCACCTGAAGGTTGCAGGTTTGTTGAGATGAGGCAGCAAATCCTTAATGTATAAGATGCCAGTGATGTGATCATCAGTCCCTGCAAAGACTGGGATACGAGAATAATTGTTCTCTACAATACATTTGATAACCTCGGGGAAAGGTGTTTTCACGTCGAGGTCCACCATATCTACCCTCGGAGTCATTACCTCACGGGCCATTTCGCCGCCAAAACGTATGATGCCCTTGAGCATCTGCTGCTCATCAGCAATATCCTTCTTGTCGGTCAGTTCCAAGGCTTGTTCCAAATCATCGACAGAAAGCTGTGTCCCAGACTTGATATGCTCGGTAACTCGTCCAGCCTTAAGCAACAACCAGCTGACCGGCCACCACACTTTCACCAAAACACCATAGGCAGGAGCACAGAGGCGAGCCATGGATAGCGGTTTCTGAGCCGACGCTATTTTTGGCATCACTTCGCCAAAAAGCAAAAGCAGAAAGGTCAGCAACACGGTCATGAAAAGAAATTCCATCACCGTATTGTTTCCGAAAGCTATCACGGGTGTACTGCCTCCGAGAAAGAAATAGTTGAGCAGCATAATGATAGCCACATTCACAAAGTTGTTGCAGCAAAGAATTGTAGCAAGTAAACGCTCGGAATCGGCCAAGAGCGACAAGATGCGAGCGTCAGTGGCCGTTCGTTTCTCCTCAAGCGTACTCATGTCGGCAGGCGAGAGGGAGAAGAATGCTATTTCGCTGCCGCTGACAAAGGCCGAACAAACAAGTAAAAGAAGCGCTAAGCCTAAGGCTATGAGGGCTCCGGGATCCGGAGCATTCATTGTGATTCCATCGAAAAGGTTTGTCAGGCCTGATAAAAAATAATCCATTTCTGTCTGATTGATAATCCGTCATGCTTTGTTCATCATCGCATGGCTGGCAATAGCGCACTGCGGATACAATTGTACCTGGAGTAGCACTTTCATATACATTTTAATGTGAAGCTATAGGGGGTTGATTTTATTGGGCATTTGCTTTGACGCGAGGCTTTAAACATCTCATCATAGGGGATTCGTGTTAGACTGCCCGCTTGAACGAGGGCTGCCAAAGAGTTTCAACTCGTCCACCCATATCTCTGTAATATAGCGCGTTATGCCTTGTTTGTCTTCGTATGAGCGTGTCTGTATTTTACCTTCCACATAGATCTGGTCACCTTTGTGCACGTACTTCTCGACAATCTCTGCTTGCCTACGCCATAGGATAAGGTTGTGCCACTCGGTACGCTCGGGCACCTCTGTGCCGTTGTCAAGCTTATATGCCCTTTCGCTTGTGGCCAACCTGACCTGTGCCACGCAAACGCCCTGGTCTACGTAACGAACATCCGGCTCTTTGCCTACGTTGCCCAACAATATCACCTTGTTAACACTTGCCATAACTATATGCGGATAAATAATTTCCCGCAAAGGTAATGAATAATTCACAAAAGTTAAGTGCCTGCCACTATTTTTTTTAATTTTTCAATGTATTATCCGCATAGCGCTATTTTTTTTTAACATTTCCTTTGCCTTTGCACCTAAAATTTCTACTTTTGCAGATAAATAAAATCATCAACACTTAATTCACCGACGTATGTCCTTAATGATTATTTTCAAGCTCTTAGGGTCATTGGCTCTACTCATGTTTGGTATGAAAACCATGAGCGAGGCCTTACAGAAAATGGCCGGTCCACAATTACGCCATGTCTTAGGCGCAATGACAACAAACCGATTCACGGGAATGCTTACGGGTATGGTTGTAACGGCCTCTGTACAATCCTCTACAGCTACAACCGTGATGACTGTTTCGTTTGTCAATGCCGGACTTCTCACGTTAGCTCAGGCCATCTCGGTCATCATGGGTGCGAACATCGGCACGACACTGACGGCGTGGATTATGTCGGCAGGTATGTCTTTTGATATCACCAGCGCTGTCTATCCTGCGTTCTTCTTGGGTATCATACTCATCTACCAGAAAAAATACAGATATATCGGCGACTTCCTATTCGGACTTTCATTTCTCCTTTTGGGACTGGGCACGCTTCGCGCCACTGGCACAGATATGCACCTCGGCGAGAATCAGGAACTCCTCAATTTCTTCTCGTCATTCGACCCCAATTCGTTTGTTACGACACTCATTTTCCTTTTGCTTGGAGGCATCCTGACATTCTGTGTGCAGTCGTCGGCAGCCGTCATGGCAATCACCATGATTCTCTGTTCCAGCGGAGCTCTTCCTATCTATCAGGGCATAGCACTCGTCATGGGTGAAAACATCGGTACCACCATTACTTCCAACCTGGCAGCTCTTTCAGCTAACACACAGGCCAGACGTGCTGCACTGGCACACATGTTCTTTAATGTATTTGGTGTTATTTGGGTTCTTTTCATCTTCCGTCCATTCGTCGACATGATATGCGGGTGGGTTGGCTACGATGTAAACATGACAATAGATAACGCCGGTCGAAAGGCTTTCCTCGCCAATGCTGCCAAGCTCAACTTCGTCCTTGCTGCTTTCCATACGACTTTCAACGTACTGAATACCTTCATTCTTATTTGGTTTATCAAGTACATTGAGAAGTTCGTTTGCTGGGTCATCAAGCCTAAAAAGGTTGACGAGGAAGAAGATTTCCGTCTCCATTTCATCACCTCTGGCATTATGAAGACTCCAGAACTCTCGGTACTTGAGGCTCAGAAGGAGATTCAATCGTTTTCCGACCGTATGCAACGCATGTTCAACATGGTGCGGGAGCTGCTCACCCTCTCGTCAACTGCTACAGGCAAAAAGAAGTCCAATCAGGAGGTTGAATTTAATAAGCTCTACACACGCATTGAAAAATACGAGAGCATATCAGACAGCATGGAACTTGAGATAGCCAAATACCTCGATCAGGTAAGCGATGCTCACCTTTCCGACGAGACGAAGGCTAAAATACGCGCTATGTTGCGTGAGATTTCAGAATTGGAGAGCATTGGCGACTCCTGCTTCAACATGGCGCGCACCATCTCGCGTAAATACCAAGGCAAAGAAGATCACTTTATCGACCGCCAGTACGATCATCTTCGCCAAATGATGGACTTGACGGACCAGTCTCTTACCCAAATGAACAAACTCCTTGGAGGCCGCAAAGAGACATTCGACGTCAACCGAACATTCAACACCGAGAATGAGATCAACAACTACCGTAATCAACTCAAGCAACAAAACATCATTGACGTGAACAACCATGAGTACACCTACGCCGTGGGAACCATCTACATGGATCTCGTCAACGAATGTGAGAAGTTGGGCGACTACGTTGTCAACGTCGTTGAGGCTCGAATGGGCTTGCGTCAACGAGAAGCATAATAGCTCATTTCATAGACTTTGGACACAGCTTGCGGACCTTTCAGACGCAGGCTGTGTCTGTTCAAGACATACCCCTATCCGATTTGACTCGCATTTGATACAGTCACCCACGAGACTGGTACGACATTTTCTAACACGACAAACATAATATTTATAAACGTGATAAGGACTTTGCTTCAACAAGTCGGGCGCTACAAGCTTAGTTCCCTGCTTACGCCCGTATTGACAGCCACAGAGGTAGTGCTGGATGTGCTTATCCCTTACATTACAGCCTCGCTTATCGACAAAGGTCTGGTTGCAGGAGACATGGAATCAATCTATCATTATGGAGCTTTAATGTTGCTGATGGCTCTGCTCTCGCTATGCTTCGGCATTCTGGCCGGACGCTGTGCAGCTCAAGCCTCAACGGGCTTTGCGGCCAATTTGCGCAGTGCCATGTACCGCAACATTCAGACCTTTTCATTTGCCGACATCGACCGCTTCTCCACTTCTGGCCTCGTCACTCGAATGACATCTGACATCACGAGCCTGCAAAACGCTTACGGGCAGATTTTGCGTGTGAGTGTACGTGCACCCTTCAGACTGGTATTATCGATAATCATGTGCTTGGTGATAGATGCCCGACTGAGCATCATATTCATTGTGGCAATGATTGTGTTGTCGATGTCGCTCTACAATATCATCAGCCGCGTAGCACGTTTGTTCAAGCAAGTGTTCAAGCAATACGATTCCCTGAACCAAAGCGTGCAGGAAAATGTAGCTGCCATTCGCGTTGTCAAAGCATTCGTGCGCGAGAAAGAAGAGACAAGCAAATTCTCACGTGCCGCCGAACAACTATATAAATTATATGTACGCGCGGAGAGCCTTATGGCTTTAAACCACCCAATAATGAATATGGTCGTTTACGGATGCATCATTGCACTCTCGTGGTACGGAGCCCATTTCATTGTAGAAGGTTCATTGACGACAGGCGAGCTGACGTCGCTCTTTACTTACGTCATGTCGATTCTTCAATCGCTGATGATGTTGAGCATGATCTTCGTGATGCTTACGCAGAGCGCAGCCAGCGCAGAGCGTGTAGCCGAGGTCATCGAGGCAAAGGCCAGCATAACCAACTGCGATGCTCCTCTCACAAAGGTAACAGATGGTAGCATCTCGTTCAAGCACGTACGCTTCGACTACACGGCAACCATCAAACCAGAGCCCAGCCGCATGCTTGCTCTCTTTGGCAACACAACGCCACAACATAAGCGGTCTGCTCTCTTCGACATTTCTTTCGACATTGAATCGGGTGCCACAATTGGTGTAATCGGCGGCACGGGAAGCGGCAAAAGTACACTCGTAAGCCTCATCTGCCGCCTTTATGATGTCAGTCACGGACAAGTGCTCGTTGGTGGACATGATGTCAGAGAGTACGACCTTACATCATTGCGTACGGCCGTGGCAGTAGTGCTTCAACAAAATATGCTTTTCAGCGGCACCATACTCGACAACCTTCGATGGGGAAGAGCCGACGCTACAGAAGAAGAATGCAAGGCTGCATGCCATATTGCTGCTGCAGACGAATTCATCTCACAGATGCCTGAGGGCTACAATACTCGTATAGAACAAGGTGGGACCAATCTCTCAGGAGGCCAACGACAACGGCTGTGCATAGCCCGCGCACTACTGAAACAGCCTCGCATACTGATTCTGGACGACAGCACATCAGCCTGCGACACAGCCACCGACGCCATTATCCGGCAACGCTTGCAAACAGCATTGCCAGGAACGACAAAGTTGATTATAGCTCAGCGCATACTAAGTGTACGTCACTGCGACCGCATATTAGTGCTCGAGAATGGCCAACTAACGGGCTTCGGCAATCATGAACACCTGCTTCAGACTAATGCTACTTATCGCGATATTTACGAGATTCAGAATTCTGACTCAGGAGATTTCGACACGAAAGGAGGTGAATCATGAGACAAGCACAATTCGGAGGTCCCAAGGGCCCAAAGTCACATGGCATTCAGCGCCCGACAAAGGAGCAATGGGCCACGCTCGGCCGGCTGTTGCGCTATGTTCTTAAGGGATATAAAGGCTACGTGGCAATTGTTATCGTATGCATAGTTGTGTCAAGCATCACATCGCTGACATCTACCCTATTCACCCGTACACTTATTGACGAGTATATCCTCCCACTTACTAAGGCCAACGATCCGGAGTACGCCTCTCTAACACAAGCGCTGTTTCGTCTTGGGTTGGTGCTTGCACTTGGCGTAGTATGTGCCTATGCTTACAATCGTCTTATGATAGCCGTGAGCCAAGGCACGCAACTTCGTCTGCGTAAAAAGCTCTTTACGCATATGCAGACACTTCCCCTCACCTACTTCGACACACATTCCCATGGCGACACAATGTCTTTATATACTAATGATGTTGACTCTTTGAGGCAAGCTATCAGCAGCTCTCTAACTCAAGTGTTCAACTCATTGATAACGATAGCCATTACCTTCACATCAATGATTGTGCTGAGTATACCCTTAACGCTTGTCAGCATAGGCTTGGCCATACTGATGATGATTATAACTACAAAACTCGGTTCGGTTTCCCGAAAACATTTCCGTTCGCAACAAGAGAGCCTGGCTCGCGTGAATGGTTTCGTAGAAGAGATGATGACTGGTCAAAAAGTGGTCAAAGTATTTTGTCATGAGGATGAAGCCATTAACGATTTTGAGCTTATCAATGAGCAATTACGCTATAGCGCTTGTTCGGCGAACAGAATAGCCAACATTGTAATGCCAATCAACGGAAACCTCAGCAACCTTGGCTACGTCCTCATCGCCGTCATTGGTGCTACCATAGCTCTCGCTCCTGATTTTTCATTTTTCTCTTTTCATTTTTCACTTTCCCTTGGAACGCTTGTTAGTTTCCTTACGCTGAATAAGAATTTCACCCAGCCCATCAGCCACGTATCTCAAGAGATCAACAGTGTGCTCAACGCTTCGGTGGGAGCCGACCGCATTTTTGCGCTTATGGACGCCCAGCCTGAAACGGATGAAGGGTCTGTAAGCCTTAGTCCCGACGCCCGTTCATGGATGCACAACGGAAAGGTTGAGCCAGTGCTCGGTGATGTCGATTTCCGCCATGTCGACTTCGGCTACACTACTGCGAAACAGATTCTTTTTGACATTAACATCAACACCTCTCCTGGACAGAAAATTGCCTTTGTCGGTGGTACGGGAGCTGGAAAGACGACCATTATCAACCTCATCAACCGCTTCTATGAGATACAACAAGGCGAGATACTTTTTGATGGCATTCCCGTTTCCGAAATAGCGAAGAGTAGCCTACGACGTTCGATGGGAATCGTGCTTCAAGAAACACACCTTTTCACAGGATCCGTACTCGACAACATTCGTTACGGACGTCTCAATGCCACAGACGAGGAATGCCGCGAAGCAGCACGCCTTGTCGGAGCCGACGACCTTATTCGCCGCTTGGCCAATGGCTACGAAACCATCCTAACCGGCGACGGAGGCAATCTAAGTGCAGGAGAGCGACAGCTGATAGCCATAGCAAGAGCTGCTGTTGCTAATCCACCAGTACTCATTCTTGATGAAGCTACAGCCAATATCGACACGCGAACAGAGGTTTTCGTACAGCAAGGAATGGATCGCCTCATGCAAGGACGAACGACTTTTGTAATTGCCCATCGTCTGTCAACCGTCCGCGGAGCCGATCAAATCATTGTACTGGACCACGGACGCATCATAGAGCATGGAACACACAAAGAGCTGATAGCATGCCGAGGCAAATACTATCAGCTCTATACAGGCAACGAACTTTAAACAAGAACGTTGCTATTTCACAACAAGTTTCTTTCCGTCTACGATATATACACCGCGACCCACTCCTAATGAATGACGGCCACTAAGATCATAGATATTAAGTGTGCGACTTGATGATTCTACATCACGGACAGCATCAGGCTCATCGTTGGCCAGGTCTTCTTCTGTAGCATTGCTAATTAAGATATAGCCAACTGTTTCTGTGGCCGACCTTGTCGACGAGAGCGTCATCGCCGTGTTGCTCTTATCAACCTGCATGTAAACGAGGCTGTTCTGTGTAGGTGTAGATGATAAGCCTACGCGCAGAATCGCAGAAGCTTCGTGATTAAAGGTCTGCAGCTGAACTAACAGATTAGGTTCTTCAAACTCACGGGGATATTCGAGCGACTGAGCAGAGGCCTTGAAGGTGAATTCTTTCTTACCTACAGTGTACAACATAGCCTCGCCATCTGTGCCCTGACCTTCCTCTATGGCGAGGTAACCCATGCGACAGGCTGTCTTTCCGGTTGTGATATTTGACTCATACATTAGTTCTACCTTGAAGCCTTCGGTCGTTACGTCCCATACACGCCACATCACAGGATTGTTTCCGCTCGATTTGATGGGGGTGACCATGACTACAGGAACGGTCTCGAAAGGCTGAGCGAACCGCACTTCAGTGGGTGTAAAACCAAGGTATGAAGTCTCTCCATTACTTGCATAACCGGCTTCGTAGTTCAGTTTCCCGAGCTTTCCACGGCCAGGTTTGGCAACAATGAAGTTTGATGTTATCTTAGCATTGGTTGTTACATCAGCATCGTGAGCCCATTTCATGGCCTTATAGCGGAAATAAGTATAAGCATTGTTAACCTTGCTCACGCTGACAAGGTTGTCAACCAAGCCAGCCGAATTGTTCTTGTTGTTAACACTTCCGAATATAACAACTGGTTCATTCTCTTCGTCAAATGGACTCTTGAAATAGACAAAACTTTCGTCATCAACATTTGCATTGATAGAACCAAATTGAATAGCATCGGTACCTTGCGTAAGGGCAAGTACATTATAAGCTATGTTCGAGGTCTTTGTTGAGTTATTATACAGTTTCTCAACGATACGATAAGCGTAGGCTCCAGGACTATCAATGTTGTCCTTATAGCTCATTGCCGTTTCATCTTCAAGCTCGGAACCTGTCCACTCTTTTATGGTTGTCCAGGCGCTGTCGTCAATACGGCGCTGAAGGCTGACTGTCGTAGCCAAATCACCGTTTCGATTAGTCCACTTGAGCTCGCAAATCTGATATTTCACATTAAATGTGGTGCTTAAATCATTAACAGCATAAGCAGGCGGCGCTTTGGGGACGTAGTTCTTATAGTTGTTGTAAGCCAGTCCGCTATTGATAGATGCGTAGTACTCACCAGCGGCCGTGAGTCTGCCGTCCTTGTAGATTCGGCTTGGGTCACGTTCACTGTTCCAGTAGAAATAACGCTCGATGCAGTCCCAGTTGTTAAGGTTTGTGGTGATTCGTTTTACTGCATCGCGGTTTTGAGCCTCTGTAACGCCATTAGCAAAGGCACCGTTGCTGTTCCATGATGCTCCCCACACCCATTCAGAGATCCAGATGGGACGTCCATAGTGGTTGGCCCATTGATCGTAGAAGCTCCAGGTGTTGAACGAACTTTCGGGCCAGTAGCAGTGGAGGTCGATGATGTCGCAACGCCAACCGCGTGCATCAATACTGTCGAGACATTGGCGCAGATGACCCAGTGATCCATCATGGGATGACGGAGAGCATAGACGCATTCCCGTACGCATGAGATTCTCCCAGTTATTCAGGATAGTAGCAACATCCTGAGGACGGTCGTCAGCACTGTTGCCCGGCTCGTTGTTGGTCTTCAGGTGGCAAGAGTAGTTCTGGTTGCCACAATCAGCTGACGAGGGCCAGTCTTCATAGATGTGATGAGGAACACATTCTGCATCGGGCAGTCGGCTCTCGCCCTTGCCGAAACTGTAGCAGCTGGTGACATTGAGTTTATCAACAGCATCAGCCCTGGTATCGTTTGCCAAAGCCACTTTCGTAACATCATACCACTTGAAGATGCGGTATGACGAGATACGTCCAGCCATCAACGCAGGAAGCGTAACCTCGAGGTCGGCATCGGCTGCAATGAAGCATCGGCTGTAACCCCTACCGCCTTTCTTTAGTGCAAAGGTGACCATGTAGCCGCGTTTGAGTTTGAAGCTTTGGATGCGGTTGTTCCAAGCTGTAGGCACATTCTTCATGTAGCCTCCAGAATGTCCTTCGGTAAGTGCATTGAAGCTTTCTCCCTCGAAGTTAGCACCGTCGAAAACGGTAAGAGGACGGAAAGTGCTGCCTCCGTAAGGCAAAATGATAGCTCCTCGGTTGTAGAGCTTCAACTGGCAGTTGGATCCATCCTTGGCTGTAACCCCATTGATTTTAATGTAACTCAGATAAGCCTTGGCCTTCGAAGGTTTCAGGTTATCGATAATGACTACCGCATTATCTGTATTTATAATGTCGATGGATCCTGTCGTGCTAAAAGGTTGTGTGCCTGTGATGTGGTAATCTACGGCTTCAGTTAGGCTGACGGGCTCTGTCACTTGAGCCACAGTCTGAGTCGTATTCTTTGCCAGCAAAGCTACAGACAGACCGACTGTCAGCAGTGAGAACATAAAAAGTCGTTTCATAATCATATTGTGTTAGTAGTTTATAGTTCAATCTTAAATCCTCGTCAACTATCACTTATAATCATCCGGACCAAAAGAAGCCTCGATGAATGGTTCTCCTGTTGAGCCCGATTGGTAACTATAAGTAAAGGTAAAGCCCTTTTCTTTATAGCGCTTCATGTTGATATCATTGCGGATATTATTCAAAAGTTCAGCGCGAAATGTTTCTACGAGCTCGTCACTAAGCAGCGCCTTATTATCAAATTCACCTAACACCGTGTAATAATAGACAAAACCGACAGGCTCATTAACGAAAGTCATGCTATCCATTCGAATAAACTTTTCGATCATCCGAGGACATTCACGCTCACTATACTCACGAGCCTCGCGACGACACCGTTCCTCAAAAGATTCGGTGCAAGCCATCATCATTGATGCCACGGAGCCAATGATGATGGCAAACTGTAAAATGTATGATGTGTAGCTGCGCATAGGTGCTAATGTTCAATTTTCATTTCTCAACTGTTCCAGTGCCCGCGTCAGCTGATCAGGGCAACTGGTGGGACGTGCTCCGCAAGTGGTTCCTTTCAGTCGGGCTATCACCTCGTCTACCTTCATGCCACGCACGATCTGCGACAGGCCTTTAGTATTACCGTTGCAGCCACCGTAAAAGGTGACATTCTCGATGATGCCGTCCTTAGCCGTCACCTCAATGGCTTTCGAGCAGGTGCCTTGGCAGGTGTAGAGGGTATGCTGAATGCCCTCTACACCCTGCTGCATATTGTTGACGGTTTCCATTATTCAGGCAACTTCTTGATGTCCAGATACAGTTCGTCCAGTTGCTTCTGCTCCAGACATGCCGGGGCGTCGAGCATGACGTCGCGGCCGCTGTTGTTCTTCGGGAAGGCTATGCAGTCGCGGATACTATCCAGACCGGCAAAGAGGCTAACCCAGCGGTCAAGACCGTAGGCAAGACCTCCGTGAGGCGGTGCACCGTACTTGAAAGCGTTCATCAGGAAGCCGAACTGCTCCTGTGCACGCTCCTCAGTAAAGCCGAGGATGCGGAACATCTTATCCTGCAGCTCTGGGTCGTGGATACGAATTGAGCCGCCACCTACTTCAACACCGTTGCACACCATGTCATAAGCATCAGCACGAACGGCCGCAGGGTCTGTGTCGAGCAAGGGGATATCCTCGTCCTTGGGGTGAGTGAACGGATGGTGGGTTGCCATGAGTCGACCTTCTTCCTCGCTCCATTCGAACATCGGGAAGTCGATTACCCACAGCAGCGAGAACTTATTCTTGTCGCGTAGTCCCATGCGGGCGCCCATCTCAAGGCGCAACTCACACAGTTGCTTGCGCGTCTTCATGGCATCGTCGCCCGAAAGAATCAGTATGAGATCGCCCGGCTCGGCATGCATAGCCTCCTTCAACGCCGCAAGCACCTCCTCGCCGTAGAACTTATCGACGCTCGACTTTACACTACCATCCTCGTTGACACGGGCATAGACAAGTCCCTTGGCACCAATCTGCGGACGCTTAACGAAATCTGTCAGCTGGTCAATTTGTTTGCGGGTGTAGACGGCCTGACCTTTGGCACAGATGCCGCCGATATATTTGGCCTCGTCGAAGACGCTGAAGCCAGGAGCCTTGGCAAAAAGGTCCTTCAGCTCTACGAACTTCATCTCGAAGCGTGTGTCGGGCTTGTCACTGCCATAGTACTTCATGGCGTCAGCCCACGTCATACGGGGGAAAGCACCTTCGAGCTCAATGCCACGCAGTTCGCGGAAGAGGTGCTTAGCCATTCCCTCGAAAGTCTGAAGGATATCCTCCTGCGTGACGAAGCTCATCTCGCAGTCGATCTGTGTGAACTCTGGCTGGCGATCGGCGCGCAGGTCCTCGTCGCGGAAGCATTTCACAATCTGGAAATAGCGATCCATACCCGAGACCATCAAAAGCTGCTTCAGCGTCTGAGGGCTTTGCGGCAAGGCATAGAACTGGCCGGGATTCATACGTGAGGGCACTACGAAGTCTCGGGCACCTTCTGGCGTGGAGCCAATGAGCATAGGCGTTTCTATTTCCAGAAAGCCGAGACTGTCGAGATAGCGGCGCACCTCCATGGTCATCTTGTGGCGCAGTTCCAAGTTACGGCGCACGGGTGTACGACGAAGATCCAGATAGCGATACTTCATGCGCAGATCGTCGCCGCCGTCGCTCTGATCCTCAATAGTGAATGGAGGCGTGACACTCTCATTCAGCACCCGCAGCTCCGTGGCGATAATCTCGATGTCGCCCGTAGACAGGTTTTTATTCTTATTCGAACGCTCGTTCACGGTACCTGTCACCTGAACGACATATTCGCGGCCGAGGTGATTGGCCTGTTCGCAGAGTTCTTGGTTGGTAGCCTCCTCAAAGACAATCTGAGTAATGCCGTAGCGGTCGCGCATGTCCACAAAAGTCATGCCGCCCATCTTGCGGGTGCGCTGCACCCATCCGGCCAGCGTCACCGTCTGGCCAACATTGGCGATTCGAAGTTCGCCACAAGTGTGAGTTCTATACATATTAATAAATAAAATATGAGAATATTTTCGGCAAAGGTAAAACATTTTTACGAGTTTGACTCTTGAAACAAGAAAAAAAAAAAGGTTCTCGCCCAAAAAACATCCCTTCTAATAAAATTATTACTGCCCGCCAAACACAAGTGCGGCTGTTCCAAGCCTTTGCATTACAACATTTAGGGCCGACACCAGACAAGTTTCAGCTCGCCTTCCACAGTAGGTCGGCCGATGAAATGAAACCGTAAACTATAACCGCCAAGCCCTCTTTGCCCTCTTTATTGCCGTCTGCTTACAAGTAAAACAAGGCGCGCGCCCAGCCGTTTTGATTATTCCATGACCTTGGAACAATCATTCGATGGTCATGGAATAATCCCCGCACCTGTATGTGTTGCGGTCAACAACCAAGCAAAAAGGCTTAAGGGACTTGGCTTAGCGACCTCTACATAGGGTGATGACTCCATGCTCTTCATGGACAGCCGCCCGAAAGCATACGGAGAAAGTTGCCAAACTACGTTCCAACTCTCGGATCAAGCGAGCGATGCCGTCCGAAAGCTTATGAAAGAAGCTGCAAAACGGCAAAGTCGTGAGCGAGAAAGTTAAGCTGCCATGCGGTCAATAGCCCAATGCCCGGATGCACTGGTGCTGATATTAATTGTTATTAATGCTTGTGGAATTATTGAAGATGGATGTATTTAGCGGACTGTTAAATAAAATAGAAGCTCATAATATTAAAGATAAATTCAACGTATAATCAACAAATGATACCGAATGAGCAAAGGAAACAGCCATGACAGGGAAAATCCAGGAATATTCTAAAAGAAAGATTGTCTTTGAATTAAGAGCTTTCTTCAGAACAATTCAAAAATAAATTTGAATCTTTTTCTTAAAAATGTTTGGCAGAATAAAAAAAAGGTCATACCTTTGCACCCGCAAAACTCAGACAGCCCACAAGAGGAGAGATGCTCGAGTGGCTGAAGAGGCACGCCTGGAAAGCGTGTAAACGTCAAAAGCGTTTCCCGGGTTCGAATCCCGGTCTCTCCGCAAGACAGGCTGCCTCATAAGAATGAGTTTTTGGCGCTACGTACAGCAGACATGGGAAAGTCCTGTACGGCCAGCTCCCTTCGAATCCCCCAGGGCTTGACCGCAGCAAGGGTAGTTGGTTGTAGCGGCGCGATGCAGATCGCTTTCCCACCCGCCTCTTTAGCTCAGTTGGCCAGAGCACGTGATTTGTAATCTCGGGGTCGTTGGTTCGAATCCGACAAGAGGCTCAAA